>Ga0123353_10002652_pt1 | contig 22273 bp, 26 predicted proteins | sample TergutLab28metaG_3_FD_92763 | JGI IMG/M metagenome (GOLD analysis project Ga0123353, IMG submission 92763) | Labiotermes labralis P3 segment gut microbial communities from Petit-Saut dam, French Guiana - Lab288 P3 | ecosystem: Host-associated > Arthropoda: Insects > Digestive system > Gut ... | reverse complement strand
TTAGCATATAACAAAGGATATTTGCAAAAAAAATGCCCGGAATTTTAAGAAGTTCCACCCCCTGCCCCCGCCAGCGGGGGAGATGTAAAAAAAAAGGCTGCCTTGACTTTTAAGACAGCCTCTTAAAAGTAACGGAACAAAAAACAAAAAAACAACGTGAAATTAAAATATTAGATAATGCTTTTAATTATATTGACTATAGCAGAAAAACAAACGATAATCAAAAAGTTTTCAAGTTGGCAACTTCTACATCATGTTCAACAAATAAGATATTGAAAAAAATAGCTGCAAAAATAAATGATATGCAACAAAGTGAAATTGTTATGCCGGATATTCATTTTCATACATCACGACGTTTTATTGATACGGAATTAATGTATATTGCTAACGCAGAAACTGCCGGCGCCATTGTTGGTCATAGCATTAAAATGGTTCTTGAAAGTTATGCTACTACTAAGCCTCAAAAAATTGATGAAACGTTGCAAAAATTTAGTAGTAGCATATTTTCACATAGAAAAAATGATTAACTGTTAAAACGAAGAAACAACAATATTGAAAAAAAAATGTTTAACATTGTTGCGTAACGCTGCAAAAAGTAACAATAAAAGCAAAATTTCATTGAATTTGTTTTATCTTTGCCGCGTTAAAAAAATATGCTATGTACACTGCAATTATAAAAAACGATATTAATAAGTTGCCCTTGTTAGAAGGCAACAAAACAAATAATATAAAGTCACAATACGAGCTTTTTTTTGGCAAAAAAGAATTATATAACGATAATGAAATTTTTGTTTTTAACAGTCTCCGTAATGCTCAAAAAATTTTAGATAATGCAAATTAACCAAAGAGATATTGTACATGTGGAATTTGTTTTTCCTGACGGTAAGGCAAAAAAACATTATGCAATTGTTGTTTCTAATAATGAATTAACTAAAGATTGAAGGCTTTGTTTACCTTGTTTTAATAACCTCAAAAGATTATAATTCACCTTATTATTATGAATTAACTAATGATATGATATTCAATTTTGAGTTTTCTAAAAAAAGTTATGTTAAGTGCCATATTTTAATGACAACTATGGAATATATCGTTTCTCCGGCTATAGGGAAAATTAAAAAATATGCTTTTAATGAAATTGTACAAAAAATTATTCAATCAATTTTTTAAAATCATAGCAAATATTATCGGTTTTTACTCTTCCGGTGGATCCTTTTATCAAATTGTTTAATTCTTGCTTCTAAGTCTTCAATCATTTTTTTTTGAGCTTCTGCCATAAAATAAACCGGTTACTTTTGATTTGTTTGGCAGGGAATTGTATAATAAAGGATATGAAACAGATTTTTTTGAATATGCTATTGTTGCATAACGCTGCAAAAAGTAACAATAAAAGCAAAATTTCATTGAAATTGTTTTATCTTTGCCGCGTTAAAAAAAACATGCTATGCAAACGATAATAAAAGAAATGCAACTTACTTTAATTAACTTCAAAGATGAAAGTATATATCACGTATATTGTCCCGCTTTAAATTTAATTGGCTGTGGATATACTAAAAAAGAGGCTCAAAAATCGTTTAAAATAGTATTTAATGAATATATTAGCTTTACTACTGAAAACAATACACTTATTGCAGATTTAGAAAATTGTGGTTGGAAAAGAAACGGCAATAATGAAAAATTATACCCTCCAAAAATAGATGAATCTTTGCGTTTAAATAATGATTTTAGTGAGATTATCAATAATTTTGATTTTGATAAAAGAAGTATAAACGCTAAAATTCCGTTTGCATAATGTCAAAAAGTCCACTAAGAAACATACCTTTAAATACTTTTAGAGATTATTTAAAATGGAACGGTTTAGAATATAAACGCACTACCGGCGGGCACGAAATTTGGTATAAAAAAGGGTTGTTTCGTACAATATCGCTACCAACTCATGTAAACCCTGTTTCCGAAATGGTTGTAAGAAGTATTTTAAAAACGTTAGAAAAAAATGCTAATGATTATATTGATTTTTTAAAATCATAGCAAATATTATTTGTTTTTACTCTTACGGTGGATACTTTGGGTCAGTCCGAAAATCGGGTGGAAAATTTATCTTTGCCGCAAAAAAGATGATAGATGCCGAAACATTATTGCGCGCCTTTCTACCGGCATGGTTATCTGATTATTTCGAAGTAGTAAAATTGGAACAGAAGTCTGAAGGTCTCCATATATTTTATTTTGGATGAGAAGAAAGTCATTCCTGAAGCATTTGCCAATCGTCAGCTTATATCTCATGGTTTTGAAGAAATCACACTGGATCTGTCACCTACTATAAAGCGTATATGTAAAATTTATTTTCCTAATGCAGAACTTGTTAGCGACCGCTTTCATGTGCAACGTTTGATGAATGAAGCCATAAGCGACATGAGAATTGATTGTAGATGGGAAACTATTGAGTTGGAAAATAAAGAAATTGCTTTTGCAAAGGAATTAGGCAAAAAAAATAATCCTTTGACTTTCAACAATGGAGATACACGCCGGCAACTGTTAGCAAGAAGCAGGCATATTATTATGAAGCATTTTAGCAAATGGACAGATTCACAGCGTATAAGAGCCGAAATATTGTTCAGAGAATATCCGGCTTTGGAAGGAGCATATCAGGTCTCAATGGAACTAACCCAAATTTACAATACAACAACAAGCAAAGGAGTAGGATTAACCAGATTGGCGCACTGGTATAACAAAGTGGAAAGACTTAATATAAAATTCTTTAAAAGTGTTATAGTATCCATGCAGAACATTTATGATACTGTTGCAAACTATTTTATACGAGGGGCAACAAAAGCCTCAGCAGAATCTTTTAATGCCAAAATTAAAGCCTTTCGTTCACAGTTCAGAGGTGTACAAGATATACCATTTTATATTTTCAGAATCGAAAAATTTTTTGCCTAACAAAACCACACCCACCCGATTTTCCGACTGACCCATTTTTTTTTGTTCTTCTGCCTTACTCTTTGACAATAATTGGAAGGGGCAGAAAAAATGGTTAAGAAAAAGTTTTTCATCATTTTTGTTTGTAAAAATATTATACTTTCGCCACTCAATAATAGCTGCAAAAAAAAAATATTTTATTCGCATATAATCAATATCTTAAATATAAATTAAAACATTAAAATGAGCAAGCAAATTTTAGAAAAAGAGAGTGTGGTAGTAAAATTTGTGGGCGATTCGGGTGATGGTATGCAATTAACGGGGACATTGTTCTCCGATACAGCTGCCTTGGCAGGCAACGATATTGCTACTTTTCCTGACTATCCCGCAGAGATTCGAGCGCCACACAACACTATTGCCGGTGTCTCCGGCTTTCAAGTACACATTGGTAAAGAGACCCGAATTATTGGCGACAAATGCGACGTGCTAGTTGCCATGAACCCTGCATCGCTGAAAGCACACCTTAAATGGGTGGACAAAGGCGCAACAATCATTACCGATGGGGATGCCTACGACGACAAAGCGCTGGAAAAAGCAGGTTACGCAACCAATCCATTAACCGATGGCTCTTTAAGTTCCTACTGCGTGATAGCGCCAAATATCACTACACTGTCTAAAGAAACTGCGCTCGCAAATGGTTTAGACAATAAATCTGCTGAAAGAACTAAAAATATGTTCTGCCTTGGTATGATATACTATATTTTCAACTTCGATTTAGAGACACCGTTTAAGTTGGTAGAAAAACGTTTTTCAGGAAAAGCAAAAATTGCAGATGTGAACAAGAAAGTACTTCAAGCCGGCTACAATTTTGCAGAAACAATGGAGGTTTTCTCTTCCACTTTCCATATTACAAATGTTAAATTGGAAAAAGGAAGATACAGAAACATTACTGGCAACGATGCCACCGCTTGGGGATTGCTCGCTGCAGCCGAAAAAGTAGGAAAAGAGCTGTTCTTAGGCTCCTACCCTATCACGCCTGCTACCGAAATATTAATAGAACTGGCTAAACACAAGTCGCTTGGGGCACAAGTATTTCAGGCGGAAGATGAGATTGCCGGTATCTGCTCAGCTATCGGTGCCTCTTTTGCAGGCGCTATGGCATGTACAACCACTTCCGGTCCCGGATTGTCGTTGAAAGCTGAAGCCATAGGCTTGGCAGTGATGACCGAATTGCCGTTAGTTATTGTTGATGTGCAACGCGCCGGTCCTTCCACGGGAATGCCTACTAAATCGGAACAATCCGACATGAACCTTGCCCTATTCGGCAGAAACGGCGAAGCTCCCTGCATTGTTTTGGCAGCCGCATCACCCAGCGATTGCTTTTACAAAGCATTTCATGCCGCTAAATTAGCCATGGAAAACATGACCCCGGTAATTCTCCTCACCGATGGTAACACCGGACAAGGCAGCGAACTTTTCCGTATCCCCAAAATGGCAGACCTTCCGGCGATCAATCCTCCTTATGCAATTCCTAACGATCAGGGGTTCAGACCCTATCGCCGTGATCCGGAAACATTGGTGCGCCAATGGGCTATTCCCGGAGATGAAGGATTGCGCCACAGAATTGGAGGTTTGGAAAAAACCGATGTGGAAGGATTGGTCTCTACCGACCCGTTGAACCACGCCAAAATGGTACAACTCAGAAGCGAAAAGGTGATGCGATTAGCAAAACGACTCCCCAAACAAAATGTTTATGGAAATGTTGATGCCGATACTTTGGTAGTAAGTTGGGGCGGGACAAAAGGTGCCGTATATGAAGCTTGTAAAGTGGTTAACAACTCCGGAAAAGCAGTAGCGCACGCACACTTCTCGCAAATTATGCCGCTGCCTGAAAATACAGGAGAAATTTTTGCCAAATACAAGAAAATTCTCGTATGCGAACTAAACTCAGGACAGTTTGCAAACTATCTAAGAATGACACATCCCGATTATAAATTTGAACAATACAATAAAATTCAGGGATTACCATTTACTGTTCAAGAATTGACAGGTGCAATAAACAACGTAATTAATAACATTAAATAACAGGAGGTTTACATGGGAAAAAATACAATGGGTTTTAAAGCAATGGAAAGGTCGGAAGTACCTTTAACCCAACAAGATTTTGCAAGTGATCAAATGGTGAAATGGTGTCCGGGATGCGGAGATCATGCCATTTTAGCCGCAGTAGCTAAAGTTTTTCCGGCAATTGGATACAAAAAAGAGAACTACTGCATTGTTTCAGGAATCGGGTGTTCATCTCGTTTTCCTTATTATGTAAACACTTACGGTTTCCACAGTATTCACGGACGCGCCAATGCAGTGGCTACAGGGGTTTGTATTGCCAATAAACACCTCAGTGTATGGGTGGCTACAGGAGACGGCGACTCGCTCGCCATTGGGGGAAACCACTTCATCCATATCATCCGTAGAAACATGGACCTTAATATCATGTTGTTTAACAATAAGATTTACGGATTAACAAAAGGACAATATTCTCCCACTACCGATATGGGCGGAGTAACAAAAACTTCTCCATTTGGCACTATTGAGCAACCCTTTCAAATTGGCGAATTGGTAATTGGCGCACAAGGCACTTTTTTTGCACGTGCTATTGACAATAACCCAAAATTTATTACCGAAGTAATGCACGAAGCCGCCAAACACGATGGCACCTCTGTGGTTGAACTACTGCAAAACTGTATTATCTTTAACGATGGTACCCACGACTTGATTACCGGTAAGGAAACAAAAGATGACTATCAGCTTATTCTTCGACACGGTGAAAAAATGCTCTTCGGCAAAAACAAAGAAAAAGGAATAAGAATGCGCAGAAATGGATTGGCTGTGGTAGATATAGGACCTAACGGCGAAGGATTAGACAAAGTGTTGGTGCACGATATGTACAACCCTAATCCGGGTGTGCATTTAATGCTTGCCAAAATGTTCCCGCCCGAATTTCCTATCGCGCTGGGCGTTATAAGATCTGCAGAGTTTCCTACTTACGAATTTTTGATGCAACAACAAATTGACAATGCTAAAACCACAAGCCCGATTAAATGCATGGACGACCTGCTCAACAGCGGAGATACATGGGATATTGAGTAAGGGCACTCCAAAAAATTAACACACCAATATTCAATAGATTCAATCAACACACCGCAGATGTGTACTCATTATTCTGTTTTTTTTATTAACACATTGATATTTAGAAAAATAAGTACATATATGCCATAAATTTCAATGATGTCAATATTTAGTCGTTCCTTAATAAACCATTATGGAATAAATCAGTTTATTCATTGATAGAGCCGTCAATCAAATCAATAATGCTAACGAAAATAGAACCGTTAAAATTTCCGGCACGGACAAGGAGTATATTGAAAAATATATTTTTGCCAAAAATCTTAAAAACAAAAAATATATGAAACAGATTTTTATTACAGGTGCAACCGGTTTCGTTGGTGTACAGCTTATCCACAGATTATTAGAGCAAGAAAATGTACATCTAAATCTTTTAGTACGTGGTTCGGAAAAAAAATCCGCAAATGATCGCATTTTAGATTTGTTAAAAAACAAAGCCAATATGGAGCGAATTACCGTATATGACGGCGATGTTTCAAAAGAAAACTTCGGATTAGACCAAATCGCATGGAATGAACTAACAACAAAAATAGACACAATCTATCATTCCGCTGCATCATTACATTTCCTCCTGCCGTTGAAAGAAGCAAGAGAAATCAACTTGAAAGGCACAGAAACTGTTTTAAAGCTCGGTTATGCGTGCCAAGAAAACGACGTTTTGAAACTATTGTGCCACGTAAGTACGGCGTACGTTTGCGGTAAAATACCTCACTTCAAGGAAACCGATCTTGAAGTGGGTCAAAACTTTAACAATAACTACGAAAAATCAAAACTCGAAGCCGAAATATTGGTAAACGAAGCCATACAAAAAGGTTTGCCTGCAATAATCTTTCGTCCATCCATAATAAGCGGCGATTCTAAAACAGGCGAAATAACTGAAAGCAGCATAACCTTTGAACTTATGACACAACTTTCGGTTTATCGCCTCGAAAATTTTTTAGGCGACGAAACATCTTCGCTGAACATTATTGCGGTTGATTATTTGGTTAATAGCTTGTTACACATCCCGAAAAACCTCGATAATCTTGGTAAAACATTTAATATAACACACCACTCGAATATAAAGGTCAGAGATCTGTTGGAAATACTTTCGTCCCATCTAAATATCAAGTGTCCCGAACTGATACCTTTCGATAAACAAGCAACGGCATCCCGAAAGTCGCGACTTGTTCTACGCCCTTTTCTCGGCTATTATGAAATCGGCCATACTTTCGATAACTCGAAAACACGCCAAGCTCTTGAAGGTTCAGGTATATGCAATCCAAGAATAGACTACGATTATTTTTCAAGGGTTGTAGCCTTTTGCAGAGAACGTAATTTCAATTTCTAAAAAGTATATTAACAGATATCTTCCCTGCCACTTATATTAGTTAATTATTAATAGTTAACTGAATTTACTATTTTTGCCGAAAAAATCCGAACGATGAAATATTTTGGCGCGCATGTAAGTGCAGAAGGTGGAGTGGAAAATGCTCCGTTAAATGCAAAAGAGATAGGTGCTACTGCTTTTGCTTTTTTTACAAAAAATCAACGCCGATGGGAGTCTCCTCCTTTATCGGCGAAGAGTATTTCGCTTTTTAAAGAGAATTGTGCAAAAATGGAATTCTCCACTGCGCAAATTCTTCCTCACGATGGCTATTTAATAAACCTGGGACATCCTGATAAAGAGGCTCTCGAAAAATCACGCCACTCTTTTAACGATGAGGTGCTACGGGCAGAACTGTTAGGACTCTCATTGCTGAATTTTCACCCTGGAAGCCATTTGAATCTCATTACTATAGATGAATGTTTAAGCCGTATTTCTGAATCAATAAATAGGGCTTTGGAAAAAACAAAACAAGTAACTGCTGTAATCGAGAATACAGCCGGACAAGGCTCAAACTTAGGTTTTAGTTTTTCTCATTTAGCACAAATTATTGATAAAGTAGAAGATAAAAGCAGAATAGGGATTTGTATTGACACTTGCCATACCTATTCTGCCGGCTATGATTTAAAAACAGAAACAGGATATAAGCAAACTTGGGAAGAGTTTGATGAGATTGTTGGCGCACGTTATTTGCGCGCTATCCACTTGAATGATACAAAGAAAGAGTTTGGAAGCCGCGTGGACAGGCATGAGAATATTGGGATGGGACTACTTGGAAAAGATCTTTTTAGCAGGATGATGAAAGATCCGAGATTTGAAGAGATCCCCATTATTTTAGAGACCCCGGATTCAAGTAGATGGGCAGATGAGATTGGTTGGTTAAAAAAAATCTATTTTTGCCCGCTATTATAACAATCATTTTTAATTATGAATTATTTTTTCTACATCTCTTATGCAGCCATGTTGTTTTGTCTAACAATGTGTGCGATACATTTTCTTCGCCTGATAAAATTGGGAGCGCCTAAGGATTTATCTGAAAGGTCGGGAAGTATTCCTGCCGGCGTAATCTATTCTAATACCGTTGCAATGTTGCCATTTCAAAAAGAATCGGCTTACAAACACTTGCCAACTTTTACTGCAGGAGTAATATTTCATTTAGGAACTTTCCTTGCATATTTTTGTTTCTTGATTCTATTTTTCGATGTAGTTTGGGGATTTTTCTTTCAATATATTATAATATCTTCAATTATTTCAATATGCTTATGGATAAGTGTGTGCTGTGGAATTGGATTGATAATCAAACGGCTAACATCAAAAAAACTACGCCCCATTTCTAATGCAGATGATTATATTTCAGTCTTTTTAGTCACCCTGTTTCAATTTACTGCTGCATTATTGTTTACTACATTCTCTTTTCATGAACATTTGCACCAATTATTTTCTACAGAAGTTCATGGATCAATTATTATAATCTATTTTATTGCGGCAACATTGCTGTTTATATATCTACCATTTGGCAAAATGAGACATCTTGTATATTATTTTGCAGCGCGTTATCATCTTGGTTTTTTCTATGGCAGGCGCGGCACTTGGCCTCCACGAAAAACACGTAAATATTTAAACTTCATTATCTAATTATCATAGTATGAAAAAAATCTCTCCTCAACAGTTCGAAAAAGCACTCTCTATATTAAAACAAAACAAAGACAGTAAGCTGCTTACACACCTCAATTCATGCGTGCATTGCGGTTTGTGCGGTACAAGTTGCATGTATTATCTTGCCACCGATGACCCAAAAATGATGCCTGCATACAAAGTAGATATTGTTGCCTCTATCTATCGCCGCTATTGCACTGTTTTTGGAAAGCTACTGCCCGCTTGGGTAAAAGCGCGGGAGATAAACGAATATACTATTGAAGAAATGATAGATTCTCTCTTCGGATCTTGTACTATGTGTGGACGTTGCGTTAAACATTGCTCTATTGGGGTGGATATTCCGTTTATTGTTCGTGTGGGGCGTATGATGCTCGCCGCGCTAGATTGTGTGCCCGAATCGCTGAAAGCTACTGTTAATGCAGCCATTGAAACCGGAAATAATATGGCTATCCCTACACAAGAGTTTGTGGACACCATTCAATGGATGGAAGAGGAGTTGCAGGATGAATTGAATGACAGGAGTGCCCAAATTCCTTTAGATATGCCTAACAAGCGATTGCTTTATACACTCAATCCACGAGAACCTAAGTTTTTTCCGCTATCTATTAGCGCTGTGGCAAAAATTTTCCATGCTGCTAAAGAGAGTTGGACAATCTCTACTGCCATGTACGATATTACCAATTATGCCTTTTTTTCTGGTGATAACCAAAAAGCAGAAATCATTGCACAACGACTAAAAGATGAAGTAAATAAAATGGGTTGCGAACTTTTAGTGCTGGGCGAGTGCGGTCATGGTGCTCGCGCTGTGAGATGGGAAGCCCCAAACTGGCTGGGAATTAAATTCAACTTCCAAACATTAAACTTGATAGAATTATTAGGAAACTATTTGCGTGAAAAAAGAATTAAAGTAGATAAATCATTGAATAATAAAATCTATACAATTCACGATCCTTGCAATATTTCACGAAATGGTGGACTTACAAATGAATTGCGTTTTGTTGTAAATCAATGTGTTGAAAATGTAGTAGAAATGAATCCGCATGGCGAAGATTCATTCTGCTGCGGTGGCGGTGGCGGGCAACTTTCTATGAGTGAATATAATGAACGAAGATTTAAAACAGGCAAACTTAAAGCTGAACAAATTAAAGCCACAGGCGCAAGAATTGTGATTACCCCTTGCCACAATTGTGTAGATCAGCTTATGCAACTTAATGCTACATATAAATTAGGAATACAAATTAAAACCGTAGCTGAAGTGGTGGCAGAAGCAGTGGTTATAACTCATGGCTCGTTTCGGTGATCCAACTTTGATGATCAGAACTAAAAACCCACAAGAGATGACAATTTCGCACTTGCCACTTATTCCATTAAGAACAAGCGAATTTGCTGTTGAGTGTGATGCAGATGGTGCATTCGCATCTGTTTCTTATATTGATGACAATGAAAAAGTGATCATACTGGGCTCAGCCCTTGTAGTTGGAGGTGTGGCTGAAATAGTTTTTGATGAACCAATTACAATTCCAGGAGAACTTACCCTTGCAGTTACCGGTTTCAATAAAGCAACCTATTTAAGTACTATGTTTGCTGGTGGAGACTTAGAATTTCCAGAACCTAAAAGCCTTTCATTTACCATTGAAAATGCAAATCATGTGGTGCTTACTTGGGAAGAACCGGATGGCAAAATATTACCTGTGAAAGGATACAAGGTTTACCGTAATGAAGAATTGATTACTTTAGAACTTGTTAAAGATGAAGTTACCTTTAAAGATATTGTTCCTTAAAATGGTAATTATAAATATGAAGTTAATAATAATGAATACTTCAGTATCTTTCCTAATCTTACCACAGGAGCTATTACCATTGAGGGCAACGGGCTGAACCGTATTGAAATTTACGATATTCAAGGGCGTATGTTAGTAGAAAATATTGATATTTCTGAAATAGTAAAAATGAATATAGCTCATTTCGACAATGGTATCTATTTTGTAAAAATGTTTTCAGAAACAGGTACTATAGCTACTAAACGATTGGTAATTATTAAATAAGAACGATATAACTACAACTCCATTGTTTTAAGTTCCGGCGATATTATTAAAGTTGCTTCTGTGGCAGCTTGTATATCGTTGATAGAAAACTCAGGATGAATCTCTTTTAACTCAATGCCTTGTGGGGTAATTTCCATAACGCCCATTTCGGTAACGATGATGTTTACCTGACCCTTAGCAGTAAGCGGCAGGGTACATTTCTTTAAAATTTTAGGCGCTCCTTTAGCGGTGTGCTCCATTGCTACAATCACATGCTTAGCGCCCACTAACAGGTCCATAGCGCCTCCCATTCCGGGTGTAAGCTTTCCGGGAATCATCCAATTGGCAAGATCGCCGTTTTCATCCACTTGCATAGCGCCCAGTATAGTGGCATCTACATGCCCCCCGCGGATAATGGCGAACGATTGGGCTGAAGAAAAGGAGGAAGCGCCGGGCTGTGCCGTAATAAATCCGCCGCCGGCATTTACCAAGTGCGCCTCTTCATGTCCCGATTCAGGAGTAGGCCCCACACCCAACAATCCATTCTCTGATTGTAATACTAATTCTACATCTTTAGGTAAATAGTTGGGAACTAACGTAGGTAGCCCAATACCTAAGTTAACAACATCTCCATTTTTAAGCTCTTTTGCCACGCGCTTGGCAATAACTTCGCGTATTTCGTTTTTATCCATATTTATTTTGGGTTAATTTTTTTAGAAGTGGCAAATTTAGAAAAAAATTAAAACAATTTCCTATTTAAAAACAATTATGATAAATTTGCACCCTCAAATAAGCAATGCCAAAGCAAATACTCGTCATCTTTTTCGGATTCATCCATTTCATAGCTTTTCCTCAAGATGCTTTAACCCTTAAAAGTTGGGGTTATAAAGGCTATGCCGGTGGAATGTTTATCCATACCGGATATGTTCTTAGCAAAGAATTTACGGTTATTGATTTGCAAGGAAATGAAATTGAACAGCAAATAAAAGGGGCTACTTTTGGTTTGGGCGGAAAAATAGGCGTGTTTCTTAATAGGTTCTTTCGTGTAGGGGGTGAAGGATATTTCTCTACCTGCAATTATGGAACTTATAAAAATAGTTGTAGAATTGGCTGGGGCGGATTAACTTTCGATTTTCTTTATCCTGTAAAAAAATGGATCCCTTTTGCAGGAATTACTGTGGGTGGTGGAAACGCAAAACATCTGATTTTTATTGAAAAACATTATAATAATACAATCGCAACTCCCGCAGCCCATTTTTCTAATACTCTTTGTATTATTAGTCCCGCTCTTGGAGTTGAGTTTTTAGCAACTAACAGAATTAGCCTTTTGTTAAAAATGGATTATATGTTTAATGTTTATTTAAAACAAAACAATTACCCACATGGATTGCGTTTTTATCTCGGATTGCATTTTTATCACAAAAAATAAATATATTGATTATGAAAAAAATAATTATCTTCATTCAAGTTATAGTTATAGTCTTTACTCAAAACTTGTCGGCACAATACAAATCCGATACCATTCATATTGTGCATTACAATGTTAATTTAGAAATCAGAGATTTTGAAAAAAAAGAGATTAAGGGCTATACCGATGTTGCAGTAGAAGCTAAAATTGCTCCTCTTTCAAGTATATATCTTCATCTTTGGGGATTAACGGTTGATTCGGTACGAAAAGGAAATAGCCCGGTTAATTTTTTGCATCATGGCCAGCAATTGAGATTAGATTTACCGTTTATTTCAGTTGGTCAAATTGAAACTATTCGTGTGTATTATCATGGGAAGTCTATCCAAGAACAGTTTGGGGGGTTCCATTTTACAAACGACTTTGCCTACAACATGGGAGTGAGTATGAACAGTGTTCCACACTCTTTCGGGCGTGTGTGGTTTCCCTGCATTGATGAATTTACTGATAAATCAACCTATACTTTTAACATCACTACCGATGCAGATAAAAAAGCGATATGTGGCGGAATATTGACAGATTCTCTTGATTTAGGCGACACGAAACGTTGGACATGGGAACTTACCGATCCTATTCCCGCATATTTGGCTTCAGTTGCTGTGGGAAAATATTTTGTTTATAAAGATACGATTCATAGCGTTTCAGGAAAAACGCTTCCCATAGAAATTTATGCCGATTCTGCCAGAATAGAAAGAGTACCCGGCTCGTTTATTAATCTGAAAACATTTATTCATACTTTCGAAAAACGATGGGGGGCTTGTCGCTGGCAACGGGTAGGATATGTTTTAGTGCCATTCAACGGAGGCGCTATGGAACACGCTACCAATATCGCTTACCCTCAATCTTACGTTAATGGCAATACGAGTAGCCAAGACCTGATTGCCCACGAACTGGCTCATTCATGGTTCGGAAATCTCATTACTTGCGCCACTTCACATAATATGTGGATTAACGAAGGGTTTGCTCGATACGGAGAATATTTATGCGACGAAATATTAGATCCTTCATTGCAAAAATATAAAACAGGTATGCAAAACCTGCACTTTAAAACTTTGAGAAATGATAATGGAAATTACGCATTGGATAATGTTCCTACAAGTGCAACTTATAACAGTGTAATAAGTTACGACAAGGGTGGGGTCGTAGCTTATGCTTTGAGAGGATACATGGGCGATGACCTGTATTTTTCATCTATTACACAATTTCTTGATGAAAATCAATATAAAAATGTAAACTCTGAAGAGTTTTTCCAAAAACTATCTCACATTTCCGGTATGAACTTGCATGATTTCTTTTTGGGGTGGGTGCATCAACCCGGATATCTGAATTTTAATATTGATACCATTAGACCGGTCGCGGGAAGTCATAACAAGTATAAGATTTCACTAAAACAGAAACTATATCTGGCACAGTATTTTGCAGATAATAATAGAGTAGATGTTGCGTTTTATTCCGCTGCAGGTGAAAAATATTTGATTGAGAATATTATATTTTCAGGAGAACATCAAATGGTGGAGGTTGAGATCCCTTTTGAACCCGTCTTTTGGGCAATAGATCCAAATAGCAAAATGGGTGATGCCTGTTTCGATTATACGCAACACATTTTCAGAACAGGTAATACATCTCTTACTTATGCCAATCTTAGAATAGAAGTAACTGAAATTTCTGATACATCTGTTTTAAGGGTAGAACATAATCCGGTTGCCCCAACACCTTCAAAAAATAACCATCCCGATATTTTTAAAATATCGGATACCCATTTTTGGCGCATCGGCTTTATACAATATAATAATATGGAAGCCAAGTATTCTTTTACTTACGATCAAAGATATGACAGCCAATTATTACCAAGAGAAAATCTTGTCTTATTATATAGAAAAGATCTTTCACATGATTGGGAAATATTCCCTGCAACATTAAATTTAACACAATCGGGAGCAGTTATTTCTACTGACTTTATATTAACCGGAGAATATACTTTCGGGATAAAAAATGATCTACATGTGAAAGAATGGGAGAAAAATCTCGAAATCTATCCAAATCCTGTAACCGATGAATTAAGAATAATGAATTACGAATTTGAAATTAGCAGGATTAACATCTATGATATTTCAGGAAAAATAATAACACTCAATTCTCAATTCTCAGCTTTCAATTCTATTAATGTTGGTGATTTACAATCAGGTGTTTATATTTTAGAAATTATATCTAAAGAAAATCGAAACTATAAAAAATTCATTAAATTATGAGTCCACTTCCTTATTATCCATATTCTTTAAACGATATTCAAGCGCGTATTGAGGAGATACGTAGCCAACCATTTACCAATTTTTCATCTGAAAAAGAGGCAATTAGATTTGCCTTACATTGTATTGATCTGACAACATTAGAGGGAAGCGACAATACAAAGAAGATTGAGAAGTTGTGCCACAATGCCATACAGTACCAAACCGCAGCAGTATGTGTGTATCCGGTTTTTTTAAAACAGGCGAAACAGTTATTGCATGGTAAACCCATAAAAGTAGCTTCTGTAGCCGGCGCATTTCCTGCAGGGCAATCGCCCATTGAGATAAAAACGGCAGAGGTGGAATATGCTGTAAAACAAGGTGCTGATGAAATTGATATGGTGATTTCGAGAGGGCTTTTTTTAGAAGAAAAATATGATATTGTTTACGACGAGATTGTTGCAATAAAAAATGCGTGTCAAGATGCCCGTTTAAAAGTAATAATAGAAACGGGTGAACTCATTGAGCCGGATTTAATTTACAAAGCCTCTATTTTGGCAATGCGAGCGGGCGCCGATTTTATCAAAACTTCTACCGGAAAAATTGCAATTAATGCAACTTCTGATGCTTTTTTAGTGATGTTAGATGCTATTTTTCAGTTTTATAATGAAAAAAATATGATAATTGGCATAAAACCGGCAGGTGGAATTACGGATGTAAACACTACGTTGCTTTACCTAAAATTATTAGAAAAAACATTAAATATCAATTGGTTATCTAATAATTTTTTCAGAATTGGTGCGAGCCGTTTGGCAATTAAGTTATTTGATTTTTTAGCATAATATATATATAATGAAAATAGGAATCATCTCTGACACACATGGATATATTCATCCTCAAATTTTTGATTTTTTTTCTGCATGTGATGAAGTGTGGCATGCAGGAGATATGGTTTCAACTGAAATCATTGAACAACTTTCGGCAATAACCAAAATACGGGCAGTTTACGGCAACTGCGATGGTTGGGATGTGAGAGGTAAATACAAAGAATTTGAAATTTTTGGTTGTGAAGAACATACCGTTTTTCTGAAACATATTGTCGGGAATCCTAAATTTTACGACCTCGAGGTGCTGGCTTTGATAAAAAAGTGGAAACCTACTATTGTGGTGGCGGGTCATTCTCATATACTTCAAATTATAAACGATGCCCAAAACGGCTGGCTTTTTATGAATCCGGGCGGTGGCGGAAAATTTGGTATTCATACTCGCATCACCTTTATTCGATTTGATATCAACGGTACGGATCTTTCTAATATAGAGGTTTTTGATGCGGTAAAATAATACCAAATGAAAAGTACCGATCATTAATAAGTTTTTCAACTTTTTTTCGGGATTGTTATTCCTTCGAACACAATTTCTGCTACATCTTTTACCTGAATATCAGATCCATACATAAATGCTTTCTTGCACATCGGGCAGGCTGTAACAATGAAGTCGGGCTTTTTTTTCATCAGATTTAGCAATGCGGCATCTCTTATATTTTTTTGCGCATCATTGCTAATAGAGGTATTTCCCAGATTGAAGCCGCAGCAAAAGCTTTTCTCTTTTTCGTTTTTAAGTGAAAGAAGTTTCACCGTTTTTTTCAATACATTTCGTGGGGCTTTATAAATACCACATCCTCTGCCCAACTCACAAGGGTCGTGGTAGGCAACTTTTACATCTTGCTTTTTTAAGGTTATTTTATTCTCTTTCAGGCACTTTTCAATATATTCTGTATGATGAATAACCGGAATATTGAGATTATATTCTTTTTTAAATGATTGATAGCAAATGGGGCATGAAGTTACTAGAAGGGTGGCGTTCGATTCTCTTATCAATGCACTATTTTTTCTACGCAACTCTTTGGCTTGTTGCTCAAATCCTTGCTGTAGTAGCGGGCGCCCGCAACAGATCGTTTTTTCAGCATCAATATGCCAATACTTTTGTCCGGCAGCTTCAAAAATATTTTTCATTGCTTCGGTAATTTTAGGCGTTAAGTGCGACATACATCCAGAGAAGTAAGCAACTCTACCAATGGCGTTAAAAGGTTGAATGGTTTCAACATATTTGTAGTTTCCTTTTGTATCTAATTCTTTTTTATATCTGGTTTGCCGGCGGATTTTTGTAAGTTCTAACCCTACGGGACAATCAACCACACACCGGTCACACATCAAACAGTTGTTGGCAATATCCTCTTTCAGTCTTTTGTAGCGAATCTCCCGAAGCAAGTAAACAGATTGAACATCAGTAATTTTCAGCTCTTTATTTAAAGGACAGTTGTCAATACAGACTCCACATCGTGAGCAGGCACTCAATTCAAATTTTGTAAAGCCTGTGGGTTTATCATCTTCGTGAATACCTAATTTTCTGAAATAGATTAAAAACGGTTCGGTGAGAATGTGCATATAGCGTGAGAAAGGCAGCGAAACAAAGAAAACGCTGAGGGCCAGGGAGTAAAACAACCACCATGTAGTTTCAAAATACCAAAAAGTTTCATTACTCACCCGGGGAACAGTAATACTAATGAACTCACCGAGCGCTCCGGTGAGAAAGCCGCCATTGTGGTATCTGTTTGCAGTAACACTTTCTGCAATAAGACGCAATGGAAAAATAAGCCAAAGAGAGATCATCGTAAATTTATCGAAGAACACATGCTTTGTAGCCCGTTTCATTCCTGCAATTCTAGAATAAATGCGCTTAAACATAGCAATTAACAAACCTGACAACACAAAACAGAGCAACAGATCCATGAGGTGGTAGAAAAATATTTCTCCATTATAATGAGGCAGCTCTTTTCCAAAATATTTAAAAAAGATGGGTACCCAAAATGGATGTCTTCCGACTATAGCGGTAGTTGTTTCAATAGCTCCTACTACAATAAGCAGAAACCATCCTAATGCAATACTTGTGTGCATATATCCTAATACAGCTCTTTGTTTAAAAACCTTACGGTGAAAAAGCACTTCGGTAATCACTTCAAAAATGGCAGGAATAAATCTCCACGAAAAGATATTCTTACGCAATAGCGTGCGTTGCAATCTGTCGAATTGCCGTATCCATCTGATCCATTTAAAAAAACAGATCCCAAACAAAAGAAAAACGCCAATACAGAATGGGATAACAAACGGGTTGAAATATTGAGACATAAAATTAGAGATCGTTTTCTTTTAAAACTTTACGTAAATTAATGATGAGTGCGCGCAGGTTTACATCTCTGGGGCACACTAAGGTACATTTTCCGCACAGCATACAGTTTTTCATTGTTTCTGCAAGTTCATTGTAAATTCCGGCACGAAATTTGGTTTGGATTTTACGAATATTAAAATCTGTAAATTGTGCTGCCGAACAAGTAGCCGTACAAGAACCGCAACGTATGCAACGCTTAAACGAACCCACTGCTTCTTCCAACTCTTTTAGAGGAGCGCTGTCAATATCTAAATTTATAGTACGCCTCTGGTTTATTTGAAACCCGAAATTAATCATAGCGCTATAATTTTTTTTCCTGCCCTAAAATCAACTCATTAAACCAATCAAAAAAGATTCTTGATAATCTTCTTTGATATACTTTTCTAAAAGTGTAAGCATCTGCTCTTTTGTTTCTTTCAATTATTTTCGGATGTTGAAGTGGAAGAATGGGAGCTGTTTCTTTCATTAATTTTCTAATACGTCGTTTTCGTTTTTTAAATCCCACATTTGTTACCAGATTCACATTAGGAGAGATACACAATCCATCGTGCGCCCAAATATGAAAATTATACTGGTATTCCCAATAGTCTAAGTTGTGTTTGCGCAAGGCATTATAAATTCGATGGCAAAATATTTTTTCAAGAGGATTACTTACATATTTGTCCACTGTCTTGTTAAAAAAAACTTCAGAATTATCATTTATCTCTAATTCAAATCCTTTCCATGCTCTTCGCCATGTTGCAAAACCCCAAATAAAAGAATATGCCGTGTAATGGTAAGAATCTGTAAGATATTTTTTTCTTCTTTCCAAATAGTTTGCTCCAATGTGCATGATTTGGTGAACATTTCGATATTTTTCTAACAGATCTTCACAATAGTGAAAAAAATCGAGATTGGGCATTGTTTCATCGCATAATATAATTCCTTCTTCTTCATGTTCAAACATCCATGAAATCGCATGATGTACATTTTTTGATCTGCCAAGGTGTTCATCATGGAACAGGTATTTCGTTTCACATTTCCATTCGGGCATAATTACAGAGCGTGTTTTTAAGCAAATTTGGTAATCAATAGGGAAATTTCTATTGGCACCATCGGCAGCAACATAGAGTTTTTCGGGTTTTATTTTTCTAATAATTTGAAACAAGTTATGTGTTTCTTCCACCCGATTATATAAAATTAAGAGAATTGGGGTTTTAAACATCATGCTATAAAATTGATTTGCAAAAATAGAAAAATTAAGGAATATTGAGATTTTTTATAATAAAACTCATTTTTTCCTCCTCACTCCATGCCAAATCCATCCAATGAATAACAAACCCTGCGCGCTCCATTTTTCTAAACCAGGTCATTTGGCGTTTTGAGAATTGGTGTATTGCTGTGTTCAGTTTTTGAAACATGGTGTTATAATCTAAATATTTGGTTAAGTAGAGCATTACATAACGATATTCCAACCCATATTTATATAATTGTTCGGAGGAGACTCCTTCATCTATTAGTGCTTGTACCTCTTCAATCATGCCAGTTTCAAGGCGTTCTTTCAAACGTAAAGTGATACGTTTTCTTACTTCATCTCTGTCGCCCTTAATTCCAAAAATGGTAGAGGGGATTGGGGTAGATTGGTATCCTTGCAACAGGGCTTCAATATACATGCCACTGCCTCCGCATAAAATTACGGGCTTGTTTCGCTGTTGAATATCAAGAATTGCCTGTTGTGCCAATTTTTGAAAGTTAAACACAGTGCTTACCTTTCCGGGATCTTCAATATCAATAAGATGATAAGGTATCGCAACATCATCAACCGTGTAATCTTTTAAATCCTTCCCGGTACCAATATCCATTCTTTTATATATTTGGCGTGAGTCGGCGCTGACAATTTCTGCGCCTGTCTGTTTTGCCAAAAGCGCGGCGATGCGAGTTTTGCCGGTGGCTGTAGGACCAAGAATAGTAATGATGGAGTTTTTAAATATCAATTGCACTATTGTACTACCAATTTTTGCACAAACGTTTCTCTTGAGTTTTTATCTGTTAGCTTTATAAAATATAAACCGGCAGGCAGTTCTGAAACAGATACAGTGTTTTTCCCTTCATACAGATTTTCAATAGAAATAAGATTTCCTATCAAACTAAATATTTCTAATTTCATAGGAGAATCTGTTACAATATTTACAAAGCTGTTAGCAGGGTTGGGCGATAAGGTAATAGCAGATTTGTTTATATTGTTAATACTTTCTCCTGTACCAATTACATTATTGCTTTTATTCAGTGGAACGATACGGTTTTTTGTAGCAAACCCTGAACCGCCTTTGAAATTAATAACACCATTAATATTTACAAGAATCGTTGGGATTGGATCTCCAATATAATCAGTATCATAATTATCGGTATAAACCACAGAGTCGTGAACCTGGGTTCCCTCTTTTAGGTTGTAATATTTACCGTTTTCAAAAACTCCGGTTTGCATGTATAGAACATTTTTTATTGTAACCACTTTTGCCTGAATGGGGTTGCTGTGATCGAAATCTAATTGAGATGCTGTAATGTCAGTAGTTTTAATTTTTTGGAGATACCCAATCACCTCACATGCTCCGGTAGGGATAAGCTCAACCATACCGAAGTAGTTTGTTAGTGTACCGCTAACATTTGTAACTTTGTCTCCTACTTCAACGCCGGCTTGAATGCTTCCGGCTTGGTCATAGATATACATAGCGCCGGTTGGGTCTTGTATATATTTTACATTTCTGTAAGGTTGTATATGGGTTACAACTGCTTCTCCTGTATAGGTGAAAACAGTAGTTCCGGTGTTAGTACCATTATTATAGGAAGGAGCCAATTCTCTCAGTGCAGCTAAAGTAGTTACACCTTGTGGAAAGATATAATTGGCAGTACTTATTGTGCTGGGTTCCATTCCTTCTTTCCAAGCTCTTGCTTTAATTGTGGTTTGTTCAGAGAGTGGCACAGGAGAAGAATATGTTGTTGAAGACAAAACAGGATCGGTACCATCTAAGGTATATCTAATGGTAGCGTCCGGTGTGGATGAAGAGATGGTTACACTTATAGGATTGGTATAACTTCCTCCCGGAGGATTAAAAGTTGGTGCAGCAGCATAACCTGCAGGATTGAAGTCGGTTAAACAAAGATCATCAATATTTACGGTCGTACCACTTGCCAAACCTCCTTCTCTTACAATTTTTATTCTAACATTTCCTTGAATATTGATAGGGAAATTAGCTTTTATCATTTCGCTACCCCAAGCAGGCGAAACTACAGGATCTCCTGCACTAACCCAATTTGACCCCCCGTTAGTAGAGTAGTAAAGTGCAATTGTGCCACCACTATGAGTGCTATATGAAGCATAATAGAATGAAACAACGCCTATCCCATTTGATTTATCAAAATCCATTTCAACCCTACAATTTCCATCTGTTGTATTCCCTCGCAAGCGAATACTTTGTAATCCATGTTTTCGATCATTGACATCTGATTGTAAGCATACCCCTGAAACGATCCAGTCTCTACCTAATTCATCGGTTACGGTACGTTGTGTATAGGAACCGTTGCCGCTTTGAAGCCAAGCCTCATTTTCAAAATTTTGAAATAGGGTGCAATCTTGAGCAAAAGAACCCATTGTGAATAAAACGAGCAATAATGAGCTCAGAAAAGTTGTTTTTAAAAATGTAAATATTCTCATAATAAATTGATTTGGTTTGTTTTTAATTTAATTAATAAAGATGGCGAATATAGCAGAATTATTGATTGTTCGTATATTTTTTCATATTTTTTTCAAGAAACACTACAGTTAATCTGTTTTTTCTCCATATCATTTTTGGGATCAAGATAGTGAGGCATAGTGATTCGTGGTTTTTGTATGATTAATATTTGAGGGCGCAAAGATACACTATCAAAAGGCGTTTGTCAAGGGGAAAAGCAATTTTTTTAAATAATATTTCTAAATAAATAATTATCAATGTGATATAATTTATAAAAAGATAAAATGATAAAAAGATAAAATGATAAAAAGATAAAATGATAAACCTTAAATCTTTAAATCACTCATAGCGTTGATAAAAAACTATTTCTTTGTTTTTATTGCAGTTTTTTGGGTACAATGTGGCGCAACCAGAGTAAAACAGCCATAAAACAACAAAAAAATTTACATAAAATACAGATTTTTGTTTTAACATATACGAAAAAAGTATTGTATTATATTGATAAT
>Ga0123353_10002651_pt1 | contig 22277 bp, 20 predicted proteins | sample TergutLab28metaG_3_FD_92763 | JGI IMG/M metagenome (GOLD analysis project Ga0123353, IMG submission 92763) | Labiotermes labralis P3 segment gut microbial communities from Petit-Saut dam, French Guiana - Lab288 P3 | ecosystem: Host-associated > Arthropoda: Insects > Digestive system > Gut ... | reverse complement strand
GGTTGTAAAGTTTTATTTACTGCTTTTGGCGTTGATAGTGATTATTTTTATGATGGCGTCTCCCCAGTTCGGGACACGACTGCAAACCATTCAACGTAAGGGAATTGAGGTGATGGTCGCCCTTGATGTTTCAAACAGCATGAATGCCGCAGACATCGAACCAAGCCGTTTAGAAAGGGCGAAACAGGCTATTTCACGCCTTATTGACCTTTTGAAAAATGACCGTATCGGATTGGTTGTCTTTGCAGGGCAGGCTTACGTTCAGGTTCCGATAACTTCAGATTACGCTTCTGCCAAAATGTTCCTTTCGGCGATAAATACAAATGTGGTTCCTGTGCAGGGAACGGCAATTGGCGCGGCAATTAACATGTCAATGAATTCTTTCAGTTCGCAGGAAGATATCAACAGAGCAATTATTGTTATAACAGACGGTGAAAACCATGAAGACGACGCCATTGGAGCCGCCAAAAATGCAGCAGAAAAAGGCGTACAGGTTTATACAGTCGGTATGGGGTCGCCGCAGGGAGCGCCTATTCCAACAGGTGGTCAGGGAAATTTTTTGCGTGACAGAGACGGTAATGTGGTCATTACCAAATTAGATGAAGATATGTTGCGCCGTATAGCAGATGCAGGAAACGGAGAATTTATCCCCGCCAATAATATCCGTGCGGGTATTAACCAATTAGTCGATAAATTATCAGAGTTGGAAAAAGCGGAATTAGAATCGAAAGTATATACCGATTTTGATGATAAATATCAGTATCTTGCAATTTTAGCATTATTCCTTTTAATTATGGAATTGCTAATTCTTGAAAGAAAAAACAGATTGTTCAAAAATATAGACCTTTTTACAGTGAATAGGGTTGAGAAAGAGGGGAAAAAAGAAATTTAAACCTATATAATTATGACCCAAAAGTTTAACAGCATCGTAGAAATTTTTGACAAGGAAAAAATGCCATGGTGGTATGTGCGAGCGCCAAAAAAGTTAAGCAGTCAGTATGAAATTTTGGCAGACCGCGGAGTGATAGCAATTACAGCAAGCGTTGGCAAAATTTCCTGGAAAACTTCGCTGTTACCATACGGAGATAATACACATTTTATTGCCTTGCCAAAAAAAGTTAGAAAAGCAAATGATATTCAACTTGGCAATAAAATTGCAGTAGAATTTGAAATACGTGAACGTAAAAAATAACTAAATTATGAACATGAAATTAATAAGTAAGTTACATTTAGAGTGTTACGCAATAATAACTGTATGTTTTTTGCTATCATTAACATCTGTTTTACAGGCTCAGGAAGAACGGAAATATATCCGTAAAGGAACAAATATGTATGAAAAAGGAGAATTTTTGGACGCAGAAATAGAATATCGTAAAGCATTAGACAAAAAATTCAACTCTTATGAAGGCAGATTTAATGTTGCCGCCTCACAATACAAACAGGAAAAGTTTAAAGAAGCGGTTTCTGATTTGCAAAGTTTGGCTAATCAAACAGATGACCCTGAAAAATTGCATCAAATTTATCATAATTTGGGAAACAGTTATCTTGGAATGACACAAATTGACCAGCAAAATGCAGGCAAATATTTGGATATGAGTATTGACGCTTACAAAAAAGCCTTGAAAAATAATCCATTAGACGACGAAACCCGTTATAACCTGATTGCTGCAATGAAACTGAAGCAACAGCAGGAAGAGCAGGAACAAAATCAGGATCAGCAGCAAGAGCAGCAAGAACAGGAACAAGAACAGCAGGAGCAGGAACAAGAGCAGGATCAAAATCAGCAACAGCAGCAGGATCAGCAACAAGATCAAATAAACAGGGAAAATGCGGAACGAATTTTGCAGGCATTAGAGCAAGATGAAAAAGAACTGCAGGAAAAAATGCAACAAAGAAGGCAGGCACATCCTGTAAAAATAGAAAAAAACTGGTAATTTACAGATATTAAACACAATATGAGATTTATAACAGTAAGTTTATTTTTATCATTTTTGGGAATTGCAGCAGTTTTTTCCCAAGACGCAAAACTCACAGCAGAAGCCCCGCGTACAGTTATGCAGGGAAGTCGTTTTCAACTGACTTATAAGGTGAATGTAGAGGGTAGCGATTTGCGCGTCCCCGATTTACCTGATTTCCAAATATTAATGGGACCTCAAACCTCCACAAGTACAAGTATGAGTATTATTAACGGAAATGTAACACGCTCTGCAGAATATTCTTACACTTTTATACTTAGAGCGGATAAAACAGGTACTTTTGAAATTCCTGCAGGCAGTATTATTGTGAAAGGTAAACGATTAGATTCTAATAAATTGACAATTCAAGTGATTCCGACTGACGTTACAAATTCCACTCAGGGAGCGCAACAGCAACAATCGCAAAGCGGAACTCAACAAACTCAAGTTGATGCAGCCCTTTCAGACGAAGACTTATTTGTTACCGTAACTGCCAATAAAACAGAAGCATATCAGGATGAACCAATTCTGCTGACTACAAGAATTTATACACGTGTTAATCTTGAAAGTATTTCCGACCTTAAACATCCTGATTTGAAGAGTTTTATAGTTGAAGAACTAATGACGCAAAATTCAATTCAATGGGATGTGCAAAATGTGAACGGAAAAACTTACAACACAGGAATTTTGAACCAAAGAGTGCTTTATCCGCAAACTTCGGGAAAAATTTATATAGAGCCTACTTCCATCGAATTTATGGTACGTCAAAAACAGACGCGCCAATCATACAGCATATTTGATAGTTTTTTTGACAATTACAGAACCGTAAAAAAGAGGGTCAACTCCAAAGGCTTGAACATCAACGTAAAACCATTACCGACTCCGCGTCCATCATCATTTTCAGGTGTTGTCGGAGATATTGATTTTAATGTAACAGCCTCAAAAACAGACGCTAAAACTAATGATGGAATCACAATTAAAACAACTATTTCAGGGACAGGCAATATTCGTTTTGCAGGTAATCCGCAAATTAAATATCCTACTGATTTTGACGTTTTTGACCCGAAAATAACCAATAATATTACTCAAACTATTCAAGGCGGGAAAGGAAACCGTACAATTGAAACGCTAATAATTCCGCGCCACGCAGGAACTTTTGAGATACCTGCTGTTGAATATTCATATTTTAATCATGCAACGGGAACTTACAAAACTTTACGAAGTCGCCCCATCACAATTAAAGTTGATCGCGGTGAAAATGAAGAATTTAGTGGTAGTTTTGCTCAATCAAGAGGCAGTTCGGTACGCGAAAATGTGAAATTTCTTGGAACAGATATACGTTTTATAAAAACAGGAGGAATCATCCTGAAACCAATAAATACTTATATTTTCGGAAGTACTTTATTTACTTTGGGTTATATTCTTTCAATTATTTTGTTTATCCTTATTTTCATCATAAATCGAAAAAGAATTAAAGAAAATGCAGATATTCAAAAAGTTAAGACCAAACGAGCAAATAAAGTCGCCCGCAAACGATTAAAAAAATCTGCAGAACATCTTAAAAAAGGCAATAAAGAAGCGTTTTACGAGGAGTTGAGCCGAGCGCTTTGGGGATACACAAGCGATAAATTATCAATTCCTGTTTCTGAATTGTCCCGCGATAATGCTAAATCAATATTAACGGAACGAGGCGCAAATGAAGAATTATCCGAAAATTTTCTCAGTATTCTTGATACTTGCGAATATGCCCGTTATGCGCCCCAATCAGATATTGGAGAAAGGGATTTGCTTTATCGTAAAGCGCTTGATACAATTAGTAAACTTGAAAACAGTTTGCGTTAATAGAAATAAAGTGAATGAGTAAATAGTGAATGAGTAAAATAAGAATGATATGATAAAAATGCAAAGTAATTTAATAAAATACGGATTAATAATTTCCCTAATACTTTTACCGCTGAGACTATCTGCGGCTGACGAACGTTTCGAGAAAGGAAACGCTTATTATTCCGAAGGGAATTTTCAGGAAGCAGTTGAGGCTTATGAGGAAATTTTAAAGACGGGCATGGAATCGTCCGAACTATATTATAATCTTGGAAATGCCTATTACCGAAGCGGTTATCTTCCTGCAGCAATTCTAAATTTCGAGCGAGCGTTATTACTTGCACCGCACGATATAGATATTCGTTACAACCTTGAATTGGCTTACAGTCAAACAGCTGATAAAATAGATAAGGTAGAGGAATTTTTCCTGTCGCGATGGTTTGCATCGTTGCGAAGTAGCGCTGATTCAGACAATTGGGCGATAATTTCCGTTATTTTGTTTGTACTTTCATTAACAGGACTTTTCATCTATTTCTTTTCACAAACAACAGCTATCAGGAAAATATCGTTTTTTATGGCGATATTGCTTATAACTGGCTCAATTGTAACATTCGCTTTTTCGCACGACCAAAAGCAACGTCTGATAAACCGAGACCGTGCCATAATTTTTGCGCCATCCGTAACAGTCAGAAGTTCACCTGATCGCAGTGGCACTGAAATATTTGTCCTGCATGAAGGAACCCGCGTAAAAATATTGCAAACGCTTGGAGAATGGTATCAGGTAGAATTGGATGACGGCAATTCGGGTTGGATTCAGACAGGAAATGTGGAAGTGATATAAATTAATGTAATGAAAGTCATAGCCTTAACCATATTTCAATGCTTTTTGCTGGCAGGCGGGCAAGTTTGTTTCAAATTAGCAGTGGAAAAAATCGACAAATTCAGATGGTCGCTATCTTTTTTTACAGATTTGATTACAAACTGGTGGTTGCTTGCAAGCGGTATTAGCTTGATTTCAGCAACAATTTTATGGGGTTATATTTTGAAACATTTTTCGTTTTCCGTTGCATATCCCATAACTGCTTTTGCATATATTTTCGGAATGGTAGCGGCAATTTTTATATTTCATGAAACAGTTCCACTCACACGTTGGGTTGGCGTTGGTTTGATAATTTTGGGAGTTTTTTTTATAGCTAAATAGGAACAAATTTAAAATACAATTATCCAATGACATTAAAAGATGATTTTTTTACGATAGAAAGTCAGAAAATTGTGGGAGATTATGCTGAATTTTGTATTAAACTGAACCCTGAACATATCATTTATAAAGCACATTTCCCTGATAATCCGATAACTCCGGGAGTTTGCATTGTTCAAATGGTAAAAGAGGTTTATTCTCATATTATTACAAAAAAATTCTTTTTGAATAAAATTAAAACCCTTAAATTTAATCACCCAATAATTCCTACAATGCATGAACATGTTACAATCAACATTAACAAGGTCTTAGAGGAAAATGGAGAGCATCATCTGAAAGTTGAAATTAAAAATGGGGATATTATTTTTTCAAAAATAAATATGCAATTAAAAGAGTTAAATACAAACTAATTACATATTTTGAAAAAATGAAAAACAACAAGATTTGTGTGTTAATACCTGTTTACAATTGCGAAAATAAAATTAAGGATGTTTTAACATCAGTTTTATCATATACATCTGATATATTAGTTGTTAACGATGGTTCGACAGACAATACCTTATCTGTAATAAAGGAGTTTGACAACATTGAAATTGTTTCATATCCTAAAAACAAAGGAAAAGGCTACGCTTTATGGAAAGGTTTTAAAAAAGCGGACGAATTGGGTTATACAGCAGTGATAACAATGGATGGAGATGGGCAACATTCAGCGCAGGACCTCGTGAAATTTTTCAACTTTTCAAGTAATTCACCTCATGTTGCAGTAGTTGGTGCACGAATTTTTGACCACCCGAATATGCCTTCCGGAAGCGTTTTTGCAAATAAATTCTCAAATTTTTGGTTTACATTGTTTACAATAAAGAAATTGCCTGATACTCAATCAGGTTTCAGATATTATCCAATTTACAGGATGAAAAAAATGCGCCCATTTACAAATCGGTATGAAGCTGAATTTGAATTAATTGTTCGATTGGCATGGCGTGGCATTCATGTTTGTTCACTCCCAATTTCTGTGCATTATGACCCGTTAGAAGAACGTATTTCTCATTTTAGACCTAAAAAAGACTTTGCGCGTATCAGTCTGTTAAACACTTGTTTATGTATTATTGCATTTGTTTACGGATATCCCGCTACACTATTTCATAAATTCAAGAATAGAACAACCCGCTATTACTAATTTTTGTTAATATTTAATACAAATATAGTGTGTAATTTAATTACATTTACTATCTTTGTCCCACTTTTTAAGTTAAAAAATTTAATGAATAGCGCTATTAAAATATTGAATATGTTCAGTCTGGAAATGGGACTGACAATGGCAAAGCCATATTTAAAGTGAAAAAATAAGGAATAGAATTTGAAATATGATCACGATTCATCAGGATTTAAATATTGACGAGGTAGAAAGTATTTTGTTTAAAAATCAAAATATTACCTTATCATTAGAAACGGAAGCAAAGATTAAGCGGTGCTTTGAATTTCTCGGTCAGTTTGTTTCAGACAAAATAATTTATGGTATCAATACCGGTTTTGGACCAATGTCTCAATATCGCATTGATGACCAATCGCTTACGCAACTACAATATAACATTGTCAGAAGTCATTCTACAGGAGCAGGCGAACCTTTGCCTGATATTTGCGTCAAAGCGGCGATGTTAGCCCGTTTATGCACTTTTGTTCAGGCTAAAAGCGGAGTTCACCCCGATTTGATCTCTCTTTTGGTAGAATTTATCAATAAGGGTATTTATCCTCTGATTCCTGAGCATGGAAGCGTAGGAGCGAGCGGCGATTTGGTACAATTAGCTCATATAGCGCTTGCATTGATTGGGGAGGGTGAGGTGAATTATGGCGGTAAAAGAATTCCTGCAAAAGAAGCGTTTGATAGCGAAAAATTAAAACCTTTTGCAATGCAAATACGTGAGGGATTGGCTATTACAAACGGTACATCTGTAATGACCGGTATCGGTTTGGTCAATTTGATTTATGCCCGCCGATTGCTTGACATGTCTATAATTGCTTCGATTTTGATGAATGAAATTGCTTCTTCATACGACGATTTTATGTCAGAGGCGCTTAATGAAGCCAAACACCATGAAGGACAGATTGAAGTGGCGCGTTTAATGCGGGAAATTTCCGAAAACAGCTTATGTATCCGAAAACGTGAAAATGAACTATACAACGGAAAGCAAAACGGGGCAAAAACATTTGATCATAAAGTTCAGCCATATTACTCCCTGCGCTGTGTGCCTCAAATTTTAGGTCCAATATTCGATACTTTAAAAAATGCGTTTAAAATTCTGATAAACGAGTTAAATTCAGTATGTGACAATCCTATTATTGACCCTGATACTCAGAACGTTTACCATGGTGGAAATTTTCATGGGGATTATGTTTCTTTGGAAATGGACAAGGTCAAGATTGCCGTAACCAAATTAACCATGCTGGCTGAACGTCAGATGAATTATCTGTTTCATAACCGCGTCAATGAAATTCTTCCGCCTTTTGTAAATTTGGGTGTACTTGGACTGAATTATGGCTTGCAGGCTTCGCAGTTCACAGCAACTTCTACCACAGCCGAGTGTCAAATGTTGTCGAACCCGATGTATGTACACAGCATCCCCAATAATAATGATAATCAGGATATTGTCAGTATGGGAACTAATTCGGCTTTGATTACAAAAAGGGTTATCGAAAACTCATATCAGGTTATGTCAATTCATTTTATGGCGTTGGTACAAGCGATTGACTATTTAAAAATTCAGGATAAACTGTCAATGCAAACCCGCGCTATTTATGATGAAATAAGAGATTTTTTCCCTGTTTTTACAGAGGATACAACCAAGTACATGGATATTGAACGAATGAATTTATTTTTAAAGAATAAAAAACTTAATCTCTGTAAATTATGAAATATGCTTTAGTCACAGGCGGTTCAAGGGGTATTGGAAGAGCGGTATGTCTGAAATTATCGGAAATGGGATTTCCTGTAATAATAAATTATTTATCAAACGAGAGCGCCGCTTCGGAAACTAAACAAATGATAGAAGAAAAAGGCGGAACAGCAGAACTTCTCCGGTTTGATGTGGGTTGCGTTGAAAATGTAGATAGCGCTTTGGAAAATTGGGCAGAAAAACATCCTGAAGATTATATAGCGGTTTTGGTTAATAATGCAGGAATTCGAAAAGATACACTGATGGTTTTTATGCAAAACCAGCAATGGAATGATGTGATAAACACTAATTTAAACAGTTTCTTTTATGTTACTCGCCGCTTGTTGAAAGATATGCTTACCAAACGTTTCGGACGGATAATCAACATTGTTTCGTTATCAGGTCAGAAAGGTTTACCAGGTCAGACAAATTATGCAGCGGCAAAATCTGCTGTAATTGGCGCTACCAAAGCGTTGGCGCAGGAAGTTGCACCAAGAAAAGTAACTGTAAATGCAGTAGCGCCGGGTTTTATCGCTACAGATATGATAAAGGATATTGATGAAAAAACAATGAAAGCAATGATCCCTGTCGGTCGATTCGGACAACCGGAAGAAGTAGCAGCATTAGTAGGTTTTCTGGCTTCTGACGATGCAGGATATATTACAGGTGATATAATTTCAATTAACGGAGGGCTATTTTGATAAAAATTAACAATTGTACATTATGAGACGGCGTGTGGTAATAACCGGAATGGGAATTTATTCCTGTATAGGCAAAAATCTTGAAGAGGTAAACTCATCCTTATACAACGGCAAGTCAGGCATTGGCATTGACCCGTTGCGAAAGGGATATGGTTATTGTTCTCCGCTTACCGGAATTGTTGAAACGCCTGTACTAAAAGGAATACTTGACCGGAGATTGCGCGTTGGTTTAGCCGAAATGGGTGAATACGCCTATATGGCAACAATAGAGGCATTTAAAAATGCCGCAATAGACATGGATTATTTGGAGAAAAACGAAGTGGGTATTTTCTATGGCAACGATTCATCTGCAAAAGCCGTTATTGATGCGCATATCATTATGTCAGAAAAGAAAGATACTGCGCTATTGGGTTCAGGCGCCATATTTCAATCCATGAACTCAACTGTGAGTATGAACCTTTCCACTATTTTTAAACTCAAAGGAGTAAATATGACCATCAGCGCAGCATGTGCAAGTGGTTCGCACTCAGTTGGTTTGGGATATCTGTTTATTCAAAACGGTATGCAGGACATGGTTTTATGCGGTGGCGCTCAGGAAACTAACCTTTATTCCATGGCAAGTTTTGATGCGTTAAGCGCTTTTTCCATCCGCATAGACGACCCTACAAAAGCATCTCGACCTTTCGATGCAGCGCGTGATGGATTAGTGCCAAGCGGCGGCGCTGCAAGTTTGATTTTGGAAGAATATGAACATGCGATACAGCGTGGAGCTCCCATTTTGGCAGAGGTAGTAGGTTACGGCATTTCGTCCAATGGCGCCCACATTTCGCAGCCAAGCGATGTAGGAAGCCTAATTGCCATGGAACGCTCACTCAAAGATGCGGGAATGACAGTGGCTGATATTGATTACATCAATGCTCATGCAACTTCAACCCCTCAGGGAGACATTTACGAAGCAATTGCAATTGACCGTCTTTTTGGGACGTCAAGACCCTTAGTCAGTTCCACAAAATCAATGACCGGACATGAATGTTGGATGGCGGGCGCAAGCGAAATAGTGTACTCCATCCTGATGATGCAAAACTCGTTTGTAGCGCCCAACCTGAACTTTGAAACTCCCGATGAATACTCGGCAAAGTTGAATATTGCTGCAAAAACAACTGAAAAAAGAATAAACGCTTTTCTTTCAAACTCTTTTGGCTTTGGTGGAACAAACAGTGCACTTATAATTAAAAAAATTAACAATCAGAATATTTCTAACAATTAGATAAATGGAAAGAACAGAAATAATAAAAATCGTAAACAATTTTTTAATTGAAGATATTGAAGTAGAACCTGAAAAAATATCAGAAACTGCTTTATTGAAGGATGATATTGGTATTGACAGCCTCGATTTTGTTGATATCGTTGTTATTGTAGAACGAAATTTTGGTTTCAAAATTAAGGCTGAAGAAATGTCAGATGTTACAACTTTGGGACAGTTTTATGACTATATTGAGCAAAAATTGAACGCTAAGTAATTGCTATTAAGTTAAATATTAAAATATGAAACTTTTTCCGGCGCTTGACAAGCGTTACACAAAAGAAAGACAATCGGCAATGGAAGCGCAAAGATTAGCGCATGAAATTTCATTTGGTCCCGTTGTTTTTCAGGTGTCGCGTTTAATGATTAAATTTGGCATTTTACAGATGCTCGTTGATTCCGAAAAAGGTTTGACATTGGAAGAAATTGTCGGAAAGACAAAATTATCTAAATACGCCTGTCAATGCCTGTTAGAATCATCTTTGACCATTGGAACAGTACTTTTTCAAGACGGTAGATTTACCTGTTCAAAAGCAGGTTGGTTTTTGCTTAGCGACCCGCTCATAAGAGTAGATATGGATTTTAATCACGATGTAAATTATCTTGGATGGTTTCATTTGGAAGAAGCATTATTGAATGGCAAGCCAGAAGGATTAAAAGTTTTTGGAAATTGGAGTACAATTTATGAAGGTTTATCCCAACTTCCTGAAAATGTGCAGAAAAGCTGGTTTAATTTCGATCATTATTACAGCGACCAATCATTTGACGAGGCGCTCCAAATAGTATTTGCTAACAAGCCCAAAACACTGCTTGACGTAGGTGGAAACACAGGGCGTTGGGCGTTACGTTGCGTGAATTTCAACGCCGACGTGCAGGTTACCATTATGGACTTACCACAGCAAATTGATATGATGAAACAGTTTACAGCAGGTAAAAACGGCGAAAATCGCATTTTTGGACATGCCTGTAACCTGCTTGACCCCAAAACTCCGTTTCCTACAGGTTTTGAGGCGATTTGGTTAAGTCAGTTCCTCGATTGTTTTTCGGAAGATGAGGTAACAAGCATTCTTGCAAGAGCCTCAAAATCAATGAATAATGACTCGAAACTTTACATCATGGAAACCTTTTGGGACAGGCAACGTTTTGAAACTGCCGCCTTTGCCCTTGCGCAAATTAGTCTTTATTTTACAGCATTAGCAAACGGAAACAGCAAAATGTATCATTCAGAAGATATGATTCGCTGCATCGAAGCAGCAGGGCTGAAAGTAGAGGATATTAATGATAACATCGGCAAGGGACACTCAATAGTAGTATGTAGGAAATAACCTATAAATGTGCATATTAACAAAAATAAATATAAATTATAAGTATAATAAATGGAAGATTTAATTTCAAAATTAAAAGAAGAGATTATTGAAGTTCTTAATCTCGAAGATGTAAAACCGGCAGATATTGACGAAAATGCTCCGCTGTTTGGCGAAGGTTTAGGGCTGGATTCCATTGATGCGCTCGAATTGATTGTGCTCATGGAAAAAAATTATGGTATTAAATTAAATGACCCCCTTCAAGGCAAAGAAACTTTCAGGTCAATTAAGATAATGGCTGACTACATTGCGGCGAACAGGACAAAGTAGCCTCAAATATATGAAAGACATTTACATAACTGGAATGGGTATTGTGTCTGCATTGGGAAATAATGTGGACGAAACATTAGTGGCTTTGCAGACGCAAAAAAGCGGTATTTCCAAATTACGTTATTTGCAAACTTCACATACTGGATTTCCGGTTGGCGAGGTGAAAATGGCTGACAAGGAAATGATTAGATTGCTAAATATTTCTGAAAATGTACCAACTACTCGCACATCATTGATGGGAATGATAGCGGTACGCGAGGCTTTACAAAAAGCGCACCTTTCCAACCCCTCCAAAGGAGGGGTTTATGTTACTCCCGAGGGATTAAGATTGGCTTTTATAAATGGTACAACCGTTGGTGGAATGGATATGAGCGAGCAGTTCTACATAGAATTTTTTGAAAACGACACAAAAAACGCTTATATTTCTACTCATGATTGTGGCGCTTGTACTGAAATGATTGCTGATTATTTCGGGATTTTTTCGCAAGTTGATACCATCTCAACTGCTTGTAGTTCAGCAGCTAACGCCATTATTCTCGGCGCTGAACTAATAAAAAAAGGGAGAGCGGACATGGTTGTGGCAGGTGGAAGCGAGTGTATCACAAAATTTCATTTAAATGGCTTTAATTCTTTGATGATACTTGACCGCAAGCCTTGCCGACCATTTGATGCTACTCGCGCCGGTTTGAATCTTGGCGAGGGTGCAGCGTACGTTGTGCTGGAAACAGCTGAACATTTCAAAAAACGCAATATACCCTCTACAGAGGTTGAAAACAATGCTTTTGTGAAATTATCCGGTTATGCCAATACATGCGATGCTTACCACCAAACCGCATCTTCTCCCGATGGAGAGGGCGCTTACCTTTCTATGAAAAAAGCGCTCGAAAATGCCCGCTTTACTCCCGGACAAATTGATTATATCAATGCACACGGCACAGGTACATCAAATAACGATTTAAGCGAAGGCGCAGCAATCATCAGGATTTTTGGCGAAAATATTCCTCCTGTTTCTTCCACAAAATCGTTTACAGGACACACCACAAGTGCGGCAGGGTGCGTAGAAACCGTGATTTCAATTTTAGCTCTGCAACATAATTTTATTCCAGTTAACCTGAATTTTTCTGAAAAAATGCCTGAATTGCCCTTTTCTCCAGCAATGAACCAACAACCTGTAAAACCCTTAAAACATATTTTGAATAATTCGTTTGGTTTTGGAGGCAATGATACGAGTTTGATTTTTAGCCGTTTAGCAAATGATTGAAATATGAATTAGTTGAAATCATGAAAAAAATCAAAGTCTATATAACTTCAATAAAACAAATTTCAGCGCAACAGCCTTTAGTTGATGATTGGTTTGAGCATCCTGTTTTTTATACAGAGCCATATATACGTGCGTTAGAACCTGATTATAAGCAGTTTTTCACGCCAATGAGGTTCGCAGGTTAGGAAAAATCCTCAAACGCGCTCTAATCGTTTCAAGACAGGCAATGTTGGAAGGCGGAGTTCCCGATGCTATTATCACAGGAACAGGCTTAGGTTGTATCGAAAATACCGAAATTTTTCTTAATAAACTTGTGCGTGAGGGTGAGGAAATGCTTAACCCGACTTTTTTTATGCAATCTACTCACAATACAATCAGTTCTCTAATAGCCATAGATGCAAAGTGTTATGCCTACAACAACACATATTCGCACAAGGGTATTTCGTTTGAATGTGCTTTGCAGGATGCTTTTTTGCAATGTAGAGACGTAGATAGTTCTGTCACAACTGCTTTAGTCGGAGCTCACGATGAAATGACGCCCGATTATTTTACGCTTTTGAAAAAAGGATGTTATCTGGGCATACCAAATCAGACATTTGCAGGTGAAACGGCGGTTGCAATGATGTTATCAACTGAAAAAACTGAAAACTCACTGTGCGAAATTGAAGAAGTAGAAAAATTTTATACAGGAACCAGTCATGAAAGGCTTAACCCGCAATCCACTGAAATAATGGGATGGCAAAATAAATCCGAAATGACCGAAAACATAGACGCCATAATGATTGGAGTGAATAACGTTGCAGAAAACGACAAGATTTATTATGAAAATTGTGCACGATTATTTCCGGGTATTCCGCTTTTAAAATATAAAAATATCTTCGGAGAAAGTTATACTGCTCCTGCTTTAGGCGTTTATGCAGCAGCAATTTGTTTGCAAAAAGGAAAAATACCAGAGCATTTGAAAATAAAGACATCAGACAATAAGACATCAGACTGTAAGAAGTTAGACTATAAGACATTAGATGTCAAACTATCGAGTATTGGAAATGCAAAAAAGAAAATTTTGTGTTACAACCATTTTGAAGGTAAAAATCACACATTTATATTGTTATCAAAATGAACAGGATTATTTTTTTATCTTTCATATTTTTAGTTTACACTACAATTACCTTTTCGCAAGGTTATCACAAAGCCGCGCCTGAACAGCAAAAAGAATTGAAAGTGAACATTGCAGCCGCATCAAAGCAAATTAAAACTCTGCAATGTGATTTTGTGCAAAAAATGACCATTTCAATTTTAACAGACGAAATGGTATCAGAGGGAAAATTGCTTTATAAACAGGAGGATAAACTGTGCTGGGAATACACAAAACCTTACCAGTATAATTTTACGCTAAACGGTAATAAAGTGGCGATTGGCACAGAAAATAATAAAGATGTTATTGATGTAAACATCCATAAGATATTTAAAGAAATCAGCAAACTTATCATATTAGGTATCAATGGTATGGGTATATTTGAGGAAGATAAATTTTTAACGGAATTTTATACCGGAACACACGATTACAAGATAATTTTAACACCTAAGCAACGGGAACTGAGACAACTGTTCAGTAATGTTACACTCACATTCAATAAAACAGACTATACTGTAAATACTATCGAAATAAAAGAACTAAGTGGCGACACTACGTTTATCACAATGAAAAACAAGCAAATAAACAAGGAAATAGACGATGAGATTTTTACCATTCGTTAGCCTTGCGCTTTTTCTGATTACAAGTTGTTCGCCAAAAGTAGCCCTTATTGGCAATCAAAACTCCGAAACTATTTTTTGGCAGCCGCAACTGCGTGACAGTGTGCTGATTAACAAATATCGCATGGCGATGAGCAGGGACAAGGTGAATATCAGCGGAATTTGGATTGTGAAACTTATGGAAGATTCATGGCGCGGAGCTTTAATAAACGAGTTTGGGTTGAAATTGTTCGATTTTTCGTGTAATGCTGACGATTGTCAATTGATAAATGTAGTAAAAATGATGGATAAATGGTACATTAAAAAGACTATTGCCGGTGATATTCAGTTTTTACTTGAAATTGATAATCCAAAATTCAAACCGGGAAAATATGCAGAAAGGCGCATAAGAAACGATATTCTGTCTATTTCATACAAAAAAGAAAAAATGTTACTGCAATATACAACCGGAGAAATAATAATGTATAACAGAAAGCATAAATTGAAATATTCATTCAAAAAGATTGAAGAGTAATTAAAAATTTATTAAACTAATTCTATTTATATATCACTACTTTGCTCAACGCAAATGGTTGTTATTGAGTATGTTGCTGGCGTTGGTTTTGCTGCTTGCCTTTGCAGCGACGAGCGTCAGTTTCAGGGAGGATATTTCTGCATTTTTACCCAAAGGACACAATACTGACCGCATAGATTATGCCTATAAGTATGCCGGTTCAGCTAATAAACTGATAGTTACCGTGTGTATGGCTGATACTACTGCCGTACCTGACGAAGAACTAATCATAGACGCTATCAGCCACTTTGTGGAACAGTTACAACAGGCTGATTCTACAGGTATTTACTTCAAAAAAACAGACTACAGGGTTGACGGACAGCAAATACTTGCTGTATCTCAATTTTTGGTAGAAAACATGCCCTACTTCTTCACAGAGAACGATTACCAACGTATTGATTCACTGCTGACTGAGGAAAATATCAGGTTTCAGATTGATAACATTAAGCGGATGCTTATGTCGCCTGTTGGCATGGTGATGAAACAAAACATAATGACTGACCCTCTGCACTTGTCAGCGCCGGTTTTGGAAGGATTACGCGATTTTCAAGTAAGTAACAGGTTTGAACTGTACAATGATTTTATTTTTTCGAGTGATAGAAAAGAAGGAATTATAACAATTGAATCGCGAAATCCTGTAAGTGAAACGCGCCATAACGCAAAGATGCTCAAGGTTATTGACCAAGCCGCAGCAAACACACAGCAGTTTTTTGATCAAAAAATTAATATCCACTACTTTGGGTCAGTCGCAATTGCCGTAACCAACGCAGAGCGCATCAAGAATGACAGTTTACTCTCATCAATTGTTGCTATTGTACTTATTTTAAGCATTTTGATGTACGCTTTTCGAAGCGTCAAAAATTTGCTTCTCATGCTCGGTTCACTACTTTTCGGGTGGTTGTTTGCACTGGGTTTGCTATCCATTTTAAAAGATGAAATATCGCTTGTCGCAGTTGGCATAAGTTCTATTATTATTGGCATTGCCATCAACTATCCGCTGCATTTCATCATGCATCACAGGCATGAACCCAGCATTCCCAACGTGATAAAGGATATTGCAGCGCCGCTTACCATTGGAAACATTACCACCGTTGGCGCCTTTTTAAGCCTCATCTTTATTAGCAGCGCTGCCATGCGAGACCTCGGACTTTTTGCATCGCTGCTTCTCGCCGGAACAGTTTGTTTTGTGCTTTTTTTCCTTCCTCATCTGTTAAAAAACAATTCCCAAACCATTAAATATGAACCTGCTTATGGTAAACTGTTATCGTGGAAACCAAAACGTCGAAAATTGTTTGCTTGGATATTCATTCTGATTTCTGTGGTATTATGTATCTTCAGTTTCAATACCAAATTCGACACCAACATGAACAATATCAACTATATGACAGAAACTCAGAAAGCAGATTTTAAAAAATATATTTCCACAATAGAACAGGGACAACACACTATTTACTATGTTTCGGAAGGAAAAAATTTAGATGAAGCATTGGCCGCTTTCGAGGATTCAAAAGCGACACTTGATAGTTTGCAGATAACGGGTATGCTGTCGAGAATCAATGGTCTGGGAGTTTACTTACCATCAAAGGATATGCAGCGCCAACGCCTCGAACGTTGGAAATCGTTTTGCAAAAACAATTCAGAAGCATTGGAGATGATAGATAAAATCGGAGTTGAATATGGCTTTAAATCAGGCGCTTTCAGTCGTTTTGATAATATTGTAAAAAATGGATATGAAGTGCAGGATATTGATTATTTTAAACCGATAACATCCATGTTTGCAGATAATTACATAATAAATGAAAATGGACGCAGCATGGTCATAACCCTTCTGCATACTCCGCACAATGAACAAGCGGGTATTTTGGAGGCAGAATTGAATCGTGTCAACCCTCAATCATTTTCTTTCGATGCCGGAACTCTCAGTCGCAGTATGGTTAGTTCTCTTTCAGCAGATTTCAATAAAGTACTTTTCATTTGTGGAATAATTGTTTTTATGTTCCTAATTTTTATGCTGGGGCGCATTGAATTAAGTTTGTTAGCATTTTTGCCGTTAGCAGTCGGCTGGTTTTGGATTTTGGGCATTATGAATATTTTCGATATTCGTTTCAATATTGTTAATATTATACTTGCTGCATTCATTTTTGGACAAGGAGACGACTACTCCATTTTTATGACCGAAGGACTTATGTATGAATATACTTACAGGCGTAAACTGCTGGCTTCGTACAAAAACAGTATCATACTTTCTTCGCTGATTATGTTTATTGGGATTGGATCGCTTATTTTAGCCAGACATCCCGCCTTGCGCTCTCTTGCTGAAATTACTATCATTGGAATGGGTTCGGTTGTGCTTATGACTTTTTTGTTGCCACCAATTGTTTTCCGGTGGCTCACACTGAAGAAAGGCAAACGAAGGTTGATGCCGATTACGCTTGCCAATTTCACCGCTTCTGTTTATTCGTTTACTGTTTTTCTTTTCGGAATAATTATTTCTTCTGTGGTTGGATTTTTCTGTTTTACTTTTGGGAAAATAACCGATAAAAAGAAATATCGCTTTCATAAGTTAATATGTTGGTGCTCAAGATTTGTGGTGAAGCGCATTCCACGCGTTAAAACTACTTACAACGAATTTGATAAAACAATATTTGACAAGCCGGCAGTTATCATTTGCAACCATCAATCACACATTGACTTGATGTGTGTTATGAGCCTAACTCCTAAAATCATCATTCTGACCAATGATTGGGTGTGGAACTCGCCATTTTATGGACGTTTGGTAAAATATGCCGATTTTTATCCTGTTTCAAACGGTATCGAAAATGCTATGGACAAGTTGAAAGCCATTACTGAAAAAGGATATTCTATAATGGTTTTTCCTGAAGGGTCACGCTCCGAAGACTGCACTATTCAACGTTTTCATCGTGGCGCTTTTTACCTTGCCGAACAACTTAAATTAGACATTTTACCTGTTCTTATTCATGGCGTAGGACATTTTTTACCAAAAAAAGAATTTATGCTGCGCAAAGGTGAAATTCACATTAATGTCATGCCGCGTATGGAATACAATACATTGGGTAATTCATACTTTGAAAGCGCAAAAAACATGCGAAAATTCTATAAAGACGAGTATGCTAAATTAGCCGAAACTGTGGAAACAGCCGATTATTATTCTGATTTGACAATACACAACTACATATACAAGGGACCTATGGTGGAGCGTGCTGTTAAGCGTAATTTAAAGAAACATGGTAACTATCGGAACATTATTTCGCAATTAAAGACACATAGCAGCGTTTTAATTGAAAATTGCGGTTATGGAGAATTCCCTTTGCTGTTGTCGCTTGTATATAAAAATATGAACATCATAGCCACAGAAAAAGATACAGATAAATTGGAATTAGCAACAAATTGTACATCAGTACCTTCTAACTTGCAATATGTACCAATTTTGAATGATAAGGATATGGGAAATTTTGATTGTGTTGTGGATATGAAGGGTGGGGGAGGGCAAATGGAAATAAGTAAATAGAAAATAGTAAATAGTGGATATGTTAAATTTAAACCAAATGAAATTTGCAGCTTTATTAGCTATACTCTTTTTGTTCGTAAAATGCGGAAGCGGACAAAAAGAACAGTCATTAGACAGCATTATTCCAGTTTTTTTAGACGAGATTCAAACAGCAACAAAAAACTATAAAGACCTTTGGGGTATAGATTTGTATGGACCAATGCTTTTTTTTGACTGACGGTTACTTCATTGCAATAAATGAAACAAGCGGTAATTATGAATTGGTAAAAGAATAATATCATCAACCTAATTAAATGCCATCAAATTACGACATAGCAATCATTGGAAGCGGATTAGGCGGGCTTACATGCGGTTACATCTTGTCCAAAAACGGATATAAAGTAGCTATTTTTGAGCAAGGCGCTCAATTTGGCGGATGTCTGCAAACATTCAAACGGAGAGGTGTGAAATTTGAAACTGGTGTGCATTACATTGGCAGTATGGGTGAAGGTCAGACACTTAACCGATTTTTCCACTATCTGTCGCTCTTCTCTGATGTTAAGGTGTCGCCACTCGACCCAAAAGGTTTTGACATAGTATCATTTAAAGGCGAACAATATCGCTATGCTTCCGGTTATGACAATTTTGTGGACACTCTCGCTCAAAAATTCCCTTCCGAAAGAAATAACCTGAAACGCTATGTAACCGCTATGAAAGAAGTGGTGCAAAGTTCTCCGTTTCATTCGATTGCTAATCCGGCAGAGCCTTTTCAGTTTAGTTCGAGTTTTGCTGCCACAAGCGTAAATGATTTTATTGCATCCTTTACTTCCGACAATACCTTGCAAAACGTGTTGGCAGGAATGTTACCTCTTTATGCCGGCGTAAAAGATAAAACTCCCATGTTTGTTCACGTATTTATCAATGATTCAAATATATCGTATCCATGTCGTATTATTGGCGGAAGCGATAAAATTGCCGAATCGCTGATACGATCCATTCGTTCTTATGGAGGAGAACTTTTTGCGTCAAACAAGGTATCCAAGATTGTGTGTGACAATACCAAAGCAACGGGTATTGAACTTGAAGACGGGACTTATATCTCAGCAGATTATATTTTTTCAGATACACATCCGGAAGTAACCATTGACATGATTGATTCAAATCTGATACGTCCTGCATATCGCAACAGGATACGTCAGATGGAGCAAACTATATCGAATTTTACTCTATATCTTAAATTTAAGAAAAATAGTGTTCCCTATATGAACCATAATTTTTATAACTACAACGGCGACCAAATCTGGGATGGAGAAAAATATACCGAGCAGGACTGGCCCCGCGGCTATCTGTATATGCACCTTTGCCCCGAAGAAGAGTCTCAATATGCGCAAGCAGGTGAATTTCTTACTATTATGAGGTTTGAAGAAGTGGCTCAATGGGTTGGTACGAAAGTAGAACGGCGAGGCGAAGCATACAAAGAATTTAAGCAGCGTAAAGCCGAAAAAGCGCTTGCTCAACTTGAACGGGATTTTCCCGGAACGCTTGCAAACGTTGAAGCATATTATACTTCCACGCCGCTCACCTATTCTGATTATACGGGAACAAAAAATGGCGCTGCTTACGGCGTTATGCGGGATATTAATGCTTCACGAATTGCACATAGAACAAGAATTCCTAATCTCTTGATGGTAGGACAAAGCACTAATTCACATGGTATTATGGGAGTAATGATAGGTTCAATCAGCGCTTGTTTTGAACTATTAGGAAGGGATTTTCTTTGGAAACAAATAACAAATTACTAATTATGAAAAAAACGGTATTGATTATAGGAAGCGGTATAGGAGGTTTGGTATGTGGCGCTATTCTGGCAAAAGAAGGGTACAGCGTGCGCATTTTGGAAAAACATACTGTTGCAGGCGGCGGATTGCATACATTTAAACGCAACGGTTTAGAATGGGAAACAGGTTTTCATGTGATTGCAGGATTTCAACGCAATGGCGAATTAAGAAAACTATTCGAATATCTTGGCGTTTTAGATAAATTGCGTATCAAATCAGCCAATAAGGATGGATTCGACCACCTGCAAATTGAATCAGAAGGGATAACTTACAAAATGGCGACAGGACGTGAAAACTTTGTGGAAACCCTTAGCGCTTATTTTCCAGAAGAAAAGGATAATATACAGCGTTATCTTGATAAGATATACCAAATTGGCAGTAATCCGCTGGGTAGTTTAAATAACCCATTAGCAAATATGTTCACCAATGATGCAGCATTAATCAGCACAAACAAACTTATTGAGCAATATACTAATAACACCAAATTACAAGCCATTTTAGCATGGAACAACACCTTATATGGAGGCGAAAAAGATAAAACCCCCGCATATATAGGAGCATTTATCACGAGATTTTACATTGAAGGCTCAAGTCGCTTTATTGGTGGTAGTCAGCAGTTAGCTGATGCATTAATAGAAGTGATTGTTCAAAACGGAGGAGAAGTAATTGTAGGAAATGGCGTTCAATTCATTGATATACAGGACAAACACATACAAAAAGTGGTAACAGTCAAAGGACAGGAATTTACAGCAGACTGGTATATTTCTGCAATTCATCCTTCAGCAATGTTTAAACTGATAGATGTTTCAAAAATTCAAAAATCATATTATAACCGGATAGATAACATCCCATGTTCATACTCGTTATTCTCAACTTTCGTAAAATTTAAACCGCAAAGTTTTCCATATCTCAATTACACAGGTTATTATGGGTTTGATTATGATGATATATGGAATTGCGCAGAATATACTGATGAAATCTGGCCCCGCGGTTGTATGTACATAACCCCTCCAATTACTGAAAACGATATTTTTGCACAAAAAATGATTATAAATGCAATCATGAACTTTGATACTGTAAAAAAATGGGAAAATACGACTGTTGGTAAGCGAGGTGAGGAGTATCAAACATTCAAAAACATTTGCGAAAACAAGTTATTGGATAAGATGGAAAAGGTATTTCCTGATTTTCGGGCAAAAATTGACAGTACTTTCAGCGCTACTCCGCTTACAATACGAGACTTCTACTCTACAAAAGAAGGAGCCATCTATGGCACCAAAAAGGATTGTAATGACATGGTTGCTTCAAGCATTTCAGTACGTACAAAAATAGACAATCTGTTACTTACAGGACAATGTAATAATTTTCACGGAATACTGGGAGTACCTATTACATCGGTTTTAACTTGTGGGCAATTAGTGGGGATTGAGGGGTTGTTGGGGAAGATTGCTTGAGACGTTAGACATAAGACGATTAGACATAAGACGATTAGACATAAGACGATTAGACATAAGACAATTAGACATAAGACAATTAGACATAAGACAATTAGACATAAGACGATTAGACATAAGACGATTAGACATAAGACAATTAGACATAAGACAATTAGACATAAGACAATTAGACATAAGACGATTAGACATAAGACGATTAGACATAAGACGATTAGACATAAGACGATTAGACATAAGACAATTAGACATAAGACGATTAGACATAAGACGATTAGACATAAGACGATTAGACATAAGACGATTAGACATAAGACGATTAGACATAAGACGATTAGACATAAGACGATTAGACATAAGACGATT
>Ga0123353_10002650_pt1 | contig 22284 bp, 24 predicted proteins | sample TergutLab28metaG_3_FD_92763 | JGI IMG/M metagenome (GOLD analysis project Ga0123353, IMG submission 92763) | Labiotermes labralis P3 segment gut microbial communities from Petit-Saut dam, French Guiana - Lab288 P3 | ecosystem: Host-associated > Arthropoda: Insects > Digestive system > Gut ... | reverse complement strand
ACGCGAAGTCCTTGGAGATTTCCATCAGGCCTTTGCTCTCTCATTCTAACAGCTTAGGCAACAAAATGGAAAAGGCATGGCTGGATGCCATGACCATTACCAAATATATTGTAACAGGAGATATTACAATGCGAATGCAAAATGACAAAAAATCTATGGACGCCATCGTTGCCTTGTGCAAGGGGCGCGGCTTTATCTTTTCGGGTTCCGAGATATACGGCGGGCTTGCCAATACATGGGACTACGGTCCGTTGGGCGTGCTGTTTAAGAACAACGTCAAAAAGGCATGGTGGCAGAAATTCGTGCAGGAGTCGCCCTATAACGTCGGGTTGGATTCCGCGATACTTATGAACCCGCAGGTTTGGATAGCCTCGGGTCATGTGGGCGGCTTTTCCGACCCGCTGATGGATTGCCGTGAGTGCAAGACGCGCCACCGCGCAGATCAGCTTATCGAGAACTATAACGGCGCCGCGACAGGCGGCTGGCCGCTTAAAAAGCTGGGCGAATATATAGCTGAGAACAATATACCGTGTCCCGACTGCGGGAAGAGTAATTTCACGGACGTAAGGCAATTTAACCTGATGTTTAAGACGTTCCAAGGAGTTACGGAGGACTCACAAAATGAGCTGTATCTACGCCCCGAGACGGCGCAGGGAATCTTCGTCAACTTTAAGAATATCCAGCGCACATCGCGTAAAAAGATACCATTCGGCGTGGCGCAGATCGGTAAATCGTTTAGAAACGAGATAACGCCGGGCAACTTTATATTCAGGACACGCGAGTTCGAGCAGATGGAACTGGAGTTCTTTTGCAAGCCCGGGACGGATTTGGAGTGGTTTGAATACTGGCGCAGTTTCTGCAAGCAATGGCTGCTCGATTTCGGTATGCGCGAGGAGAGCCTGCGGTTGCGCGACCATGCCGCCGAAGAGCTATCACACTACTCGAAAGCGACGACGGATTTCGAGTTTCTGTTCCCGTTCGGGTGGGGCGAGCTTTGGGGCGTTGCAGACCGTACGGATTACGACCTCACACAACATCAACAGCACTCAGGTCAGGCGTTGGACTACTTTGACCCTGAGACAAACGAGAAATTCATACCGTATGTTGTCGAGCCTTCACTGGGCGTTGATCGCGCCGCTTTGGCGTTTTTGTGCGACGCGTATGACGAGGAAGTCATCGATGCGGAGAAGAATGATACGCGCATTGTGTTAAGACTGCATCCCGCGCTCGCGCCGTATACATGCGCGGTTCTGCCGCTGTCTAAAAAACTCTCGGAGAGATGCGAGCCAATAGTGAAAGAATTGTCTAAAAAATTCTCGGTTGACTTTGATGACGCGGGCTCTATTGGCAAGCGCTACCGACGTCAGGATGAGATCGGCACGCCGTTCTGTGTGACGGTAGATTTTGAGACGTTAGAGGATAATTGTGTTACCGTGCGTGAGCGTGATAGCATGAAACAAGAGCGTATATCAATTGATAGATTGAAGGAATATATCGAAAATATAGTCATGTAGGGAATAGTTTATGATAATAGAATCTTTTAATTTGACTCACGTAAATAGTTATCATGACTTTTTTCTTATTACCATCGCTGGTGTTCGTATATAACAGTTGTAACGTTGCCATTTCACTTATCGAAAAGAGTGAAAAAATCATAGAGGAGAGGTAACCAATGCGTCACGGTTTTATCCCTGTTGCCGCCGGAACGCCGGATCTGCGCGCGGGCGACTGCGTGTTCAACGCGCAGAGCATACTCGCGGCGCAATCTATGGCCGCCAAGAACGGTACGGCGATATTATTGCTGCCCGAGCTGTGTATTACCGGCGGTGACTGCGGCGACCTGTTCAAGCAGTATGACCTGCTGGACATGGCTGTCGGCGCGCTCGTCGAGCTTGCTGAGAGCACAGGCGACCTGCTGACGTTCGTGGGGTTGCCGCTGCCGTTTGACGGCAGGCTTTATAATTGTACGGCGGCGATAAAGGACGGGTTGATTATCGGTATCGTACCGGATGTAAAGGGCGTTGAACGCACGATACTTACAATCGAGGGCGTTAACGTGCCTTTCGGCTCGGACTTGCTCTTTGTGTGCGCGGATATACCTGCACTTACGATAGGCGCGGCGTTTTCGCACACGGATACGCGGCGGTTGGCGGAGATGGGCGCGACATTGATAGTATATCCAAGCGATAAGCCCTCGTTCGCGGGTGAGTATGTAAAAAGGCGTGAGATATACGCATTGGAGTCGGAGATATATCATACGGCGGCGCTGCACGTCGGCAACGGGATAGTCATAGAGAACGGCGTTGTTTTAGCAGAAGCGAGGCGGTTCGAGCCGTCGCTTGCCGTTTCGGAGATGGACGTGGAATTGATAGATTCTGCGCGTCGGGGGCAGGTGGGTGGGGCAGGTGCCCTGGGTACGAAACCCGCTTCGCCTGTGGCTACACCCCCTCCGGAGAGGGGATATGGTTCAGCAATGTGCAATGCACATTTGGTTCCTTTTGCTCTGCCTGAACGCGAGGTTGAACTGACGCGGGCGATAGATCCTCTCCCGTTTGTACTGGAGGATTTAGATGAGGTGTTTCTTATGACGGCGCGCGCTTTGGCAAACAGGCTTAGGCATACCGGCGTAAAGTACTTGGTCCTGGGGCTTTCGGGGGGGCTTGACTCTACGTTGGCTGCGCTGACGGCGCGTAATGCGCTGGCGCTTTTGGAGCGTGAACCCTCTGATGTGTTAGTGGTGCTTATGCCAGGGTTTGCCACGGGTTCGCGTACAAGCGCAAACGCGCAGGAACTGGCGGATCGCCTAGGGTTCACGACCCGCGAGATAGATATACGGCGTGCGGTGACGGCGCACCTCGAGGATATAAAACACGGCGGCGAAAAAGACGTTACATTTGAGAACGCGCAGGCGCGCGAGCGTACAAAGATATTGCTGGATTTGGCTAATCAAGAAAACGGTATTGTTATCGGTACGGGCGACATGTCCGAAATTGCACTGGGCTTTTGTACATACGGCGGTGACCATCTGTCGCATTTCGGCGTCAATGCTGATATACCCAAGACGCTGGCGCGCGCGCTTGTGCGCCATGCGGCCTACAAGTCTGATGACGCCGAGGTAACGGCGCTGCTGCTGGATATTGTCGATACGCCCGTGTCGCCGGAACTGTTGCCCGGCAAGCCGCAGCTAACAGAGGAAATACTCGGCGCGTATGAGTTAAACGATTTCTTCTTGTACCATACATTGCGATATGGCTTTTCACGGGATAAGATTATCATGCTGGCCGAAAGGGCTTTCGGTGGGAAATATAAGGACGTTCCCGGGGCTTTAGGTAACTTCCGCAAGCGTTTTAGTTCGTCGCAGTTCAAGCGGGCGTGCTCGCCGGACATAGCGAGGGTGAACAGGGTTTCGGTGGCGGGGTTTAATATGCCGGCAGAGAATAGGTGGGGGTAGCCAATGCAAACATTAATGCAAACATTAATGACATGGATTGCCGGAAGAATGTCAAAAGAGAAGAAGACGACGGACATACAAAAATTTACAGCAACTTATTCGCCTGCAGTTAGAAATGTCCTGTTTCATATTTCATTTATTCCTGTTGTGCTTGGTTTGATTATGGCCGCTCTTTCCGTATTTGATAGTGAAGCTCTTAAGATTTCGATTATTCCTTTTACTTTAGCCGGACTTATTTGGATTTTTGTTCTTGTTTTAGCTCTTTGGAAATTGGATGTAGACGGGGATGAACTTAGATATAGGAACTTTCTTGGACTGACTAAAAAGACTAATTCTTATCAGATTGATAAAATTGTCGTTACAGACCAGAAAACATTGATTATTTACGCAAAAGGCAGAAAGTTTGGTACTCTGAACCGAGACTTTATGCACATGGATAGTTTCTATAACTATTGTAAGAGAAAGGGGTTGCCCATCCAAGCTGAATCAGGGCGGACTATCTCGAAACTATTACTATATCTTAGCGCGGTAAAGGTTATGTTTTGGTTGGGCGTGGGTATTGGCGGCTTTTTAATAGTTATTATTATTGTGATGGCTCAATTTGACGAAGGCGCAGCACGAGCATTATCTGAAGATGTTTTGACAATTATTTTAATTGCTATGGTTCCCATGCTGCCTCTGGTTGGGACTGCTTCTGCGATTACCCTGCGGGGAATGAGTCATATTGTAAAACAAGAAAAATTCTTTGGAATTCGTTTTCGTGACGAAATGCAAAAACATCATATAACTGAAATTAAGCATATGTCATCAGATTGGTTTATTAATGTAGACAATTGCCTCATTATTGCCTTTCGAAGTGGATTTATTATCGGAATTGACGAGGTAAGAGAGCCTAAGTCCAATTCTCGTAATAGATACGCCCCTTTTACACCGCGGATTCTTGTTATAGAGGCTATGGGAGCTGATGGTAAAAAGAAGAAAATTGTAGGCACTGAGCAAAGCATACGTAAGTTAAAAAAATGGGTGAAAAGGTACAATGTAAGCGGGGATGTTCACCGGACATAGTGAGGATGCCGTTTAACGATTATCTGAACGCCGCACTTAAAGATTTTAAGATGCCGGTAAGATAAAAGAGGGAATTTAATATGAATATACAAGCTATAACCGCGGAATATGGAAGAACTGTCAATGAAATATTAAAAGACGAATGGAATGCACCGCTGAGCGTTTCGCGCGGCATATATTAACGCAATGGATATATTCAGAAGACTAAAGCCACCTATACCTTTGATTGGTATGAATAATATACCGCTTAAACATGAGTTGGAATTTGAAATAAGGTTTTTAGCGCAGAGGAAAGCATTATGAACGCAGACAGAGATTGGACAGTTTTGTTTATAGGTGGAGCTTCGGGTGTGGGGAAATCGAGCATTGCCTACGAGCTTGCGCGTTTTTATAACGTGAATGTCATGGAAGCGGATGATATTTGCGAAGCGTTGAAGGCAGTGACAACAATCGAGCATTTGCCCGCGATCCACTATTGGGAGTCAGGGGTGAACTGGATGGATATTGGTGTCAACGGCAATGTTGAATGGCTGAAAAGCGTAAGTGAAGAGCTGATTCCCGCGTTAAGGGCGATTGTTGAGAGACATATTGAAGATGATCTGCCTGTCATTATTGAGGGTGACTTTATTTATCCCAAGTTTACGGCGTCATTTGATAACCCAAAGATACTATAAAGATAAAGGCACAACTATGATTGTTGGAACAGGTGATACTCCTATTATTGTGCCTTTTTATGAAAACAGCGGTTTTGTGTTTTCGCACCGCTTAGAAAATTATTTCCTTGATCATTATGATGAACCTATTTTTGAGGATGGTATTTTATTAAAAGATAAAATATACCTAAAAAGAGAATTACTAAAGCCTATGGAGGTAACTAATGACAGACCCTAAATTTATCAGAAATTTTTGTATTATCGCCCATATCGACCACGGCAAATCCACGCTTGCCGACAGGATGATTGAGCTGACAGACGCTGTGCAGAAGCGCGAGATGTCAGACCAAGTGCTGGATAATATGGACATCGAGCGCGAACGCGGCATTACGATAAAGGCACGTGCCGTCAGGCTGAAATACACGGCTAACGACGGGCAGGAATATGCCTTTAACCTTATCGACACGCCCGGGCATGTGGATTTCAATTACGAGGTGTCACGATCGCTGGCGGCGTGTGAGGGCGCGCTTTTGATAGTTGACTGCACGCAGGGGATAGAGGCGCAGACGCTTGCCAACACGTACCTCGCGCTTGACCATAATCTCGAGGTACTGCCCGTTATCAATAAGATAGACCTGATTGCCGCCGATCCTGACCGCACAGCGCGTGAGATCGAGGATGTTATCGGGCTGCCCGCCGAGGACGCGCCGCGTATCTCGGCAAAACAGGGGTTGAATGTCGAGGAAGTTTTGGAGCTTGTGGCATCGTCCGTACCAGCGCCGAAGGCTGATAAAGATTTACCGTTGAGAGCGCTTGTTTTCGACAGCCAGTATGACTCGTATAAGGGTGTGGTGGTCTATATACGCGTGTTTGACGGCGTTATACGGCAGGGCATGGAGATAAAGATGATGGCGACGGGTGCCACGTTCAACGTCGTCGAGGTGGGGTATCTCAATCCTCTCGGCGTAGAGCAGATAGGTGAGCTTGGAGCGGGCGAGGTCGGATACTTTACCGCGTCAATTAAAACGGTGCGCGACACGCGCGTGGGAGATACCGTTACGGGGACGGAGGAGTCGGCTGAGGAAGCGCTGCCGGGCTATCGCAAGGTTAATCCGATGGTATACTCGGGTATTTATCCTGCCGACGGGCAGAAGTATCCAGATCTGCGTGAGGCGCTTGAAAAGCTGCAATTAAACGACGCGTCGCTGACCTATGAGCTTGAGAGTTCGGTATCGCTGGGGTACGGGTTCAGGTGCGGATTTTTGGGGCTTTTACACATGGAAATCATCGGCGAGCGGCTGGAGCGCGAGTATAACCTTGATATCATAATGACCGCGCCGAGCGTTATATACAAGGTCGTGCTGACAGACGGCAGTGTGCAGATGATAGATAATCCGCTGCGTTATCCGTCGCCAACGGTGATAGATTACACCGAAGAGCCGTTTGTCAAAGCGGCGATAATTTCCCCGACCGATTACGTGGGGGGTATCATGGAGTTGTGTCAAGAGCGGCGCGGCGTTTATATCGACATGAAGTATATCGACGAAGGGCGCGCGGAATTGCACTATGAGCTGCCGTTGGGGGAGATCATCTATGACTTTTTCGATGCGCTAAAGTCACGCACCCGCGGTTATGCGTCTCTGGACTATGAACTCGCGGAATATCGCCGCTCGCCCATGGTGAAGCTGGACGTGCTGTTAAACGGCGACCCGGTGGACGCGCTGTCGTTTATCGTACACACTGAAAGGGCATACGGGCGCGCGCGGCGTATAGCCGAGAAACTGAAAGAGCATATCCCGCGTCAGATGTTTGAAGTACCGATACAGGTGGCTATCGGCGGAAAAATAATCGCTCGCGAGACAGTCAGCGCAATGCGCAAGGACGTTTTAGCTAAGTGCTATGGCGGCGATATTACGCGTAAGAAAAAGCTGTTGGAGAAACAGAAAGAGGGCAAGAAAAAGATGCGTGCGCTGGGTACCGTCGAGGTACCGCAGGAGGCGTTTATGTCGGTGTTGAAGTTGGATGAGTAGGGCAGATGCCCGATACGTGGGCGCTGCCCCCGAATTATCGGAAATAACTTGGGAGGGTTCATAGTTTATGCAAAACACGCTAGGGCTGTATATTCATGTGCCGTTCTGCCTGCAAAAATGCGGGTATTGCGACTTTTACTCGATAACCGGCACAACGGCGCAGATGGACGCGTATGTAAAAGCCGTTACAACCCATATTAAAGAGGCGGGACGCTATTGCGGTAAATACACCGTGGATACCGTCTATTTCGGCGGCGGCACGCCGTCCGTGCTAGGTCCAAGACGGCTCGCGGCGATATACAAAGCGTGCGGCAAGGGCTTTTCCTTGTCAAAGAGCGCAGAGGTGACACTTGAGGTCAACCCCGGGACAGCGGATAAAAAGCTGTTCAAAAAATTGCGCAAGACCGGTTTCAACAGGCTGTCCGTCGGCGTGCAGTCGCTTGACGGCACACGCCTTTTAGAGCTTGGGCGCTCGCACACGTCCGAGCAGGCCGCCGCCGCGTTTCAAGCGGCGCGGGCGGCGGGCTTTGATAATATCTCGGTGGATATGCTCTATGGACTCCCGAACCAGACGCTTGAGGAGTGGCGAAATACGCTGGAGACTATCGTAAAATGGCAGCCTGAGCACATCTCGTGCTACGGGCTGAAATTGGAACTGAACACGCCGATGTTACTTAAAAACCCGACTTTGCCTGACGATGATTTACAGGCGGATATGTATCTGTTGACTAATGATTTGCTGGTAAGCGCGGGGTTCAGGCATTACGAGGTGTCGAATTTTGCAAAACCTTCGCGTGAATCACGACATAACATGAAATACTGGACGCTCTTGCCCTATATGGGGTTCGGGCCATCGGCGCACTCGGATTTTGACGGTAAGCGCTTTAGTTTGGTGCGGAATTTGGACGAATATATAGACGGTATCGCAAATAAGAGCGAGGTAATTGACCGCAGCGAGTTTGTGCCGGAGATCGAACGAGCGGGTGAGTATCTGATGCTGAATCTGCGCACAGATAGGGGCGTAAGCTCGAACGATTATTCCAAACTGTTTCGCGCGTCGTTTGACAGTATTGAGGAGAAGTTGAAACGCTTTGAGGAGCATGATATAACTCAACGTATAGGCGACCGCTGGCGGTTGACACCTAAGGGATTTCTGGTTTCGAACAGGGTTATCTCAGCGATACTGGGCGCGGCGGTGGAGAAGCTGCCGGAATATGTGTAACAATTGATAATTGACAGTTGACAATTGACAATGGAGGTTATCTACTATGCCATACATCCTATCACTTGATCAGGGTACAACATCGTCACGCGCTATCGTCTATGACACGGATATGAAGCGACGCGGACACGCCGCGCTCCCTTTGACGCAGATATATCCGCAGCCCGGATGGGTAGAGCATGATTCTATGGAAATTTATACCACGCAGTTAAAGGCGGCGAATGAGGCTGTTCTTGTCAGCGGTGTCGAACCCCGTGAGATTGCCGCTATCGGCATTACCAACCAGCGCGAGACGGTGGTGGTCTGGGACAAGCACACGGGGCGCCCAATACATAATGCTATTGTGTGGCAGTGCCGGCGCACGTCAGAGATGTGCAAGAGCCTTGAGTCGCACGCTAATATGATTAAGGTGAAAACGGGGCTTTTGCCCGACGCTTATTTTTCAGGTACGAAAATCAAGTGGCTGCTTGACAATATAGATGGCGCGAGAGAGGCCGCCATGCGCGGCGACCTTTTGGCAGGGACGATTGATACATGGCTTATATGGAATCTAACCGGCGGCGTGCATGTAACCGACACGACGAACGCATCGAGAACGATGCTGTTTAATATATACACGCTTGAGTGGGACAGAGAGCTTTTGAAGCTTTTAGACATTCCTGAAACTATACTTCCTGAGGTGCGTGGTTCGGGGGAAATCTACGGCACATGTGACCTTGGCGGCGTTAGAGTCCCCGTCGCGTCTGCCGTGGGCGACCAGCAGGCCGCGCTGTTTGGTCAGGGCTGCTACTCTGCGGGACAGGCGAAGAATACATATGGCACGGGCTGTTTTTTATTGAAGAATACAGGTGATAAACCCGTTGTGTCTAAAAAGGGGCTGCTGACGACTGTTGCGTGGACTATTGGAGGCAAGACGAGCTATGCGCTGGAGGGCAGCGTTTTCATCGGCGGCGCGCTGATACAGTGGCTGCGTGACGAGCTTGGGCTGATTACTACAGCAGATGAGTGCAATCGGCTTGCCGAAACCGTGAAAGACAACGGCGGCGCATATATCGTTCCGGCGTTTGTCGGGTTGGGGACGCCGTATTGGGATATGGACGCGAGGGGCATAATAACAGGGTTGACGCGCGGTGTGACGCGGGCGCATATCTGCCGTGCCGCGCTGGAGGCGATAGCTTATCAGGTGTGGGATGTTTTGAACTGTATGACACAGGAGAGCGGTATGCCGGTGACGATTCTGCGGGCTGACGGCGGCGCGGCGGTGAGCGAGCCGCTGCTGCAATTTCAGGCGGACATATGCGGGGTTCCCGTCGTGCGTCCGAGTGATATTGAGACTACGGCGATGGGCGCGGCTAAGCTGGCGGGTATAACCATCGGGGTTTGCGGTGTTGGTACGGGCGGCGGCATCGATGCGACGTTTGAGCCGCGCGGGTTTGATAAATCACAGCTTGACTATTGGCACAAGGCGGTTGAGAGGGCGAAGGGATGGGTGGAGACGAAAAATGATTAAATCAATAATCGGTATTGCGTTTGATTGTCCAAATGCTAACGAGTTGGCGGATTTCTATATGAAAATATCAGGTTGGAAAAAGGAAATATCAAATGATGAATGGGCTGCTCTCCGTACACCTGAGGGAATATTGCTAGTTTTTCAAACAGTAGAGAACTATATGCCGCCTGTATGGCCATGGAAAGGTGGAGAACAACAACAGATGGTTCATATTGATTTTAAAGTAGTCAGTTTATCGGAGACCGAAGAATTGGCTTTGAAGAACGGCGCAAAAAAATCTGAAATTCAATTCTATGATACATCTACTGTGATGTTTGACCCCGCCGGACATCCATTCTGCTTATCAACTGTTTCACAATAGATTCCATAGACGCGATACGACAACTAAAATATCCGCTGTTTGCGGACGAGTCAGGGAACGGCGCGCCGAGGGCGTTGCGCCCTACGTAGGGGTCGTACACCGAGCGATACGCGCAATATTTATATTTTCAAGGAGGGTAAGCAATGGCAAAGAAAAGTGTTATTATAATCATATCAACTATTCTTGCTGTTATATTGGCTTGCTTTGGCTTTTTAGCAATGATTGTTTGGCTAGATGTTGATACCCCGCCGAAGATTCCCCAAAACAGCGAAAAAGGGAAAGTAATCCTTACAAGCAGAGGGTGTTGTTTTTGGGCGGAAGATGTGACAGTTTATGTATTGGATGAACATGGAAACAAAACTGTGCTTATTTCGGAGAAAAAGGTTTATGAATATGATGTTTTTGAAAATAAAAGGATACCTAAAATTGATACACCGATAAAAATAGGCATTGACTTTATAGCGCAATATTCGGATACAAAGTCTGTTTCATTAATACTGGGTGAATTTTTAAGCACTGATGAGATGTTAGAAAATGGGCTATTGCTTAAATTTGACGACGCAACTTTAAGGGTTCGCAATGGTGAGAATGAAAAATTCTTCAGTGATGGCGGTTTCGGTGGAGTTGGTGATGGGTGGTACAAAAGGGAATAGTTAATAAGCGTTATCCGCATGAAATTATAGCTAATAAATACTATGATATACAAACCCTTTAAGGGGGACGAAACCATGGACAAGCATTTTAATGTAGTAATAATCGGCGCAGGAATTGTGGGCGGCGCAATTGCCCGCGAGTTGGCGCACACAAAACAGAGTGTGTGTATAATCGAGCGGGAGAGTGACGTGTGCTGCGGCGCTTCTAAAGCGAACTCGGGTATCATACACGCGGGGTATGACGCGCGCCCCGGCAGCCTTATGGCGAAATTTAATGTTCAGGGCAACAAGATGTACCCGGGGTTGTGCAAGGAGTTGGACGTGCCGTTTATCTTAAATGGCTCGATGGTACTGGGGTTCTCGGACGAGGACAGAGAGCATTTGGAAGATTTGATTAAACGCGGGGAGAAGAACGGCGTTCAGGGCTTAGAGATATTGCCGCGCGAGAGATGCCTTGAGCTTGAGCCTAATTTGTCCGGCGAGGTTGAGTGGGCATTATACGCCCCGAGCGCCGGAATCGTATGCCCGTTTGAGATGACTATTGCGCTGTGCGAGAATGCTGCAGAAAATGGCGCCGAGATAATGTTGGGTCATGCTGTCAGAAAAGCGGAGCATAAAGAGGATAAATGGATATTGACAGTGGGTGGCGCCCGGATGACCGCCGACTATGTTATCAACGCGGCCGGCGCGGGAGCGCCAAAGCTCTCTGAAATGGCGGGGGGAGAACTGCGCGAGCAGGTTCTCAGGCGCGGGGAGTATTGCCTTTTGGATACCCGCTGCGAGGGATTTGTAGAGCGCACGATTTTTCAAACGCCGGGCAAGATGGGCAAGGGTGTCTTAATTACGCCGACGGTACATGGAAATATCCTTGTCGGGCCGACAGCCGACGATACGGACTATAATACAGCCACGACGCGCGAGGGACAGCGCAAGGTTTTGGAATCCGCGAGACGGAGTGTTGAAAATCTGCCGCGTAGGGAGATTATTAACTCTTACGCAGGTATCCGCGCCATTGTCGGGGATGATTTTATCATCGATGAGACAGTCAAAGGATGGGTCGATGTCATGGGGATATGCTCACCCGGTCTGACCGCCGCGCCCGCAATAGCTGTCTGTGTACGTGAAATGTTGTGTGAGCGCGATAAGGGTTTTTCGGTTTTGCGTGATGATTTTAACCCTTTCCGCAAAGGTATACCTAAGACGGGAGAACTGCCGCTGTACGGACGTGTGGTCTGCCGCTGTGAGGACGTCACTGAGGGTGAGATCGTGGCGGCTATACACAGAGCTATACCCGCGACGACAGCCGATGGCATAAAACGCCGTGTTCGCGCGGGTATGGGGCGCTGTCAGGGAGGATTTTGCCTGCCGCGAATACTGGAAGTAATCGCGCGGGAGACGGGCATAAGCTTAGATGAAGTTACAAAGGCGGGCGGTGCGTCGTTTGTGGTGGAGGATAGAATACGATGATACTAAATCTCCATAGATAGCCTGAATAGATTTACGAGAATTTTTGTCGTCCAGCTAGACGGACGATGCCGGCAGGCTGGCGCCTGCCAAGGAGGACAATGAAGCTGGATGGTAAAAAGACCGTGAAGATACCAAGATTTCTATGGAGGGTTAGTATGTTCTATGACATAGTCATAATTGGCGGAGGGTCTGCTGGGCTGGCGGCCGCCATTGCCGCAAAGGAGTACGGCGTTGACAGTATTCTGATAATCGAGCGCGATACGCGGCTGGGCGGCATTTTAATCCAGTGTATCCATAACGGTTTCGGGCTGCATCATTTCGAGGAGGAACTTACAGGCCCTGAATACGCTCTGCGCTTTATCAAACAGGTACAGGAGATGGGCATAGAGGTTATGATAGATACGATGGCGTTGGATTTATCGCCGGAGCGCGTCGTCACAGCAATCAACCCTACGCGTGGTATGATGGAAATAAAGGCAAAGGCAATTGTATTGGCTATGGGCTGCCGTGAGCGCACTCGCGGCGCACTGGTCATACCCGGAACACGTCCGGCGGGGATATTCACCGCGGGAGCGGCGCAGAGACTGGTCAATATTGAGGGATATTTGCCCGGGCGCAAAATTGTTATACTCGGTTCAGGGGACATAGGGCTGATAATGGCGCGGCGGCTGACCTTGGAAGGCGCAGAGGTAAAGCTTATATGCGAGATAATGGGCTGCAGCGGCGGGCTTACGCGCAATATCGTCCAGTGTGTCGAGGATTTCAATATCCCTATGAGGTTCAACCATACACTGGTACAGATACACGGAAAAGACCGTGTCGAGGGTGTGACCGTTGCGCAAGTTGACGATCACAGGCGACCCATACCTGACACGGAATTCTTTGTGGAGTGTGATACGATACTATTATCGGTAGGGCTGATACCTGAAAACGAGCTGTCAAAGGCGGCGGGCGTCGTCCTAGACAGCGCGACGGGCGGTCCCATTATAGATGAGAATATGCAAACCTTGCGCAAGGGTGTTTTCGCCTGCGGTAACGCCGTGCATGTGCATGACTTAGTAGATTTTGTGACTGCCGAGGCGTTTGAAGCAGGTAGATATGCGGCACGGTATGTTAAAGCCCCCGCCGCTTGCGAACGGAAGCCCCTTTGCGAAATGGGGCAAGAAAGAGTGCGGAAAGCCGTTGTACGAGCGGGGAATCGCGTGAGGTATGTTGTGCCGCAGTTTATCAACAGATGTGACCGTGAGTTTGTGCTGTTCTTTAGGCCGACAGATGTCTATAGCAAGGCGAACATCGTTGTATATGCCGACTCGGAGCGCATATTTTCCAAGCGCGCGCAGATAGTCACCCCTGGCGAAATGCAGAGGCTGACATTGAAACCGATTGCACACGAACCATCACAGATTACGGTGGCGATAGAGCTGCCTGAACAGGATATAGATTAGAAAATCCCCCTTTGGGGCTTGGGATTGGACGGGGGACGCAGGGGCGGGGTCAGCCCGACCGGGCACGCCACCCCCTCCGCAGGGGTTGTAATAGGTCAATAGTGAGGAGGAGTAAATTATGTTGGAGTTGACTTGTATATCATGTCCCATGGGCTGCCGTATCAGCGCCGAGGTCAAGGATGGAGAGATCATATCTCTGAAAGGCAATGCCTGCAAACGCGGTGAGCCTTACGCGAAGTCGGAGCTGTTCGACCCGCGCCGTATGCTTACGACGACGGTAGCCGTTACGGGGAGCACCACGCTTGTGCCTGTTAAGTCGGCCGAGCCGTTGCCAAAAGGGATGCTTTTCCCGTGCATGAAGGTCTTGCGGCGTGTGCGCGCCGAGTTGCCTATATACGCCGGACAGGTGATAGTGCAGGATATTTTAGGAACAGGGGTAGATATTGTGGCATGTGATGAGGTTGGATATTTATGATAACAGGGTTGAGTCATATAACTTTCATTGTTAAGAAATTAGAGCGTTCGGCGATATTTTTTAAAAAATCTTTGGAGCGAAAGAAGTATATTCAAGCGGCGATAAAACATTTTCACTGTCGAAAGAAAAATTTTTTCTTATAAACGATTTATGGATTTGCATTATGGAGGGTGAACCGCCGACAGAGCGTACTTATAATCATATTGCTTTTAAGATACAAGAGAATGAGTTTGATGATTACTTAAAACGAATAAATGATATGGAATTGGAGATTAAGCCTGAACGTCCGCGTATTGCTGGTGAAGGTCGCTCGATATATTTTTATGATTTCGGCAATCATCTATTTGAGTTGCATACCGGCACACTTGATGAAAGACTGACCCGCTATTTACAAGACTAATTCACCCCCGCCGCTCTCCCCGAATACAATGTAGTATACCACAACGGGGAGGGCTTTTTTTGATTTATACGGTTGTCGGCGGCGATGAACGGCAGATACGGCTGACGCGCCTGCTTTTACAAGACGGGCATAAGGTCTATACATGGGGCATAGGGCAGGACTCGGTAAAGAGCATCGAGGAGGCGGTAGCAAAGGCGGAGTGTGTGATTTGGCCGCTGCCGCTGCTTACAAAGGCGGGTATGCTGAATATCGCCGGCGGGTCATATCCTCCAACAGTTGTGATGGACGCCATGCGAGGCGACCAAGTAGGTATTGGCGGGCGCATACCTCTATGGCTTTTAGAACAGGCGCGCGACAACGGGCTAACATTGGTAGATTATGTGAAGCGTGAGGACTTCGCTATCGCCAACGCCGTCCCTACAGCGTTCGGAAAACAGGAATACAACGCCGAAAACACCGAGAATTACAAGGGTTACAGGACTTTACACGAACTTGAAAATCGACATTTATTACGGGGCTTAGTTAGGGAAATGATAAATATCTTTTATTATATTTCGTCACACCCATGCATACATTCAACAAAGGGGTGATATGGCAACGGTGAAGACCCGAACCGAGCATATTATGGAGATGTTTTTAAAGATAGAATGGGTTACAGCTATATAAACTGTAACCCATCAAGCCTTGAAATCTTCGTGTTAAATCATGGAATATGTTGCGAAAACACTTGACGAATTAAGTAATTTGCGTTATAATGCACTTAAATATACAAGTTATTAATTTGTTGCGGGGTTCCGTGTACTAGGTTTTTGCAGTAGCGATATTTATCGTTCTCTGTGAAGATACCATGCTTCATTTACGAGCTTAAACAGACTTTCGTCGTCGCTCGTTAATATGAAGTATTTTTCAATCAAGATGAGGGACTCAGTTATGGTGGCGGGGTCTCTCATCATTTTTTGATAAAGCTTTTGCAATTCATCGAACGAACTCACATTGCTTCCCATTTCTTCTGTAGTATAATTTCTAATCATATTTATGACCTCCATTTATTTATGATTACACCACTTTGTTTCCCATTAAATGGATGTCTTTTGTATATTTCCTCCTTCCCGCATTTTTTTATGAGATTGTTAGGAAGCCATAGTGTCTCCAAGTGTCTAGTCAAAATGGTGACACCTAGCCCCTATTGTATTCAATATAACATGTCCTTTCATGCATTAGTGTCGAATTCTGCGTTAAAAATAATTATTTTTTTCTATAGCAAAGCAGGTCGCAATATAAAAAATGCAACCTGCTTTTCTTTTCTATCTTTGGAATGGCATATCCTTTTCCTCAATCTCGTAAATCCTCGTGGATTTCCAACGGGATAACGACTCTCTTTAACTCGTTAATCCCATTTTCTTTACCCGTAGAGATTCTTTAAGTTTATCAGCTATTGAAAGCATTAAGAATATTTCATCATTGGAGCAGTCGGAAAACACTGTTGCCACATTCCCCAACAGTTGCGGTGTGGCGTGTTTTACTGAATCCATTAGTAAATCATTCGGCGTAATGTCCAAAACATTACAGACGCGAACCAAACAAGGCAGAGACAGTTTTGTTTTACCACTTTCGATACTTGAGCAGTGTTGAGGGGATATATCAGCGTGTTCGGACACGTATTCCTGCGTATACCCCTGTTTAATCCGCCTTTCACGGATACGAATACCAATCAATTTATAATTCAACTCTGCACTCACATGAAAACCTCCTATATTCAATATTCCTTATTGTAAAGGAAATTCACATGTGGTATAATCAAGTGTATGTGTATTATCCGCATTATAATGAGACAGGAGATGTTTTTATGAAAAGGCGTATTTTATCATTCTTACTGGCGTTCTGCCTGGTTTTCACGTTTATCTCTAAAATGATTGCCGTTGCTTCTGACAGCAGAACTAGGGCTATGGCGGGAATTGAAATCAGTTCACAACTACCATCATTGAAAGAGATTTATAAGGATCATTTCGCCATTGGAAATGTTGTTCACTTTATTAATCATCAAAAATTTCCGGGAGTATCGTCTGCACCCGTACTTTTGCATCATTATAATTTATTAGTTGATTTTAATTTCAACTCTGGAAATATAGAAATGATTAATGAAAAAGGGCTCTTAATGAGACTTCCGGCACTGATTTGTATGGTTGGTGGTGGGAGTCAGAGCAATATTCGAGCAACACATAGACGCTCTGAAGCATTACAGATAATGACTGACCAAATCAATAGTACAGTAGAACAATATTCGGGTCAATCTGTTTATTGGCTCGTGGTGAATGAAGCCATGACTTGGAATGGGAGCGCAAATGGAAATTTCACCAAACCAACGAGCTGGCGGGAAGCCTTAAACAGAGAGAGTGAATGGTATAAGACTTTTGCCAGAGGAGCGGACACGTCAAAGGACGAGAGCGGTGCAGACTATATTGAAATGGCATTTCGTCTTGCTCGTCAAGCTGATCCAAACGCTATCTTATATTATAATGATTACAATTTAGATTACCCTGACAAGGCTGTCATGGTTGCCGAAATGGTGAAAGAGATAAACGACAAATGGCGTGCGGAAGGAAACAAACGCTTGTTGATCGAGGGCATTGGTATGCAGGGGCATTATAACGTCGGGGAAGCACATGAAACTGATAGGCGTGTCGAGTACCACCCCACCGATATTGTAAATTTAGAAAGGTCAATCAGACGCTTTATCAATTTAGGAGTTCAAGTAAGCATTACAGAGTTAGATGTCTCTTTATTTGGTTGGTGGGAAGACAACGTGAGCAAGGTTGCCACTCAGGAAAAACTTGAGCGACAAGCTACATTTTACGCCCGGTTAATGCAAGTTCTAAAAAAACATTCAAGTCATATTCGAGACGTTACTTTTTGGGGATTAGAAGATAAAAATGGTGATGCTTGGCTGACGGATGATTTCCCTAGATTATTCGATGAATTCTTTTATCCTAAACTAGCCTATTTCGCCGTAGCTGACCCTGAGGGCTATCTTGCGGGCAATTTCAACACCGCAGAGAAACGTCAAGCGTGGATAAATGCAAATACAGGCGGGACACCCTCAACACCAACGCTCCCACCCTCCAACAATGCCCTTGACACCGCCACTTCATGGGCTCGTGAGGGTTTGACAATCGCACTCGCAAAAGGTTTTGTCCCCTCTGACTTACAGAGCAACTATCAAAGTACCATCACCCGTGCGGAGTTTTGTAGGCTTGCGGTAAAGTGGGTAGAGTTCAAGACAGGCAAAACCATTGACGCAGTAATGGCTGAAAACGGAGTGAGCCGAAACCCCAACGCCTTTACCGATACTAATGACGCAAATATTCTTTCGGCTTTTGCCCTTGGTATAACATCAGGCGTTGGCAATAATCGGTTCGACCCCAACGGTAGTTTTACCCGTGAGCAAGCGTCGGGCATGATTTTGAATGTTGGTAAGGTTATTGGCATAAACACGAGTAATATCCCACCGTCAGGATTTGCGGATATGAGCGATGTGTCGCCGTGGTGCGTTGACGGTGTGAATTTCTGTTTTGAGAATGGAATTATGCAAGGCACGGGAAATAACAGGTTCAGCCCGAAAGACCCTTTTACAAGGGAGCAGAGCATTTTGACGTTTAATAATATACAGTAAATTCCCCTGTTCTGCACCCTATTCTTGTTACCCCGTCACCCCTAACTAACGGACCCAATACCCGCCATAACTCAAAACTCCCGCAATCAAGCACGTTTTAAGCAACATAACCATAGAGATAGTGAGGTCTCGGCTGGATTTTTCACCCGAGACCTCACTATCTCTACATGCAAGCATATATATTTATGATTAAAACATAGAATTGATTGTAGGTTGAGTATGGCGGGTGTGGGGTGTATGAATGATATTGAATGATAGAGATAGATTGATAGTGTGGACGGTAGCGAGATTTAGGCTCTGTTTGGGTATCCCGAAGTATCCCCGCTGTTTGGTAGACTTATATTGATAGACTGTAAAAAAGCAGTCAGCAGATTATTTGATACAGAAAATAAGAGGACGTTTTTTGTGTTTGATGAAATCAGCTCTTATGCCTCCCCTGTACTTGTAGACCTCCTGAATAAGTCAAGGAGTGCTAATGTGACTTGTGTTGTGGCTACCCAAAGTCTAGCAGATTTAGAATATACAGCAGGGGACGCATTTAAGCAACAGATAATAGAAAACTGTAATAACTATATTGTGTTACGTCAAAATTCTGCAAAGAGTTCCGAAGAATGGGCTAAGATAATCGGTACTAAAAACACTATGGCAGTTACTTATCAGATACAGGATAACAACAGCAAAGGTACTGGCTATGGATCAGCGCGGAGGGTCAGAGAATTCATATATCACCCTGACGAAATAAAGCAACTGAAAACTGGGGTAGCGTATTTTATCAGCAAAGACACAGGCGAACACTCGAAAATCAATGTCAGAAAACCATTTTGAAAGGATAGGTGTTTTTATGAAACTCTTGGACATGTTAAAATCAAACTGGATTTATGCTATATTTTTCGTATTTTACTTTTTGATTGCGTTGGGTATGTTTGGCTCTCACCCATACGGTATTTTGATTGTCCTTGTCATTTACGGGGTATCTATCGCAATTGCCCTAAGTTCGGCAGGGGAAAGTCTGTTGCGGTATATTCAGGGTGTACGGCGTATCAGCACAAAAGAGGAACGAGAATACATATTACCGCTGTTTCAAGAGGTCTATAAGAAGGCAAAGGAAAAAACGCCGGAATTGAGTAACAATATAGAAATCTTTATATCAGATGAAATGCACGTTAACGCTTATGCTTTCGGCAGAAATACCATTGTTGTAACACAGGGGCTACTAAAGACAATGGACGAAGAACAGATTATGGGAGTACTCGCCCATGAGTTTGGGCATATAGTACATGGGCATACGGTCATGTTACTGTTAAACGTCATAGGCAACGGTATTTTCTCTGCATTTATCCTCATATTTAGATTTATCATGTTCTTTGTTGAGTTACTTATGAGCGGTGACGGGTTCGGGAATTTCATGGGGAGCATAATGCGTCTTTTTGCTGAATGGTCTATACTGGCTCTTGTTTGGTTTGGTAATATCGCCGTTGCGGTCAACAGCAGAAAAAACGAATTCCAAGCTGACGAATATGCCTTAAAAATCGGCTTTGGCGAGGGGTTGCTTAGTGGGCTGTATATTCTACAGCAGATGAACATGGGGCGAATAAAGAATGTAATCGAGCGACTGACAGCTTCACACCCGCATATTGCTTATAGGATTGAGCGATTGGAAAATGGCGGTATTAAAAAACTGCCCTATCATAAGGACAGCTAATTCATACGCAAGCCTGTAAAAACTCTTTTTGTTGTCGGCGTGTACCGAGCGTGTATGATTGATTTTTAGTTTCTGCAATCCGCTTGTTTCAGCGGGTTGCTAATTTTTTGGAGCAGGTGGAGGGTGATTTTTTTAGCATTTAATATGTTGCCATTTTTATCCACATATATCCATTACACCTTGGTATTAAACAATTTTACTCCATATATATGTTTTTAATTATCAATCATATATTGTTTGTTTTTTACATAAGCGTGTACACGGCGTGTACGGTTTTCACACTGCATTTAATACTTCAATAGCTTTTTCGTTTTCTTTGGGATACAAGTGAGAATACGTGTTCCATGTTTCCTCTATCTTAGCATGTCCTAATCTTCGAGCAACCTCTTGAATGTTAATTCCCATGTGTGCAAGCAACGAGGCGTGAGAGTGTCTGAAATCATGTATTCGTATCCTTTTTACTCCCGCCAATGATGAATAATACTCATTCCTTTTATGAATGGTGCTATCTCTTATACATCTTTCGTCGCCTAGTATTCTGCTATCCTCACTAAAATTCGCTAACTGTCTTTGCCTTTTCTTATGCTCGTTTAGAATTTTAACGAGGGGTAAAGGCATTTGGATTGTCCTTATAGAAGACCTGCTTTTAGGCGGTGTTTCCAAATCTTTGTTATGTAGTTTTTGTGTTATACTGCGTCTTACGCTTAGATAATCACCGTCTATATCGCTCCAACGCAAAGCGTTAATCTCACCGTTTGCGTAACCCTGTATAAAAGGCTATATTGAAAAACACATAGAAATTCCACTCATATAGATTTTCTTCTGTTTTCTGTTTTTCTAATGCAGTTTTTTTCGCAATATCAATGTACTTTCTGAATTCATCAGGCGTATAAAACTTGACTTCGTGCTTAAATGCTAGAGCGTCTTTGAAATTGCCGACTTTCAATAATGGATTTTTAGGTATGTACTCCAATCTTACCGCATAATTCAGCATTGCCCTCAATTCGCCATAAATATTTTTCTTTGTTTTTAATGCAAAATCTCTTTCTTCAATTGATATTTTCCACTCTTGAAATATTTTTACTGATAGTTTGTCTATGTTCACATTTCCAAGAACAGGGAGTATGTAACGGTTAAATACATTTTTAACCCTGTAGAGTGTAATCTCTCTAAGTTCATATTTCTTAATTGAAATATACTCATCATATAACTGTTTGACCGTCATTTTCCTCACAGGCATTTGTTGTTGAACCTTAATTTCATGTTCTAATGTTCTTTCTAGATCTCTTGCCCTGTCTATCCCCCAAACCGAACGGGTAATCTGTTTTTTATGTCCATTGTCCGAAACATAGTTTATACGCACATGGTATTTTTGCAAGCCCTCTTTTCTTTCATTTCCAACTTTATATATTGGCATTATCTACCTCCTAGTAAAGAGGCCTGCGTATTAAATTATCTATATGTTATCATAGCAGATAATTTTCAGCAAGCGCCTTGTGTTCATCTTATAACCCCAATTTTTGCAGTTTATCTCTGCGTTTCTCTAAATCTTCAATATCAATGCCCCATGCTTTATAAGCTGATACCGTATTGAGTTTATACATTCCATGAGTATATACGCTGTCTTCAATCATGCGTTTCTTAGCCAGTATCTTTAGTCTGTTGATAGATGATTTTGAATATTTGCCGAATAGCTGTGTAATTTCCTTTGTGCCGATTTCGGGATAACGGTAATATATATATATAGCGGTATCAATATTAGTTAGTTGCGGTATGTTCATATGCCACCCCCCGCTAACACCTCGCTATCATCAAACCAATAACCCTTGAAAACATTTCGACTGTTGGTGACAAATAGCCCCTTGTCTTTGTCCTTGATTAGATCGGCGGCAGCTGTGCTGTCAATTATTATATTAGACAGTATATCGTCAGCCCTTCCACAGACACGATATCAAGACCATAGTTAGGTAATGCTACAACATATGTATAATGACTTATCGTTTCGCCTTGTTTTACACCGTCTTTATATAAATAGCCGTGGTCTTACATCAACGAGCAACATTTTCCCTAAACTTTCAGGTTCAATTCTCAAATCTTTTAATTGCATACTGTTTTTCCTCCCCTTTATCAAATTTGTTAGCTAACATAGATACAGTATATATATGGGGTGCTTAAAATGT
>Ga0123353_10002649_pt1 | contig 22284 bp, 19 predicted proteins | sample TergutLab28metaG_3_FD_92763 | JGI IMG/M metagenome (GOLD analysis project Ga0123353, IMG submission 92763) | Labiotermes labralis P3 segment gut microbial communities from Petit-Saut dam, French Guiana - Lab288 P3 | ecosystem: Host-associated > Arthropoda: Insects > Digestive system > Gut ... | reverse complement strand
GTTGACGAATCTGTTGCACCAAGGAGAGAGAACCCTGCGAGAGGTACGAGAAAAATGTTCCCATAATCCAATGCCAACAGCAAGAAAACTCGGATGGAAAAACTAAACTTGTCGACGGACTGCATTTTCTACCTTAGGGCACTGGGAAAGGAAAAACCGATTTGGAGGGCGAGTAATCCCCAGGGACACTTGAACGGTATCGAAATCGGATGCGACTTCTGTGGAAAATGGAGCCAGCAATCTTCGCCATTGAGGATATTCGGCAAACTAATGCTCAACTGAAATTGTGCCAGTTTTGCTTTGGCATTGCCGCAAACCATGTTCGTGAGTTCACCCACCGTATCGAGTACGTCGTTGTCAACAGTCGTGACACCGTCCGTCATGAGCATTGTTTCAGTTGCTTTGATGGCGACGGCGGGTTGCATGGAAAGCACCACCGTTCCGACTCCCTTTCCGCTGATCCCGATGATTCCGCTGACGGGATAGAGGGCTTGGCAGTTTTCCATCAAACCGAGTCCGGTACGTTCAATTGTGCAGTTAAGCATGGTACTGAACACCTCTTCGAGTCCCGCAACGACCGGGTTAATGTAATCAATTTCAATCGACATAACAATTTCGTTAAAGGAGTGGACTGGTTACCGAACAACAGCCCCCGCCATTCTCCCAGAAAATTGTCCCATTTCAAGCGGTCGGTCCAAACGTCCTGCCAGTGGACTCAAATAGTCGTTGGGTAATGGAGCATGTCAGGGACTACTTCTTATAAACATCTTTTGGATCGAAGACACGTTCGCCAACGATTTTGACTCCTTCTGGCGTGATCTGTCGAAAGAAACAACTTTGGTATCCTTCATGACAAGCGGCACCGCCGATTTGTTCGACTTTGAGCAAAACCGTGTCGGCATCACAATCGAGATAGATTTCGGAAACGTTTTGCACATTTCCGCTTTCTTCTCCTTTTCGCCACAGTTTGTTTCTACTCCGGCTAAAATAGACGGCACGTCTCGTTTTGAGCGTTTCGTCGTAGGCTTCTTCGTTCATGTAGGCGAGCATCAAAACGGTGCCGGTCGCCTTGTCTTGGGCAATAACCGGCACAATCCCGCCGCATTTTCCAAAATCTGGTCGTAATTCGCCAGGCATATTGTTACTCTCGTTAAGACCACCTGATTCTAACAAAACGGGGTGTGATTTCAAGGGGGACATTGCGCCAAGCAGTCCGAGAATGAAGGAAAGAATGACGTACGAGAGCAATGGAAAGAACGTTGTGCGAAGGGTGGTGGTGAAAAGGGGTTATGGTAAATCGGGTTTATACAGTCCGATGATTCGCGGAAAGAACGAATTGTTCCCGGCAACTTCCAACAACGGGCGATGCAAATTGCTCTGTCGGTGTATTGCTCCACCGCGAAAATAGAAGACAACACCCATCGAGATCATCCAATTTTCCCGATGGTTTCCCCAATCACTCCATCCTTCGGAAGGGGCAAGCATAGAAACACCTCCATTCACCGCCAGTCGGTCATTGATTGCCACTTCGCCGAACGTACTAATCATAATATCTCCCCGCGATGTTGAACCGCACCGCAACTCCACCTGCCCACCGGTGTCCAAGTGTTTTCTCGCAAAAAGAAGATAGTAATCCTGCAAAATAACGGCACCACCATCGTTCGCTCCAAAATGAGTCGTTGCCAGCCAATCGATGTCCCATGTTGTTGGACGATCCCGAAAAACATCGAACCCTCCCATGAAGCCATACTCGAAATTGCGCATCGTCCGGGCGGATACTTCGGTTCTAATTTGCCGTAGTTTGACCCTTCCCAGTGGCGAGCGATCATCCAGCCAATCGACCGCCACTCCTCCCTGTACGGGGAGAACATCAAATCGCTTGAAAACACCTGCCGTCATAAAAACTTGACTTCGAACCTCCGGGGAGAACAGGTTTCCTTGTACTGCCCGAACGCCGTATTGTGCCGTCACGCTCCCCTGCGCGGTCACAGGAATTGACCAGTTGAGACCTTCGCCGAATCCAAAAATCCCTGTTCCGTCACTCAACCCCGATTTGAAAGTCGTTGTTTCACCGAACAACGTCAAATTATCGAACAATCCCGTTCCGAACGTTAGGGGGATCGAGCCGCTAAAATACTCACCCGTTGCATAATGTTCCATTCCCAGAGACGATTCGCTCACCATTCCGCCATGGATTATTTCGTCAGATTCCATAAAAAGGACATTGTTATCGAAGAGCGGGGTGGTGCTTGCCGCCTTGGACGTTTGGTTGAGCACTTGCTTCTGGCGGATGATTCTTGCCGCTTGAGCGTCAATGTCCTCCTCGTAGAACATGCCTTGTGGAATGACTGAGCCGACCGGATCGAGAGAATCGAAGGCGACCTGCTTGCTTTTGGGACGCTGTACCAGGGAATTTGCCCTGGGTTTGGGGAGGGGTAATGGTTCGTCGAATTCTGTGTCCACAATGGTATCGACGGGAAAAACTGGTCCCAAATAGTCGGTTGCAGAAACGAACGAAACGCTCAAAAGGGAAGTCAGGATGACCACCCAAGAGGCGGCAAAAAACATGCGGGGGGAAAAACGTACAGTCATCATCGGGGGGACAATATCACTTGTTGCTGGCTCTTTTTACGGAGTTCCTCGATAGGCTATATCGGCACAGAATAATCGTTACTTTCCGAATAATCAGAAAAATCGTCAAATTTTACCTAATTTTACAAATTTGTCATTGTAACCGGCAAAATTACTTCAAACCTCCAAAAAAATTGAAAAATTATGGATTTTTTTTTCTAAATTCTTGACATGTCTCGATTTAGAGGCAAGACTCCATACACTCGGCACACTGTGAGGCGGAGAGTGCTGCTTTGGCAAAACAGAAAGGGATACTCATGCTGGTGCTCACCCGTAAAATCAATGAAAGTATCATCATCAATGAAGAAGTTTCTGTGCTCGTGGTAGAAGTGCGCGGAGACAGAGTCCGTCTTGGAATCGAAGCCCCAAAAGAAGTCGCCGTCCATCGGAAGGAAGTCTATGACGCAATCAAAGAGACACCGTCCGATAAACCAAAAAAGCGACAGAGTACTGCCTCGTAGAAGTGACTATTTTTTCGGCAGGTATTTCAAAACGCCACTTTTGGAGCAACTCGTTCGCCGGGATTCTCGACTTCAAACAGCGAAGCCTCGGAAAAATTGAACATGCCCGATATGATGTTCGAGGGAAACACTTCCCGCGCCGTGTTGTACGTCGTTACCGCATCGTTGAACGACTGCCGGGCAAAGGCGACTTTATTCTCGGTCGAAGTCAGTTCCTCTTGCAGAGACAGCATATTTTGGTTGGCTTTCAAGTCGGGATACTGCTCGACAACCACCATCAGTCGGTTCATCGCACCGGTCAATTCTCCTTCGGCACGGTTCAACTGTTTCATCGACTGTACATCGGTGGGATCACTCGCCGCCTTTCCTGCCGCTCCGAAAGCGGCATTTCTGGCTTGAATGACCGCTTCCAGCGTTTCACGCTCGTGTTTGATATAACCTTTGACCGTTTCCACCAGATTGGGAATCAGGTCGTACCGCCGCTTCAACTGGACATCAATCTGCGCAAACGCGTTTTTGTACCGGTTTCTATGGGTTACAAGTCCGTTATAGACCGAAACGATCCAAAGGAAAAGGACAAATAAAGCGGCAAAAAAGCCTCCGATAACAGCAATGGGGAAGATAACAGCAACGGGGAAAATGGGGAACATGTTCATGAGGATACCTCCGGGTTAGTGTAAAAAAAGCCATAAATACAGTGATACTCCACGGAACTTCCGGGACACATACCAACACGACGAAACCCACAAATTTCGTTGCGTGACACTCCAGACTCTTTGTGTGACGTTTTTCACAATCTTACGATTACGATTGTGACTCCGTATTGTCTGCCGCCGTTTCCTCCACCGGTGTACCAGTTACATCGCTTGGGATTTCTACGACCGTTTCCATAACAGGAGAAGGTGTGACAACCTCTTCGACTGGCGTGGGAACGGCTTCATCCTTCTTCTCTTTCTTCTTTTTGGTGACTTTCTCCATCTTCGGCAGGTCGGTGGGCACGCCTGGGCGGCGACGCTTCGATGCCAATCGATCAACGGCGGCTTTTTGCTCTTCCAGATGAGTGCCATTGCTCCCGTATTTTTTGATGAGAACAGCAACCTTATCGGAAGGTTGCGCGCCGACTCCGATCCAGTAGTCGATTCGCTCACCGTTCAGTACTGCACGGGCATCAGTTTCGGGAACCATCGGATCATAATATCCCACTTCTTCGAGCACCCGACCGTCTCGAGGGGAACGCACATCGGTAACGCAAACACGGAAAAATGGTCGATGTCGCCGACCAAACATTTTCATTCGGATTCTTACTGCCATCTAATTTTCGACTTTGCCCCTTTCTACACTCCAAAACCCCATTTTACCGCAGTTCGCATTACTGTCAAGCCGAGAGGAGTGCATAAAAACATTTCTGCACTTGTTTGCTGGGTTCCAGTTTTTTGCCATCGTTTGCTGTATCGGAGTGAGCAGAGTATCGCCATTTGATCGAGTCTGTCCTCCTTCCACTTCACCCAGGTTCCGACGGCGATGGCTTCGGACTGCGGAGTAGCGGCGGGAGATGGCTGAATTTTCTGACTCATAGCGATTCCTTTCAAGGGAGTGGGGAAAACAAAATACCTGTTTTACCCATCTTTTTCAAAGGCGCAACCGGATATTTATGCACCCGTAGCCGATCGCACGACTCGGGCGAAAACTCCCTACTTGCAATGGCAACGACTAACGATTACAATACTCCCGTCCTTCACTCACTCATTTGTTGACATAGGAATACATGTTTGCTGCATTCGTTGTTCCCACTTGGATTCAAGGGTTAAAATACATTGATCTCGGAGCATTGGTGTTATTCCTCCTTTTTGGAATCGCCGTGTTCTTGATTCGTAACGGTCTGCCAAAAGTCGGGGCAGTTGCCTGGGTTACGGCTAAAGAAGCATTGTTTCAGCCCCTTTTTGTCATATTGACACTCGTGGGTATCTTCGCCCTGTTCATTTTTCTCCTCATTCCTTACAACACGTTGGGCGAGGACATAAAACTCGTCATTACACAAGGAATGACCGTTGTTAAACTGTTTGCCGTCTTTCTTGCCGTCTGGACGGCAAGTTCAACCATTGCCGACGAACTGGAAGGCAAAACCGCTCTGATGGCACTGGCAAAACCTCTGAGCCGGACAAAATTTATCATCGGAAAGTATATCGGCGTGATGATTGCCGTTACTCTGCTTTTTCTCATACTGGGTACGTTCTTCGCCAATACAGTTTCCTACAAAGTCGTCCACGATGCAAGGGAATCGGCAAAGGACATACCGACGGCGATTGAATGTGCGAAAGCAGTGTATCGAATTTTGCCCGGTATGGCTCTCGTTTATCTGGAAACCGTCATTCTAGCGGCGATTGCGATTGCCATTTCGACTCGGTTGCCGCTATTGCCCAACTTGACCCTGACGCTGATGATTTACCTTCTGGGGAACATCGTACCGGTCATCGTCCAATCGTCGGTCGGACAGATTCCGATGGTCATTTTTGCGGCGAACATTGCCAGCGTGGTGTTGCCGTGTCTCGATCATTACAATATGGAAACCGCCGTTGCCATGGACAAGGCTGTCCCCTGGGGATACGTCGGTGTCTCGCTCATTTATGCGGGACTCTATTGTGGTGCAATGTTGATTGTGTCGTTGCTTCTGTTTGAGGATCGTGATCTGGCGTGATGAGAGGCGATTCCATTTTTTCGAGTCTCTTCCGGCACTGTTCCCAGTATTGCGGCGAGAGTTCGAAACCCAGGAACTGCCGATACAGTTTTTTAGCCACCACGACGGTAGTGCCGCTACCGAGAAAAGGATCAAAAACCTTTTCCCCTTCGTTCGAGGAAACCAAAATGATGCGTTCGAGAATCGCTTCCGGCATTTGACAGCCGTGCCAGCCTTCGCGTTCCTTGAAAGTTCCACAAACGCGGGAAACGTGCCATGCATCTTTGTCGAAACTGAATTCCTGCTTGAGTTCCTGCGGTCGTAAAATCCAAGTGTCATCGGGCAAACGCCCCTTGGGATTGGCACGTTTGTCGTTGTAGATCAGTTGCCGGGCACTCGGTACGCGAATGGCTTCGCCGTTGAACGTGAACTTTTTGAAGTCTTTGACAAAGTGAAACAGGTGAACGTGTGATCGGGTAAATTTCTTGGTGCAGTTTACGCCAAAGGTGTAATACCAAACGACCCAACTTCGGCAAGTCAAACCGAGTTCGCGGGTGGCACAAACTTTCAGTTCGGCGGCGAATTCATCGCCGATGGCAAGCCAAAAGGTGCCGTCGGGCTTCAATAGGCGACAGACTTCGCTCATCCAAGTTTTCGACCATTGGAGATATTCGTTGTCCTCCAATTTGTCATGATAAACGTCGTAAGAATAGCCTATATTAAACGGCGGATCGGTAAAGACAAGATCGACCGAACCGGTTTCCATTTGTGCCATACCGGCAAGACAGTCCTGGTTGTAAATGTTGTTCCAATTCACGGAAAATAGTCATCAGCGACACTGCTGATTGTAGCATAAACAATACCTACAAGAGCGGGGGGAGTTATCCCCCCGATGAGTCGGGGTGCCCTGTGTCTTCTCACCGGAGCAGGTTTTTCAGGTACTGACCTGCGTGGCTTAATGAACCGTCCGGGCGGTACATCCAAAATCCCATCATATCGTCTGCGTCGTATATGCCATTCTGCGGCGCGGGTTTTTTCTTTGCTTCGTCGGTGATTTCATTGCAGAAAAGTTCCCAACAAAATATCAACGGTATGTCATGAGCAAAAAATACTGCCAGCGAACGATCCCAGAATTCGTCGACTTCCTCTTTTGTTCGACCCCGTTCAGGGTATCCTAATTCACCGATCATCAACGTCGGCTCCGGTAAGAATCCGCTGTGTTTCATATAATGCCGAATGAGTTCGATTCCATGCCAAAGGTCTTCCGCACTGCCCATCCCGTCATAAGCCGACCAAGAAACAAGGTCCGGCTTGATGTTTGGCAAAACCAATTTTGTGAGTGTCGGAGTTCCCTCCAACAAAGTCAATACACGATTGACTTCCGCTGCATGGAGGACTCGGCATACCACCGATTTGTTGTTGGCGAAACGTTTTCTTGCCTTTTCGACACCTCTTTGCCTTGCGGCAAACCACCGGGTGTAACAGTCGATGCGGCGAGGAAGGTCGTCCAGCATTTGTTGGGTCCAAGTGGTAACGGTTTCTCCATTGAACAACCAGTCCCCTTCCCAGTTCTGGAGGATGAAGGTAACAGGGCGTTGGGCATACCGCGTGTAGAAATGCTCGGTGAGTTCCTCGAACATGTCCTCGTACTCACTGAAATCGTCGTCTGGAGTATTGATAAAACAATTATCCGGCGAATTGTAGGGTCGAACGCCGGTGAGGCGTGTGGTTTCCAAAGCGAATGTCGTGAATGGGAGATGGAATACCTCATCGAAATAGGGGTGTTTCACAATATCAATGGGTCGAAATTTCCGGGGCAACGCACTCCAATCCGAATTGAAGCCGTAGAGTCTGTTCAACTCGATTGAGTCCAGCCAAAGTTTGCAGATGTTGGTGCCGAATTCCAGCAATTTTTTTGCCCCTTCAATCAAGAAGGGTTCGTTGGTCAAGTGGTATCTCCCCGCCGCGTGTGCCACCCCCAATCGATGTTTTAAGTCTGTTGGAATTACCCCTCCCAGACTGGGACGGTATTTCTTAATCTTTTCACTGATTTCGTCTTTGGGAGTCAGCGCAATTCCGTCGTGGGAAAGGGACTCGGCAATCTGGCTCTTCAAAAAATTAGAAGAACCCGAAAAGCACGCCATGGCGGCTAAAAATTTGAGGTATTCTCTGCGGTTCATGTGAGGGAGCTCTGATCAATAGATCAAACTTTGTCAAAATTGCAGAAGGTATTGTATCACAAATGTTTGGTGCGAGTCAATAACGCAACCCGCTGGTTTGTATGAAAACCCGGTGCCTCACTGTCAGGCAATCGGACAAGTATTACCGCCTGCCGAACGGGTCTGGGACATTATCATACTACAGAAGAAACTTGTGCTCTTCTACACTTGGTCGCACGATTCTAGTACAATGGCACCATGTCGCTACGAATCCTTTTCGCTGTTCTCCTGATTCCGATGCTCGCCTCGGCGGAAGAGCGGCGCACAGAGTATTATCATCGAGCAGTAGTGGCTGCCGAACAATTCGTGCGGCGATTCGATCAAACCGAACCGACAGGCGACTTCACGATCCATACCCTCTTCGACAACATTGCCATTCTGCTCTCGGCAAACGCCGATTTGCCCCAAGAGCAACGCCCTTCTTTGGATCCGGTGCCGAAGTTACTCCGTATTGCCGAAGAAATGCAGGACAAGATTCCCAATAGCCGAAATTTTGGTAATTTTCGCTGGTATTGGAGCAATACCGGTATCACCGATGTCAATGCCGTCGAGTTTGCCGCCGCTCGAATGTTGAGCATTTATCTCGACACGTCCGAGCCGTTAACGGATGAAACACGGAGCATTTTGATCCGATTGCTTGAACGTTCTGTTAACGTTTGCCTAAAACGGCAAATCCCTCCCGATTATACCAACATCGCCCTGTACAATGCCGTGCATCTGATACTTATGGGGCAAATTTTGGAACGTCCCGATGTCATGCAAGAAGGCACACGCCGGTTGCAAAACATCGTCGTCAGTATTTGGGATCACGGCATTTTCGAGTACAACAGTCCCGCGTATTATTTCATTGATGTCGATGCGTTGCAACTCGGTCTTCGGCACGTGGAAGACCCACTAGCGGATCGGATGATTCACGCCTTGCTCGAATTGTTTTGGACGGATTTATCCCTGCATTGGTACAGGGGCGGTTTGCGTTTGGCGGGAGCACAGAGTCGGTCGTACAATTACCTTTACGGAACGAGCGTTCAAATGACGCGGATTCTTTCCTTTGCGGATTTGGCTCCCTACGATGATCGTGCCCGATACAATAGTGTGTTGAATTCATTTCGGGCATTGTATCAACCGTCGCCGGAAATCACGAAACTCAACGGTCAGTATCCGCGATGGATCACCCGAAATTGGGGAAGCGGTCAAGGGCAGTGGGCGGCAACGTATATCTGCGATGACATTGCACTTGGAACGGCAGGAGCAAAATATGATTCTATGCAAAACATGGTGCAAACAGTCGATTTAGCCGGTACTCCGGTTTCCCCACGCAGTTATTTCATTGCCGATGGACGCGGCGATCCCTACGGCATGGAATCTTCTCCGACGGGAAGCGGTGGGCAGCAAAAGGCGTTGCACCTGGATGCCATTTGGTTTGGCTCACAACGTACTATTGATTCGCTCGGCATTGCCCTGTATCCGCCGCAAGCGTTATCCGATCCATCGATAACGAACGTGCAATCGCATTTCGTCGTTCGCAAACCGGAGTCGATTTGGATTACGGGCAAGCAAATTGTGCTAGTGCCCCATCAGCCGGTCAACATCGGTAACAAGCCGGTGGTGTTTCGCTATAAAACTTGTGCCTTGGGAGTTCGTGCCGTTTGGACGCGGCACATAAGCGGTCAACCGGCAGAGGTATTTTTGCTCGACGATGGCAATGAGCATGGCGTTTATCGCTTGACGGCGGAACACGGCGTTCCCCATTTAGCCGGTACTCCGGCGTTACCCGGTGCAGCATTCTGGGTGCGGGTCGGTTCCCGTCTCGAAAGCGACGTGCAGTTTCGGGCTTGGCGACAACAGTTTTTTACAGCGACGGTCAATCACCTCGACGTAAAACACAACGACGTGAACATTGAAGTCGCTGGTCAGGACGGAATCGTCGCGGTGAAATTGAAAGACTCTATTGTTACAACCGAACCCGCCGCTCCATTGGGCATTTTGACGCTCAATGGCAAAGACTTGGGGCGACCCATTTTGGAAAAGATTCCAGAGGTTTCGAGGTTGGTCAAACAACGTAACGAGACAAAACCCATTGTGGTCAATCCCACAGGCACCTACTGGGAGGCGGAGACCGGCTACTCCTTTTTTGAAGGTTGGATCGAGTCCGACGAATCGGCATCGGGTGGGTTTTCGGCTCGGATCAATCACGATGTTTCATGGAAAATGCAAGTGGAACTGCCGGGGGAGTTCATCCTTTGGGGACGCGTGCAAACGCTTGATAGCGATCATGACTCGTTTTTTGTCGAAACGGCAACTCAACTTTCGGACGGCTCTTTTATGCGACGGTCAACAACCAGAGAGCCGGGGACTGTGTCCCCGATTGCTTGGCATTTGGGTACCCGTGCGGATTGGACTTGGGTACGTTTGCCGGTGCCGTTACGTTGGGACAGAGGGCTTTGGCAATTAACGCTGAAGCCCCGCGAGAATGAAGGACGGATCGATCAACTATTTCTGACGATTGATCCGGCGAAATCCCCTTGACTTATTTGCCCCTTTTCTCTAACATTCCCGGTGCTATGGAAGGCAACCAATACCGCTATTCGCAGTTATCCTTTTCCGAAAAAATCCGTTGCCGATTTGATTGGAATTCCTCCGGCAAACTACTCGTCTATTGTGCCGTGATCGGTTGCCTGACGGGACTCTGTTCTGCCGGACTGTACACGATTCTGCAAGAAGTCAAGGTTGCCGTCCAATTTATCTATCCGACTGTTGGTATCGAACTACCCACTCCCGGCGACTACACCGCCGATTCGGGTCCTTTGCCCGGTGCGGCATTTGACACAGCCGAAAGAAAGGATGTTGTTGCCGGACTCGTTTTGCCCCGATACTGGATTCTCATTTTGCTCATTCCCACTCTCGGCGGGTTACTTTGCGGCTTTGTCATTCGCTCATTCTCTCCCGAAGCCTTTGGCGATAGCACGGATCAGGTCATTCGCGCCTTCCACACACGCAACGGTACGATTCGAAACCGGGTTACCCTGACGAAAATGTCATCCAGTTTTTTGACGCTGGGAAGCGGCGGCTCGGCAGGCTTTGAAGGACCCGTAACTCTCTTCGGCTCTTGGGCTGCCCACTGCCTTTCTCACGGCTTGCAACTCAACAGCCGGGATCGTCGCACCATGGTACTGGCAGGAGCATCGGGAGCAATAGGCGGACTCTTTCAAATTCCCCTCGGTGGAGCATTCTTTGCCGTTGAGGTGCTTTATGCCAGTTCCGCGTTGGAATTAGCGGCGATTTTGCCTTGTGTTTTAGCATCTGTGGTAGGTTTTTCGGTGTTCCGACACATACATGGTGATGTCCATTTTATTACGTTGCCCAGTGCGACCGGCATTCATTCGCCGCTCGATTCCCTGATGTTTCTTTCATTTATTCCGCTGATCGCTCTTGCCGGGCTTCTCTTCGTCATGTTCGTTCATGAACTGCGGTATCGTGTTTTTGGACGGCTCCCGGTAGCGGACTGGTTCAAACCGGCTCTCGGCGGTTTTCTACTCGGTTGTATCGCATTGGTTTGCCCACAGGTTTTCGGAGGCGGTTATGAATGGATGCCCTCTCTTGTACAAGGAAACCTACCCTTCCTATTGATTCTTATGCTTATCATTCCGAAGATGTTGGCAACGGCACTCACCGTTTCCTCCGGCGGAAGCGGCGGACTCTTTGCGCCCTCTCTTTTCATCGGCGGACTCGTAGGCGGAATGCTCGGACACCTTACCCATATATTTTTTGCCTATTTCGAGGTGCCTTTTAATCCGCCGGACATTGCCATGTGTGTGCTTGTTGGAATGTCTGTATTTTTCGCAGGAATTGCCAAGGTACCCCTTGCGTCTGCCATCGTCGTTTGCGAGATATCGGGCTTTCACTGGGAGTTTTTCATTCCGCTGATCGTATTAAACCTGTTACATATTGCCATCCAATCGCCGTCTCGGTCGATTTATGAAGAACAGGTTTTCGCTCCCATAGATAGTGAAGCCCACTTCGGACGCTACTCGAAAGATTTGTTGAAAGTCCTGTCGGTTCGTGAAGCACTGTCCGAACACGATACTGAGGTGATGACGCTCCCAAAGTCGATGCCGATTGTGGAAGCGGTCAAATTGATTGCGTCGAAGCCGGAGCCAGCATTTCCAGTGTTGGACGAGCGAGGCAAGTTCGTCGGGATGGTCAGTGCAAACGACATCCGGGGAGCGTTCCAGCATTGGAGCAAGAAGCAGGAGCAAACGGTTTGGACATTAACACAAACACTGCCGGTCGTGGTTTCGCCGGAGGAAAATTTGTATTCAGCACTTCGGACATGCTTGCAAGAACACGTCACGGAGTTGCCAGTAGTTTCGACGGATCAACCAGACTTTTTGCTGGGTGTGTTGCGGCAGAGCGACATATTGACAACGTACAATAGCCGACTCGCCATCGCGCAGTGGGGATAGAAAAGTATTACACCCCAACCTCTCGCTGTATATCGTCCAATCGTCGGGCAATTTCCTTTTGGATTTGTTCAGCGCATGCACGATAAGCGGCTATCGAACTCCCAATCGGGTCAATAATATCACCGCCGTCCGTTCGGAGAACGCTCAATCGGGAATCGACATTGTGCCACGACGAGAGAATCTTTTCCCGATGAGTCCGTGTCATCGTAAAGATAAAATCCGCAAACCGAACGTGCGTCTCACTCAACAATAGCGAACGGTGATTGCGCAGGTCAATGCCGTACTCACTCATCACTTCGGCGGCGTTGGCACTTGCCGATTGCCCCTCCCCTGCAACTAAACCGGCGGACAAAACCACAATTCCATGTTCTTCCAAGGCATCCATCGGACAGCGCAGACGCTCTGCCAACAATTTTTCGCAAAGATACTCAGCCATCGGACTCCGACATACATTGGCTGTGCAGACGAATAAGACCATCAATGCCGCCAAACGTTTTACCGTCTCCGATTTGATTGCTCCTTCCCGAAGTATCGAATATTCGTTGCCGACGATTTTCACAATCGTAGAAGGCTTCGGGGATACAAGTGAACCTTCATCGAGTAGCAGATCGATGCCGTCAAGATCGTCTATGATTTGTTCGACGCTGGCATTTTCGCCGTGTCCCGATTTATTGGCACTGGTCAAGACAATCGGCTCGTTCAATTCGCCCAATACCGTCAACAGCAACGGATGGTCAGGAACACGGCAACAGACGGTCGATTGTAACGATACCGCTTTTTGCACTTCCGGCGGCAGATTCCAAAACATCCCTTCACCCGGCGACACGTCGAGTACTAAACTGACAGGTCCCGGCATACAACGTCTTGCCAATCGAAATGCCAGCGGACTCATTTCGGAACACACGTCGCTTATGGTATCAACACTGGGAAAAGCCAATGCGAAGGGATGATTTTCGTTTCGTCCTTTGAGTTGAATCAACTTATTGACTGCCCGACTATCGGCAAGTCGGGCGGCAAGTCCATAAACCGTCTCCGTCGGCACGACCACAATTCCTCCCTTTCGCAGGACATCGACAGTCTTGCAAGCGGCGGAATTCCAGTCACAGTTGGAAAGACGCAAATTGATTCGTTCAACAGTCATACTTTGGGGAATAATTCGGGAACAAACAGGAGCCGAGATTGCCGTTTCCCGCATAAACGATATTTCTCATAACGTACTAAATACCTCTTTGGCGGCATCAATCGTTTTTTGGATTTCCTCTTCGGTGATTTCGGTGGACATGAAAAACGCTTCAAATTGACTACATGGAAAATAAAACCCTCGTTCTAACATTCCCCGGAAAAATTTGGCATACCGGTCGGTATTGCATGCCGAAGCAGATTCCCAATCGGTGATTTTGCCGGAAAAACTGTTGCCGCTGGTACTCGTTGCCGTTGATCGTTGTACGGTACCGCCGCCTGCGGAAACGTCCAGAACGTGATGATGAATGCCCGATGTGTCCGTCGTCAAAAAGAACATCGTCATCATCGAGCCGATCTGTTCTATGTACACCGGTATTTTGGCATCGCGGGCTTCGTCTTCCAATCCTTCGGCAAGCAGAGCCATTTTGCGCTCCAATGTGTTAAAACTTTGTTTTTCGAGGAGTGTTTTGACCGTCGCCATGCCCGCCGCCATTGCCAGCGGATTGCCGCTGAGCGTACCGGCTTGAAAAACTTTACCGACGGGCAAAAGGTGATCCATGATCGCTACACTTCCGCCATACGCCCCGATGGGCAAACCGCCGCCGATCACTTTACCGAGCGTAATCAAGTCCGGCGTGATGCTGAATCGTTGCCCCGCTCCGGCTTTGCCAGCCCGGAAACCGCTCATCACTTCGTCAAAAATCAACACCGTTCCATTTTGTTGCGTCAGGTGCCGCAACTCATACAAAAAGTTGGAACTACCGATGACGCATCCCATGTTTCCCGCTACGGGTTCGACAATCACCGCCGCAATGTCGCTACCGCATTCGAGAAATGTTTTTCGGAGAGCATCGACGTTGTTATACGCCAACAAGATTGTATCTTGCACTGCCCCCGACGTAACTCCCGGTGAATTGGGCACGCCAAGCGTTGCTGCCGAACTGCCCGCCGCAACGAGAAGCGCATCAACATGACCGTGATAATTGCCGATGAACTTAACGATTTTGGGACGTTTTGTGTAACCGCGAGCCAAGCGGATGGCACTCATTGTTGCTTCGGTACCGGAATTAACGAATCGAATTTTTTTCAGGGCGGGAACATTGTCGATGAGCAGTTTGGCGAATTCGTTTTCGGCTTCGGTCGGTGCGCCAAAACTGGTGCCGTTTTTCAGTGCGGCTTCGACAGCAGCAACGACGGCGGGGTGCGCATGCCCCAAAATCATGGGACCCCACGATTGGACGTAGTCGAGATACTTGTTTCCGTCCACGTCATAAAGATAGGCACCTTCTCCTCGCGCAATGACAACAGGTTCCCCGCCGACGGCACTAAATGACCGGGCAGGACTATTGACTCCGCCGGGCATGAGTGATTGGGCATTGGCAAAAATCGACTGACTTTTTGAGTGATCTAACATCTACGAATACGGGTTACTACATCTCACACTGGTTCATTGTACCAAAAAAGGAGAGCGAAAGAGTACCCACGAGACGTGCAAGTATGAAAAAGATCATGTGAGAGGGCAGGACTTCGTCTACTCGATATGTCCTTGCGGATCGCCATTCCCTACAAAACCGCCACGCCAATAAGGTTACATCCTTCGGTTTCCAAAATTTCGCATTCGATCAACGCACCGGCAGAAAGGTTTTGCCCCGTTACATACACGACCGGATCAATATCCGGCGCATCGGCAATCGTTCGACCAATGAAAAGTTGCGGTTCTCTCCGTCCGGACTCGTCCACGTAGTTACCATCGATTTGTACTTCGAGTATCTTTCCCTTCTGTTGATTTGCCCAAGCAATTGAGTGTTTTTCACACGTTTTGTACATTTGCTCGAATCGTCGGTCTATCGTTTTAGCAGGAACCTTTGGAGAAAACTGCGTAGCCAGCGTTCCCCGCTCCGCTGAAAAACGAAACACACCCGCCCGGTCAAACTTCCAGTGGTCAGTAAATCGTTGTAATTCCTGAAACATTGCGTCCGTTTCGCCCGGAAAGCCCACGATGAACGATGTCCGAAGCACCAAATTGTCGATACGTGTCCGCAATTTTTCCAAAAGTTGTTCCGTTTCAGCCTTCGTTACCCGGCGATTCATTTGCCGTAACATTTCATCGTTTGCATGTTGTAGCGGCATATCGATGTAGGGCAACAGTTTGCCGCCCGCCGCAAAGAGGTCGAGTAAATCGTCCTCAAAATACTGCGGATAGGCATACATGAGTCGAATCCATCGGATACCGTTAATCGCTTCCAGTTTTCGCAGTAACGTTGCCAGTTTCGGCTTGCCGTAGAGGTCGGCTCCCCAAAAAGTTGTCTCTTGGGCGATGACAACGAGTTCCTTCACGCCGGACTCGGCAAGACGTTGGGCTTCCTGAACGACGGTCTCCTCATGCACGCTCCGAAATTTCCCGCGAATTTCGGGAATCGTACAAAAGGTGCATCGGCGACTGCATCCGTCGGCAATCCGAAGATAGGCAACGTGTTTTTCGGTGAGAAGTTGCCGTGGGACAGAATGTTCCGACGCGTCGGGAACTCCGTACCAGTCATCCACATCGGAAAACTCGGCAACGAGACGTTCGATTCCTTCAAACGTCGGCATGCAACCTCGCACCGCAATACGACCGATGAGCCCCTGCTGTTTTAAGTCGATAAGTGCATTGATGTACTCCCGCGCTTCGCTGCGTGCGGACTGTATAAAGCCGCAAGTGTTCAGGACGACGAGTTCGCAGTTTTCGAGATCGGTTCGGAATTCCCAACCGGCTTGTTTTAGGGCGAAGACGTGTTGTTCGCTGTCCACCAGATTTTTCGGGCAGCCTAGCGAAACGAGCGAAAAAGTGCGGGTATGAAGCGGCAATAGTGTTGGCTGGTATCAGGTCTTGGTCGGCATTATACCGCAAACTTTTGTTTGTGTGAAACCGGGTGGTCTTGGGCGATTACTTGCCCAAGACTCCCACAAGAACCGTATGTGCCTTATGCTACGGCGTGTCTGTTTTTTTTCCTTCCTTCTTCGCTCCTTCCTTCTTCGCAGAACGGCGTTTGGTAATAAAGTACAGGAAAGAGAGTACCACCAGCCAGATCGCTCCGAAACGCGGGGTGAGCCACATAAATCCTTCCGTATAAGAAGGAATCGACCGCTTCGGGACGCTCGTTTTGAATCCCAGTTGCTCAAACGGTTTGTCCGAAATGTACATCCAAGCGGTTCCGCCTGCCTCTTCATCACCGTAGATGTGGCGGACGTACCTGCTATCGTTGGCAAGGATTTCCTTTGCCTTTTTGAGCAGTTCCTCTCGGTTGCCGAACATCATCACATTGGTCGGACATACCGAAACACAAGCCGGGGCATCGCTGCTTTTGATGCGGTTATGGCACATCGTACACTTTGTCAGTACCGGAATCGGCTTATTCCACTCAAACTTCGGAATACTGAAAGGGCAGGCAAGCATGCAATATCGGCAACCAACGCAAAGATTCGGATAATAGGTAACTACACCCAAATCGTTTTCGTTTTGCTTAAATGCGGTCGCGAAACAAGACGAAACACACGCCGGGTCTTTGCAATGTAAACATTGCCGCTTGACATACCGCCATTCTTCGCTGCCGTCCATTCTGACGGGAGGACTTATTTTTCCGACTTTGAGATTCTCGCCCGTTGCCTTGCTGATTCGGCAATGCTCGACGACCGTCCAGTTTGCGTCGGCAAGAGCAGCATTTTCGCCGCTTGTCGGAGCGCGATCCTCGATCCACTCGTTATTGTTGTACATTTTGCACGCGACGACACAACTGCCGCAACCGATGCACTTGGTCAAATCTACGAGCACACCCTTCGTTTCACCCTTCGCCCTAGGAAGTTTCATAGCAAGGCAAATTACCTGTAAAGTCAAACAATCAACATTAGGGATTATATCCGAAAAAGAAAAAAATGATAGACCCAGATCGTGGGATCGGGGGCGGGCGGGAATGACGGCACATTATTTCTGACGAAAACTTTACACTGTACGATCAGCGGACTCCCCCCTAATAAAATTTTCCGCCCGGCGGAAAGCGAGCATCATTTCGTCGGTCGTGGGGACATGTTTCGCAAACTTGACAATATCTGCAGATTCCAAAAAGGGTACCAAAGTTTCCAGTGAACCAGTGTGGTGAACCGAAGTACCGGAGAAAAGAGCCGACTGCTGTTCGTTTCCAAACCAGTAGCGGCGGGTCGGTTCCGCAATTTTGTGCAAAAACTCTTCGGTGGTCAACTCCGGGGCACGGATGCCTGTTAGCCGCTCGACATACCAACGCACAATATCCGAGAGTTCCACAAAAAAAACTCTGACATTTGATTCGTGCTTTTGGCTTTCCAGCAGAGCAGCAAGGCGGAGCAGTGCTGTTTCCTGTGCCGAAAGGGGAGTCATCTCCTCCGGCAGTTCGGCTCTCTTGCGGTTGTAGAACAGCCAGAGAAGAATCAACGCCGCCAGTCCCAATAGAGCGGAAATCGCATACAAGTGCCAGAGCCTTCGCGGGAGAGGTTCGACAACCAAACCGATGTCCTCCAACGAAGCAGTGTCGCAGTCAACTTCAGCCGCAATGTTCACTTCAACGGCGGGAAGGTCGATTGTCTCTTGTCCGCATTGGATTGTCATTGCCCAGATCGGCGTTTTACCGGCACGTTGCGGAATTGCCGTCAAAATGAGTTGCCGATTCGTTGTTTTAATATCGACGATGCGGAGGTCACCGAGCATTTCGCCGAATGGCGGAAACTCCACCAATACATCTTCGGGACAGGTTACGGTGAGCGTGAGGGTAATCGTGTCGGAAAGAAAGGGTTGTTCGGGTGAGAGGGTGAGTACCGCCTGACATTGTCCCTCGGCGGACCCTGCCGAAACCAGCGGCATTGCTACCAATGGTGTTGTCCAAGGGAACAAGCAACCACCAACAATGATGACGAGCGTTATGATGCACACGCGACAAAACATCATTCCCTAGCCTGCCGAGTCTCTCTCTTGCCAAATTATGCTTGAGACATTGTACTTCCCTTCATCTACCAAGTCAACAGGCAACATTATGGATACCCGCAATTTACATCATTGGCGGGTTGGCATCGCCGCCGCCGACTCGATGGAGATGGTCTGCGTCAATGTACAGTGTCTCTATGCCATTTTCGGTCTTAATCATGTGCGGAAAAGGCCAACCAACGTGTGTGATTTCTTCAAAATAGACGGTGCATTTGTAGTGAGCATGATGCAGTTGTACCGGACCGACCAACGGCATTACCCGCGGCGGGTCAACGTAGTCCGCGATCAACTCCTTCGTGATCCCTTTGATATTACGAATGGTCGTTTCCAAGCCGGGAACGGAACCGTCGATGGGACGCGCTTTATTCAACTCCCGAACAACCTGATCGTCCGACGGCGGGTCGAGGGCAATGTGACTCCCCACGTCCTCAATCGGCGGAAGGATCGCCACCTTACCGTATCGCGCTTTCTCGTAGGCATAATCTTCCGCCATCTGCTGATGGAAAGGACTCACCGGAAAAGGAAGACTTGCAATGCCCACTCCCGGACCCGCAACACCAATGCAACCACAGGTAGCGGTTACTGCCAACGCAAGCACTCCAAAATAGCCTATCGTAATAAGTTTCTTTGTCATTTTGCCAATCCCTTGTCTAGTTGAGTATTGTGCCGTCATTTCACTACATCCCCGTCATTGCATTACGCTCCATTCCGGCTTGCGTTCGTTCATTCACAAAACCGGGAATGAAACGAAGTGGAATGACGGCTCTTTCTTAGTAGGTGTACTGCATCGGTTGTCGATACAGTCCTGAGAACGGACCCGACGGTGCACCATCATCGAAATCCAACCACCACCATCCATCGTGATGTTCCAACGTTACCTTCCGCCAGCCTAGCGGCACTTGCGGATAAGGATAGTACGGACCGATATAAGGCCACGCCTTCGGCGAATACGACCTCGGATAGGATACCTGGGAGTAATTCGGATAGTTTGCATACGCGGGCCAAGAATAATCCGGTAGATTGGGCTGATTGTATCGTCCCGGCAGCGGTCCTTGGGGTCCGTAGGCTTCAGGATGATATGCCCCTTGTCCGGGAGGTCCATAAGCCGGTTGATGCTGCTGACCATACTGCGGAGTACCTGCCTGTCCCACCGGGATCGGCATACTGTGTGATTTTGGTGCGAAAGGAGCGGGAACCGCCGATTGCTGACCGGGTTTCAGTCCGTAAGCCGACTGGTAGTGTTGTTGCGGATAGGCGGGCAACTCTGCTCCTGACATTGCCGCTTGTGGTTGGGGTAACGGCTGCGCTTGTCTCGTGTTCATCGCAACCATCGGTGCCTGTACTGGCGTGGGACCTGCCTTGGGGGCAGATGAACCCGCCGGGAGCGGAACTGGAGCATTTGCCACTGGTTTTGCCACCGGAGACGGTGCTCGTGCCGGTACTCCGTTAGCCGGTGTTTTAAGTGCAACGACTTGAATGTCGTCCTTAACCTCCTTAACATCGATGCCGGGAATCTGAGAAACCTGCTCGATGATTCTCTTTTTCTGGTCTTGTGAACCGGCTTCACCTTTTAACCAAACCAGCCCCAATTTGTACGAGACTTCGATGTCCGCATCGGGAAAACGTTCACCGATGGTGTCGGCGATTCTCTCTGCCGCCTCCTGATTTCCATTGCCAAGAGCGGGTGCCGGTGCCTGAATGAGCAACGCGACCAAGATGAGCGGGAATACAAACAATCGCATGATTTCCTCCGAACGTTTTTGTGGTGGAGCGGGAATCGGTTTTCGGTATATGTATCGTTTTCGTCAATACTCTTTTTCTGACTTGACAAAAAACGAAAAAATAAACCGCTCCCAAGAGTTCAATCAATTTGCCCTCCATTTTTGGTGAAACCACCGGAATAATCGTTAAAATCGACAAAGTCGTGGACAAATACCTGCACAAAAGCAAACTGCCGCCCTTGCAGGGCGATCTACTGACGTAGAAACTATTGCTCTGGGAGAGGGAACGGTCTTGGTGCATACTTGCACATCTTATGACCGTCAATAACCGAGCGTGTTTTCCTGTGTCGTTCGTAGCAGAGGCAGAAAATCTATTATCGATTTTTGCACTTCTGTTACCACCAGTGCCCGGTTCATTTCCATGACGAATGAATCGATCAACACAATTTCTTCCTGGGTAGCGTCCACCTTAAAATTTTCAATCATCCGCTCGGAGTCCTGATACAACTCTGCTAACGTCGGTTCTGGGAAACCCAAAGAATGAAGATAATCCAGATAGACCGCTTGCCAGTAATACACGTCTTCGACCACATCATTCATCAATGCCGCCTTTTGCCTCCGTGTACTGGACTGGTACTCGCGCATCCATTGGAAGAAGCGTATTCTTGCCATCATTGTTAAATTTGTTTCGATTCGCGATTGCTGGTCAGACTGGTGGGTTTGAACATAGGTGTGCAGCCATCTTTCCCAAATGGGCAATTCGAATTTCGGTTTGTTCGGCGAATGGCGACCGAATTCTTGCTCCGCGCGCAGGGTCACACGTTCCACTACCTGGGGCGCAAACCGGCGAAAGTCCCGAAGTTGCATCACTCGCACGAACGATGACCGATCTATCTTTTCGGGAATAATGTGCCCGAAAATGCTGTTTGCGGCAATCATAGCCAAACAAACCCCGAAGAAGGGAAGCGGAAGCAAAAAAAGCAATGGACGATACATCTCGCAAGTGTAACGAATTAGCCCAATCGCCGCAAGCGGTATCACTTCGGAAAAGAGTGGCGAGGCGAAAATACACAAGCCGGTCGCTACCGCGAGTTTATGGTATAATTAGCCGCCATGAAACTCTACGCCTACACTACCCCCGAAATTGCCAAGCATGCCGGATTTCTCAAAATCGGAGAAACCAATGGATGCGTTGCAGAACGAGTCAATCAACAGGGACGTGAACTCGACATCGAAAAAAATATCGTCTGGCAAGATGCCGTTATTACGGAACGCACGGGCATCGACAAACGGCTACGCCGTTTCTTGAAAGAACAAGGCTTTCAAGTACGGCAATTCGGCACCGGACATGATACTGAATGGGTCAAGTGTACTGTTGGCGACATCGAAAAGGCGTTTGAAATCGTCAAACGACAAATCTACGACGAAGAAAAACAACGCGAAGAAGTAGGAAACCAATTTTATCTCGAAATCCGAAACTGGTTTTACTGGACAACACAGGATAATCACAGTATCGATGCCGACTATGCTCTGCGATTGGTCGTACGCTTGCTCTTCTGCTTTTTCTTGCGAGAAAAAAACGAACTTGTCCCCAAAGAATTGTTAGACCAAAGCATTGAAAAATACCTGAAAAGCGGTGAAGAACACAGTTACTATAAGGGCATCTTGCGTAACCTGTTCTTTCACAGCATCAATACACCTGATAATAGAAAATACGAAAACGAAAAATTGCTCGTTGATAAAAAGAATGTCAGGGGCTGGTTTTCAGCGATCCCTTTTCTGAACGGTGGGCTCTTTGACGAACATGAAAAGGACGACATTCCCATTGGAAACGATTATTTCTTTTCGGCAAAAAAGGTACGTGCGCTGAGCGAGTTGGGGGAAACCTGTGACGTGTACGGCATTATTACCATTTTATCAAAGTACCAATACAAATTAACACT
>Ga0123353_10002648_pt1 | contig 22285 bp, 20 predicted proteins | sample TergutLab28metaG_3_FD_92763 | JGI IMG/M metagenome (GOLD analysis project Ga0123353, IMG submission 92763) | Labiotermes labralis P3 segment gut microbial communities from Petit-Saut dam, French Guiana - Lab288 P3 | ecosystem: Host-associated > Arthropoda: Insects > Digestive system > Gut ... | reverse complement strand
TATCAGACTATCGAAATCTGTCTTACTAAGTCTACCACTGATACTAGCATCCAGATAACCTGCACGTGTGCTAGTCAAGTTGGTCAATAGTGCATTCAACTTACCCATCACAGTACCTGCTGTAGTAGTCCCTCCGGTGTTATTAGTAGCCCCCACAGCTGTATCGAATGAAGTCTGGCTCACTCTGCCACTAACTGCTGCATCTAAGTACCCAGCCCTGGTACTTGTCCAACTAGTCAATATGGCATTAAGTTTGCCCATGACCGTACCAGCAGTAGTACTTCCTCCGGTATTTCCAGTAGCACCTACTAAAGTATCTAGTGAAGTTTGACTTGCCCTACTCGTAATAGCAGCATCTAAATAACCAGCTCTTGTACTGGTCAGGTTGGTGAGTAAGGCATTCAATTTACCCATAACACTTCCGGCAGTAGTACTTCCTCCAGTATTACCGGTTGCACCAACTGTAGTCACTAAAGAATCCAAACTAGTCTGAGATGCTCTACCACTAATAGCAGCATCCAAATAGCCTGCACGAGTACTGGTTAGGTTAGTTAATAAAGCATTTAACTTAGCCATAGCTGTACCAGCTGCAGTTGTACCACCCGTATTATTAGTTGCTCCTATAGCTGTATCAAAGGAAGTTTGGCTAACTCTACTGCTGATGGCTATGTCCAAATAACCGGCTTTGATGTTAGTCCAATCACTTGAACTGATAGTAGTGCTAAGTATGGCATTTAATTTAGCCATCACAGTACCAGCTGTACTGCTACCTCCAGTGTTTCCAGTTGCTCCTACAGCTGTGTCAAAGGAGGTCTGACTAGCTCTACTAGTGATAGCTGCATCTAGATAACCAGCTCTAGTACTAGTCATATTAGTTAAGAGGGCATTAAGTTTGCCCATGACTGTGCCTGCTGTAGTTGTACCACCAGTGTTAGCTGTAGCACCTACTAAAGTATCCAGGGAATTTTGAGATGCTCTACTGTTGACAACAGTGCCTAAACTATCTATGGAACTTTGAGATGCTTTTGTACCCACAGCAGTACTTAAAGCATCTACAGAGGCTTGACTAGCTCTACTACTAACAGTAGCATCTAGGTTGGTATCTAATTTAGTGGCTCTAGCTACTGTCCAGTTAGTGGCTATTCCTTTTAAATAACTCAAGGTAGTACGAGTGGTGCTAACAGCTAAGGATTGCGCATCAGCAGTAGATCCAAGATTCTTAGCTATGCTATCTAGGATAGCTAGAGCTGTCTCCTGGTTAGCTATTTTGATTTCCGTATCGCTCATAATCATCCCCCATTAATTTTTAGCTAAATGCCCAAGGCTTTTTTAATTAAAGCCAACTCAGCGTAAATCTTATCTAACTCTTGAGCAATCTTTTCGGTATTGGCATTCAAGATACGAATGTTAACGGGATCAACATCATTAGGTGTGGCTAGTCCATACTTGTCTGTCAATGTACTCATCTGCTTACCTCCGCATTTTTAATTTTTAAGAATCCAACCAAAAACACCTGGCTCATAAGAATTACGTGGACCCTTCTCCCCATCCAAATCTCCTTCGATACATATCCAATAGGAAGTACTTCTTTCAGGATGTTTCACAGTATCATTTATGTCATAAGCATCTTCATACCCCCACGGTTGAGTCCAGATAGGTAGTCCACTTCCACTCTCGGAGAAACCAATGGCTCTGAGAAAGTCACCGACCAACTGATCTGGAGTCTGACCCTCATAACCAGATGGCACCTGATCTATCACTTCATACAATTGACTTTCGTTATCCTTATTGACCCCATATCTAAAAATACTGCCTATGGGATAGGAGGTTAATTTTAAAGGATCATACCTCTCATAGAAGTCTACCACTTCCATCTTCTGACTGTCGGTCATTTCTAAATTCCTACCGATGATCTTTAAGAAAGCTTTGACCTGTCTACCCAACTGTAGTTTGGCGATCATCGATTTTCTCAAAGGTGGCCTATCGAGCATCTTAATCCACTCCTAAGATGGTATTCAAAATCATCTCTACTTCACTAACCCTATCTTCAAGAGTCAACATCTTGATTATTTCCTCTTCGTCTTCTGGAGTTAAGTCCCAAGCGATCTCTCCGGTTAAGACATCGACATGGTATTTATACTTTTTAAACTTATCGCTATCTGCTCCGTACTCAACAAAAATTACTCCAATAGAGGAAGGGACTCGTTCGTTCAAGACAGCATAGGAGTTAAAATCATCTTCTATACTGGTCTCAATCACATCACCCCACCTCTCACCGGTTTCTAGAATAACATTCCCGGTTGCTAGTTCGTAATAGATCTTACGTCCAATCTGAGCCATAAAAATAACCTCCTAGAATTATTATCCATACAAGGAGACAGATCCAATGTTTCGCTTGAGTGCACTGTCCCAGATTGCTTCAAAACCTCCAATGTAGGCAAAGCCTCCGCTGATCATGCCTTGAAAAGTGACCCCGCTAGCATTAAAGACAACGTTTCTTATATCACACCTAACTGGCGGAGAATTAGAATTATCATGCCAGGCTGAGCTACGATTCCATATACATCCGTCAGCAAGCAAATATATAACGTACGGACCACTCGGACCAGCTATGTAGAAGACGGCTATCATTTGAGTAGGCTGAAAGGCTATCCCAGTGATCACCACATCATACCAAGTTCCTTGAACGGTACTGTATGATCCATAACCTAGGGCATGAGACCATAAGTCAACTGCAGCAAACTTATGTCCGCTCAGTCCTGGGCTATAAGTTCCAGCTACTCCACCTACGGTTACACCACTTTTGATATTAGCAGCTATTAAGTTTGTGATGTTAGCAGTAACCTTTCCACCACCATCATGATACCCAACGGCCACAGTGTAGGTTCCAGCATTAGTGGTGATCGATCCGTTGACAGCTCCCCGATTGGTCATGTTACCGGTTACTTTATTTGCACCAACGTAGGCAGTCTTAGAAGTTAAAATGTCAGCTGCTACCGCAGTAGCATCGCCTGCGTATGTACCTAACACACCACCCACAGTTGTTCCACTCTTGACATTAGCTGCAGTTAGATTAGTGATACTGGCTGTAACCTTACCAGTGCCATCATGATACCCAGCAGCTACTGTATAGGTTCCAGCATTGGTTGTAATTGATCCAGCCACTGCTCCACGATTGGTCATACTGCCTGTCAGTTTATTAGCACCGGAATAAGCAGTCTTGGTTGCCAGAATATCTCCCGCTACTGCAGTAGCATCATTGGCAAATGTTCCGGTGATTCCACCTACTACAATAGTATTCTTGATATTAGCAGCTGTGAGATTAGTCAGATCTTTAGTCCCTGTGATTTTATTCGCTCCTACATAGGCAGTCTTATTCAAGAGAAGATCCGCTGCAGCAGCGGTAGCATCACCCGCGTATGTACCTAACACTCCACCCACAGTTGTTCCACTTTTAACATTGGCTGCAGTTAGATTAGTGATGGTAGCAGTAACCTTACCAGTTCCACTGTGATAGCCTGCGGGAATAGTATAGGCAGCACTATTAGTAGCCAGGGTATTAGTTACGGCACCTTGATTGACCATCGTGCCTGTTATTTTTGTCCCAGCCACATATGCAATTTTAGTCGCTAGGATATCAGCTGCTACCGCTGTACCGTCACTACCGGAAGTTCCAGCTAAACCAAAAATACTTTTACCACTGACGATATTAGCGGCTACAAAGTTAGCATCAGTAATTTGAGTGTAACGTATGCCATCCCAATAGCCTAGAGAGGGTATGGGCCTTAAAGAAGTTTCACTGCGTGTATAGCTTAAAGCATTGCCACTGGCTGGACTAGGCATAGTTCCAGTAACAACTCCCACATCGGTAGTAGCAATCTTCCCAGATAAAATATCAGCTGCTAGAGCATCACCCTCGGCAGCATCGCCTAACAGACGATAATTAGTTCCATCATAGCGGACAGTATAAATACCGCCATTCTTCAAATTAGTAACTGCATTGCCATTGTCTTTTAAAATGTTTTTCTCTGGAGTATTGCCCCATTTCAATTTAGCAGCACCAGTGCTATTGCGATGCACTTTAAAGCTTACACCCATCCCCTCTCTCAATTCAGTGATTGCCGGACCTTCGAGAAGATAAGTATCAGTGGTTCCCATGCTGGAACCACCGTAAGGTATTTGCGAGATGAAGTCATCCAAGTGTTTAAGGAAATCAACCCTATCCAATACATATGTTTTATCAGCCATTCTTGCAGCACCTCATTCTGGCTTCTCTATTTCTAAGACCAGGAACCTGTAGGTATTAATTAACAGTATCGAACCAATATGGAACCGTTCCGAATACCTTTCTTTAATCTTATAGGAAGAGGTGTGTTGTACGTGGGCTACGCTGAACATTATAACTTGCACTTACCAACTAGACAAGACTCAGCTAACATAGATGTCTTGAATGAAAACACAGAAATCATAGCTGAACACTTGTACAAACTTTACCGAGACAAAGTTAACAAACTGATGTCAGAAGATCCCCCTTATGAAACCTCAGGATCTGAAGAGAATAAATACCTCTTGACTGATCCCCCTATCACAGAGTTGACAGAAGGGATGACTATTACCATCATCCCCCATGAGGATTCTACCGGACCTTCCACCCTTAACTGGTGTGAGACGGGAGATATTCCAATTAAAAATCCGGATGGTACAGATCCCATCCTAAAAGCTGGCACTAAATACAAATTGCGTTACGATGGCCAACACTACGTCATCGTTTCTGTAGATGGCGGCTATCTGACTGGAGGATCCAATAGCCAGTACACAGTTAACAATGAACCTCCTCTAGAAGAATTAGAAGATGATAAAGAAATTGTTATCATCCCTAATCACGATTCCAATGGTCCTACTACTTTAGATGTAGATGGTACTGGAGCAAAACCAGTGGTAGATCCAGAGGGTAATGATCCCAATTTAAAGGCTGGAGAGAGGTATCGTCTGCGGTATGATAAAGAGAACGATCGTTGGGTAGTAGAGGGCATTGATACTGGATTGGATGACTCTAAGTTCAATGTAGTCATAGTTGGTCCAGATGGCAATCCTCTCTCCAGCAATATTACCTTAGAAGAAGTCTTGTTGAAGTGGGCTAAGATTCTCAACTTAGAGGAATTCACTCAAGAGATCTTTCGCCATATTTTAAATCTCTACGAAATCAAGGTCGATAAGTTGGGTGCTCAAGCCCCAGGTATTCCAGTAGAGAATGACGGAAATAACAACTACACTTCGACTGAACCTCCGACTAGCATTGCCAATGGTGAAACGATCATTATCATTCCAGATAAAGATTCTACTGGACCTTCTACCCTAGATGTCGATGGTAATGGTCCCAAGCCAATTAAGAATCCTAACGGATCAGATCCCATTTTGAAAAAGAACGTACGGTATATTTTAAAATACAACGAGGGTAGCAATACTTGGATAGTTGAGGGGATAGACGGTGCGATACCTACAGAAGGTTCCAACAACAACTATATCATTGCTGTACCGGAAATCAGTAAGCTAGAGGATGGCTCTGAGGTTATCATTAAACCACACCAAGATTCTGATGGTCCAGCCACTTTGAATTGGTCTGGTACTGGACCCAAGCCAATTAAAAATAAAGATGGTACACCGGCTGAATTGAAAAAAGACTATTGGTATACTTTGAAGTACAGTCAAGCTGATGACTGCTACTACGTGACTGAAGTTACAGACGGTCAAGGCTATCCTAATTCCAAGATGTTCATCGTGGTAGTTGGTCCAGACGGCAATCCAACTGCTTCTCAAATTACTCTAGAAGAACTGATGCACATCAAAGAAACCCAAGATATGATCTACGAGTATTTCCAAACTAATATTGGCATTGTTTTTTCTACCTGGGGGGACTATCGGAGAAACATGACTTGGATTGAGGCTAAAGAATACACTTGGGCGGAATTGGGTAGAGGAGTCAATGAGAGCAATAAGATCTATCAGATTATCTTAAAGCAAAGGGAAGACATAGACAAGTTGATCAATGATCCCATAACCAATCTGCATATCTTTGATCCTAAGCCACACCACTTCACTGATTCTGTCACCGGTAAGATCTACAAGTATGGTTTAAAAGCAGCCAATGGAGTTGTAAGCTTTGTCTATGATGAGCATATCCATGAAGATGATATTGTCTACACTGATCCAACTTGTACCGCTAATGCTTATACCACATACCGTTGTGTACAGTGTTTGCAAGTACGAGTAATTGATCATACTGGTACCATTCTAGGGCATAACTACAAGAGTGTGGTGACAGTAGCTACTTGTACCACGGGAGGATATACCACGCACACTTGTGCAAGGTGTTCCAATACGTATCAAGATGGTGTGATCGCCGCATTAGGTCATGACTACAAGAGTGTGGTGACTTCACCCACCTGTACTGAGAATGGTTTTACCACTTATACTTGCAACAGATGTAAGCACACTTATGAAGCTAATGCTGTTGCTAAGCTAGGGCATAACGAAGACAGTGGTACAATTACTGTACCTGCTACTTGTACACTTACCGGCATACGAACTTACAAGTGCACAAGGTGTGCCATTGTGATGAGAACAGCTAGCATACCCGCTACTGGACATACAGAAGATGCAGGTACAATTACCACAGCAGCAACTTGCACTGCTACCGGAGTTAAGACTTTCAAGTGTACTAAGTGTTCTGTACAATTACGGACAGAAGCTATTCCTGCATTGGGGCATATTGAGGATGGTGGAACAATTACTGTACCTCCTACTTGTACAGCCTATGGAAATAAAGTATTTAAATGCACTAGGTGTTCTGTACAACTTAGAGCAGAATCTGTACCTGCACTGGGGCATGACTACACTAGTGTCGTGACTCATCCAACTTGCACGACAGATGGTTATACTACCTATACCTGTACAAGATGCTCTGATAGATATACTGGTAATGTAGTTAATCAATGGGGACACAATGAGGGACCAGAATATATCATTACCAAACCGACAATTGTGGATGGGAGTAAAGGGCGTAAGTGTGGTATCTGCAATAACGTAAGGGTTACTGAGACTATTCCAGCCATAGCCATAGGTGCCGTGCTTGACATAACGGATGATTATAAATTTATAACTTCTAGTGGTGATATTTACGTCTCTGCTAGTACGGCTGGTTACGGGCTAAAAAGATTTGATACCACTACCAAAACCCTTACACCAGTTACAGGCCTTAGTGGCCAAAGCTGGAATAAGTATTTTGAAAGTAGTAAAGGTAATGTTTATGTAAGTAGTAGTAATAGTGTAGGTCTGTATCGTCTGAACGGAAATACAGCTACTCAGGTAATAAGCACTGGTCAGAATTGGCAATTTTTCTTCGAAGATAGTAGCGGTAATGTGTATACGAGTAGTAGCGAAAATGATGAGTCGGGAATTTATCACTTAAATGGGACGATAGCTACTCAAGTATTAGCCAATGGGCGCAGATACTATTACTTCTTCGAAGATAGTAAAGGTAATATTTATGTTTCTCATGCGATTCATACTGGCAGTGCAAATTATTTCGGAATCTACCATCTACGTGGAACCAGTGCAGCCACTCACATAGTAGCAGATTATAGCTATGGGTGGGGGACTTTCTTTGAGGACAGTAAGGGCAATGTATATATAGCCGGTGGTGATCACGTGGGGATTTATCATCTTAACGGGAAAGTAGCTACTAAAATACTGAATAAGGATTACTTCTGGGAGTACTTCTTTGAGGATAGTAAGGGTAATGTTTATGTAAGCACCGGCGATCAATTCTCCAAGCAGTCTGGACTTTATCATCTGAACGGAACTGCAGCTACTCAAATACTAAGTACTGGATATGGTTATAAATATTTCTTTGAGGATAGTAAGGGTAATGTTTATGCCAGCGGTGGCAGCAACACCAATACCGGTGAACTTTATCATCTGAATGGAAAGGTAGTTACTCACATAGGTACTGCTCACTGGGTACGGTTCTTCGAAGATAGTAGGGGCAATGTTTATGCCAGCGGTGGACTTTCCAGTATCGGAATTTATCATCTGAATGGAAAGGTAGTTACTCAGATAGGTACTGGGGGTTGGCAATATTTCTTTGAAGATAGTAAGAAGAACGTTTATGTGGGTAGTTATAACACCGATAGTAGTAACTTGGGCATCTATCATCTAGATGGGGTTAATACACCTACTCAGATACTAACCACCGGATATTGGTGGGAATATTTCTTTGAGGATAGTAACGGTAATGTTTACGTGAGTCGTAGCGGTGGCACTAATGGCATCTATCTTCTCAATGGTACCGCAACAGCTACTCAGGTTTATGCCTCTGGTAGTAATTGGCAATATTGGCAAGAGAAGAATAACCAAGTTACAGTATCAGCTCCTGCTAATACAGGTGAACTAGTTTGGAATTCCACCACTCAAAAATTTACATTAAATTCAGAGGTAGAATCCACCTATAATGGCACTCCATTCGGAGTATTCACTTGGAATAATCCTGTCAGCGGTACAACAAGAATCTGGTATGATAGAGTCTTGATAATGACTGATCCTACTAAATTCATAAGGACTATGACAAAAAACAAAGTTAGTTTAATCATTGATAACACCACTAATCCAACTAAATTGCTTATCATAATTAAAAAATAGAGGAGAGGGAGCTATAGCTCCCTCTCCTATTCATTGTTATTTAGAAGATGGATTCATAATGCCGTTGACAATCATCCCAGTAGGTTGATCATTGGCATAAGCTTCAAAGGTATAGGTCATTTCAGTATCATCCATGACACCACTCTTAGCATTGTTCCAAGTGGTCTGTTCTTTCAGTTGATCCCAAGTAGCAGGTTTGTTTTTAAATTCATCCCACTGACTGAGAGTTTTAGCTCCAGGGATATTCAGAGCAGCATTATATAAGCCAACTCTTATCTCTGGCGAAGTATTGACTGTAGTCTTGAGTTGCTCACAACGTATAGTGACCTTGGGGAATATTTTAATGATCTTAGGCAATCTTAACACCACCGATCTAAGTCTATTGTTAAGAGGGTGTTGCAGTAATAGGGAATTTCCCGCTGTCATGCTTTTCTCGGCAGTATACATGTGTTTCCCAAATATCCACAATCATCCAGTTTTATTCTCATCTGCTGTATAACCGGTAGAGGATTTCGACGAAGTCCTTTTCCGAGTGCAGGACCATCGTGCTTCTCGTGAAGTGTGTTACTAAATGCAAGGATTCCCAATCACACTTCTGAGGATTGTACCAGCCACTGACTAACCCCAATTCATTGATACGAGGAGTTACACCAGTTCGTTTAAAATACTCCAACCCTTCGCCATCCGAAATTCGCAATAACATCTCAACGTATGATTCAATGGGTACAGAAGAAGTAGAAGCAAAAACGGATTCATCGACTGGAGTAAAGGTCTGATCGTTATCGGTCACCCACGCATGGACAATGTGAGGATAGGTTCCGGTAGTTTCAAATCTCTTGATGTAGAAAGAAGTTGTATCTTGTAAATCTTTAAAGCGACCAAAGTATTTATTGTCCCAAACCTTTTCTGGTTCATCACTCACTCGGAAAGGAATAGCATGGTACAACATTCTTCTTTTGTAGTCAGGTGCAATAGCAGTGATGTTATCCTCTCGGGCTCCACCGTCACCGATCATAAAACCAAATATAAAGTCGTTTCCGGAAATGTTGATTCCTCCAATTAGTGGAGCAGTCTGATTCATATTGGTCTCTGCTGTATAGAGAGCATGCTGATACTCTTGTGGACTAACTCCAATTCTCATCTGGTAGTCATTGTTTAAGTCGCCAACCTTCAGATTGGTTCTGATGGGATCATTCATAGCAATGCTGAAGAGCTTGGAGAAAATCCAATTGTAGCTGCCAATAGGTACGATATTTTCTTCACGCATTAAAACTTCTTCGAAGTCTGTGCACCAACTCTTACCGTAGGGACCATCCACTTCCTTAAGGAAGCGATTCTTACCGATGATAATTTCACCCCGTAGACCACCATGTAGCGTTTGTTGTTCTGCTACACCTAGGCGATCTTTAATCACAAACCCTCGATTGAGTTTAAACTTCATATCAGCGAACCTCCTACCTGTAATTAGATTATTATAGAGTATTTACTTAAGCCGGAAAGGGATGATTCTGAGTGTACGTTACGGACGATAGCAAAGTGTTCTTATGCAAGTATCGCATTCGCAATTTTAACATTATGAACAACGAAGACCGCTTTGATATGTCGCCAGCTAATATTATCAGCCTTGAGTATATTTGTGACTATGACTATGCTATCTTTGCTGTTTTGAAAGTAGTCTTAAGGATCGATATACGTAAGAGACTATACCTGTTGAAGAATAAGAGAGATGTCCGGGTCAATCTAGAATTAGAAAAATTGGGTCTAGATATCGACCAAGAGTTCCCGGTTACTAATCCGGAAGCTGTCTTAGAGGAAATATTTTCTGTCTACTTTTCTGACGACGATGAGAATATCGACTTGGAGAATTTAAAGCAACGCTTGGCTCGTAATGAAGTTGGTACACCCACTGAAGCTGCTAGCCCTAACGATGAAGACTATTTTGAAAGTGAAAATATCTTGGAAATGTATTTATTCAATCCCAAGTTGTTGAAGGCTTCTCGTTACTCTTTTAATCGAGTCTACACTGAGACGACTATCCAAAATGCTATCGCTCATATGCTGACTGTCAGCAAACATAACAATGTCCTGATGAGCAAAATTGAAAACTATGAAAGCTATCGGGAATTACTTATTCCACCCAATCCGGTTTACAAAGCTCTGCTCTACCTAGATCAATACTTTGGGCTCTATGCAACTGGTGCTACTATTTTCTATGATCTAGGCTGTCTCTACATCCTAAACACTGATGGCAATGTCAGTGCGAAACAAGAAGGCGAATGGACTGAGACTGTCTTCTTAATTCCCGAGCTAGAGGCTAGCACTCCTGGCAATGGTATGATTCGTCATCCGGAAGAAAAAATTCACTATGCTTCTATCAACGAAAGTGATATCAACCACCAACGACTGTCACACATGACCAATGTCTCTCATGGTTCCAAGATGAAGATCATTCTCTCCGATGGAACAGAGATCATCAATCTCAAAGCAGATCAAGCCTATACCGATGATCAGAATGAAACAGTCACCTATATCAAGAAGGAAAATATTTTCACGGAATCGATCATCCAAGCTCGGATGGAAGAGAACGATGACATTGTCTATGTTAACGGCAACAACTTGGACATCTCTGCCTTCACTCCTAATAAAACTTTCCGAATGATCTACGATGAACCTTTGAAGGCTAAAAAGTATCAAGGTCGCTATAGGCTAGCCATGGCCCATCACTTCATCAGAATAGAATCAGAAGAATATTCTAGCTGTTCCAGCCGCTTCATCTTAAAGAAAACCGAAGCAGTAACTGAGTAGACTATAAGACCAGAGTCATGGCCTTTCTGGTTCTGGTTACGGCTGTGTATTTTAAACGGGTTTCTAATTCATCGTCCGTGTGAGAATCAAAGATCACGGTTGTTCGATCCCAGTGGCTATTCCTGGCCAAAGGAGCTGATAGAGCATAAGCATATTCAACTTGTAAAATCTCCTTAGGAATTTCTTGCCTACTGGAAGCAGAGATTCTATTTAAATAGAAGCGATCTAAACTTAAGTCACTGAAGCTTTCATGGTAACCATCGGGTTTTAAGTCAACCCGAATATACCGGGTACCTACAGCATGCTTGATTACCTTGCTCAAGGAGCCTATCAGCCCTTTGCTTAAATAGACTTTAACTTTTTTATTGTCCTTATTCTTTAAGACTTCATCGTACAGACTCTCGGCTACAATGACCCTCTCTCCTACTGTGTTGATGCTACCCTTAGCTTTGATAATTTGCTCCCGATAAATTTGATTGAATATCCCACTAACTTCTTCGGATAAGGTGATGATCATATCCGCTGAACGTAGGTTGTAAAAATTCAATTGCTTTCTGGGTACTACAGCTACTTCACCATAGCTGCCATAGTCGATCTTATCACCACGAATTATTTTTTGCGTGAAGTAAGTGATAAGAGAGTCATTGTACTTGGGATTAATTTCCCGTAAGATGATATCGGCATCTCTTAAGAAAGTATAGCTATTCGGTACAGGCAATAACATAGGATCACGGATCAGAATGATCGGTAAACTTAAAGTAGCTAAATCCTTGATATTCTGTAAAGTCAAAAGCATGGAATCGAAAATAATCATCAGCTTATAGGGTGAAGAAAATTTATCCTTAACTTCCTTCTTCCAAAGATACTCGATCTGTGGACTCTTAGCATTGAGCAAGGCTAAGGAGTCGAAATTCGTGATCCGGGTATAACGATAGATGGCATTGAAGTAATAAGCATGGAAGCCTTGGTAGGCTAACTCTAAAACTTGTTTCTGATCATAGCTCAAGTAAATAACTTCTCTGGGGTCTAAGGATGTTGCTTCGATGAACTCTTGCACTACCTCCCAAGTACCAGTACCGACAATACCGGAAATCTCAATGAACTGCTTGCTGTACTTCCGGTACCAAACTTTTAATTGATCCAAGGCTAAATACTGGTCATTTGTCACAGCCATCCTCTCATCCCCTCATTTGCTGATATTAATAAGTAGAGAATGCTTATCTATTATATAGGAAGGAAAGTTTAAAATGAGAATGGTCTACCAAGAAAATTGGTTATGTGTTTCTTGTTTTCACCAGATGACCAGTGTGACTGATCTAAGTGGGAAGGGAAGACTAGGTGAGGGTAGCTTAGCCATGTGCAATCGTTGTGGCTTCTTACACATTCGTATCGACCGTGAATGGTTATCTCCCGAGAGAAAGGAATTACAACGACTAGCTTTAAACATTCGCTTGGAAGTTTTAATCTTCCAGATTGCCCAAAAGGAACTAGGTGAAAGGTTAACCTTAAGACAGATGGAGGAGATAAAAGATGGCATGGGACGAGATACCGACAGAACGTAATCTGGCTGAATTAGAAATGAAGAATCTTCAACTAGAAAGATACATCCAAGACTTCCTAGGACGTTTAAGTATTTATGTAGAAGCTGTACGGATTAAAGATAAACCCTTCCAAGAAACGTATGAGGAAATATTCTCCGAGAGCTTAGAAAGTAAAGAGAATGATATCCTTCGTCATCTGGGTAAGATGATGCAGAATCTTTTGATGCTAGGATATTGTAACAGTCGAGAAGTCTACCGTAAGAAAAATATAGAATGGCGCAGCAGGATCATTCTGCATAAGAGCCATAGCCAAGATGTCTTGGACTCTGATCAGAATACCTCTACTGATATTGTCAGAGGGACCGATAGTCGCTTGAGTGATGCTTACCAGAGGGCCATTAGACTTTACAAGATAGACATTAAAAAATATCCAGAGCTACGCAGTGGTTTAGAATTTATACCAGAAAATTGTCCTTGGAATGTTTCCGAATTGTTGGCCGACAGCATTCGTAATTTACTCTTAGCTCTACCCAATCGCTTCATGAGTGATGAAGAAGAAAAGGATAAGAAGATGTGGCAACGTTATGACGATGAATGAAAAATGAAGGTGTAGGGAAATTTCCCTACACCTTAGCTGTTGCTTTTTCTTCTGCTACTTCTTTACCCTTACCTTCAGCTGCTTTAATTTCTTTGATGTGTTTGTTGATAGTTGCTAAGTCCTCGGCTACATATCGAAAATATTTACCGATCACACTCATGAAACTTCCGACAAACTTGATGGACTCAGTAGCAATCTTCCGATCACCGGCACTGAGTTGACTCCAGGTACCATTATTCCGAGCATCATTCAGCTTATCGTACAAGCCTTTTTGTAAAGCATCAAATTCATCCTTCTTGGAGAGAAAGAATTTATTCAAAGCGGATAGGCGTTTATAGTAATCAGAATCTTCGCTGAAATAGATATCGGCAGCGGTTTTACCATCAGGAGTAATTTTCCGATCATTCTTGATCACCACTTCTGTCTTTTCGTAAGAGATCATTTGTAACTTCAGACTGATTTTCTTCATATCCTTGTAGTAGGCAAAATCATTCTCCCCTAATTTCTTAACTACAGGCAATATCCTGATGAGAACATTTCCTCCATCTTTGTAACTTGTTCCCTTGGAGAAAACTTCACACAGCTTCATGAATCTTTCAATTTCTCCCTTGATCTCTTGCTCAAAGATAGCGAGGTCACCTACTGTGATATAGAGTTCCATCTTACCTTGGATCTTCCGTAAAGTGGAAACAGAAATCTCCTTAATCTTTTCAAACAGGTAGTTGATGGCAGCAGGAATTTTAGATAAGGCCGTAAAGATAAACTTGACAACTTTGGTGATCATACCCAAGAGACTAAAACCTAACTTGGTCGATTGGTAGATAAATTCTCCGCCACCTTTTGTGGTGTCAGCATGAGCCTGCACAACCTTGCCTGTAGTCTCAGCCGTTCTAGCTATGGCTTGAGCATGATCTGCTCTACCCTTCATAGCTTCATAATAATATTCATCTTGGTAACAGAGCTTAGCCAGTTTAGTTATAGTAGCTACGTGTTCAGCGTATAATTCAGAAGTGGTCATATCCCAAAAGGAAACAGGAGTAAATTTTAATTCCCAAATCTCTGACACGCTAAATCCTCTCCTCTCACTAATTAACTTCGGGTTCTAACTTTCAATGGTATATTCTAGAAACGGAAGGGAGGATAACGAAGGTATGGATCCAATTACACGATATCAAGTCTATGAGACCTTAGGGTTGGACTCGGTCATCAATGACATCAACTTAAAACGCCTTCCAGTAGGTAAGCATTCTAATCTGGTTAAAGTTAAAAATAAAAGGAGAGAGGAGATTTTTCGTGGAAATTCCAAAAGCAGTAACAGCAAATCCAGACAATGATCTGAAGACTCGTCTCGAGGATAAGAAGAATCAACCAGAGAAGAATCAACCTATGGTCGAAACCACTTCTGAGAAAACTAAACTAGAATACTTTACCGAATAGAGACTGGCCCCTAGGGGCCAGTCTCCTATATACCACTTTTTGTAACGTTTTATTCTTCTTTAATTTCTATGCTGTCGTTAAATTTACATAAGGCAATCACAATAGCCATCTGTTCAACGCCATGCTTGGTCATGTCCAGTCTAACACTATCGGCAGCTTGCATGAGGATTCGTCCTACCTCAATAGCTTCCTTTTCATTGTCTGCAATGAATCTCATCTGTATTCTCTCCTTTATTCTTCTGGCGGTAAATAAGACTCTACTAAGAACTTCCAATATTCAGTATCAACCAAAGGTGCTTTGGTACGTTGGGTATGATCGTAGGTGGCATCACGTCGATCATGCTCCATATCGAATCTACCGATATCCGATTCTCCGGCATACCAGATTGAGACACCACTCACTGGATCTTCATCCTGACCATTGATGAAGAATTTGGCTTCATCGACTAAGCGTAGAGAACCCATCCAACCTTCTCGTTTCTTGATACCTTCAGGAGTGATCATATCAGAACGATCTTCTATATTCCAATAGTGTCTAACTCTTCGTTCAGTATCGTAGAGACCAACTTCTTCATCCTTTTCTAAATGCCAAGAGTTAACTTCAATTTCATCAAAGATTTTCAACATGTTAGAAGTACCACCAGGGTCAATCTTAGCATCGAAGACAAATTTAATGCTGGTACGGGCAAAGTCAATCATGTAAGACTTAAAGTACTTGATCAGAGTGATGAGAGACTTAAAGTACATTTCATTTCCGGCTACACTTTGCTCAAAGGCTTTCAAGAATAAGTTGGCTTCCGATTCAATAGCCAAGACGATGATCATGATAATATTCTTCCACTGTGATTCTTGATCTGCTCTTTGGAATAAACTTTCCACCATGGGGTTACGTCTAGCCAAGTATTCTCGATAAGTCTTAGGAGGTAAAGCTTCACCTTTCAGATCAGCTTCTATCTTATCGATCAGAATATTTTTAAAGACTTCATCCAGACGAATCGATTGTGGTAGATAGTGAATCAAGATTGGATTGCCATTGCTATCATATTGGATCCCTGGGATGAAATTATCATCTCCCGGAATAGGAGTATTGCAGACAAAAAAAGCTGAGGCTAGATGATTGCCTGGCAATTGTCTAATTCTCCCAATGGCTTTTTCTAAAGCTAAGCCATCGTAAACACCATTCTGATTATCCCAGAAAACCGGATTAGGAATTTGCTCCCCTGCTTCGTTTAAGACATAGCGAAGATCTCTACTGTTTAAAACATCATAGAAGTAAAGGTAGCCTAAACCAGTGTCGACATACCAGGTCTTAGTCAAAGCTAAAGCACCGATGAAGGGATCATACAAACTGCCGTTGAACTCTTCAACCGTCAAGGCCTTACCAGTGGTGTGGTCATGCGGATAGAACAATTTGAATTCTAAGAGCTCTCGATCGGAGATATGATATTTGATCTTGATAGCTTCTTCGGGAATTAAGAAGTCATGGACAAACACCTGTTGGGCAATGTCATAACTAAAGGTAGCACGAAAGACTGCTTCGTACTCTACATACTCTTTATGACTAGTGGTGTTGACCATCATGCTAGTCAACCAATCACGGAATGGTATCATCAGATCTTCGAAGACCGTACGAATAGTTCCAGGGTTAGAGATAGCCATCCCTTCCAAGTATTCGAGAGTTTTTTCTTTATCTACGTATTCAGTGCCATTCAAAAATTCCCGGAACTTGGCTAAATCCAATTCAAAGTTAAAACCCGCAATAGCCAAGAGTCCACTGGCTGAAGTGAGAATATTTCCTTGGAAGCCACTGTTGTGAGCCATGGCTGCTAAGAGAAAGGTCATCAGATCAAAGAGGGAAACTTTATTGTTACCAAATAACTCCGGGATAGAAACGAAGAATTGACTCGTACGTTTCTGATTGTCTAAGATCAGACGCATGAAATAAATCACTTCATATAAATAGGCACTCTCATGCAAAACAGCTTCGATCATGATATACTTAGAATCAGCACTGGTGTAATTCTTATTGCGAACTAGATCCCGTGTCTCTTGATCATCCCACCAGCGGGGATCATTTTCAGTCATGCTAAAATAATCATAGGTCAAGGCATCTTCATCGATCAGGGTTTGGTAAGGATTGCTGTCTCGCAAATCAATGGCTCGGAAAAACGGCAGTCCTCGAAAGGGAACCTTTTCTTCTAAGGGATCATCGATTGGGAGTAAATTAGACAGTCCAATTTCTTGCAAGGGCTTACCGGTCTCATCAATTTGTAAAATTTTATCTAGGTCTTGGAAACTGTTGATTGGTGTGCCATCGCTGAAATAAGTTTGACCAGTCTCCTCATCGAAATATTGTTGTTTCATCATCATGAGCTTGCTGATGTTGATATTAGTATAGCCCAAGATTTTGACCAAGTCATAGAAGACCGGATTGGTAGCTTTCTTGCGAATTAGCTTTAAAAGAGAAGTGACTAATTCTCTCTGGACCTTGGGAGTCATCAGGATGATCAGGTCTTTAGAAATACCGTACATTTGGAAGATGGTGGAAATTATCTTGTCATCTAAGAAACGATAGTCGATGCAATGTTCGATTGTCCGTAGACAGATTTGGTTGATGACAAAGAGAATGATGAGCAGAGACATGAATGGTCGATAATGCGTAAAAACATTTTCCAATTCCCGATTGTAGAGAGTCAACATGACGTAATCCCGATACTCGTTGTAGAGGCTACCAAATTCTTTCAACATGTAAGGATTGAGATCGGAGCCAGCATCAGAGGAGAAGTAGCGGATCAATTCAAAATCTTTGGCCATCCTGGCTAAGACGGGATCGATCGATCGACTACCCAGATACCTCAGATAATCTTTATCCGGATGCAGAGTTAGCAGTTCGGTAAACCAAGACTCTTGCATAATGAGATTCTGATCATTGCGTTCCATCAGGTGAATGGGAATATTGTCTATCATACGAGTCAAATGGATAGTTGCTCTTATCCCTTGGGGTACAAGGATGAAATCTTCCACCTTAGTCTCGTAAGGAGGTAAGCCAGCTAACATCCGATAGTAATCATTTTTCTCTTCGTAAGTCTCCAGAACAATTTTCCGACAACTCAAGAGAAGGTGATCGCGATAAGTGAGAGGAATGCTGTACGGATTAGCCAAATATTGTTCGATTAAACTGCGACGGACAGTAGGATTGACCTCGATGAACATTTGGGCAGTGAAGTGATCAGTGTAGAGCAACCAGTTGTCTCGTTCTGTCAAAGCTAATTGGTAGACTGCAGCCTCATGAGCCATCTGACTACTCTCGAACTTTTCAGCCTCTCGATTATTTTTGATCACTACATAATCTAAGATAGCCTCAATTTGGAAAAATAAATTACTCAGTGGATTCTCTTGCTTATTCACTGCAATCCCCCCTAGACGACATGTAAGTCGTAGATGGTATTAAAGGAATCTCGGGCTACTTTATTTGGAATATCAAAGGCTTGAATTTTAAAACTCGGATTAGGATAGTCGGACAACTCTTCACCAGTGTCCGAATTGATGGTCTTATAACGATACCTATCTTCCTTTTGGAAATATTCGACTATGGTTTTCTTAGGTGTGTTTTCATACTTGGTATGAGCATCAATCTCCAAGTTAGTTTGCCAAGAGGAAGGATCAAACTCTTCAAACTCTTGGGTAGAAGTAGGTACAACATTAGGGGTAGAAGGTTGAGGAGAGTTCACTGTTTGATTCAGATAAGGATTACCGACATTGGCTAGGATATTATTCCGAGCAATGCTAGACCCTAATAAAGCCATATCTTGAGTATCAAAACCATCGCTATTCTTAGCTGCTAACTTCAACTCGTCCATGGTTAAATTGGCAATGGTCTTCTTCAAGTTCCCAATCTCTCTGATCATGGCTAAGGAATTGGAACGAGAGTTGTTGACGGCTGTTGCTAATTCCACAGCTGTTTTGGATAAGGGGCTAGCTTCTCTAGTATTGGGACCAACCATCGTCTGGAAACGTTTAGCCAGATCAACAGTGAAACGATTCTGATCAGCTACTATCCCCTTGAGCATACTCAGCTCATTTTCAAATTCTTTGTTGTAGTTGGTCTTTTTCTTTTTCTTAGGTTTAGCGGTTAAGACGACATTACCGTCAGCATCGTCATCAATCCATTTACGGTATTTCTTTTTGTTTTTCTTCGGTGTGATGTACTCCAAATCATCCCCCGTCAAGGTGACGATTACATCTTTCCAACTCTCTAAGGATCTTTCTCTTTTTTCTTTTCTGGTTAAGGGATGGCCATCCTCTTGATCTTTAGCCTCTTCACTTTCCTTGGCCATTGCTTTCTGCAATCTTTTTTCCTCTTTAAGCCGTTGCCGTTCTCTTACTAAGTCGGCATACAAATTACCTACGGATAATTCCACATTGACTTGCATGGTCTCAGCTGTACTCTTAGCCATCTGCACCCCTCCTCAAACAACTTACCGATATGGTCAAATACCAGCGATATTTAAACTGAAAGGAAGTCTGATCATGATCACCAAGTATGAATTACCCTTAGGGATTCAAACACCAGAGGGCAGGGAATATTTAACGCCAGAGGACTTCGCTTCCAATCCTAACCCGTCTCTCTATACTTTCAACTATATCACGGGTAAGAGATTGAAGGTTAGGTCTTTGATTCGTCACAATGAAAGCAATATTTGTAAACTCACCTACAGTGATAATAGAGAAATGTTTTATCGTTTCACTGAGCCCATCTACCTAGATCGTAAAGCTTGGAACCTAGACTCTATTCTTAAATTTCTGAGTAAACGACAACAGCTGCCCATAGCTGATCTCAATGCCTTTTTAAAGTCCGGACAAGATATAATCATCTCTCCGGATTATCCCGAATTAAGCTTGGAGAGCAATGCACCTGTTGAATATCGACGCTGGGGAGGAAGTCATGATCAGAGACCAGATCCTTATACAGCGGGAGCCTTATACCCTAATGCGGATTTAACTTTACCCTATGTCAATTTTCCTGGTGACTGGGTAGGAGCTATGGATTCTATCAATATCACCCATAACACCGAGATCATGATAGGCAACAACATCGAAACTGTCTATCTGAAACGGAAAGGTGATAAAGATGATACCCCTTTGCGGTGGAAAGAATTTGTTTCTCCTTTTGTCCGATCTTGGCTAGCGGACAGCTCTGAAGATATCCCTCTCTGTTATCTCTTTGCTACTAAAGCTAATCGTTGGGAATTCATCCGAGGACTATTCGATCTTACTTATCCCATACCTAGTCTAGTAGGGTGGGAAGAAACTCTAGGGAGAAAAATTATTCCTTCATTAGATATGGAGATCAGGGGTAAATATTTAAATCGTCTGATCATTGTCCAAAATATTTTACACAGCCTAGGGGTTATGTCCAAAATTGCAAATAGAGAGAAGGAAGATTCTTATCGTCCTTATGTCTTAGAGTTGATAACTGATCCTTGGAGTTATACCAAATGCTTCAATGATGTGACCAGAATAAACATAGTCACCAAGTGGATCAATGATATCTTAAAGAAACACCCGGCTTTAGTCCCACCCTCTAAAATTTATGTCAAGAAAATTGAGTATGCTGGTCTAGCCTCTACCGTCAATTTGAAGATGCACACTCAAATTCCTCTCTACGTCACAGATAATTTTTTACCTCGTTATTCTGGCAATTATGAAAAAGAATAGTGGGGATTAATCCCCACTATTCTTTTTAACCTGTCAGATAGTAAGTATATCCGTCATAGCGTACAGTATAAATTCCACCCGTAAAAAATTTAGGGGAACCAGAAACCTTCTTGATTTCTTTCTCCCCACTAGCAGACCAATTCAATTTGGGGGTTACCGTAACATTGCGATCTGCTTTAAAACTCACAGCCATACCTTCTTGCAGAGTTGTAATAGGTGGCCAGTTGATGAGAAAAGTATTACCGGTTCCAACAGTGGTGGAATAAGGAATGTGGTAACTGTAATCTGTTAAATGTTCCAGAAACTCTTGCTCTTGGGCTAAGTAGATTTCATGCACTTAGATCACCTCAGGGTTCTGTGACTTCATGCCAGTACAAGCCTTGACCATCGATACCAAATTGAAATTTCTTATCGTTGATTTCATTGGCGATATACTTCACTTCCTCAATGGCCTTAGCAATGCTAACTAGCTGTTGAGCAACTTGCACCAGACTATCGTCGATCTCACTTAATTTACTAGCGATCACTCGTGTGTTGTGATTGATAGAGTCGACATCGATGATATCTTCCCCTTGGGGTTCAATCAAGCCATATTTTTCAGTATCCGATCCAGCCATATTTTTTCCTCCTATCCAAAGATATACCAATCAGTAGTTTTACCAACCATACTGGCTTGAGAATGATTGCTGCCGAACATTGTTACAGTAAACCCTCCGTGATAGGGTGTGAAGTCTCGGAATTCAATCCAGGAGGGAAAGCTTCCAGTAGTAATACCAGCGATCTGGTTAAAGGCCCCGAAGGCAGCAATGTAATCGGAATAAGAATAGCTGATTTGAATGTTGACCATGGTCATGACAATCACCGGTTTAAAATTTAAATTTTGACAAGAGAGAAGAATCGATGCTGTTCCTCCTCTAGCCGGTAGAGACATTTGCCGGGTCTGGGTTACCTTGGTGAAATTGGTGACATTGCTGCCATTGCCTAAGATACCCCCGATAGTAATTCCTTCCGGAATATTATCCTCTACCAAATTAGCGATATCCACACTCAATATGCTATCTGTGCTATAGTAGCCTGCTGGTATAGTTAGACCTTCACCCTGGAGAGTAAAAGTTTTATTAATACCATTGCCGTGATTCGGACTACCTAAAAAATTGCCGATGATACCGCCTACTGTTGCACTATGGCGAATATTACTTGGCGTAAGGTTAGTGATGCTCGCAACAACTTTACCACTGCCATTGTGAAAGCCAGCTGGGATGTTAAAAGTTGCACCCTCGAATTGTAAATTGCCATTCACAGCTTTATGATCAGGCATGGTACCATTAATTGGTCCACTATCAGTGGTAGCAGTCTTACCTAGCAAGATATCATTGGGTTGAGCGTTGCCTTCACCTCCCTCACCCTGTAAGATAAAATTTGTGCCATCATAACGCACACTGTACAAATGGCCTATTTTGAACTCAGCGTTGTTGCCGTTGCTTTTCTT
>Ga0123353_10002647_pt1 | contig 22290 bp, 19 predicted proteins | sample TergutLab28metaG_3_FD_92763 | JGI IMG/M metagenome (GOLD analysis project Ga0123353, IMG submission 92763) | Labiotermes labralis P3 segment gut microbial communities from Petit-Saut dam, French Guiana - Lab288 P3 | ecosystem: Host-associated > Arthropoda: Insects > Digestive system > Gut ... | reverse complement strand
TTTGTGCGCGCCGCGCTGGAATTGGGCGCCAATTTTTTTGACCACGCCGACATCTACGGCGGCGGCCGCTGCGAAGAGATCTTCGCCAAGGCCGTCCACATGTCTCCGGCGGTGCGGGAGGGGCTGATCCTGCAGTCGAAGTGCGGCATCCGCAAGGGGAGCTTCGACTTTTCCAAGGCGTACATCCTGGAGTCGGTGGAGGGCATACTGCGCCGCCTGCGCACCGACTACCTGGATGTGCTGCTGCTCCACCGGCCCGACGCGCTGGTGGAGCCCGAGGAGGTGGCCGAGGCCTTCGACAGCCTGCACGCCTCGGGCAAGGTGCGCCACTTCGGCGTTTCGAACCAAAAGCCGATGCAGATCAAGCTGCTGCGCCGGTACGTGCGCCAGCCGCTGATCGCCAACCAGCTGCAGCTGAGCATCGCCCACGCCAACATGATTTCCAACGGCCTGCACGTCAACATGCTCACCCCCGAAGCCGCCGACCGCGACGGCAGCATACTGGACTACTGCCGCCTGCACGAGATCACCGTGCAGCCCTGGTCGCCCTTCCAATACGGCTTTTTTGAGGGCGTGTTCCTGGGCAGCGACAAATACCCCGCCCTCAACGAGATCATCGGCTCGGTGGCGGCGCGCTACGGCGTGTCCGACGTCACCGTGGCCATCGCCTGGCTGCTGCGGCACCCGGCGGGCATGCAGCCGGTGATCGGCACCATGAACGAGCGGCGCCTGGCCGACAGCTGCAAGGCCGCCGAGATTACCTTGACCCGCGAGGAATGGTACGCGATCTACCTGGCGGCGGGGAACATCTTGCCGTAGTTACAAGTTTAGAGTTACAAGTTACAAGAAGAACGGAAAGAACCGTCGCAACCTCTTGTAACTTGTAACTCGTATCGCGAATCAAGGGTTGAAAGGCCCAAGGAGGGTATCCATGTAGGGGACGGTGGGCTTTCCGGTTGTAGGGCGCGGCGACCCGACGCGCCGCCGTAATGCGCCAACGGTGCGCTACTTGGGGTGAATCACGGCGCGTCGAGGTCGCCGCGCCCTACGCTTGATTCGCGTTCGTAACTTGTAACTAATAAAAGAAGGAGGAAAGGACATTGAAGAAGGCGCTCATATTCCGCGGCGGGTGGGACGGCCACGAGCCCGTGCAGGTATCGGAGCGGTTTGCCGGGCTGCTGCGCAAGCGCGGCTTTGCCGTGGACATCCACGACACCCTGGACTGCCTGGCGGACCTTGCATCCCTGATGAAGCTGGACTTGATCGTGGCCTGCCAAACCATGAGCGAGCTGCCGCCCAAATGCAGCGAGAGCGTATCCAAGGCGGTGGGCGCGGGGGTGGGCCTGGCCGGATGCCACGGCGGCATGTGCGACGCCTTCCGCAACGACACCCAGTGGCAGTTCATCACCGGCGGCCAGTGGGTGAGCCACCCGGGGAACGACGGCGTCCGCTACACGGTGCACGTCCACCACAGTTCGAACCCCATCACCGAGGGCCTCGAGGATTTTGAGGTGTGCAGCGAGCACTACTACCTGCACGTCGATCCGGCCATCGAGGTGCTGGCCTCCACCCGCTTCCCGGCGGTGCCGTACTACCACAGCGCCAACAAGCCGGTGGACATGCCGGTGGCCTGGACGAAGTACTGGGGCCTGGGCCGCGTGTTTTACAACGCGCTGGGCCATCACGACGACGTGTTCGACAAGGCGCCCGGCGCCCAGGTTTTGATGGAGCGCGGCATGCTGTGGGCCGCCGGAGGGCGGGAGTTTGCCGCACAAAACGGGCTGACCGCCGAGCGGTTTTTGAATGATGCGAAGATGTACTGATAAATGGAAAATTGAAAATGGAAAGTGGAAAATGATTAGCGCAAAGGAGGGTATCGCGTGCAAAAAGCAAACGTAGCGCTCATCGGCGTGGGCAACATCAGCGGCATCTACTTGGAAAACATCCACAACGTGTTCAAGGAGCTGCGCCTGGTGGGGGTGTGCGATCTGGTGCCCTCGCGGGCCGAGGAGGCTCGGCGGCAATGGAACATCCCCAAGGTGTACGAAACCATGCACGACGCCTTTGCCGACCCGGAGGTAGACATCGTGCTCAACCTCACCCGGCCGCACGAGCACTTCGAGGTCACGGCAAAAGCGCTGGAGGCCGGCAAGCACGTGTACACCGAAAAGCCCCTGGGCGCTTCGCTGGAGGAGGGCGTGAAGCTGCGCGATCTCGCCCAAAGGAAGGGCTTGATGCTGGGCGGCGCGCCCGACACCTTTATGGGCGCGGGCACACAGACCTGCCGCCGCCTGATCGACGACGGCCACATCGGCACGCCCATCGGCTCCGCCGCCCACATGATCTGCCGCGGGCACGAGGGCTGGCACCCCGATCCGGCGTTTTACTACCAGTTTGGCGGCGGCCCCATGCTGGACATGGGCCCCTACTACCTCACCGCCATGATCAACCTGCTGGGCGGCATCGACCGGGTGATGAGCGCCAGCAAGCGCTCCTTCCCCCGGCGGGTGATCGCGAGCGAACCCCTCGCGGGCACGGTGATCGATGTGGAGGTTTCCACCTACGTGGCCGGCACGGTGCGGTACGCCTCCGGCGCCTTCGGCACGCTGTTTGCCACCTTCGACGTGCACTACCCCACCCAGGCCAAGCTGGAAATCTTCGGCTCCGAAGGCACTTTGGAGGTGCCCGATCCCAACACCTTCGGCGGCCCGGTGCGCCTGTACCGGCAGGGCATGCCCGGCTTTATGGAGATCCCGCTGATGTACGGCTACGCCGAGAACTCGCGCGGCCTGGGCCTGGCCGACATGTCCAAGGCGCTGGCCACCGGCCGCCCGGCCCGCGCCGACGCGCAGCAAATCTTCCACGTGCTGGAGGCCATGGAAAGCTTTGAGATCAGCGCCAGGGAAGAGCGCTGGATCAAGCTGCAATCGCCATACGAACGGAGGCCGGCGATGGTCCATCCGATAGTAAAGGGGATATTGGACTGATGGAGATGCGCAAGGGTTGCCTGCCTTTCTTTCTATCGCTCTGCATCTTGCTGTGCGTTTTGCTTGGGGCCGCCCTGTGGGCCGTGGCCGACGCGCCCCAGCTCAGCGGCGTATTCCCCGATAACGATACCCTCATCCTGGGCGCACGCGCGGTGCGGGTGGAGTTTGACGCCGGAGGGCCCGGAACCCTGGCGATGAGCGCCCGCATACGGGGATCGGGCGCGGATCCGCTGCCGGTAAGGGAGGCCGAGGTGTCCGCCGGACACGGCGCCATCGAGTGGGACGGCCGCATCGGCGGGCAAGAGGTGGAGCCCGGCCTGTGGGAGCTGTTTTTGACGCTGCGCGGCAGCAGCGGGGCCCTCTCGCCGGCCAGCGTGGCCATCGTGGAGGTGGTGGGCGCCTCCGCCGCGATGCCCGTGGAGGCCCGCCCCAGGGCGACCCCCGGCCCCGACCGCCAGCTCTCGCCCTTCCCCGATCCCCACGAGCGGTGCTTCTGGAACATGGACATCGACAACCTGGATCCCGAAAATCCCGAGGACTGGCCGGTGATCTGGGAGATCCTGATGCAGCCCATCACCGTGCTGGACGCGGATCCCAAGGCCCACGTGTACCCCCTCAACGCCCCCGACGCCAACCCCAAGGAATACAACAACATCACCGGCCAACTCCACGGCACCACCCAGGGCGTGCACGTGCTGGAAACCCTGCCCAACGGCTGGTCCCTCATCGAGGCGTACGCCAACGACGGCTTCAACGCCCCCCGGCGCTTTATCCGCGACCTCAACGCCAAGCTGATTCACGGCTATGTGCGCACCAGCCAGCTCAAAACCGTAACGCCCAATCGAGAGATCGCCGTGCTGATCGACAAGCTCACCCAGCGGCTCTACGTGTTCCAAAACGGGGTGATGACCGGCCAGCTTAGAATCTCCACCGGCCTGGTGACCAAAAGCCAGCCCCACTCCGAAACCCCGGCCGGCGAGTTCCTTACCGACAGCTGGGTGGGCCTGTTTATGAACGGCAACATGTACTGCGACATGGCCATCCGCGTCAACGGCGGCATCCTGATTCACGAGGTGCCCTACGTGATACGGGACAACGGCAACAGAAACTACGCCTCCTTCGAGCAGTTCCTGGGCAGGAAGGCCAGCCACGGCTGCATCCGGGTTCCGCGGGACACCAACGAGCAGGGCATGAACATGCGCTGGCTGTGGCAGAACCTAAAGCGCCAGTGCAAGGTGCTGATTTGGGACGACGCGGGCCGCTCGCTGCCGCCCCCCGACCCGGCCCTGCCGGTGTACTACAACCCCGACGGCGGCAAGAATTTTCACCTGAACCAAATGTGCCCCGGCGTGAAGGACCGCTTCCTGCCCCTTACCGGCCTCGTATACGCCGACCTCTACACCCCGCCCTACGACAAGCTCACGCCCTGCACCACCTGTGATCCGCCGCCCCGCCACGAGGACGCGGCCTACTACGAGGTGCCCGACGAGATTCACGGGGTGGTTGACGAGGGGTGGGAGGAGCCTTGATCGAGTGGAAAATGGAAAGTGGAAAGTGGAAAATGTGGCGCTTTAGCCCGGCGCCAGATTGATGATCCGCAGCCCTTTTTCCCTGGCATACCCAACGGTGTACGCCGTGCCGCCTTTCTCTGCGGTGAGATAGCAGAGGCAAACCTCGCTGTTGTCAACCAAGTACCGGTTGCGCTTGTGCATGCAGCCCGCATAATAATATTCGGATGTGTACACCGCCTCATCTGCCTTGCCGAGGATGTGATTGTATGTCCGTCTGTCTTTTTTGCTCCACCCTCTTGCCTGGCTTCTATACGGCAGAATGAGCAAAAGCCGTATGTGTGAGAATTTGGGGCGCAGTTTCAAAACCGCAAGAGCCGCCATGGTGTCAAAGCCGAGCGCGCCTCCTGCGCAAAAGCAGCAAATGCCTTGCTGAATGAGATTTTCGATTTCATTTTCAAGGCATTTTTGGATGTGGGAAAACGCTTTTGCATCGATCGTTCTATGCCCTGTGAAGCAGCAAGTTTGGGATTTCATTCGATCACCACATTTTCAATTATTGCATCGCATGCTTTTCCATTGCAATCGAAATTATATTATTGCAATCGATTGCAATGTATTGTTTGTGATTATAATGCATGCAATGTAAAATGTAAACGGGTGATTTTGTGGGAATTGAGAAAAAGACCGTAAGCGTCCGCTTGGATGAAGAGCTTATCAAGATGTTGAGGGCAATCGCAGAGGGAGAGAATCGTCCTTTCTCTAATTTGATTGAAACCATACTGAAGCAATATGTGCGATCAAAAGAGAATCAAAATGATTAACCTTTGAGGTGCTGTTAGATTGTTTACTGTGAAAAAAGGCGAGCCAAAAGCCAACGTTCCGCGAACGATTCGGTTCACGGAACCACTTTTCGAAGAACTAAATCAAGTTGCCGGAGCAAACAACACATCCTTCAACTCGCTTGTATTGCAGTGCTGCCGGTACGCGCTTGACCAAGTAGAGAAAAAAACGAGCACGGAAAAATAACGGGGCGGCAATGCCGCTCCGGCCAACCCATTCATAACGCGAATCACGGCGGGACGCCGAGGGCGGCGTCCCCTACAGGGTTACGGCCATGCGCGTTCGTGGACGCGACCGTTCCCATTGTAGGGCGCGGCGACCTCGACGCGCCGCCGTATTGCATCAAAGGCGTGCTATTGGGGCCGAATCACGGCGCGTCCGGTGGCCGCGCCCTACAACGGTGAAACCCACCGCTCCTGTAGGGGCGCACAGTGTGCGCCCGCCCTCCGTCGTTGCAGGGACGGCGGGCGATCAAACTCGCCCCTACAAAAACGGCGCGGCAACCGGCGGACGCGCAATGCGCGCCCCTACAATTTCGCCGCGTCCCACCGTAGGGGCGGCCTTTGGCCGTCCCCTCATTTTCCACTTTCCATTTTCAATTTTCCATTTCTACAGCGTGCCCGCCGCTTCCTCGAAGTCTATAAACAGTTTGTAGCGTTTTGTGGTGAACTTCAGCACGCAGTAATTGGGATCGTCCGGGCCTTCGAAATGATGCGCAAGGCCCTCATACCACATCTCGCGCTTCACATCGTGGGAGGTAATGATCTCCATTTCACCCACCAGGTTGACGCAATGCTCGGCAGAACCGAAGCACACGCTCGCGCGATTGCAGTTCGCAACCCGCTTTGCCCTGCTTTGGTCGAGCATGGTGCCGAATGTCATCCAGTGAATGCCCTCGGCCTTTGACGGCGTCACGACGGAGGCCGTGGGGTAACCTTGCGCGTCGATAAGCGAAAGGGTGCACATCCCGAAACCCGTCTCCCCGCCATGGGCGGTGTTTTCCTTCACAATTTTAGCGGCCTTTGCGATGATCTCTTGACTCATTTTTGAACAACCTTTCTGTTTTTCCTGTTTTTTGAACGGCGTTTGCAGTATACATCAAAATTTCGTCGTGTTGATGTAAAAATCGGACATGTTGTTGCGGTACGCCTGCGGCGTGATGCCGCACACCGACCTAAAGTCACGGATAAAGTGGGACAAATCGTGAAATCCCATTGTATCGGAAACCAAGGTTAAGCTGATATTCGGTTTTTTCAATAAGCGAAAGCCGTTATGAATCCGAATCAATCTTGAAAACGATTTTGCGCCCATACCCACATGCCGCTTGAAAATTCTGTTCAGTTGACGCTCGCTGTAGTGGACCTCGTCCGACAGTTTTTTTACGTCGATATTTCCGGCGGAACCCATTATATTTTGGAGCGCCTGCAGGAACTGGGGATGGCAAGCCGCGTACATATGTTCCAGCAGCAGCATATCCAGGCCGGTTGTAAGTTCGCAAACGCTTCCCGCCTTTTCAACCGCCTCGGAGACCCGTTTGCTTAATTTGGGATCAACCGCTTCAAAAGAGATGGATTCGTCGGCCAATTCGCTTTGATGCATGCCCATGAGGGCATACAGCCCGGCCGGCTTAAACTCTACGGTTACCAGCATCGCAAGCCGATTTGCTTGGCTCCCAACAATATGTGGTTTTGTCGTAGGCCCGTCCAAGCGAACAGATATGTTTTTATTGTCATTTTCAATGGCAAGGGTGGCGCATCCGCAGGGCATTTCGGTAAAGCCGTCGGGCATGATCTCTTTCGAAGGGAAGGTGATGTTGTAATTTGAAATGATTTCTCTTAATTGGGGATGGGGAAGCAGGCATATGAATTCGTTTGTTTGCAGCAATACGCGCTGTTTCTCTTGAAATACATACAACTCTTTTTTAGCGATCATCTTTTTGCGGCATCAGGCCGCCCCCTTGCGCTCGATCACCACCAGCAGCGTTTTGGCGAGTATCTTGCTGTCCAGGCGGATCGACCAATTGTCGATGTATTCGAGGTCCAGCTCCACCACCTCCTGAAAGCTGGAGATGCGGTTGCGGCCGCTGATCTGCCACAGGCCGGTGATGCCGGGCCGGAAGCTCAGGCGGCGCTTTTGGTGCGGGGTGTACTGCATGTACTCGTCCACCGTGGGCGGTCGGGTGCCTACCAGGCTCATTTCGCCCTTGAGCACGTTCCAGAATTGGGGCATCTCGTCCAGGCTGGTTCTGCGCAAAAACCTGCCCACCCGGGTGATCCGCGGGTCGTTTTGCATCTTAAACAGCGGCCCCTGCATCTCGTTCTCGCCCATCATGGACGCCTTGAGGGCGTCGGCGTCCTTGCGCATGCTGCGGAACTTGTACAGCCGAAAGATCCGCCCGTTGCGGCCCACCCGGTCCTGGGCAAAAAACACCGGGCCCCGGGAATCCAGCACGATCAGCGGCGCCGCCGCCACCGCAATCAGCGCGGTGAGCAGCAGCCCCACGCAGGCGCCCAATATGTCCATCAGGCGCTTCACCAGCAGCAGCCGGTAGTCGAACAGCCGGGTGGTGAAGCCGATCACGTAGTAATCGCCGAACTGATACACGCGCTTGGTGTCGCCCAGGCCGGTTTCCACCATGGGCACCTGCAGGTTGACCACCACGCCCAGCAGCTCAAAGTTGGCGATCAGCTCGCGCAGCGCGGCCCTGTCCTTGGTGGGGTTGGCCGGATCGGCCGATTCGCTTTGCAACACCAGCACCTCGTCTACCACGTTGGCGGTGGCGTAGTCCAGGTAGTTTTGCATCGTCGCCACCACCGGCACCCCGTCGAACGCCTCGCCCACGGCGTCGCAGTCGGTGAGCACCACCCCGGCCACCACGTTGCGCCAGTGGGCCTTGCGCGCGTTGGCCACGGCCTGCCGCGCCTGCGCCCTGTCCGCAAACACCAGCAGGCGCGACGCAAAGGAGTTGGCCCGCCGGGAGCCGGCCCGGTAAAACCGCTTGACCGCCAGGTGGGCCAGGTATTGCAGGGCGGTGTTGGCCAGCCCGAAGTACATCAGCGTAAGGCGGGAGAGCGCCATCGTGTTCCTGGTGCAAAACAAGTAGCAGGTGATGCCGGCAAACACGCATATGTTGGCAAAAACCACCTTGTACAGCGTATCGAGGGAGCCCATCTCCAGCACCCGGTCGAAGCGGTGGACGGCGTAGCATATCGGCGCCGACAGCAGCAATAGCAGCAGGTACGCTTCCCAGGGATTGATGATGGAAAAAAAGAGCCGCATGCTTCCGTAGCGGAGCAGCCCGGCCAGCGTGAGGCTGCACAGGCACAGTGCGCTGTCGATCAGGCTCAGGGCAAGGGACAGCATCTGGTTGCGCTTTTTGTACACGCCGCTCACCCGCTCCCTTGTGATGATGCAGTTAGTATACCATTTGCGCCGCTCGGGCGCAAACGACAAAAAACGCGGGCTCTTTATTTAAGAAAAACCCAAAATGGATTGACAGGCCGCCCCTCCCGTGGTATTCTAGCCGAGCAACAAGCAGAAGCTGCCCGCTTCTCACCCGGCGGCGACCGCCAGCCCGGGTTCACGGCAAGGTACGCAACGGGTTTCCGGCAAGGGCAAGCGCCCCGCGCCGCGAAGCGTTTGACGGCCTCGTGATGGGGAGTGGGTGGATTCACCCACTCTTTTGATTTTTGTAGGAGGTGCGTCGATATTCACATGGATCTGATGATTAACGAGGACATTCGCGATCGCGAGGTGCGCGTGATCGGCCAAGACGGCGCGCAGTTGGGCGTTATGCTCACACCGCGCGCGTTGGAGATGGCAGAGCAGGCCCAGTTGGATCTGGTCAAAATCGTGCCCAACGCCCAGCCGCCCGTATGCAAGCTGATGGACTACGACAAGTACCGCTTCGAGCAGGCCAAAAAAGAACGCGAAATCCGAAGAAATCAAAAGGTCGTTATCTTAAAGGAAGTGCAGCTCTCGGCCACCATCGAAGAAAACGACGTGATCACCAAGGCCAAGAACGCCGTGCGCTTCCTGCAAGAGGGAGACAAGGTCAAGGTATCGATCCGCTTTCGGGGCCGCCAAATCACCCACACCGAGGTGGGCCTGCGCGTGATGCAGGACTTTATCAAGCGGGTGAGCGACATAGCGGTGGTGGAGCGCCGCCCCCTGGTGGAAGGCCGCCACATGATCATGATCCTGGCCCCCAAGGACATCGGCAAGGAGGACAAGGGGGGCAAGGCCAAGCTCGTGGCGCCCAAGGACGCCCAACAGAGCGCCCCGCCGGCGGCCAAGCCCGAGAGCAACAAAGCAGAAAACAAAACGCCGGCCCCCACGGTCTGACGCTTTTGTGTAGGAGAGGAGGAGCCCCATGCCCAAGCAAAAAACCCATCGCGGCGCGGCCAAGCGAATGTCCATTACCAAAACCGGGCTGATCAAGCGCGCCAAGGCTTACAAGAGCCATATCCTGAACAAAAAGTCCACCAAGCGCAAGCGCAACCTGCGCAAGCCCGCCTTTGTATCCGCTGGCGAAGTCAAGGCCATCAAAAAGCTGATACCGTACAAGTAAGCCAGCCGTCGGCTCAATGGAGAGGAGAAATTCGCAATGGCCAGAGTAAAAATAGCCGTCCATGCCCACAAAAAGCGCAGAAAGATCATGAAGCTGGCGAAGGGCTACTGGGGCTCCAAGTCCAAGCAGTACCGCACCGCCAGCGAGCAGGTGCGCCGTTCTTTGCGTTATGCCTACGTGGGCCGCAAGCTCCGCAAGCGGGATTTCCGCCGGTTGTGGATCACCCGCATCAACGCGGCCGCCCGTATGAACGATATGTCTTACAGCACCTTTATCAACGGCCTCAAGCGCGCCAATGTCACCGTCAACCGCAAGATGCTGGCCGACATGGCGGTCAACGATTCCGCCGGGTTCGCCGAGCTGGTGAGCCTCGCCAAAAAGGCGTAAGGGTATTATCGCACGACGCATCACAGGGGAGCGCCATGAGGGGCTTCCCTGTTTTGTATGCAGATTCAACGCTCATTCGTCCTGCACCTCTTATTCATCCTGCACCTTCAAACCCTCCACCATGTCCAGCCGCTTGATGCGGCGGGACGTGACCAACGCCATGACCGCGGTAACGCCCAGAACCGACAGCGCCGACAGGGCGTAGCTTTGCGGAAGAATCGCGGCCGCGATCACGAAGCTGGCGCCGGAAAATTCTCCTTTGATGCTCTCCAAAAGCAGGCGGCCCAGAACAAAGCCCAACGGTATCGCCAACACAAGCTGCAACGCCGACTCCTTGATATGCGCCATCAAAACGCTCTTATGAGGATAGCCCATCACGCCCAGAAACATATACTCGTATTCCCTTGCGGAGAGGTTGATCAGCCCCACGGAATAGAGCACGGTGAATCCAAGTACGATGGCGCAGGCGATCATGAACCAAATGAGTACCGACATGCTCTCCATGATGGAATCAAAGCTGGTTTTGTCATCGTCAATGGTGGTAAAGTCAACGCCGTTGTTTTGAAGATGCAAACGCAGGGAAGCCACGTCCGCGCTTCTTCCATACATCGTATTGTACATGGCCGGTATTTCCCCGGTTAGGGTGTGGATGTAGTCAAAGCCGGTGTAGAGCGCCAAGCCAAGGTATTGCGGCACGATGGCCGAAATGGCCGCGTCATACCCGCTGATTTCCAACGTGTCGCCAACCTCAACGCCCCACATATCCGCAAAGTATTCGGGAACGATTACGCCGCTTTGCAGCATCGCGCCGGGCACAAGGACCATATCGAAGTCCTTTTCCGTAACGGCGAGGATATAGCTCTCGTCCCGTATCACAACGGGCAGCGCCAACGCCTTTTGGCCTTCATCCATCCACTCCCGCGCAGGATGCTCCACGGCGAGGGGCATCGGGTCAAAGCCGATCATCACGTCATAATTCGCAAATCCGTTAAAATATTGATCCTGCGTAGCTCCAATGGAATCATAAAACCCAAAGGAGAAGGCGAGCAAGGCGCAAGAGCCGCTCATGCCCAGCACGACGGCCCAAAAACGGCCCTTGTTCCGAAGCGCGCTTTTCAATGCGTAACGAGTATTGAACGAAAGCCGCTTCCACAGAAAGCCGGCATTCTCGAGGAATATGCGCTTGCCCCCCTTGGGGGTCCGCGGGCGCATGGCGTGAGCGGGCAAAAGCGGCAGGATCGAAAACAGAGCGATCAAGCCGGAAACGGCGCACAGCAGGATTGAAACGAGGATCGCGGCCGACCACAGGCCCGGGTACAGCGCGAAACGGAGCGTGGGGACCTCAAACATGGAGCCAAAGATGCCGATAATCACATCGGTAGCAAAGACGGCCGCCACGCAGCCCAGCAGCGCGCCCGCCAGCGCGGCGAGGCAAAACGGCGAGAGATAGATACCGATCATCCTTCGGTCTGTCATGCCCAGCGCCTTCATCGTGCCGATCTGCTTCCTGTCCTTTTGGATGCTCCGGGACAGCATCACGTAGATAACCACCGCGATCAGCACGGCAAAAACCAACGGAAACGTGTACGCAAAGCTCCGTATTTCTCCCATGTCGGAACGGTAGAGCGCATGGTTTGGCTGATCTTTTTGAAGCGCCGCGCGAAACGCGCCCACGGCTTGCGAGGCGTCGGAAACGGAAACGCCGGCCGTTAGCGCAACGATTTCATTGTAGCCCTTCGGGAAAAAATCCTCTGTCACATACACCACGCCGAAATGGCCCGCCTGCGCCATCAACGTGCGTTCGTTCTGCACCATGTAAATGTATTCGGGCGAAGCCGCAAGCCCGGTGATGGCGAGCGTTTTCTCTCCGAGGATCAGGGCGTCGCCTATGGAAAGCCCGATCGCTTCGGCGTTGCGCCTGAGCAGCATGCATTCCCCTTCGTTTTCCGGCGCCCTGCCTTCGTACACAAAGGGGATATTGATGCCTTCGGTGAGGGAAATCGCACGAAAAATCCGCTCCCCGTCACGGTAATCCCGGACCGTCCGGCCCGCGGCGGATACGATGCCGTCATGCGCGGCAAGCGACGCCACACGCTCCTCGCCGAATGCGCCGTAAAAGGTTACATCGGCATACCCGTGGCCGATAAAATAGCGCTCCGCGGTTTCCTCATATTCCAATACGATGGTAAAAAGCGTTATGAAAAAGCACACGCCCACCGTCAGCAACAGAATAAGCCCCGCCAACTGGGGCAGCTGCGCTCGCGCTTTTTTGCAAATCAGCCGCAAGCCGGATCTCATCACCACACCACCTCCGCAGGGGAAAGCGGCGCTTCGTTTTCCGACACGGCAAAAATCTCGCCGCTTCTTAAGGTGATCACCATGTCCGCAATCTTTGCGATCTCCTGGTTGTGCGTAATCAACAGAACGGAGTTTTTTTGATCCCCGTGTACTCGCTTGAGCACCTCCAGTACCATGACGCCCGTATGAAAATCCAACGCGCCGGTGGGTTCATCGCACAGCAGCACCTTTGGGTTCTTTGCGATGGCCCTGGCGATGGACACCCTTTGCTGTTCGCCCCCCGAAAGTTGTGCCGGATAATGATGGATGCGTTCGGATAGCCCCACCGACCGGAGCGCGGCCTGTGCATCCGCGCGGGGCAATCCCGCAAGCTCGGTGGAGAACTCCACGTTTTCAAGCGCGGTCAAATCAGGCAAAAGATTGTAGCTTTGAAACACAAAGCCGATGTGTTCCCCGCGAAAGCCCGTCATTTGGCCCTTGCTGAAAGCCGTGATGTCGGTATCGTAAAACCGGATGGTTCCCCCGGTCGGCCTGTCCATACAGCCCAGCATGTTCAGCAGCGTGGATTTGCCGGAGCCGCTTGCGCCCAGAATGGCAATGAACTTGCTTTGGGGGATGGATAGATCGACGTTGCGAAGCGCGGCAACCGCTGCGCCGCCCTCGCCATATTCCTTCGACACATTCGATAGGGTAAATAGGTTCATTCCGTACCTCCAAAGATGTAGGACAGCAGGCTTTCCGAAATCAACGCGCATGTTTGCGGCAAATCGCCCTTTGTCATTCGGTCGCTGGCCGCTATCATATAAAGCGTGTGCACAAAATTGTGTACGACGCCCGGCTTCACCTTTTGCGTGTCGATCCCCGCCGCCGTCAGCAGCTCCTCAAACATGCCCACTTCCATCTCTTCGGCCGATTGGACCTCGTGGTCTGCCAGCGTGTCCAGCAGTTCGTCAATTTCGTGGTAATACTTCGAAAAGAAGATCATCTCCGGCATATGGAAAAGACTTGACAGGAGGCCCCGCGCGTTTTCCCGCAAATCGCTCCCGCCCAAGAGCGCCCGCTCCGCCAGCGAAAAAATCTGCCGATGCACCTGCACAATCAGCTCCAGCATGTATTGCTCCTTGCTTTCAAAGTGCTGATAAAAGGAGCCCTTTGCCATGCCCGCGGCCCTTGTGATTTCATCGATGCTCACCTTCTTTATGCCGTGTGAAAGCACAACATCCTTTCCTTTTTCCAACAGTCTCTTGCATTGTCTGCATTTTTCCTGCTCGGTTAGAGCCCTCGGCACATCCTCATCCCCCATATTGACCATATAGATTTAAATAGTCATTATGGGCAGTATATTCCATCCCCCCCGCGATGTCAACAGGCAAATTTTATTTTTGTCGGTATTGACAAGCCGTCTCCGCGGTGATACCATGTGATCGCAATCCGAGTAAAACGATCGGGATTCGCCAAAGCCCGGTTCACTGCCAGAAAGAAGGGCACTTCATGAAATTATCCACCCGCGCCAAGTACGGCATCCACGCGATGCTGGATCTGGCACAGCGCCGCGGCGCGGGCCCGCAATCCATCAAGCTCATCGCCGAACGCCAAGGCATCCCCGAGCAGTACCTGGAGCAGCTCATCGCGCTGCTGAGGCGGGAAGGGCTGGTGAGCAGCGTGCGCGGCGCTCAAGGCGGGTACTTGCTTACCAAGCCCCCCGGCGAGATCACCATGGCCAAGCTGATGCGCGTGCTGGAAGGGCCCATCTCCCTCTCGAACTGCCTGGAGGATCAGGATTGCTGCGACCGCGCCTGCGTGTGCTCGGCCCGGCGGGTGTGGGAGCGCCTCTCCCAAAGCATCGACCAGGTGCTGCACAGCGTAACGCTGGAGGACATGCTGGAGGATCACATGCGCCTGCAGGCGGAAAGGATGGAGGAATCGCAATGAGGATCTATTTTGACAACGCCGGCACCACCGCCGCCAAGCCCGAGGTGGTACAGGCCGTGCTCCCCTACCTGGCCGAGCGCTACGGCAACGCCAGCAGCATCCACGCCGTGGGGCGGGACGCCCGCAAGGCCGTCGAAAAGGCGCGGGCCCAGGTGGCCGCCGCCATCGGCGCCCGGCCCGAGGAGGTCTACTTTACCGCCGGCGGCACCGAAAGCGACAACTGGGCCGTCAAGGGCGCGGCCTTTGCCCTTTCCTCAAAAGGCAGGCACATCATCACCAGCGCCATCGAACACCACGCGGTGCTGCACAGCTGCCAGTGGCTGCAAAAGCAGGGCTTTGACGTTACCTACCTGCCCGTGGACGCCGACGGCCTGGTATCCCCCGCCGGCGTGGAGGCGGCCATCCGGCCCGACACCATCCTAATCAGCGTCATGACCGCTAACAACGAGATTGGCGTCATCGAGCCCATCGCCGAGATCGGCGCGCTGGCCCGGGCCCGGAAGGTGCTGCTGCACACCGATGCCGTGCAGGCCGTGGGCGCGGTGCCCGTGGATGTAAACGCGTTGAATGTAGACATGCTGTCCCTGTCCGGCCACAAGATATACGGGGTCATGGGCGTGGGCGCGCTGTACATCCGCCAGGGCGTGCGCATCGACAGCCTGCTCCACGGCGGCGCACAGGAGCGCGGACGGCGCGCCGGCACCGAAAACCTGCCGGCCATCGTGGGCTTGGGCGCGGCCATCGAGCTCGCTACCCAGCATGTTGAGGAGCATGCCGCGCGCTTAACAAAGCTGCGAGACAGGCTGATCGGCGGCATACTGGCCACCGTTCCCCATACCCGGCTCAACGGCCACCCCACCCGCCGGCTGCCCGGCAACGTAAACGTGTCGGTGGACTACATAGAGGGCGAGGCCTTGCTGCTTAGGCTGGATCTCGCCGGTTTCGAAGCCTCGAGCGGCTCGGCCTGCACCTCGGGCTCGCTGGATCCCTCCCACGTGCTGCTGGCCATCGGCCTGTCGCACGAGGCGGCCCACGGCTCGCTGCGCCTGACCCTGGGGGATTACAACACCGAGCAGGATGTGGACGCGCTGCTGGCCGCGCTGCCGGGCATCGTGCAGTCGCTGCGCGAAATGTCGCCTTTATCGCACTTAAACAGCTAGGAGGACAATGCGATGTACACCGAACAAGTCATGGATCACTTTACCAACCCGCGCAACGTGGGCGAGATGGAGCACCCCGACGGCGAAGGCACCGTGGGCAACCCCAAGTGCGGCGACATCATGCGCATGTACATCAGGGTACAAGACGGCGTGATCACCGACGCGAAATTCAAGACCTTCGGCTGCGGGGCGGCCATCGCCACCAGCAGCGTAACCACCGAGATGGTGAAGGGCAAAACGCTGGAAGAGGCATTGCAGCTCACCAACAAGGCGGTGGCCGACGCCCTGGGCGGCCTGCCCCCGGTCAAGATCCATTGCTCGCTGCTGGCCGAGGAAGCGATCAAGGCGGCGATTGAGGACTACATGAAGAAGCACCCGTGAAGTGCAATGGAAAATTGAAAATGGAAAGTGGAAAATGAGGGAACGGCGAAGGGCGATCTGCTGGCCGTCACCCCAATTTTCCACTTTCCACTTTCCATTTTCCATTTTCCGCAATAGAATGAGAGGATTGTAAAACAAGCATGATACACGGCAACACAGACGGCATTCGCAAATCCACGCTGGATTCGCTGGAAGCCCTGTACGAAATGGAAATTCCGGAGGACATGTTTTTACCCCCGGATTTGATGCGCAAACTGGCCGAGGTCAGCTCGGCCATCAACCGAGAGATATCGGTATACATATCGCGGGCCGGCGAGGTGATCGACGTGACCATCGGCGGCCTGGAAAGCGTGCCCCTGGCCGACAAGCACCAGCGCCGCAACTTGGAGCGCCTCGCCATGGTGCGGTGCATCCATACCCACCCCGGCGGCTGCCCGCTGCTCTCGGACGTGGATCTGGGCGCGCTGAAGGCGCTGCGGCTGGACGCCATCGCGGCCATCGGGGTGCTCGACGGCCGCGCGACGGGCGTGCAGGCTGCCTTCCTGGGCGAGCGGGTGGCCGGCGTGCCCCAGCCCATCGTGATGGAGGCGGTAAAGCCCTCGCGCATCCCCCAAGAGGAATGGATGGGCGAGATCATGCGCAGCGAACGGCGCGTGATGGAAGGGGAGCGGGCCACCAGCCAGGAGGAGGCCGCCCAGCGCGCGGTGCTGGTGGGCGTGGAGGATGAGGCGTCGCTGGCCGAGCTGGCGCGCCTCGCCGACACCGCCGGCATCGAGGTGATCGGCCAGATGCTGCAGCGGCGCGAGAAGCCGGACGGGGCCACCTACATCGGCAGCGGCAAGGCGTCGGAACTGGTGCTGCTGTGCCAGGGCCTGGAAGCCACCATCGCCATATTCGACACTGAGCTAAGCGGCGCGCAGACCCGCAACCTGGAAGAGCTGCTGGGCGGGGCCGAGGTGGTGGACCGCACCGTGCTCATCCTCGCCATATTCGCCCGGCGCGCCCAATCCCGCGAGGGGCGGCTGCAGGTGGAGCTGGCGCAGCTCAACTACCAACTGCCGCGCCTCATCGGCTACGGCCTCGTTCTGTCCCGCATCGGCTCGGGGGCCGGGCTGCGCGCCCGGGGCCCGGGCGAGACCCGGCTGGAGCTGGACCGCCGCCGCATCCGCAAGCGCATCATCGACCTGCAGCGCGAGCTGGAGGACCTGGGCAAGCAGCGCGAGGTGCGCCGCGCCCGCCGCCAGCGCAGCCAGGTGCCGGTGGTGGCGCTGGTGGGCTACACCAACGCGGGCAAATCCACGCTGCTCAACCGCATCAGCGGCGCGGGGGTGCTGGCCGAAGACAAGCTCTTCGCCACCCTGGACCCGGTGACCCGCAGCGTGCGCCTTTCCCAGGGCGGAGAGTTTTTGCTGGTGGACACCGTGGGCTTTATCAACAAGCTCCCCCATGCGCTGGTCAAAGCGTTCCATTCCACGCTGGAGGAAGCGCAGCTGGCCGACCTGCTGATCGTGGTGTCCGACGCCTCCTCGCCGGAGCTGGCGCGCCAGCACGCGGTGGTCAACGAGGTGCTGGACATCCTGGGCGCGGGGGACAAGCCCCGCATCGAGGCGCTCAACAAGCGCGACCTGTGCGAGCCGGAACAGCTGCACGAATTGGCGATGCACTGGCCGGGCGCGCTTCCGATATCTGCCGCCGCCAGCGACGGAGGCATCGACGCTTTACTGGATGCCATCACGGAGCGGCTGCACACGCTGCGGCGGCCCATCTGCCTGCTGATCCCCTACGAGCAGGGGGGCCTGCTGTCCCAGCTGCACGACGGCGGCCGGGTGCTGCGGGAGGATTATGAGGAGGGCGGCGCCCGCATCGTGGCGATGCTGGACGACGCCACCCGCAACCGGCTGGTGCAAAGGTTGGGGCCGGGGGCGCTGCAGCCGATGCCGGAGGAAGTTTAGGCGTTGTAGGGGCCGATGCCCACATCGGCCCGCGAAACCTGGCAATATCGCGAAGCGCGCGGGGCGATGAGGGCATCGCCCCCTACAAAAGCGCGCCTTGCTGCCCTCCACAACGCCCTGCGCATCGCCCCCTCGTTCCCTTCCGCCCCCATCCGCGCGCAACCGTCAATATTCGCTTAAGCTTTGTCTTAAATACGCCCGGGCTCCTTGTATGTGTTTGTCGGATCGTATATAATGTGGTGTGCTAAATGGAACCTCGACCGACCGGAAGAGAAGAGTTGCCAATGAAAAAAATCACGGGCTTTATTCGCAAGAAACTTGAGGATTTTATGGATATGTTCGGCTTGGACATGCGCACCAAGCTGATCCTCATCTTTTTGGTGGTCAAAATCATACCGCTGGTGGTGGTGACCCTCCTGGCCTGGCGGCAAATCATACTGCTGGGCAACCACCTGCGCGAGATCACCGAGCACCAGATCACCACCCAGGGCGAGTCCCTGCGCGAAATCGCCGTGGGCGACTCCACCGCCGCCCTGAACGCCAATGCCGTGGAAAACATAGAGCGCATGACCACCGACACGGCACGTGGGGTGGCCTCCTTTTTATACGGCCGCGACAGCGACATCCGCTACCTCGCCACGGTGGAGCCCACCGAAGAGAACTACCGCAGCTTTCTGCGCAAACAAACGGGCCGCCTGGTAGAGCAGGGCGAGTGGACGCTGGCGGCGGACGGCATGTCCTGGGTCACCACCCATGAGGAGCCCGGGGCCAGAACCGGCGGCATCTCCACCAATCCGGAAAACAACGACATGGGCGGCTTCAACTACCGCCGCCGCGACATGCTGCCGTTTAAAGACGTTCCGCTATACGACGAGATCGCCTTCGTGGATCTGGAGGGCAACGAGCTGGTGAAGGTGGTGGCCGAAAACTCCACCAAGGCGCGCTACCCCATGACCGCCGGGAAGCGAAACGTGTCCCTGCGCGAGAACACCTACATAAAGGCCGAAACCTACTTTGCCGAACTGAGCGCTTTGCGGCCCGGGGATATTTTCGTCTCCGATGTCATCGGCGCGTACACCCCCTCCAACTACATCGGCATGTATGTGCCCGAGGCGGTGGCCGGCGCGGCGGAAGCCCGCGGATACGACATCCCCTTCGACCCGGAAGCCCAGGCCTTTGCCGGCAGGGAGAACCCGAACGGCCTGCGCTTCGAGGGCATCGTGCGCTGGGCGACGCCGGTAACCGACGCGAGCGGCGCGATCACCGGCTACGTAACCTTCGCCCTCAACCACGACCACATCATGGCCTTCGTGGATCACATCACCCCCATGAACGAGCGCTACACCGAACTGTCCAGCGCCTTTGAAGGAAACTACGCGTTTATATGGGACTATAAGTGCCGCAGCATCTGCCACCCGCGGCACCACTCCATCCACGGCTACGACCCCGCCACCGGCGAGCCCAAGATTCCGTGGCTGGAGAGTGCCATCTTCGACGCCTGGCAGGATCGCGTGGCCGAAGACGGCGCCACCAGGTGGGACGACTTTGTGCAGGATTGGCCCCCCGGCCAGCCCAACCTGCACGACGCCTGGCACGCGTGGCAGGAGGAAAACCGCCCGGTTCCGTGGACGGACTTCGTACGGGATTGGCCGGTTTTCGACGGGCAGTCCCGCGCCAAGCGGCCCGCGCCCGAGCTGACCCGGCTCGGCTTTGTGGGCTTGGACGGCCGCTACCTCAACAACGCGCCCCAGTGCACCGGCTGGATGGACCTGACCCAAGACGGCGGCTCCGGCTCCTTTTACATCCTGTGGAGCGGGCTGTACAAGCTCACCACCGCCGCGGCCATCCCCTACTACACCGGCCAGTACGCCCCCTCTGAAGACAACGGCTTCTCCAGGCGCGGCTTCGGCTTCGTTACCATCGGCGCGGGCCTGGAAGACTTTGTCCGCCCCTCCACCGAAATCGAGGCCAAGCTCACCACGGCCATCGACGCCCACCTGGACGCCACCCTGACCGAGGTCTCCGCCGCCATCGACGCCAACAGAAGAGCCACCCTTACCCAGATCATCATCAGCGTCGCCCTGATCGTCGCGCTGGTGGTGCTGATCGCCATTTGGATCGCCTCCTTCCTTACCGGCAACATCAAGCGGCTCATCTCGGGCATCTCCCGTTTCCGCAACGGCGCGCGGCAGTTCCGGTTCCATTGGCGGGCCAAGAACGAGTTCGGCACCCTGGCGGACTCCTTCGACGACATGGCCCAGAGCATCGTGGACAGCGAAAAGAACGCGCTGAGCATTATCGACATGGAGCACCGCATCATCTACATGAACGACATGGCCCTCCAGATTCGCGGCAAAACGCTCGAGCAGGTGGTGGGCATGCCCTACGGCGAAATCAGCATCTATCCCGCCGGCTCGGCGTACGATCCCCTGCGCGCCCTGCGCCTGGGGCAGGAAGCCGAGATCATCTACGTAAAGAAATGGGGGCGCTACGTGCACGGCGCCGCCAACATCTTCTACAGCAAGGACGGCAAAAAGATAGGCTACATCATCAAAAGCGCGGACGTTACCGACATGGTGCAAGAGCAATTAAAGATCGAGGGGCAGCGCATGCTGCTGGACAAGATCTTCTCCGCCTCGCCCGACCTGGTGTGGTACATGGACGGGGAGGGCAAGTACCTTGCCGTAAACCCGCGCTTTGCCGCCATCGCCGGCCGGGATCCCGACGCGTTTACCGGCAAGACCGCCGAGGAAGTGCTGCCGGCCGAAATCGCGCGCCCATTCAGCCAAAACAACCGCGAAGCCATCCAAACCGGCCACGCCCTCTATTCCGAGGAAACGCTGCTGTTTGCCGACGGGCACCGGGAGGTGCTCGACTCGGTGCGCACCCCCATTTGGGACGCGAGCGGCACGCTCGTGGGCCTGCTGGGCTTTGCGCGCAACGTGGACGCCCGCGTAACCATCGAAGCCGAGCTGCGCAACACACAGATGGAGCTTGAGCGGGCCGTAAACGACGCCAACCGCGCCAACGAGCACAAGGGCGATTTCCTGGCCCGCATGAGCCACGAGATCCGCACGCCCATGAACGCCATCATCGGCATCACCAGCATCGTGCAAAAAAAGCTGCGCGCCATCCGCGGGGGCGGCAAGCAGGATGCCGACGGGCTCGCCGAGATCGCCCTGCGCATGAGCCAGATAGAGACCTCCTCCCAGCACCTGCTGGGCCTGCTCAACGACATCCTGGACATCTCCAAGATCGAGGCCGGGAAGATCGAGCTCTCCGAGGAGGCGGTGGACCTGCTCAAGCTGGCCAACACCGTGGTGGGCATCATCAAGCCCCGCTGCGACGAGAAGCACATCTCCTTCTCCACCGCCTTTGATTCCTTCTCCCTCGCCACCTTTGCCTGCGATCCGCTCCGCCTGCGCCAGGTGCTCATCAACCTGCTGGGCAACGCCGTTAAGTTTACCCCCGAATGCGGCACCGTGGAGTTCCACATCCGCAAAAAGGATCAGCGCCCCGGCGAAACGCTGGTGGAGTTCATCGTAAAGGACTCCGGCGTGGGCATCTCTAAAGAAAAGCAGGCCACCATATTCGAGCCCTTTGAGCAGGGCGGCGCCAAGGTGAGCCGGCAGTACGGCGGCAGCGGGCTGGGCCTGGCCATCAGCCGCAACATCGTGCGCCTGCTCGGCGGAAACATCGAGCTGGCCAGCCAAGAGGGGGAGGGCAGCGAGTTCGCCTTCAGCATATGGATGCGGGAAGTGGCGGCGGACCTGCCCCGGGAGGAAGCCCTCGCCGAGTTGACCGACGAGTTTGTGGGCAAGCGCATCCTGCTGGTAGACGATGTGGAGATCAACCGCATCATCGTGGCGGCCATGCTGGAAAACACCGGCATCCTGATCGACGACGCCAGCGACGGCACGGCCGCCGTGAAGGCCTTCGAGACGTCGGCGCCGGGCGCCTACGACGCCATCCTGATGGACGTGCAGATGCCCAACATGAACGGCTACGAGGCCGCCGCCGCCATCCGCGCCCTGGGCGACGGACGGCCCGACGCCCGCACCGTGCCCATCGTGGCCCTCACCGCCAACGCCTTTAAGGAAGACATCGACGAGGCGCTGCGCAGCGGCATGAACGCCCACATCGCCAAGCCGGTGGAGCAGGACAAGCTGATTGAGACGCTGCTGCGGTTTTTGGTGAAAAAGTAGTGGAAAATGGAAAGTGGAAAGTGGAAAATTAGGAGACGCGGTGTGTTTTCGCTTAGGGTGAGATCAT
>Ga0123353_10002645_pt1 | contig 22293 bp, 11 predicted proteins | sample TergutLab28metaG_3_FD_92763 | JGI IMG/M metagenome (GOLD analysis project Ga0123353, IMG submission 92763) | Labiotermes labralis P3 segment gut microbial communities from Petit-Saut dam, French Guiana - Lab288 P3 | ecosystem: Host-associated > Arthropoda: Insects > Digestive system > Gut ... | reverse complement strand
TCGCTCATGGTCTTTCGCCGCCAAGTTTGCTGCCGACTGCGACGCTCAAATAAAGGAAAGGGAACCGAAACGGACGGACTTCACACAAGAAAGGGTAAAACTACGCCCAGAAACCGTGAACGGTTACAAAAAAACAACGAGGACTGAAAAGATACTATCGAAATTTAGCCAAAAGCAAGAGAAATTCCGCCCCTTTTTAGAAAACGCTCCCGCGGCGTTCCGCAGAACTCGATTGAACGTTTTCCCTTCGGTCATGTTGAAAACAATAGCCGGAAATCCTTCGCGCTCGGTCAATATTCCGGCGTAGGAGTATTTGGTACCCTCTTCCCAGTTTAGCCGGCAACGTCTCACACCCCACAATTTCAAGGACACATTTACGGCAGCATCCACTGTACCGTGAACGTGTTTGAATAGGTTCGCACCCTGCGGTCATTCTCATCAAAATAGGAGGTCACCAGCACGTAATCATTCGACGCACCCGGATTCTCGTCCGTCCATCCATCGAACAACAGGTTGGATGCCAGAATTTCGCCGCGCCGCATGATCTGGTAAGTCTCCCCTTCTTCCACGTTCCAGTAGAGGGTGATACCGTCCACCGTAATCTCGAAACCTGTAAACTCCGTTTGTCTGACGCTTGTATTCCAAGCAATCGTCGTTACGGTAGTCGGCGGACCTGACCCACTCAAACTGCGTGCACGGATCGAGAACTCGGCAGTAGTCCATGTTGGAGGTGGATTCTCGTCCGTAAACCAATTTTCACTGATGTTCAACGCGACAACTTGTCCCTGTCGATAAATCGTGTATATATAGTCCTCTCCGAGGTCTGTCCACACTATCGTTGTTTGACCGAACTCGTCCGTTGTGGTCGAGAGAACAATCGGCACATCCGTTGTGGTACTTTGAAGCGTCGTGACGAAAATCGGCTCTGAAAAGTCCGAAGTGAGCGTCCGCACACTGTACGCATAAGTAGTGTCGGCATCTAGCCCTGTATCGACAAATCGTGCAACATCGGTGAAAAACTCTTCGACCCAACCGAGCGGACATTCACGTTCCACAATGTATCCCATTGCACAAGCGACTGCGTTCCATTGTAAAGAGACCGCATTCTGTCCTCTTTGAACCACACGCAGATTGACCAGTACGCAATCGCAAAAGGCGGAGTTCGGATCAATCTCGTATGCCACATTGCCGCAGTCGGTACAGGTGAAAGTCCAGTAGCCGTCTTCGGTACATGTCGGGTCGGTGTAAAACCACTCGAAAATACAACCGGCTGCGCTCGGACCGGTCTCATAGACCACGTCGCCGCAGTCAATACAGATGCCCGTCCAGTAGCCATCTTCGGTATGCGTCGGGGCAGTGTAAGTCCACTCGTAATCATGTCCAGGTATGCCTTGGAATTCATACGCCCCTATATCAATCGTACCATTGAATCGCGGATTGCCGTCCAAGTCGATGGTCAACGGTCCTGCCAAATCATCGCTCCCGTTGTTAATCGCAGGAGAGCAGGCGGTAAGGCGATAATCACCATCGAACCGAGGGTTAATCGGATTCGCCTCCGTGCCGACAATGTTGCCGTCCTGACCGTGGACAAAGAAACTCTGCCCGGCTCCATAAGATTGATTACAGCCGATGAGATTGTTGCTACCAACAATTGTTCCCATACTATTGTCATGAAATACATCGCGGGAAACAAGCGAGGAGTTGTCCGCAATAATCGAGTTGTTGATCGTTATTACGTTGGTATTGCCATTGTAAATTCCACCACCCATAAACATGCCTGTGTTTCCAGTGACCGTGCTGTTCGTTGCGAACAGCGAGCCGCCATTGAAAATTCCACCACCGCCAAATTCGGCAACGTTTTCCACGATGAGGCAATTCTCAAGAGTGAGTGTTCCTTCCTCTTGGCTGAAAATTCCGCCACCTGAGAACGCAGAGTTGTACTGGATGATGCTGGTCATGACCGTCAAGATACCACCGTCGTTATGAATTCCTCCGCCCAGGGAGATAGCAGAGTTTCCAGAGATCACGCTGTCCATTATTGTCAGCGTACCGCTACCGCTATTGTGAATCCCACCACCGATGGAACCTGCTGAATTTCCTGTGACCATGCAACTCGCCACTGTCAGTGTGCCATTGTTTACAATCGCACCACCGTTGCCATTGACACTGCCTCCGGTGATCGTCAATCCTACCAGTCCGACAGTCGCGTCTGTACCGATATTGAACACTCGCGATTTTCCACCGGCATTGATGGTCAGGTTTTCCGTGCCCAGCGAAACAATCGTGACGTTCCCAGAAGTAATTGGCAGTTCTCCACCGGTGAGCGCAACGGTATCTTGCCCCGGAGCGGTGCGGAGGACGATCAATTTATCCAAACCGTTGATTGAGGGCGCGGTGATGGCATCACGGAGTGCCGTATCGCTGGCAAGTTGATTGGCTGCGATGACGACACCATCATAGTCGCCGTAATCACCGAGGTTGAGACCGGGATACTTTGCCTGAATATCGTTGAAGTCGTCCGGTGTCATCGACGGAACGGCATAAGTCAACGTGTGGCTGACCGTGCCAATGTAACTACCCGAACCAGTGGCTTCAACTCGCAGGAATTGTCCGGCATCAGCGGCAACAGGCGTGTAAGAAGCACTGGTGCCCACTTGAGTCGAACCACGGAACCATCGGTACGATGCCGTTGCGCCGCTGGGCGCAAGCGTCGTCGTAATTGCGGTTCCCAATTGCGGTGTATTCGTGCTGGGAGTGATAGAAGTTAATGCTATCCGCGATACGGCATTGCTCAAAGTATGACTGACTGTGCCGGTGAAATTTCCTGTTCCAGTTGCTTCAACACGCAAGGATTGCCCGACATCGGCGACAACTGGCGTGTAAGAGGCACTGGTGCCAACTTGGGTCGAACCACGGAACCACCGGTACGTTACTGTTGCGCCGCTGGGCGAAAGCGTCGTCGTGATTGGCGTTCCTACCTGTGGTGAATTCGTACTGGGCGTAATGTCGGTTAATGGGATTCGAGGTGTCGTCGCAAACACCACCGCAGACGGTGCAGAGTTGACGGCAGACACTCTGAACTGGTAATTCACGTTGGCATCAAGTCCGGTAGCCGTGTGTGTCGTACTGGTGATTGTGCTGGAGACTACCGTCCAAGTCGTTCCGTTGGTCGAGCGTTCCAGTCTATACGGTGTTACTGTACCTGAGATATTGGGAGCGTTCCAAGCCAACGTGACGGAATTCGCCGTAACCGCCGTGCTTCGAAGATTTGTCGGAGCGGCAGTTAACCGCCCGGTTGAATTAAGCCCCCAACCATCCTTGTATATTTTGCCATCGATGATCACGATTTCCGTCGTGCCGTGCTTAACAGTGAACTTGTTAAGATTATTGATGTTAAGCCCGGCGACGATTTGAGTCGTGGGAATACCGTTGACCGTTACAATGTTGTTAGCAAAATAGGCAGCCAGTTGTGTTTGGGTGAGATTCCCAAGATTGCGACTGGTCAGGTCAAGGACAAGGTTAGTGACTGTGCCGGTGCCGCTGTAAGTACCGCCAGAGTAGATTAGGTTTTCAATCGTGGCATCGTTGATAACCCTACCACCTTTGAGCCCAACTTCGCCAATTTTGGCATTATTGCCCCAGTTGTCCAGAGTTCCATTTTCGACGATAACAGTGCCAATGAAGGAAGAGGTACTCGTGCCGCCATTATTGCCCAGTTGTCCTCCTCTTACTGTAACAGATTCAATGGTGCCTCCAAAGTTAGATAGTAGTCCTAATTCCTTGATTTCAGATCCTTTAATTGTGCCGCCAACGTGGTTGGTTAGCGATCCGATACCATCCCCGCCACCGTTGATACGAGCGATATTTATGTAGCCGTAGTTCTCTAATCTTCCGTGTCCTAAAACGTGCACCACTTGTTCGATGCGACCGCTACTACGATTATGCAACTTTGCAAGATGAGTGCTATTGAAAAAACGTCCTAAGCCGACAACATCAGCATATTGGATTTTTCCGTCGTTAAATATTTCTCCATCCTGATAATCTGTACATATACTCCAGTCCCACCCCCAGTTTGCGCCCAAGGTAAGACCGATACTGAAATCAGCAGTCGCTCCACTTGTACCTATACTTGTTCCAACAGTGATGGTTGTGGCAACTGAAAATCCTATACTCTCACCTCTTTGATAGGTATTTTTCTCGTCACTACGCACCCCCACGAAATGATAACTATTGTTCAACGGTTCCCTGTTCCCTATTCTCATGGCATCACCGCCATTACTAATTGTCACATGAGTGTAAGGGACACCACTCATCATAACAAATCCAGCCTCATATGCTCCGATATCAATACGGTCGTCGCTGATGCGAGCATTCCCAGCAATATCCATTGTGGTATTGTTGAGAATGTTGTTGCCCGCGTTAATGGCAAGTGAATCGGACCTTAAACGCAAATTCCATTTGTCAACGTCGTACTGTTCCCACCCAGTACTATTGGTATTGGCAGTCGGTATATCCTGAAAATTAGGATTTCTTGGGACTGGCGTAGCAATATTGTTGGTAAAGGATACGTTAGACGAGGTATTTAATGAAGTACCAATGAGATTATTCGAGCCGGTTATTTTCCCACTATCTTGATAAATGTCATATAAGGTACTTGAATTGTTGTGGGCGTTTCGTGCCACTATCGAGTTATGAATAGTTAACGTACTGCGGTTATGAATTCCGGCACCCCGACTCCAGTTGCCAGACTCCGTGGTATTTCTCATGTAGTTTCCTGCAATGGTACAGTTTACCACTGTCATCTCGCTTGCTTCATTGAAAATACCGCCGCCACCTACACCTCTAGCAGCACCAGTCCCCGCCCCGTAAACACGTTCTATAAGGTTTCCCGCAATGACGCTGTTCATTATGTAAAATTTGCTATTCGTTATGTTGGAAATTCCGCCGCCGAAGCGGCTCACGATTGAAGCGTTTCTGTTTCTTACGGTGTTTCCAGTAATATAACTGTTGAACACATGCATCGTGCCCCTGTTTTCGTTGTTAATCCCGCCGCCTCTGTCAGACCTGTTTTGAGTGATGGTACATTTCTCCATCGTTACCGTGGCGTTGTTGTTGTTAATTCCGCCCCCGGTATTATCAACCCTCCCATTTGTGAGTTCAAGTCCACCCAGATCAACAACAGTAGCGGTGCCGCTGATTGCAAATATCCGTGATTTTTCTTTGCCATCAATGGTGAGAGCGTGTGTTCCTAGTGAGACAATAGTCACACTTCCTCGCGTTGAGGCATTGATGTTGATGGACAGTTGACCACCAGTGAGCTCAATATAATTTTGCGTTGCCGTAGTACGAAGGACGATAAGAGTGTTTTGCGGCGTGGTTGATGTCCCGGCAGTGGTGATGGCACTACGGAGATTCGCATCTGTAAGTTGGTTGGCGTTTCTGACAATGATATTGTAAGCCGACATGTTTGCCGCAAGACCGAGATTGGGATATTTTTCACGGAGGCTGTCGAATTCTGCTTGCGTGAGAGCCTGCGCAGAAGCGGGAACAATGGAAGCAGGCGAGAGCAGGAAGAAAAGAACGAGCAAACACAGCATTGCCGACCGATGACCAGCGTTGAGAAAATGAACATTCATTATGAAATCTCCTATTGTGAAAGTGTTGTGAAGTGAAACCTTGCCTTGCCCTTACAGGGCGGCTCGTTGGGTGGGGTCCTACGTTTCCCAGGGCGTTGCCCTGGGCTAAAATACCTTGCCCTTACAGGGCGGTTATTTTGTAACTCGTCAATAAACGGTCGTTTGCACTTCGCGTACTTTGTGTATCCTTTGTGTCCTTTGTGGTAAAATTTTAACCACAAAGGACACAAAGAATGCACGAAGGACACAAAGGTTTTTTTCTTGCAAGCGAAAGCCCTACGCTGCGTTCCTTCGCCGTCGTGCGTATCCAAGCCCTGCTAAGCCCAGACCGATGATCGCCAGTGTCGCCGGTTCGGGTGTTACTGCCATACCATTATCACTGAACGCGATGGCAATACCGATGGTGCTAGAAGTCCAACCGTCGCTACCACTGAACAGACCGGTGTCAAGATCGTCCCAACGGAAACTGAACAGGGCGGTTTCCCAACCAATAACATCGGTGGTGCCAAAGATGCTCTCCCAAGAATACGAGCCTAACCACTGGTCCACTGTGGTGCCGAAGGTGAAATCAAAATGACCACCCGCCATATTGACGCTCTGCAACCCTTGCATACCCAAGCCGAAACTGTAATTGCTTTCATCGGCAAAACCGCTAATGGACATGAGCCCACCATTGTCGGCAAAGGCGAGGTTATTCACGGTTCCCCAGTTGTCAACGCCTCTGGCATCTCCGGCAAGGTTGAGCGAGCCGATATTTCCAGTGGCACCGTTGAAAGAGCCGCCAGTGAAAGTCAAGGCATCAATAAAACCCGCGTTGTTCACTGTGCCGCCAGACATCGTGAAATTTCCAGTCTGACCGGACGGTTGAATATAGAGATGTCCGAGGTTATTCACAATTCCGCCATTCATCGTGAGTGCTCCATTGCCGCTGGCGGCTCGCGTTCCGTCGGCATTAAGACCGCCGAGACCTCCGAAATGAGTCGTCCCCTGGAAAGTAACTTCGCCACCGTCGATGGTAAGTGATCCATTGCCCCCTACTCCGCCGCTACCGCCGTTGCCTCGTGAACCGGCACTACCTACAGCACCACTAAAGTTATCGTTGTAATCACCTCCCCAGCCGCCTAATCCAGCCAATCCGCCTGCACCGCCGATACCGGCATCGCCGCCGGTTCCACCGAACGTAACACCGTTGAACGTGGTGGCTCCATTATCAATCCCAAAGGTAGCATCACCACCTGCGCCACCCACTCCGCCGTCGCCGCCAAGACCACCGATTCCACCTTGACCGCCGAAACCGGTTATGTAACCCCAGCCCCCGTCGGCTCCCATTCCACCAGTTCCACCTTGACCGCCTTGACCACCGGCTCCACCCGTTCCGCCAGTCCCGCCAAAAACGGTTCCCGTCGCAAAGGAAACATTGCCATTGTCGAGAGAAAAGATAAGATTGCCGCCCGCTCCAACAGCGGCACCATCAGCACCCCTTCCACCGGTTCCACCGACGGCACCATTCATCTCATCTTGACTCCTAGCATACTGTCCCGTAAGCCACGCATCACCACCTCCTTGACCTCGTCCACCTTGTCCTCCGCGACCACCGGTTCCGCCTGTCGCACCAAGTGTAGTGTAATCTCCCGAGAAGTCCGCATCACCAGTGACGGTGATCGTCAAATTACCGCCTCGCCCGCCAGCCCCGGCATCTCCACCACCAACACCGGATGCACCGGTATCTCCGTAGCGTCTGCCGTCGTCCCCGGCACCGGGTGCTACCAGCCACAGGCTCCAATCAGACGCATTCACCCCGTGCCTGCCATCTTCACCGGAATTTCCCCAGCCACTGACAACGGGGGGTACGGTATGGCTTTCGGGGTTTCCGGGAGCACCATCAGGTGCATTTGGAGGCGTTACCGGGTTTTGCGCGAAAGATTGTACTCCCGGCGCATTCATCATGAATAGGACAAAGAGAGCAGTTTGCGCTGCAATGAGAATTTGATTGGACTGTCGTAACATACTTGAATTTCCTTTCGTTTGGGGGTTACGAGTCCGCCAGTCTGCGATGATCACACCAAGACAGGAGCGATGCGTTTTATAGATAGGTTCTCTTTCCGTGTTCCAATACGGTGCGATACAACTTTAACGTCTAACGCCGAAGATTGCCCATTGACACTGCGCAGACGCTCCCTTTCCGGGAGTCGCGTCACTTTCAGTGTCAAAGGTCTTTCTTCACTCGGCTAAGCCGTTTGGAACGTGAAGTCAACCAATCCGCCTTTCAGCGGCTATAAAATGCTGACGAACTCTAATTTTTGTTTTGTCCGGTTACACCAGACATATCTTATAGGTGTATTGTATCACACTGTGTGACGAAATGCAAGGGGGATACCAAGAGAACGGATAGAAATCGGAATTTTTTTCGTAGTCATTCCATTTTATGGAATCCCGTTACTGCTCACACCGTTAACAAGTTTGCTCCATTTCCGTCATTCCCGCGCAAGGCGGGAATCCAGACGAAAGACGTGAACCCTGTTTCCTAGACTCCCGCTTTCGCGGGAGTGACGGGAAAACCGAACTTGTTAGCGGTGTGGAAACTTTTCGGATTACACTTTTCGGATTACGTAGGTCCCTCGGTGCTCGTTCGGGGTAAAATTGACGACTGTCGCTTCAAACGTTTTCATGAGTCAGATTCCTTTCAGACAATTATGGGGTTCTTGGCAGTTATTCCGCGCCTCCTTGAATCGTTTGAATGAGGCACCCTGCCTCGCCGATAGCACCAAAGGATTGTCTCCCGTATTTCAATAACCGAACAAGATTTCGGCATGGAGAACAGCATGAAAAAACAGATCGTTTCCGCTATTATGTTGGCTGCCGTTATTGCATTTGTTGCTTTCGACGAGAAGGCAACGGCTGCCGATTGTTTTCCCGACCCGTGCGACAGCGTTTGTCCGGCACCGTGCGATCCTTGCGAAAAGGACTCGTTTTGCAAATACCTCACCGAAAAGAGCGTCTTCGAGTCTCGGCTGTTCGAGAACTCACTCATCGGAAGGAAATCGAAGTCGAGAATTTATTTCACCGGTTGGGTTTTGACAGGCATCACTGCCAACAATCACGGTAGCACCAATTCGTATGGTCCGCACCCTTCCGGTTATGGATACAACAATCGTCTCAACAGTGCGGGCACTGGCGTTGTCCGTAACGGTTACAACGATCAATCGGGTAACTCATGCATGTTGATGACCGAGCATCCTGCGGACTGGAAAGTCAATCAACTCTGGTTCGGTGCCAGAAGGGACCTCACCAACACCTTCGACTGGGGATTCCATGCCGATTTTGCGTACGGTACCGATGCCCGATACGCACGAAATTGGAGTGATCGATCCTTCGATTACAAATGGGGAAGCGGTGATTATTTTGCCGCGTTTACGCAACTGTACGGAACGCTCGGAACGAAAGATTTGTACGTTAAAGTGGGTAAATTCGGCGGTGGTTTTAATCACGAAACGATGGCAGCACCACGCGAATTCTTTTACAGCCATGCGAACCTCTGTTTCGGGGGTCCCTTGACGGCATCGGGAGTATCGATCGAATGGAAACCCAATCCGAAGTGGTCATTCTCCAGCGGTTGGTTGGCGGGAACCTTCAACAGTTTCGAGAATCCCTATGGCGACAATGGCTTTCTGGGGAAAGCGACCTATCATTTCACGAAGGACGCAAGTTTGTCTTATCATATTTTTTATAACGACAGAGGATCGCGTCCTCCTGCACCTTTTATCGGTACACACAACGGCGTGATCGAATGTCATCACACATTGATTTTTCGATGGAAACTTTCTCCGAAGTGGTTCTACATGGGGGAAGTGGTGTACGCGGATACCAAGATGCAGACTCACGCCGGAAGTACACTTGGTGCTCACTCCGCTGGGGTTAACAACCATTTGATCTATACGGTGAACGAAAAGTTGTCCGTCGGTTTCCGTGGTGAATTCCATCATGCCCACGCTTCGGCGTTTGACAATCGTGCGGTGAGTGGCGGACAGGGGGGCGATATTTGGACAGCAACCTTTGCAGCACAGTACAAGATCAATCCGAAGACGACGTTCCGACCGGAACTGCGGTACGATTACGCCGACTACCGCAACGGCTACCGTCCGTTCGGCGGGAATGCTACCAAGAAGGACCAACTCTGCGGCGGTGTGTCGTTCATCGTGATGTTCTAAATGAAAACCAGTGTTCGTCCAGGGATTGCACCATACCACCACACGGGCGGTTGCTATTCTGCGGTTTTTGTTGTACACTGATGGCATTGATGGGAGTTTTTTGCCCTCTTTGTAATGTATTTTTCGCTGATTGACAAAATTGATTCTTTGGAGCCGGGCAAGCGGATCGTTGCCACGAAGTCCCTTTCGTTGGCAGAAGAGTATTTGCAGGACCACTTTCCGAACTTTCCGGTAATGCCCGGCGTGCTGATGTTGGAAGCACTCACCCAGGCATCGGCTTGGCTCATTCGAGTCAGTGAAGACTTTGCTCACAGCATTGTCGTGCTGAAAGAAGCCCAAAATGTGAGGTATGCCCGATTCGTGCAGCCCGGGCAAACATTGGTCGTCGAGGCGGAAATCATCAAGGAAGAAGGCAATCTCGTTACCTTGAAAGCCGAAGGTTCCGTGGAGGGGCAAAATAACTTGAAAGCCAAGTTGATACTCTGTCGGTACAATCTTTCCGATACTGAACCTTCGCAAGCCTTGGCGGACGAAAGTGTAACGGCGGCAATGCGCGAACGACTCAAGAATTTATATCGGGCAGGAACGTAATTTTGGGGGTAGAATAACGAGGGCACCGCACTCTCTTGACTTTCCTCGCCTCTACGGTACACTGCCGATGAATGCGGTACGCTAGAATCTAACCCTCTACTATGACATTTGCCTATTTCGATTGTCCGTCTGGAATCAGCGGCGATATGATGCTCGGTGCCCTGATCGACCTCGGTGTGCCCCTTGATCTGCTCAACGACTCAATACAGTCCGTCATCGAAACGGTAACGGTCGCTTCGATTCCCGTATTCCGAAAGGAATTTCGTGCCATTCAAGCCGATGTTCGCGCTCCGCATGAACATGCCCATCGGTCGCTGTCCGATATATTGACATTGGTGAGCAAATCGAACCTTTCGGCGGACAATCAACGGCGGGTCTCTGACATTTTTCGACTCCTTGCCGAAGCGGAGGCGAAAGTTCACGGTTGTGATGTCGAAAAAGTACATTTCCACGAAGTTGGTGCCGCCGATTCCATTGCCGACATCGTCGGTGCCGTCGTCGGACTCGATCATCTTGGCATTACTGATTTCGGTGCTTCCGCCATTCCGACGGGCACCGGTACGATAAAAATGGCACACGGCGAATGTTCGATTCCCGCCCCGGCAACTGCCGAATTGCTAAAAGGTATTCCCATTGCCGCCTCGGATGTGCGCTTTGAACTGACGACCCCCACCGGAGCGGTGTTCCTCAAATACTATGTCAAGCGTTTCGGCTCATTCCCGGCGATGACCGTTCACGCCACGGGAGTCGGTGCCGGTAGCCGCGATTTGGAGCAGCAGGCGAACATTTTTCGGATACTCGTTGGCGATCTGCCCGTTGCGGAAAACGCAACCGTTCGTCGGGCTGTCGAGCACCAGTTCGACAACTTGGTTGATGTGAAGCCGCAGCAGTGTGCTCCAACGACCGAGACGGTTTGGGTGGTCGAAACAAACATTGACGACATGCCGGGGGAACTGCTCGGACACTGCGTCGAACGGTTGTGGACGCTTTCGCCGCTGGACGTTTGGGTAACGCCGATTCAAATGAAAAAGCAGCGTCCCGGCGTGATGGTTTCGGTCTTATGCCGTCAGGAGCAGGTCAATTCGGTGGAACAGATGTTGTTTTCGGAGACATCGACGTTGGGTGTACGGCGTTATCCGGTGGAGCGGACGGTGTTGTATCGGGAGCCGCATCGCATTAAAACGCCGTGGGGAGAGGTCGAGGCAAAGCGGGCATTTTTGCCGGATGGAACGGAAAAAATCGCGCCGGAGTTCGAGTCCGTCAAACGCCTCGCCGCCGCCAAGGGAGTGCCCGTTTGGAAAGTCATGGAACAGATACGGTAAAACCCGTCATCTCCGCGTATGTAGCAGGGCAACGTCACCCCGCTCTTTTTGTGTCTCGCTTACGCTGCGGGCTCTGTTAATACTCCTTGGAATCGATCCACGACATCAATTTCCGCAGTCGGCGACCGACTTCTTCGATCTGATGTTCCCGTTGCATGGCACGTATCCGTTTGAACCGGGGAGCACCGACCTTGTTTTCGAGCAGCCACTCTCGGGCAAATTCGCCGTTTTGGACTTCGGTCAGGATTTTCTTCATCTCGGCTTTCGTTTCGGGGGTAACAATTCGCGGTCCCCGAGTGTAATCGCCGAACTCCGCCGTGTTCGAGACGCTGTACCGCATATAGTTCAATCCGCCCTGGTAGAACAGGTCAACGATGAGTTTGAGTTCATGCATGCACTCAAAGTACGCCATCTCCGGTTGATAGCCCGCCTCGACCAACGTTTCAAATGCCTGCTGAACGAGTGCCGATACGCCGCCGCAGAGTACGACTTGTTCGCCGAACAAGTCAGTTTCGGTCTCCTCTTTGAAGGTCGTTTCAATGACCCCGCCGCGAGTTCCGCCGATGCCCTTTGCGTATGCCAAGCCGATTTTCCGTTCCTTGTCGCCAGCACCTTCGCCGAGAGCAATGAGGCACGGCACGCCGCCGCCCTTGACATACTCGCTCCGAACAAGATGCCCGGGACCCTTCGGGGCGATCAGAATTGCCACCACGCCCTCCGGCATGTTGAATTGACCGTAGTGAACGTTGAATCCGTGTGTGCAAACGAGAATGTTCCCTTTCGAGAGGTTCGGTCGGATTTGCGTCTCGAAAATGCCTCCCTGGAGTTCATCCGGCAGGGTCAGCACGATGAGATCGGCTTGCTTGACCGCCTCTTCGGTGGTGAGCGGTTTGAATTTGTCTTTGACTGCCAGTTCGTAGTTCGGGGTGCCTTTGACTTCGGCGACGAGGACATCGCACCCGCTGTCCCGAAGGTTTTGGGCGTGAGCGTGTCCTTGCGAACCGTAGCCGAGGATGGCAATTTTCTTGCCTTTGAGTTTAGAAAGGTCTGCGTCCTTGTCGTAATAAATTGTTGCTGCCATTGAAATCGTGAAAACTTTACGTTAGAGGGTAAAATGATACGTCAGTCGCACATTTTACCATCTTTTGCCGAAACGTACAGAGACTCATTTTTGCTGTGTGGCACAGTGCCCAATCACAAATTCGTTTTCCCCATCGCTTCGCACGATTACCAAAACGCCTCAGTCATTTCCTATTTCCCCAACACAAGCCATCAACCGTTCTTCTGCGCAAAATCGGACATGAAATCGCAGAGGGCAACGACTCCCTCCCGTGGCATGGCGTTGTAGATCGAAGCCCGAAGTCCGCCGACGCTGCGGTGCCCCGAGAGCATAATCAGCCCAGCCGACTTCGCTTCGCTCTCGAACTTCTTGTCTAATTCCTCCGATGGCAACCGGAACGGTACATTCATGATCGACCGATACTCCTTTTCGGCATGTCCCGTGTAAAAACCACCAGAGTTGTCGATTGCCGCGTAGAGCAACGCCGCCTTTTCTTTGTTGAAGGCGGCAACCTTTTCGAGACCGCCCATGTCGTTCATCAACCACTCCGTTACGAGTTTGACCATATAAATCGCAAAACTGGGCGGCGTGTTGAGCATCGATTTCTGTTCCGCAATTTTCTTGTAGTGGAGCAACGACGGCAAAGTGTCCGGCGAGCGTTCCATTAAATCGTCTCGAATAATCACGACCGTTACACCGGCGGGTCCCACATTCTTTTGGGCGCAGGCGTACAGTATGCCGTACTTTGTAATGTCAACCGGTCCGCTGAAAAAATCGGACGACGAATCGCACACAAGCGGCACGGAACCGACATCGGGCAGTTCGGGATACCGCACCCCTTCAATCGTTTCGTTGGAGCAGATGTAAACGTAGGCGGCATTGGCATCGAGTTTCAATTCCGAGGCGACTGGTTTCCGCTTGTATGCCACGTCTTTGCCGTCCCAAATGACGTTGGTTTTGCCAACGCCCGTGCTGCAAACAATACGTGCTTCGGAGGCGGCTTTTTTCGACCACGCACCGGTAACGATATAGTCCGCCGACTGGGTGCCGAGCAAGTTCATCGGAATCATGCCGAATTGGAGCAATGCTCCGCCTTGCAAGAAAAGCACTCGGTAGTTTTCGGGAACGTTGAGTAGCGAACGGACATTGGCTTCTGCCGCGTCAAGGATTGCCTCAAACGTTTTGGAGCGATGGGAGATTTCCATGACGGAGGCACCGACACCGGGCAGGCACAGGAATTCCTCTTGGGCTTTTTTGAGCACGGGCAAAGGCAGAGCGGCAGGACCCGCCGAAAAATTATACTGTCTTTGATGATCAGGGCGTTGTTCGGACATTGTATGAGGGGTTAGAAAAAATTTTCGTGAAGTAAAACACACATTCTAACGTATTGTCGGTTGTGATTCAAGCAGGAGAACGCAAGAGCAAAGAACACCGCCGCCGTTCGCTTGCCGTCTCTTGAATCGGCAGGACTCCCCTTGTTTTTCGCCATGATTTCGTTAGCATAGAATGTGTGAAGTCCAAAGAGACGAAGTCCGAAGAGACAGAGACCCAAAGAGACAGAGACAAGGATGGACGCGCTTACCGAACCTTGAATTATCCGTCGAGGTTGGTTCGACGCATGGGAAAGTCCTATCCCAATACCCCTCACATCACCATGAAAAACATCACCATGAAAACCACACTCCCCCTCGCCGTCATTTTCGCACTCCTCGTAACCGTAATAGGCTGGGCAGAACTTCCACCACCGGAACATTTTATTCAGGTGGATGGTAGAAAGGTGTACGCACCACCGACAACGCAAATTGCTGAACCGGTTGCATTGCCAACGCTCGCCCCGCTCACTCTCGCCGACATCGAGCAATGGATAGCCCGGTTCGATGACCGTGATCCCACCGTGCGAGAGGCGGCAATACGCCATCTGCTCTCGCATCCCCAAGCGGCGGCGGAAGCCGTGGTGCAAGCCTTCCGCACAGGCAACCTGAACACCCGATTGACCGCCATCGAACTCCTCCGGGAATGGAAAGCACCCGTCGATGAACTCGATCCGTGGCAGCCCGCAACGATTACAGCCGAACGCCTTGCGGCACTCGAAACGTGGTCGCAAGAACTGGCGGCATCGAGCGAACCAATGTCCCGGGAACTCACCGACGCACATCTCGCCGAGGCAACGGAAGAAATCACGCGGATGCTGCGTGTCTCCGATGAGGAAACCGAAGTCATCCGCGAACGATTGGCACGAATGGGCACGGCATTTCTCCCGCTCGTCTATCAGCACTTGCGGACGGCAACCACCGACCGGGAGCGGCAGCGGCTCGCGGCGTTGCGATACCGATTGGTCGCCAGTGAAACGTTGGCACAACGTTGGTCATCCGATGGCTTGCTCCGGCTCGCGGCACCGGAAACCGCCATCCGACGAAGAAGCGTGGACGAACTCGCCAACCTCGCCACCGCCGAAGACCAAATGTTGCTTCGGGAATTGTTCAGCGATCCCGACCCGCTGGTCAGGGAAATCTCTCTGCGAGGGCTCCAAAAGATTGGCGGCGAAACGCAAATGATCTTGCTCGATCTCTTGACCGACCCGGAGTTGAATGTTCGGGCGGCAGTGCTCAAACAACTCGAAGACAATCCCGGCAGTGCCGCCAGTGAAAAAATCATCGAATATGTCCGAACGGAGACCGATGCGGACTTGGTCGGTCATGCCGTGCGTGTCCTTCGGGCATTTCGGCGGCAGGGGGACAGCAATGCGACTCGATGCCTCATCGAACTCTTGAAGCATGGCAGTTGGCAGGTCCGCGCCGATGCCGCCGAAGCACTGGGAACGAGTGTCCGCACCACTTCACCCATGACATTCAGTACGACCATCGTTGACGGCAGGGTGATGCGTGAGTCCGCCGACGGAACTGTTAAAGATGCAGCACAACTTCAAGCCGATGTGAATGCGGCATTGGTCGAACTGTTGGCAGACCCTGATAGTTTTGTCGTGAGCAAGGCGGTGGCAGGACTGCGAAGTGCCGGTGGGAACATCGACTACGCCCCGCTCCTGACGGCGATTGAACGTTCTCCCGATATGGCAGAGCATATTATCGAGATGATTGCAAGCGATTCAAGAATACGAACGCAAGCGATGCCGCAGTTAGTGAAACTGTCCGAACATGAGAATCCCCAAATCCGCTCTGCAATTTTCAGTAGTGCTCCCATTCTCGGCGAGAAGGAATTGACTGCTGGTCTTTCGGACAGCGAGAGTTCCGTCCGCATCGCCGCCGCCAAAGCCGTGTTGCGGCAACTCGACTCCTCGCGGAAGACGGCGATGCGCACTTCTCGGTCTTATGATTCCTATTCGAGTTGGGAGCCAGTGCGTGCCGAACCCGCCGCTCCGACGGTGCTGTCTACGGTTGGGCGGTTGTTCGGGTTTGGAAGTACGCCGCGGACTCTGCCTCCGCCGCGTCCTGTTAGTCTGCCAGACGGAGGGACATCATTCTCTCGTATCGATCCTATCATAGATGGAGCACAGCCGCGTTTCCCTGTGGCGACGGCTCTTGATGGCGATGAAGTGGAATTGGAAATATTTCCAGTGCCGGGGATGCAGTCTTCCACCCTCATTTTCACACAGTTACACAACACCGACATCGTACCCATAGTACATTTTGACAAAGATACAGATCATCTGGCGATAGCACTTTCTGACAACCAGTCTATAACAGTTATGATTGAGGGACAAGAGGTTACTATCGATGCACAAGCGACAGAAGTAGTGGTTGATGGACGTACAATAAGGATAAATAGAGTGCCAGAGGTGGTTCCCGATGATACGCCGCAGATAGACGTGATATGGCGAAATGGCGAGGCAATTGGGCGCATGCCAACGCCCGAAGAGGTGGAGGTACGGCAACTCCAAGTCGCAGAACATCTCCGTAAACTTGCGGCAGAAAGGGAGAAATACTATCAGGCGGAATCCATATTGCCAACCGTCATTCCCGCGCAGGCGGGAACCCAGACGGACGATGTGAGCCCTGTCTCCCTAGTCCCCCGCCTTCGCGGGGGTGACGGATTACCACCCGTTCTCGTTCCCTTCGTCGAAGAAGGAGTCGAAGGACAGTTTCGTATGGCATCGGTCGAATATCCGTGGAAGGACATTCTCGAAGGCTATGCCGATGATTGGGGACTCACTTTGCAAGCCGATAAAATGCCGACTGGCACATTGGGTTTGGACATGGGACATTTTATCCAACTCTCCGCCGAGGAGCAATTAAAAGTGCTCAACACGTATCCGCACTTGCAACTCCAAAACTTTGTTCTTATCCGTGAAGAGGATATGCTTTACGTCATCCATATTCCTGATGGTTTTCCTGAGCAGTTGCAGGGCAAAATTACGCTGGACTATCTGCAAGCCAATGCCCCGCGCATCGTCCCGACACCGCCGCTCGTCATCTATCGTCCGAACAACGAGATTCCGCCTCCACCGTCACCGGGAACGTGGATACCACCGGCTCATCCCACTGGTCATCCTTGGGCGCAAGGGGGCACAACGTTCCCAGCAGCACCGGGAAACAGCATGCCGACATACGTAGTACCAACGCCGATTCAGACATCCGTCATTCCCGCGGAGGCGGGAATCCAGACGGAAGATGTGCACGTTGTTCCGCTAGCCCCCCGCCTTCGCGGGGGTGACGGAGAAGACGGAGGCGACGGAGAAGGCGAAGATGCCAAAACTGCTAATGAATTGACAACCGGCACCAGCGAACTCCAAAACTACATCGCCCGCAACTCTTCGACGATTACGCCGGAGGCTTACGACCGCTGGCTGACGAATTTTTATGAAGGGACAGGACGACCCGCGTGGATGAGCAATCTGATTGAACCACTGGAAGCCATGCTCGCTGCCGAGTCGGTCGAAGAACAAGTCGCAGCGGCGGCAGTGCTCGTGTTACTGGGAAAAACGGACGAAATGGTGCCGTTTTTGATCGAAAACGTCAAAGCGAATCCCGATTCCTTCGATTCCTTCGGACAAGTGATTCCGTGGCTCACAAGTGCTCAACGATTAGCACTGTTTCACGAGTGGCGGGAAGCGAGCGAGCCGGATGCTCATCAACTTTTCGGTTTTCTCCACTATCTTCGAGAGCCGGCAGACCTTCGGCTTGAACCGATCTACTGGGAACTGCTGGCGGAGGAAGATGTGCCGCTCGACATGGTGGACGGTGCGTATGAATTGTTGAAGCCGCTATATATGGTCGAGGATTACGATTTTGACCATAACAATCGCTTGCCGCGAAGTATTCAAACGCAGATGGCGGATAAACTCACGGCTTGGTCGGAGACAGGCACGGAGGAGCAACAACTCGTGGCGATGGCTCTGTTGGTGGCATTTGACACCAACAAGGCACGAGAGGTTGCCGAGCGTATTGATGCGGACACTTCGCTTAGCGCAGAACTGCGTTTCGATGCGTTTCAGGTTCGACTGATGACGCAAGCGAATGACCGCAATCGCACGGCATTGGCGGTGGAAACATTGAAGCAGAAAGACCCGAGGCGCAGCCGGTTGGCAATTCGTTCGCTGGTAAACACCGACGATTTTTCGTATCAGATGTTGCGGAATCGTTTGTTTGTGTACTCACCCAGTGCAATGCGTTCTGTTTCGCTTTCCAGTCAACGGAATCAGCAATCGGCACCACAGGGCTTGGAGTTGGAATCGATTTTGCCGCTCCTCACGGACGAGAACGAAGGGATTGCCGCTTATGCCGGTTACTTTGCGGTGCTTCTAGGCGACGCTACCGGCATGGAGCCGTTGCTAACCTATTGGCGGCGCACGCAGACTCATGCGAGAGAAGTCGAGGACGACGAACGCACGATTGCCGCGTTGGTCTATCGTGCGATTGGTTCGCTAGACGATGCGAAGTATGTTCCGATTTTGCGGGAGATTTATGGTAAAATGCGCGATCATGAGGTGCGGGATTTCTTTCAGAGTATCCGCAACATGACGGGAGAGGAGATTACGGAGTTACGCGGCGAGATTCAACAGAAGCACGGCTTGTCGAACTTGCGATAAACTCGAATTTGCGATAAACGGAGTCCGCCGCGTCCTATCCTCCGTCGTGTGTCACAAAAGTGCCTGCGCATGGTTGATGCCGAACTTCCTTATTTGACTTTGCGGTAAAATAATTAACCGCAAAGGCGCAAAGATTGCAAGTCGCAAAGATCGCAAAGGGAAATATCACCCTTTCGCCAACTTCTTAAATGCCTCAATCCCCCGCTGGATCGTCGCTTCCGTTGCCGCATACGAAATGCGAAAATGCGTGTCCCGCTTGCTGAAAACACCGCCGGGAATGATCAGCATCGAATGCTCCGTGATCGCCTTTTCGACAAACTCGGTGCCTGTCCCCCACGGTGCCTTCGGAAACATGTAAAATGCCCCCTCCGGCTTGTTGATCTCGTAGTCATCCTTCATCGCATCGTACAACATGCCCCGACGTTTTTTGTAGGCTTCGATCTGCTCGGACATGTCCACGTCCAATGCCGCGAGTGCCCCGAGTTGACCGACGTGCGGCGAACAAACGAACGTGTACTGCTGGAATTTGAGCATCTGCTCGATCAAGTCCTTTGGACCGTGAGCATAGCCGACTCGCCAACCCGGCATACCGTAGGTTTTGCTGAACCCATCCAGCACCAATGTCTGCGGATTGTACTCGGCTGGGGACACAAATTCCTGATAGCAAAACGCACTGTAAATTTCGTCGCTGATGAGCAAAATATCGTGCTTTGCCGCAAGTTCTGCAATCGCTTTGACCTCTTCCCGCTTCGCTACGTTGCCAGTCGGATTGGCAGGGGAATTGAAGAGAATCATCTTCGTTTTCGGCGTAATCGCATCGGCAAGCCGCTGAATGTCGAACCGGAAGTCGGGATAAGTATCGACAATCACTGGCACCCCGCCCGTCATTTTGACGAGGGCATCGTACATCACGAAGTAGGGATCGAAAAAAATTACTTCGTCGCCCGGATCAATCGCAATGAGCATCGCCAACACCAACGCACCACTCGTGCCGCTTGCCATAAAGATGGAACGGTCAGGATGGCTGTATTTTTCATTGACACGTTTTTGGATCGCGCTTTGCAGTACAGCGAGTCCTTGTGTGGGGGTGTAACCTCCTTTTACGGAGTTGACGGCATCGATCATCGCCTTTCGGGCTTCGGGGGGGACATCGAAGTCCGGCTGTCCGATGGACAAGTTGATCGGATTGGTTAACTTGGCGGCGAGATCAAAAACTTTTCGAATGCCGGAAGCCTCAAAGGTACCGGCACGTTGGGAAATCCAGCGTGAGGTCATAGTCGTTGGGTGAAATTGTTTCCCGGGATTATAACCGCAAAATGGTGCGATGTCAAAGTGCAGCGCAAGAGCGGAGTGGCGTGAGCCCTCCGCTCCTCTGCGCGGAATGCTGCTAAATACCGGCGGTTTGGTACAACTACTTGCTACCGTTGGAAACAACAACCGTCATCGTCCCCGGCGGTAAGTCGATCCTGGCAATCACGCCGTCCGTAAGAGACGGAGTCCCGGCTAAATGGAGGTCAGTGTTGAACAGATTATTGTCCGTGCCGTCTATCTGGAAGACTTCCGCCGAGGTACCGTGCAAGCCCCTCAAACTTGTTGTTACTGTTTCGGCACTGCTGTTGACGAGAACCACTACCATTTTGTCGGGACTCACAAACGCGACGGCATTCATGGCGGTGGCATTCGCAATGGTAAAATTGGGAATGTCTGAGGTAACTCTCCGCACGTACGTCTCGCCGGGCGTGATGTTTCGGAAAATTTTCCTGAGCGCATAATAGACGGCAGGTTTTCGATTCTGCCGATCGCTTCCGCCGGTCAAAATGTCCGTGCAGGGAGCAGGGCTACTGATGTTCCAGATGTTCCAAAACTGCCAGTAATTGAACCGAAAAAACGCGATGTCTGAAATGAATTTTCGCATCAATTCCTGATTGTAATTCGGCGGAATGACATTGTAGTTGCCTCCCCAAAGACAGTATTCCGTTTGCCAATTATCTCTCCCTTTGCTCGTTGCGTGATAGCCGTCCAGATAATCGTTGATGTCCCTGACGCTGGGGTAGTAACTGTGCGTCGTGAAAGCACCGACGGCGTTGTCCAATTCGGAATCGTATCGCGGCGAGGCGGGATTGAAAAAGGGCCACCGTTTTTCCCCGCCAGCAACATCGACGAAGACCCCGCCGTAGTTATTGCGGTTGCCGCCGATGTCATTGCCTGCGTAAAAATTCGCATACATCGGTTGACCGTTTTCTGCGTAACCGACGAGAATGTCCTTGTATCCCGCCTTGTCCAATTCGGCACGTAGCAACTTGGTGATCCTCACGCATTGATCCCGCGCCATGGCTCCCGTCGAGGGATTGCGGTTATTGTTTTGCACCACCGGCGCACTCGGTTCATTGAAGGAGACCACCATCAGTGGCAGTTCCAGTTCGGCATCGCGCACGGCATGGAGGACATGGAGCATGCTCTTAATCAGTGCCGGTTCGTACTCCGGCAAAAGATGACCGCTTGCCGGATCGTTGAAGTAACAATCGCGGGGTAAATTGTTGATGCCGCCATCCATGTTGTACGGGATGTTGTTCTCGTTGAGCCATCGGATTTGGGCAATGAAACCAGCGATCATTGTTTTACCCCGTTCGGTCGGATCGCCGTTTTCGTCGAAGGTCTGGAATTGGTTGTGCCAGTAGATTCGTGCCACGGAGATGCCCATGTCCAGGAGGATTTCCATACCTTCGGGATGATTGGTAATGGGAAAACCGCTGGCGGTAATGGGCCACGGCAACCCACCCCCCAAACCTTTGATAACTTGCTGGTTTTCAGAGGCGACAGTCGTGGTGTAAACCGTTTGGGCGTACAACGTTGTGCTACACAGTAACAACGTGAGAATGTAAGGGATGTGTTTCATGGTTTTGTTAGAGGTGTGAGTGGACCGCATCACTTAACTTTCATTTGTGCCATGTGCGGTCGGAGCGGGTGGACAACCAATCGATGCGAACTCAGATCAATCATCACGTCCATACTTTCTAGCGGAATAGCACCGAGCAACACTTCGTCCGCACCGGGAAGGACCAATGCCAAGCAGGACGCGAACCGGTTCTCGAAACGTATATCGACAGGACCGACAAGATCGCACGTACTGATGGTTCCATCCGCCAGTGAGACAGCGGTACGGTCTTTGGCTTGTAAGTCGAGTTGCTTAGCAATTTCCTCGTTAATGGTCAACGTCCACGCACCAGTATCGACAAGGGCTTTGACTTCCATCTTTCGAACGTTTTCCTTCGGAATGTCGCCGCGTCTTGCCAAAACGTCGTCAACTGAATTCAATAACGTAATATCTGCGTGAATGATTCCCATGATTTTTCTCCTTGTGAGTGGTTAAAGTGATTTCATTGTACCATAATGGTTTTCTGATGCAATGATTATTTCTCACAAAGGCACAAAG
>Ga0123353_10002643_pt1 | contig 22308 bp, 21 predicted proteins | sample TergutLab28metaG_3_FD_92763 | JGI IMG/M metagenome (GOLD analysis project Ga0123353, IMG submission 92763) | Labiotermes labralis P3 segment gut microbial communities from Petit-Saut dam, French Guiana - Lab288 P3 | ecosystem: Host-associated > Arthropoda: Insects > Digestive system > Gut ... | reverse complement strand
GTCCTTGAATATCCTGCTGAAGTAGGAAGGGCTCAAAAAAACGACCGAGGCCACGTCCTCCAGCGTCATCCGGTTCATGTAGTTGTTCTTCACGTAGTTGACGGCCTTGTAGATGACGTCTATGTGCTTCACGCCCTCGAGGTTGAATATGCAGTCGGTGAAGCGCTCCATCATCGAGGACAGCCAGTAGGTCAGCTCGTCGATCGTCTGGAACCGCCCGATCTGGGCCATGTAGCCGCCGTCCGAGCCGAACACGTACCCCGGGTCCGCGCTGCCGTCGGCGGTGGCCCTGGACAGTAGGACCATCAGCTCCTGGACCCGGGCCTTGATGACCTCGAAGTTGCCGCCGGTCGAGAAGAATATGGAGCCGAATATCTCGTTCAATATCCTTTGGGAGCCTTTCTTGTCGCCGATCGATATGAGGGGCAGCAGCTCCCTCTCCTTCTCGATGGGGTAGACGTAGCCCCCGTCGTCCTTCTGCTTGGCCGATGCCTTGAAGTAGCTCACCACGTTGGCCATGTTCGTCTTGCTCTCGGCGGAGTCGCACCTGTTGATCGAGCCTGAAAAATGGTCGCCCGTGATGTGGGAGGTCAGGACCATCAGCGTGAACGACATGGCGTTCACCCTGTCGGGGCTGAGGTTCGGCAGGTCCCCCATGAGCGACTGGATCTCGTCCGCCGTGCGTCCGGGCAGGCGCCCGCCATACCCGAAGTTCCTGGCCAGAAGGTCCCCCATGAACGAGTCGTCCGGCTCGCCGACCATGACGGGCCCGGCCAGCACCGCGTACCTCTCCCCGTCGTCCAGGGTGAACGGCGAGACCCAGTGCACGAGGCCGGCGGGGCAGAAGAATATGTACCGCCCGCCGAACCTCTCCGATTGGTAGAAGCCGTACTTGTGGGCGTTGGCGCACACACCGGGGCCACCGACTAAGGAGGAGACCTTGGCGCAGACGCCGGCCATGGGGCCCGCGCCGGCGGCGCCGAACCTGCCCGCGGCCTTGGGACGGTCGCCGTGCGGCGGGAATGAGTGGAGGACGGAGCCGTCCCAATCTATGATCTGGCAATGCACGCCGGCGGCCTTGCCGTAAGACTCCACCGTCCGGATGACCTGACCCTCTATCTCGATGCCGTTCTTGATCATTAAGGCCCGCCTTGCGCGTCATGTGCTATAATCCAGGGCAAGTAGCATGTTAATGCAATGGGCCATGTCCATATTGTAATTATCGTACATTTCTTGTAATTCCTAATCATACATAAAATGGCCGAACCATGCGCGCGGCCGCGGACGCCTTACCCGCGGGCAAGGCCGCGCTAGGGCACGGCGGGAAGGGAAAGGCGCGCATGGGCGGAATAGGCGCGGGGGACGCATGGGGGTCGTGACGCTGACCGCCACGACGGCGTTCGGCACTGAGTCGGCGCTGGCCTATGAGCTGGACAGGCTGGGCTACAGGGACAGGGAGACGGAGACGGGAAGGATCACCTACCGGTGCGACGAGGCCGGCATAGCGAGGTCCAACGTCATGCTCAGGTGCGCGGACAGGGTCCTCCTGAGGATGGGGGCCTTCAAGGCGGAGTCGTTCGACGAGCTGTACGACGGTGTCTCCGCGATCGGGTGGGAAGGCCTTATGCCGCGCGACGCGACGTTCCCCGTGGAGGCCAAGTCCGTCTCGTCGAGGCTGTTCAGCGTCTCCGACTGCCAGGCCATCGCCAAGAAGGCGATCGCCGAACGGCTGAAGAAGGCCTACAAGGCCGCATGGATCGAGGAGGTGGGGGCCGTGTACAGGACCATCCTCTTCATTCATAAGGACATTGTTTCGGTGGGGGTGGACACCAGCGGCGAAGGGCTGCACAAGCGCGGCTACAGGATACTGGCCCATGGGGCCCCGATACGCGAGACCCTGGCCGCGGCGATCCTCCTCATAACCCGGTGGAGGCCCGGCATACCGCTCATCGACCCTTTCTGCGGGTCGGGCACGATACCGATCGAGGCCGCCATGATGGCCTTCGGGATGGCGCCGGGCGCGGGCAGGGAATTCGCGTCCATGGGATGGGGCATGCCCGGAAAGGCCGCATGGGGCGACGCGCTGGCGGAGGCGGGGTCGGCCGCCGCGAAGGTGGAGAGGGTCGGCATAATTGGGACCGACATAGACAGAGGCAGCATCTCCGCGTCGAGGCACCACGCGGCCCGCGCGGGCGTCGGCGGCGCCATACACTTCCAGGAGATGGACGTGGGCAGGACCTCCTCCCCGGCCAAGAACGGCTACACCGTGACGAACCCGCCATATGGCGAGCGCACTGCCCACGACCTGCCCAAGACGTACAGGGCCATGGCCGAGGCCTACGGCAGGCTCGAAACGTGGTCGCACCATGTCATCACGGCTTACGAGGGCATGGAGAGGATCTTCGGGAGGAAGGCCGACAAGAGGAGGAAGCTATACAACGGCGGCATAGAGTGCCAGCTATACCAATACCTGAGCGGCCCGGCGGGGAGGCCCCGCGCGGACGGCGGGCGTGGGGCGTAAGGAAAGCCCCATACCGTCCGGTATGGGGCGAAGGTCAGCCTGCAGCATGGGTCGGGCCTATTCGGCCTAGGATCAGTTGACGAGATCCTTGAGGTACTTGCCGGCCTTGAAGACGGGAGCCTTGGACGCCGGGATCGTGATCTCCTTCTTGGTTTGCGGGTTGCGGCCCTTGCGTTCGGCCCTCTCCCTGACCTCAAAGGTCCCGAAGCCCACGATGATGACCCTCTCACCCGTCTTGAGGGCTTCGCCGATCGAGTCGACTAAGGCGCTTATGGCTAGCTCACTCTGCTTTTTCGTTAGGCCAGTCTTCTCGGCGATAGTGTCCTTCAAGTCCGATTTATTCATGTGCACCCTCCTGTGATTGGAATTCGTGTGTATTCTAACTTGACGTTTTTGGCAAGTCAAGCGAAATAAACCGCTTACCCTTTGTTTCCGCCCATTTGCACAGGAATGCCAAATATTAGGTAAGATCGGACGGGGAAACTGTATAATATGACTAAACCGCGCCCCCGAAAGCGGGCGGCGCGAAGCCTTGGGGGCTCATCGCATGAGGGTAGTGGAGGCATCCGAGATAACGAGGGCAATAGAGGGCCTGGCCTACGACGCGAACTGCAGGCTGGGGGACGACGTCATGGCCAGGATCGCCGAGTCGGCCTCCGCCGAGGCTTCGCCGATCGGCAGGGAGACGCTGGGGATCATCGCCGAGAACGCGAGGGTCGCCGCGGCGCGCGGCGTCCCTATATGCCAGGACACGGGGATGGCCGTGGTCTTCGCCGAGGTCGGGCAGGACGTGCGTATAAACGGGGACTTTGCGTCGGCCGTCAACCGGGGGGTCAGTGAGGCCTACCGCAGGCGCGGCTTCCGCATGTCGGTCGTGGGCGACCCGCTGCTGCGGACCAACACGGGCGACAACACGCCCGCCGTGGTCCATTGCGAGCTCGTGCCGGGGGATGGGCTGAAGGTCACCTTCATGCCTAAGGGGTTCGGCAGCGAGAATATGGGCTGCGTGAGGATGCTCTCGCCGTCGGACGGCGAGGGCGGCGTGGTGAGGGCCGTGGTCGAGTGCGTCGGGGCGGCCGGGCCCAACCCATGCCCGCCGCTGATAGTCGGCGTGGGGCTGGGCGGGACGATGGACAAGGCGGTGCTGCTGGCGAAGAAGGCGCTGCTCAGGGAATGCGGGCGGCATAGCCATCTGCCGCATGTTAAAGCCTTGGAGGAGAAGGCGCTGAGGCTGATCAACGGGCTGGGCATAGGGCCGGCCGGAACCGGCGGGAACGTCACCGCCTTGGCGGTGCACGTCGAGACGTACCCGACGCACATAGCCGGGCTGCCCGTGGCCGTAAGCTTGGGATGCCACGCCAACCGGCACGCGACGGCCTGGCTGTGAGGCTAACCGACCGGATCGGCCATGATCCATGGGGGACCGCGATGGGGGCGAAGGAAGGCAGGATAAGGGTAAGCACCTCGGCGGGGGCCGACGAGCTGGCCGGGCTCCGGGCCGGGGACCGCCTGCTGATATCGGGCTCGTTCATCGTGGCCAGGGACGCGGCGCACAGGCGCCTGCAGGATAACCTGGAGGCGACGGGCAGGCTCGACCTGGACTTGGATGGGGCGTTCATATACTACTGCGGGCCATGCCCGGGAGTCGGCGGGATGGCCGTGAGCTCGGCGGGGCCCACGACCTCGGGGCGCATGGACGCATATACGGGGCTAATGCTGGGGGCCGGGGTGAAGGCCATGGTGGGGAAAGGCGTAAGGTCGCCCGAGACGGCGTCCGCCATGTTGAGGCATGGGGCCGTATACTTAGGGGCGGTAGGCGGGGCCGGGGCATACCTGGCCGAAAGGGTGACGGCGGTGGAGACGGTCGCCTATGCCGACCTGCTGTCCGAGGCCGTGCTGAGGATGGAGGTCAGGGACTTCCCGGCCGTCGTGCTGTTGGACGCCGTCGGCGGCGACCTGTACGCGGAGGCCAGGATGCGCTATGGGGCGACGCCCCCGGACGCGCCCGGCGGCCCGTTGGGCCGTTGACCCTGGGGCCCGCGCGGATATATGATGGATGGGTTGGCCAAGCGGCCATAGGGTCGCCCCTCCTCCGCATGGGCGGACCGGAAAGGGAGGTATGCATATGGCGATCGTGACGAAGGAAATGATAATAGCGGACGTCCTGAAGATCGATGAAGGCACGGGGGCGATCTTCCTGGGCAAAGGCATGAGGTGCATACACTGCCCTTCGGCCGCCGGTGAGAGCATAGAGGACGCCTGCGCCGTGCATGGCATGGACGTGGACGAGCTGGTCGGTGAGCTGAACGCGTACATCGGGTCCCAGGCCGCAAAGGGATAGGCGACGGGTTGCGCGGGCGGCCGAGGGGACGGGCGGGGCTCCGCGCCCCGGTCAGGATACTGGCCATAGAGACGAGCTGCGACGAGACCGCCTGCGCCGTGGTGGAGGACGGCAAGGCCGTCCTTTCGGACGTGGTCGCCTCCCAGGTGAAGGCGCATGGCGTGTACGGCGGGGTGGTCCCTGAAATCGCCTCCAGGATGCACATAGAGACCATCACGCAGGTGGCCGAGAAGGCCGTCCGGGATGCCGGGATCGGATACGGGGACCTGGACGCCGTGGCCGTCACGAACGGACCGGGGTTGGTCGGGGCCCTGCTCGTCGGCATCTCCGCCGCCAAAGGCATGAGCCTGGCCCTGGGGATCCCCCTGATAGGCGTCAACCACGTCGTGGCCCACATATACGCCAACCAGATCGATGACCCCGCGTTTGGGCCGCCATTCATATGCCTGGTCGCCTCCGGCGGGCATAGCCACGTCTTCCGGGCGGACGCCGGCGGCAAGGTCTCGGTAATGGGTAGGACGAGGGACGACGCCGCGGGGGAGGTCTTCGACAAGGTCGCACGGGCCTTGGGACTGGGCTATCCGGGCGGGCCGGCCATAGACGCCGTGGCCGGCGACGGCTCGGGCGCGATCGCACTGCCCAGGGCAAACCTGGGCGACTCGTTCGATTACAGCTTCAGCGGGGTCAAGACGGCTGCGCTGAACGTGATCGGCTCGCATGCTCGGGAAGGCGCCTTGGGACCCGCCACGGTAAGGGGCGTATGCTCGGGCCTGCGCATGAGCATCGTCGACGCGTTGGCGGCCAACCTTTTCCGGGCCGCCTCCATGACGGGGATCCGTAACGTCGCCATAGCCGGGGGGGTGGCCGCCAACAGGCTGCTGCGCGAGACGGTGGCCGCCAGGGCGGCCAGCGAAAGCATGGCCGCATACATACCGCCGCCCAGGCTATGCACGGACAACGCGGCCATGGTGGCGGCCGCCGCATACCACCGCTACGCGTCGGGCGAGTCCGACGGCCTCGACCTCGACGCGGAGCCGGAACTGAGCCTTTAAGCCCTCGGCGGCGGGGGCCGGATCCTACGCTGCGCGCCGAATCCCCAGGGGTCTCACCCCATCTGGCTATAGTACCTCTTCACCATGCTCACGTAGTTGATGGTCTCCGCGTACGGCGGTACCCTGCCGTACTGGAGGACGGGGCCCGGGCCGGCGTTGTAGGCGGCCAGGGACAGGTCGATGTCGCCGCCGAACGTCGATATCTGGTCGCGTAGGTACCTGACCCCGCCATCGACGTTCTGTCGGACGTCGAACGGGTCGGTGACGCCCAGCCACCTGGCCGTGTCGGGCATGAGCTGCATCAGCCCCTGCGCGCCGGAATGCGATATGCACCTGGGGTTGAAAGCGGACTCCTGCCTTATGACGGCCCGGATGAGGGCCTGCTCGACGCCGTGCTTGGCCGAGGCTTCGGCGATGGCGTCGTCTATGAGGGCATCCAGCTCTTCCTGACTGCCGTAGGAGGAGGATAGGGATGACTTCCGCAGGTTCGCCACGGCCTTGTTGTAGTCGGCCGTCCGGTCGTTCCCGAACTTATCGATGTGCGACGACCCCGCGGATGCGCCGCTCGCCGTGGTCGGGCGGTAGGAACCGGAGTCGTACAGGTACTCGTCGAAGCACAGGCCGATGAAGCGCGGGTTGTTGGCGCTGATCCCGCGGTAATGGCCTATCCGCTCCGGGCCGGTCATCCCCCAGAGGACGCCGCCGTGCGCCGGGGCGTCCGCCCCGCTCGGCCGGCCCGAGTCGGCCGAGCCTACGTCGGCCATTCGTAAGGCGCCGGACGGATCGGCGGAGGCGGCGCCGGATTCGGACGCCGAGGCCGCGCCTGCGTCGGCCGATGCCGCGGCCTCGGCGATCGAACCCATCAGCAGCTCGGCGAAGGGACGCGTGGGTCCGGCGTCGGCCGGATGCGTGACAGAGGCGGCGGGCTGCCCGCCGTTTAGGGCGCTAGGGTCGGCGCCTGGCGCCATGCCGGGCGCGTTTATGCTGAGGCTTGCCGGAACGGTCGTCGCCATGGCATGGATTCTATGGCACGGGATCCGCCGGTGTCAATCGGTGCGCGCCATGGGCTCCTTACAGGACGTCGCCGACCGATACGCCGCAATCCGCCCCGCCCGCGGACCTCTCTACGTTGAAATCGCCGAGCTTGGCCCTCAGCCCATCCACCATCGCCCTCAGGTCCGGCGACGCCGCGCGTTCGCCGTCGAACAGCGTGTGCTGGCGCGCGGAGCGGCCCCCGAGGTTCCTCACGTGCACCCCGATGCTCCTGATCGGCCTCCCCGCCTCGTGGTTGCCGTCGAACAGCGCCTTGACGCGGGAGAAGATCACCTCGGCCTCGTCCGTCCTGACCGGCGCGGTGCATTGCCTCACCACGGCCGTGAAGTCGGCGTGCTTATAGTTCAGGCTTATGCAGCCGGCCAGGAGCCCATGCTTGCGCAGCCTCATCGCGACGACGGAGGAGAGGACGTAGAGCATCGAGTACACGTCGATGGGGTCGGCCATGTCCTTGGGCGTGGTGATCGTGTTCCCGAAGCTCTTGAACGGCTCGGCGACCGGGACTCGCGGGTCGAAGGAGCTGTCGTCGCCGTTCGCGAACTGCCACAGTGAGAGGCCCGCCTTGCCCAGCTTCTTTTGCATCACATCCTTGCCTGCCCTGGCCAGGTCGCCGACCGTGAGGATGTTCATGGCCCTCAGCTTCCGCCTGGTGACGGGCCCGACGAACAGCAGCTCGAACGCGGGCATGCCCCATATGACCGGCCTAAGGTCCTCCCGTCGGAGCGTCGAGGTGGCGTCCGGCTTCCTCATGTCGGACGCCATCTTCGAGAACAGGTAGTTGTAACTTACGCCGACCGAGACCGTCAGGCCCAGATCGCCTTTCATCCGGCCCCTTATCGCATCTGCGACCTGGGCGCCCTCTTCGATCGACCCGACCCTGCCCGTCAGGTCGATCCAAGCCTCGTCCAGGCCGTAGGGGACGACCTCCCCCCCGTACTCGCCGTACAGCCGCCTGGCGGCCTTGGCGTAGCGGACGTACTTCGGGTAGTCGGCGTTCACCACCGTCAGGCCCGGCGCCTTCCGCCTCGCGGTATGGACGCTCTCGCCCGTGAGGATCCCGAACGCCTTCGCGTGGTCGTTCTTCGAGAGCACGATGCCGTGCCTGGTCGCCGGGTCGCCGCATACGACCATGGGGACTCCGCGCAGGCCTTCGTTCCCGATGCATTCGACGGAGGCGTAGTAGTTGTTGCAGTCTGAGTGGAGCATCACACGATTGGCTTCCATGGCTGCGGCCCTTTCGGCGGGTCGTGCCCGTCACTGCCCATAATAGAACAGATGTTCCCGTCCGTCAAGGCCGCGCCCGCGGCATGGAAGCCGTTGCATACGGCCTCGCGGAAGTCATATCATGGTAGGCACGATAGAATCGGAGGTGGCGCGAATGCAGTCGTTCCCCAGGACCAAGATCGGCGGGCTGGAGCTTTCCAGGCTGGTCATCGGAACCAACAACATCATGGGCGGGTCACATAGGACGAGGGCCCGGGACGTGCACATCAAGAGCTTCAACAACGAGGCCTCCGCGGTCTGCGCCATCGTGGAGGCGTACCTCGAGCATGGGGTGGACGCGATCATCGGCTGCGTCGTGGGCCACCGGTTCGCGCTGGACGGCATCCGCATGGCCGAGCAGAGGACCGGCAGGAAGGTGACCCTCATCGAGCTGGCGGTGTTCGACGTGTCCGACACCGCCGAAGGCAGGGCTTCGGCCGCCGACCACATGAGGCTATGCGCGGAATGCGGCGTGGACATATGCCTGCCCCTCCACTTCGTGGTGGAGAAGCTGGTCAATAAGGGCGCCGGCAGGATCGACAGGATCGGGGATTACCTCTACATGATCCGCGAGAACGGCATGGTGCCGGGGCTCAGCGCCCACATGCCGGAGATAGTCACGTACGCCGACGCGAACGGGTACGACGTCGAGGTCTATATTCAGATATACAATGCGATCGGGTTCCTCATGCAGATCGAGGTCGAGCTGGTCCACAAGATAATCTGGGGCGCCAAAAAGCCGGTGCTGACCATAAAGCCCATGGCGGCGGGCCACTTGAACCCGTTCGTGGGCCTCAACTTCGTTTGGAACACGATCAGGGACAAGGACCTGGTGGCGGTCGGGTGCATGACCCCCGCGGAGGTCCACGAGACCGTGGAGTACTCGCTCGCCGCGCTGGATAGGCGGCTCCCCATCATGGACGAGAGGATCGCCGACTATTAAGGTCGGGTCCCGGTGGCTGGCGTAGATGGGTTACCTGCGGCGGTATTGGAAAAGCTATAGGTGGATGTTCCTCCTCTCGGTCGCATGCGTCACGATGGAGGCCGTCTGCGACCTCATGCAGCCGAAGGCCATGTCGAGGCTCATCGACGAGGGCGCGATGGGGGGCGACCTGGGGATAGTCGCCGGCCAAGGGGTCAGGATGCTCCTCATAGCGTGCGCGGGCGCGGCCTTCGCTTTCGCGCGCAGCGTCATATCCTCCGACGTGTCCCAAAAATTCGGAAGCAGGCTCAGGCTGGACCTGTTCGAAAGGATCATGTCGCTGTCGGCCTACGACATAGACAGGTTCGACGGGGGCTCGCTCGTGACGAGGGAGACCTCCGACGTCGGGCAGGTCCAGAACATGGTGAACGGGCTGATGAGGATCTTCTTCAAGGCCCCCGTGATGTGCGTGGGCGCTATCGTCATGGCGGCGACCCTGGACCTGAAGTCCGTCCCGATCATCGTCCCCGCGGTATGCCTGGTAATGGGCGTGGTCACGGTCAGCATGAGGCTGGCCTACCCGCGGTTCCTGAGGATCCAGAAGGCCATCGACGCCATGAACACGGCCATGAGGGAATACCTGGCCGGGATCAGGCTGGTCAAGGCGTTCAGGCGATTCCGCGACGAGGAGGCCAGGTTCAGGGGGGTCAACGACGCCCTGGCCGAGAGCTCCGTCAAGGCCAACAACGTCCTCGTCATATGCACACCGTTCATGGCGCTGTTCGTCAACCTGGCGACCTCCCTCCTCATCATGTTCGGGGCCAGGTGGGTCGATGCCGGGGACCTGCGCGTGGGGCAGGTCATGGCGTTCATAACGTACATGGCCCAGATGCTCATGAGCCTGAACATGCTGTCCAACGTCTTCAACATGCTCGTGAGGGTGAAGGCCTCGAACGAGCGCATATCAGAGGTCATGGAGATGGGCGGCGGGCCTGGAGCGGTCGCCGGCGACTCCACGGCTGGGCGGGGCCACGAAGGCGCCGAGGCCCGGACGCCGGCCCGCATCGGGAGCGCCGAGGCCCGGACGCCGGCCCGCGCCGCCGCCGGCGCGGAGCCGCACGTCAGGATGGAGGGCGTGTCCTTCAGGTACCGCGGCTCCACCGGGATGGACGCGCTCACGGGGATAAGCCTGGCGATCCGCCCCGGAGGCTCTATGGGCGTGATCGGCCCCACCGGCTCGGGGAAGAGCACGCTCGCATACCTGATGCTGAGGTTCTACGACGTCACGGGCGGCAGGATAAGCGTCTTCGGCGAGGACATCGGCGACTTGCCGGTGGGCGAATGGCGTGGCCGCATAGCGTACGTGCCCCAAAGGCCCACGCTCTTCACGGGGACGATCAGGGAGAACGTCCTTTGGGGCAGGGAAGGCGCGACGGACGCGGAGGTGATGGACGCGCTGACCCAGGCGCAGGCGGATGACTTCGTCATGGCCTCGCCCATGGGCCTGGACACGCCGATCGGCCAGGGGGGCGTGAACCTGTCGGGAGGGCAGAGGCAGAGGATCTCCATAGCCAGGGCCTTGGTCAGGGACCCTGAGCTCATCATACTGGACGACTGCATGAGCGCCCTGGACGTCATAACCGAGAGGGACATGAGGGAGGCGCTGCGCGCGCATGACTTCACCTGCGTGACGATCTCCCAGAGGATATCGTCCGTCCGGCAGTGCGACGACGTGTTGGTGCTGGACGGCGGGGCCATGGTGGGGTTCGGGCCGCATGAGGCGCTGCTGGGGGATTGCGGCGGGTACAGGGACATATACCGCTCGCAGATAGGGGAGGCGGTTCCCTGATGGATGAAAGGAAAAGGGGGGACGTGGCGGTCCCCGCCATCGGGAGGGGCATGGGCGGAAGGCCGGGGGGCCTCATGGGCGGCCCCATGGGCGGAGGGCCCATGGGTGGGCCGATGGCCCGATTCGCGCCCGGCGAGAAGGCGAAGGACGCGAAGGGGACCTTCCGCAAGCTCCTGCGGTTCTATCTGAAGGAAGGGAAGTCGCTGTTCGTGGTGGCCGTCCTGCTCATCGCCGAGACGGCCCTCTCGGTCTCGGTCCCGTACCTGGTCGGCCGGAGCGTGGGGGCGATGGCCGACGGGCTGGGATTCGGGGCGGTGGACTCATTCGCGGCCATCCTCGTCGCGGCCTACTCGGCCAACTGGGCCATAGGGATCGTCCATGGCCTGATCATGACCGGGGCCTCCCAAAGGATCGTCAAGGACCTGAGGAACGCCATGTTCGACAAGTTCCAGACCCTCCCGCTCGCCTTCCACGACACCCATACGCACGGGGAGCTCATGAGCAGGCTGACGAACGACGTCGACAACATCAGCTCCACCATCGCCCAGTCGACGACGCAGCTCATCAGCGCGGCCATCATGGTGGTGGGATCGTTCTCGGTGATGCTCTACCTGAACGCCTACCTGGCGCTGACCGCGTTGATCACCGTGCCGCTGGTCATCCTCTTGACGAAGGCCGTTTCCGGCAGGTCGCGCAGGCTGTTCAAGGCGCAGCAGAGGGAGCTCGGGAAGCTCAACGGCATGATCGAGGAGTCGATCGCCGGGCATAGGATAGTGCAGGCGTTCAGCATGGAAGGCAAGGTGGTCGAGTCATTCGGCGAAACCAACGAGAGGCTGCGCCGCAACGCCGTCCTCGCGCAGATATGGTCCGGCGTCCTTATGCCCTTCATGAACGTGGTGACCAACCTGGGCTACGTCGCGATCGCCGCGGTGGGCGGCACGCTGGTGTACCGCGGGTTGGCCTCCGTGGGCGTGATAGCCAGCTTCACGGCATACTCCAGGCAGTTCACGTTCCCCCTGAACAACATCGCCGGGATGTTCAACAACCTCCAGTCGGCCCTGGCCGGCGCCGAGCGGGTCTTCGAGATCCTCGGGGAGGAAGGAGAGGGGCCGGACCCCGAGGGGGCGGCGGAGATGACGGACCCCAAGGGCGACGTGCGGTTCGAGCATGTCACCTTCTCATACGTCGAGGGGGTCAAGGTGCTGGACGACGTCAGCTTCGAGGTGAGGGCCGGCAGCAAGGTCGCCCTGGTGGGGCCTACGGGCGCGGGGAAGACGACCATAGTGAACCTGCTGACGCGGTTCTACGACGCGTCCGAGGGCGCCATCTACCTGGACGGCACCGACATAAGGAAGTATCGGCGCGACTCGCTGAGGACGGCCTTCTCCGTCGTCCTACAGGACACGTGCCTGTTCACGGGGACGATAGCCGACAACATCAGGTACGGGAAGCCGGAGGCGACCGACGGGGAGGTCGTCGAGGCGGCCACGCTGGCCGGCGCCGACGCGTTCATAAGGAGGCTGAGGGGCGGGTACGGCACGGAGGTGAGCGGGCAGTCGGACAACCTCTCCCAAGGGGAGAGGCAGCTGCTGGCCATCGCCAGGGCCGTACTTTGCAAGGCCCCGATCCTGGTCCTGGACGAGGCGACCTCCAGCGTGGACACGAGGACGGAGCTGAGCATCCAGAGGGCGCTGCTGAGGCTGGCCTCTGGCCGCACCTCGTTCGTCATCGCGCATAGGCTCTCGACGATACGGGACGCCGACGTGATCATGGTGGTGCAGGGCGGGAGGATAGTGGAGAGCGGGAGCCACCGGGAGCTATTGGCTTTGGGGGGCGAATACGCTAAGATGCATGAGAGTCAGATGTGACGGCGGCCCGCGCGCGGCCGCGGATGGGGGCCATACGCTTGAAATGCCCGTACTGCGGTTTCATAGAGGACAAGGTGATCGACTCGAGGCCCGTGGAGGACGGCTCCGTGACCCGCAGGAGGCGGGAGTGCTCGTTCTGCCAGAAGCGGTTCACGACATATGAGAAGCTCGAGAGCATACCGCTCATCGTGGTCAAGAAGGACAAGTCGCGCCAGGCCTTCGACAGGGAGAAGATAGTCAAGGGGCTGGTGAAGGCATGCGAGAAGAGGCCCGTCACCTTGGAACAGATAAGCCAGATGGCGGCCGAGGTGGAGTCCATGCTATACAACTCGCTGAACACCGAGGTGGAGTCGGAGAGGATCGGCGAAGCCGTCATGGAGCGTCTCAAGGAGGCCGACGAAATATCCTACGTGCGGTTCGCGTCGGTCTACAGGCAGTTCACGGACGTAGGGAGCTTCATCGAGGAGCTGGAGGGGTTGCTGGAAGGTAAGGGGGCCCCGGGGGGGCGCAACGAGTCGGTATGATGGGGGGTTGGTGAATTGGGTAAGACGAAGCTGCTCGTGAACCTGCCGGAGGGGTTCTTCAAGGCGCCCGCGCTGGCGGGGAGGTTCGACAGGTTGGGGGAGGCCATGGAGCTGCGCAAGACCTCATACGACTCCATAGGCCAGTTCAAGGACGACATCGGCTGGCCGAACGCCATCTTCATGTGGGCGTGGCCGACCTTCACGGACGCCGACGTGGAAAGGGCCGCCGAGCTGCGCTTCATGGGGCAGATCAACACGACACAGCGCCACGTCAGGGCGTGCTTCAAGAAAGGGATAGCCGTCTCGGAGGTCAGGGGGGCCTGGTCGCCGGCCGTGGCGGAGATGGCGTTGGGGCTCATATTGACGGGCCTGCGGAAGATCAGCCAGTACCACATGGACATGCGGATGGGCGCTGAGGTTTGGGACGGCGGATTCCCATACGAGACGGATCCCCTGGAGAGGCAGCTTACGGGCAGGTCAGTCGGCATAGTGGGCTTCGGCGGCATCGGCAGGAGGCTGTCCGAGCTGCTGGCGCCGTTCTCGGTGAGGCTCGGCGTGTACGACCCATACCTTCCCGCCTCGGCGGCGGAGGGCTGCGGCGCCGCAAGGTACGAAAGCGTCGCCGAACTGGCCGCCGACTCGGAGGTCCTCGTGCTTTGCGCGGCCAACACGGAGGGCGCGGCGAAAGTGGTGGGAAGGAAGGAGATCTACTCGCTGAGGAAGGACAGCCTCCTCGTGAACGTGGGGCGCTCCATGCTCATGGACATGGACGCGCTGGCGGAGCGGCTGGAGGCCCTGGAGATCACAGCGATGCTGGACGTATTCGATAAGGAGCCCCTGGAGCCCGACTCCAGGTTCCGCAGGATGGCGAACGCCTACCTTACGCCGCATCGGGCCGGCGGGATAGTCGAGTCCGCCGTGAGGTCGATCGACTACTTGACGCACGACCTCCTCGCCTTTTTGGAAGGTGGGGAAAGGAAGTACGCGGTCACGGAGTCGATGATGAACTGCTTCCCGAATTGATTTTTCGGGGCCATGCCCGGCGCGACGCCGCGGCTGGGGGGGGGTGGCTTTATGGGCGGCCAGGAAGGATGCGTATTTTGCATGATAGCCTCCGGCAAGCTGAAGGCGGACGTCGTCCTTGAGGACGGCGACGTCATCGCGTTCAGGGACATAGCCCCCAAGGCGCCCGTCCACGTGGTGGTGGCGAGCAAGGGGCACGTGAGGGACCTGTCGGGGCTGGACGGCGGGGACGGCCGATTGCTTCTCTCGATCATGGGCGCGGTGGCGAGGGTGGCCGAGTCCGAGGGGCTGAGGGAGGGGGGCTACAGGGTGGTCACGAACTGCGGCAGGGATGCCGGCCAAAGCGTGCCCCACCTGCACTTCCACGTCCTCGGGGGCGGGACCCTGGGCGACATCGCGTAGCCGGCGCCGCCATGGCCGGACGGCCGCGGCATGGCCCCACGGCGGCCTAGGCTGCCTGCCGGGATCGCCGGGCCACGCTCAGAACTGCGGGAACACGGGCGGCGGGTCCGATATGTCCGTCCCCAGCCGGTTCCTCACTATGGCGGGTATCCTTACCCAACCCAACTGGATGCAGGCCAAAAGCCTCTTCTCCCCGAAGAGCAGCCTGTACCCGCCGCCGTCCAGGTTGCGCGAGACCACGATGGGCTGCAGCAGGCCCTTGTCGAAGATGCTCTTGGCTATGCGGTCTATCTCCGCCTTGTCGGCCAGCATGATCCGCTCGGCCTCCTCGACGTCGTACAGGATCTCCTCCACCTTTATCTGCTCCAGGTCCTCGTTGCCCTTCGAAGACAGCGGGCTGGAGTCCAGGTGGCGCTTGAACGAATAAACGAACGGGACCACGAGGTCGACGTTCTTGTTCTGCTGGAACGACTTGGTGGCCTTCTTGGTGATCTCGTAGAGTATGCGCGGCCTGTCCGTGGCGTCGGACATGTACCTTATCCTGAATAAGGTGCCGTAGTCCCATGTCTCGCCCCGCAGGTACGGTTCCTGGCCGGTCTTTTCGATAATGTCCTGCGTCGCCTCCTTGGCGGCCGAGATCAAGATGCCCTCGACAGTGTCCCAATCGGAGTCGAACGTGACCCGGAAGACGGCCTCGTCCAGTATGTAGGCCGACTCCTCGTCCTTCTGATGGAAGGTGGTGTTGATGGCGACGGTGGAGAACAGGAGGTTGTTGGGAACGTGCAGGATCCTGCCCGAGGCCTCCTCGCTGCCGACGGTCCCGCCGACCTGGTTGAGGGTGAGGTACATCGGGGTGAACTTGATTATGTCGCCCATCAGCCCCAGGTTGGGGAAGATGATCCTGTCGCCGATCTTGTACGGGCGGCTCACGATTACCAGGACCCAGGCCGCGATGCCGCTTACCGGGGCTTGAAGCGACCAGCCGAGCATCATGCCCCCGAACATGGAGAAGAACCCCGCGAACGAGCCCAGCTGGCCGAAGATGAGCGCGACGCCGAATATGGCCACTATGACGGCGATCACCTTGTAGAGGACGGACAGCATCCCCGTCTCTATGTCCGAGCCTTTCCTCAGCCTTATCTTCAGCATGGTCGCCAAGGTGGCCGCGTGGAACCCGGACATGCAGGCGAAGACGATGAACAGGTAGAACATCACGGAGTAGCCTTCGCTGACCTCGTATATGGACAGGCCCTCGCCGTCCATGACAGAGCAGGCGATGGCCGCGGCCAGCGAGATGAGCAGCTTTGCGGCCGTACGGCCGGGATTTATCTTCCTTTCCTTCGCGTTCGCCATACGCCGCACTCGCCACCTTCGGCCGGGCCTGCCCCGCCTACGGATATGCCGCCCCTTTCGATGCCGTACTGGGCCGAGCCGTGAGCCGCCAAAATAAAAGCGGCGCGTAGATGATACTTTACGCGCCGCCCAATGGCAATATTTACCCTTCCTCTCAAATGGGGTCCGGCATATGCGGGGCCGTCACTTGGACTTCCGCTTCCTCGCGGCCTCCGACTTCTTCTTCCTCCTTACGCTCGGCTTCTCGTAATGCTCCCGCTTCCTTACCTCCGCTATGACCCCCGACTTGGCGCATTGCTTCTTGAAGCGCTTTAAGGCGCTGTCCAGGGACTCGTTTTCCTTGAGACGGATCTCAGACACTCATTTCCCCCCCTCCGGCGACCAGGATCGCGCCGGGACGTAGCCTACCGGCATGTTGCGTGGCATTCATTATAAAGGCATGGGCCGGCAAAGTCAATAAGCGGGTTAAGCCTGCCTGATCGGGGCTGAGCCGCCGTGCGGGCCCTTCACGTACGCGTCCCTCACCTTCCCGTAGACGATGAAGGTGTAGGCGGTCCCGAAGGCCAGGTACGCCGTGTTGACGGCCCATATGACGGCGATGCCGGCGGCTTGGCCGTTTATGGGCGACATGGCCGCCTGCATGGCCACGAATGCGGCGTCCAGGGACAGGAGCCTCAGCATGGTGGACCAGAAGGCGGTTTCGGCCAGCTTCTTCCCGCTCCGAAACGACTGCCCGTAGTAAAAGACCGAAACCAGCCAGAAGGTGAGGTAGACCCTGATGAAGCAATAGCAAATGAGGATGGTCACAACGGTAACGAAGTCCAAAAAGACCATCTCGTTGAAGATCGCCAGGCCGCCCACCAAGACCGCGCGGGTCACCACTATGGCCGGAACGGAGGCTATGACGGCCGCCACCGCGAAGGCGCAGGCGACGAGGACGGAGACGAACGTCGCCAGCAGCATATGGGGGATGGAGCGGACGGAAGATGAGAGGTAACGCCGGAAGCCCAGCCTTTCGGGCTCGCAGGCCGCGAAGGCGCCGCCCAGCGCGAATGAGAGGTACAGCCCGCCCACGAGCGAGAGACCGGCCATACCGACCGCCGCGTATGTCAGGGTCTCCGCCGAAAGCGCGTGCCTCATGATGACCTTAAGCACGTATATGACGCTGAGGCCTATGTCCGCCCCCTCAAACAGGCTGACCGCCGATATGATCTTAAATATCGGGAAGGCGTACGCCACGACGCCGAAGGCCGCCGCCGCCAATGCGGCGAAGGCCAGCATGTATGGCTTCCTAAAGGCCGTTGCGATCGCCTTGGCTGCGAACGCTATCCCCATCATCCCCTTCCTCCGCCATGGGCGCGCGACTGCGCGCCGGTCGGGCGTAGGTCATTGCAGGCTGTCCACGCCGACATCGCGCGAGAGCCGCTCCACCTCGGGCCGGTCCACCAGCCCGATCTCCTCGTGCATGCAGTTCGAGGCGGCGCAGGCCGTCGCGAGCCTGATGGCCTTCCTCATGCAGTACCCTCTGCCGAGCGCCACCGCGAACCCCGCCACCATCGCGTCGCCGCTGCCGATCGTGTTGACGGCCTCCAGCTCGGGGGGGAGGGCGGCGAAGCCGTAACGGTCAGAGACCACCAACACGCCGTCCTTGCCCATGGAGGCGGCCACGACCTTCGGCCCCGCGCCGAGCAGGGAGCGGGCGGACTCGGCGACGTCCCGCAGCGTCCCAGGCGTGTACCCTACCATGTGCGAGAGCTCCCGCATGTTCGGCTTAACCATGAACGGCCTGGCCGCGACGCCGCGCCTCAGCGCCTCTCCGCTGGTGTCCAGGATGGACCTTACGCCCAGCCCGTTCGCCAGCCCGATCAAGGTCGCGTAAAAATCGTCCGGTATACCCAGGGGGTACCCGCCCGTGCATATGAGAACGGTCCTCGCGCGGTCGGACCCCGAAAGGAGCCGCTCCACCTCGGCCAGCAACGCCAGGCGGTCCGACCCCGATATCTCCGGCCCGGACTCTATGACCTCGGTCTCCGTCCCCCTTGCGCGGTCGATGACGTTCACGTTGGTCCTGACCTCGCCTGGGACCTTGATGAAGGTGGTGCCCACGCCCCACTCGCGGAGGCTGCCCTCCAGCCATTCGCCGTAGTGCCCGGCCGCGAAACCCACCGCGTGCGTCCCGGAGCCCAGGGCGGAGGCTACCTTGGCCACGTTTACGCCCTTGCCGCCGGGCGAGACGACGGTCTTGGCGCTGCGGCGCATCGTCCCCACCTCGAAGTCGTCTATGAAGTGTATCTTATCCACGGCGGGATTCAACACGACCGAAAGAACCATTAAGGCCCAGCCTTTCCGTCCCGCGTCCGCTCAGCCATCGGCCGCCTCCGTCAGGACTTCCGATAGCATGCGGGCTATCTCCCGCCGCTCGTACCTGCGCACCTCATCCCAATTGGGGCTGTGGCTCGGGGCGCCGTCCTCCCAGGCGTCATACAGCGCCTTGAAGGCCGTCCTTATCATGCCTATGTCGGAGCAGTCGGCGACCGTGCCCGTCGCGGTCTCACGGATCAGATCCGCGGCCGCGCCCCGCCCGGGCACGACGGCCAGGATCGGCCTGCCTGACCTCATGTATTCGAATACCTTACCCAGGTGGAAGGCTTCTTCGCCGGCCCCGGCGACCAGCAGGAGGCAATCGGACGTGACCAGGCTCTCCACGCTCTGCCTATGGGGCAGGTACGGCATGACCTCCACGACCCCGCCCAGCCCATGGGCCTCGGCCAAGGACTCCACCTGCCGCCCCTTGAAGCTCCCGATCATCCTTACCGTCACCTTGCCGGGGTTGACCGAGCCGTTCGCCACCAGGCCGGATAGGGCCTCGAAGAACGGGTCGGGCCTGCGCCTCCCGTATAGCAGGCCGGTGAACGTGACCGTGAACCGCGCGCCCCTTTCGCGGGGCCCGCCCAAGCCGGCGAAGTCCTCCTCGTCGTAGCCGTTGGGGATGGATCGGACCTTGCCCTCCGCGAAAGGGTACATGGAGAGGAAGTTGTCCTTCATGTAAGGCGTGTTCGCTATTATCCTGTCGGCGCGGCGGAAGACGGACTCTTCCATCGCCTTCTCCTTGCGCCTGCGCCTTTTACCGTAGCCGTAGTCGGCGATGTTGGGGTTCATGGTCCACTCGTCGCGGAAGTCCGCCACCCAGGGCAGGCTTCCCAGCCTTCCTTTCAGGTACAGGCCCATCAGGTGGTCGCTGTATGGGTAGGAAGTCGTGTACAGGACGTCGGGCCTGACCCTGGAGGCGGCCTTAAGGGCCGCCTTGCGGCCCATGCGCTGCCATGCCCTCTCGCCGTCCGGGATGAGCGCCTTCCTGGCCACGAACCTGCCGGGGTACGACAGGGGCCCTTTAAGCTCCGAAAAACACCAAGCCTTGGAGCGGATGACCTCCACGCCATCCGGGACCTCGGCGAGCATCGACTCGTCCCGCAGCGCGAGGCCACGGTCCGAGCGGGTGAAGACGGTCGGCTCCCAACCGTGGCCCCTCAGGTACTTCACGAACTTGACCGTCCTTTGCACGCCCGAACCGCCCGAGGGGGGGAACTGGTGCGCGACCATGAAGACATTCCTCAAGCGGCGGCACCTCTCGATGGGATTGGCGGCGTCGGGGGGGACTGGCGCCCCCAGGCGATCAGACCCCGACGCCGTGGTACTCAAAGCCTTCCGCGGCCGCCTCGGCGCCGCTCAGCACGTTCCTGTAGTCGAAGATGAGCCTCCGCCCCATTACGGCGCCCAGCCTTCCCAAGTCCATCGCCGCGAACCTGGGCCAATCCGTCAGGATCACGACGGCGTCGGCCCCGGCGGCCGCCCCGTACTCGTCGGGGCATACCTTGATGCTCGGCATGAGTTCGCCCAGGAACTCGCCGACCTTTTGGGAGGCCTCCGGGTCGAACAGGCTGAGCGAGGCCCCCCGGGCGCATAGCTCGCGCGCGAAGTACAGCGAGACGGAGTCGCGCATGTCCCCCGTGCCTTGCTTGAACGATAGCCCCAGGATGGCGATTAGCCTGCCCCTAAGGGACGACCCGGGCGGCGCGGCGGGATCGCCGAGGGCAGTCGCGACCTTCCCCGCGAGGCGCCTCCTCTGCGCCATGTTGGACTCGGCGGTCGCCTCCAGGATCATCAGCGGCACCCCCAGCGACCTGCCCTCATGCAGGAGGGCCGCCAGGTCCTTCGGGAAGCAGCCCCCGGAGAAGCCGGGGCCCGCCGCGAGGAACTTGGGACCTATGCGGTCGTCCATGCCCAGCCCGCGGGAGACGTCCCTCACGTCCGCCCCGACGGCCTCGCAATAGCCGGCGACCTCGTTTATGAAGGCCACCTTCATCGAGAGGAAGGCGTTGGCCGCGTACTTGAGCGTCTCGGCCGACTCCGGTCCCGTCATGACGAACGGCGTCCCCGGGGCCACCATCGCCTCCATCGTCTCCCTCAGCCGTAGGGCGGCCCCATCGTCATCGCAGCCGATTACCACGCGCGAAGGGTGCAGCGTGTCGCGTATGGCGCTGCTCTCCCTCAGGAACTCCGGGCACGAAAGCACCTCCAACCCATACGCCCGCACCGCGTCCGGCGCGGCGCGCACGATGGCCTCCCTGACCTTCCTGGCGGTCCCCGCCGGGACGGTGCTCTTGACGACCACGTCCATGCGCCCCGCCATGTTCGCGCCTATGTCGCGCGCGACCGCGAACAGGCTGGACAGGTCCGCCTTTCCGTCGGGGCCCTGCGGGGTCCATACGCATATGAAGGCCATCCCGCTGCCGGCTATCGCCTCCGCGTTGCTGACGGTGAACCTGAGCCTGCCGGCGTCCAGCGCGTCCCTCAGCATCCCGGCCATCCCCGCCTCGCCCAAGGTGCACCGGCCGGCGCTGAGCGAGGCGACCTTGGCGGCGTCCCGGTCGGCGCACGTAACGTCGAAGCCCGCGCCGGCGAGGCACAGCGAGGTGGCCAGGCCCACGTACCCGGCGCCTATGCAGGCGATCCGACTTGCTTTCCCTACCATAGATGAAGCCTTCCCTGATATGGATGTAATAGGCAATTATAACGCAAAAGGGGGGAGTTGGCTCGCGCCGGGCCGGCCCGGACGCGGGCGGATGGCCTTCAGGCCTTCGGGCGGCCTAGGAGGCGCCTCAGCTCACCCCTGACCTCGCCGGTCGCGATGAGGGCGGCCGCGTACACGGCGACCCCGACGGCCACGGTGGCGGCCAGCGTGGCCACGCCCCGCCCGACGGTCCTGTCGACGGCGAAGACGGCGACCCCCATGGCGGCCGCGGATGACAGTATGCGGATCACCGAGGCCAGGGGGACCTCCCACCGCAGTATGCCCCTGTTGATGAGCCCGGCCAGGAGGAAGTAGAGGAGGTAGGAGAGGAACGTCGAGACGGCCGCGGCCATGAAGCCGTAGATCGGCACCGCGATCAGGTTGAACGTCAGGTTGAACGCCGCGCACGCCATGTTTATGTATAGGATGGGCTTGGTCCTGCCCTTCAGCTCACAGCCTTTGTTCCTGTAGTCGGCCAGGCCGAGGAAGAACAGGCCCGCGGCGGCGAGCACCATCACCGGCCAGCCTTCGGCGTACCGCGCGTTCCTGGCGGCGAGGAAGACCGAGGAGACCGACTCGGCGAGCGTCGCTATGCCGACCAGGGCCGGGACGGCGACCAGCAGGTAGTACCTGACCCCGGACGACATCGCCTCGGCCGCGGCCTTAGTGTCGCTGCCTTTCCAGGACGCCATGGCGCGCGGGTAGACGCCCCTCAGGATGCCGACCGATATGGCCAGGAAGGCGCTGGAGATGACCTGGTAGTTCGCCATGTACACGCCGGCCATCGCATCGCCGTCGCCCGTCGGCGAGAGGAAGGCTATGATGTACCTGTCGGACAGGTTCAGTAGGCTGGTGGTCATGTTGATCACGATGAACGGCGCGCCGTATGAGATGAATCTCCTGAACATGGGTTTGGAGAAGTGGCGCCGCCCGAACCGGAAAAGCCCCTTGTATTTAATGTAGAAGACCGCGCACACCGCGGTGTCCGTCACGGCGTTCCCCAGCAGGAGGTATAGGAAGCTCCCGCCCGCCGGCTCCAGCGCGGCGGTCAGGGCGGCGCCCAGCG
>Ga0123353_10002642_pt1 | contig 22317 bp, 22 predicted proteins | sample TergutLab28metaG_3_FD_92763 | JGI IMG/M metagenome (GOLD analysis project Ga0123353, IMG submission 92763) | Labiotermes labralis P3 segment gut microbial communities from Petit-Saut dam, French Guiana - Lab288 P3 | ecosystem: Host-associated > Arthropoda: Insects > Digestive system > Gut ... | reverse complement strand
TGTAAAAAGTTCCCAAGCCCATACGATCGCTTCTTTTTTGTAGTAGTCGCCAAATGACCAGTTGCCAAGCATCTCAAAAAATGTGTGGTGATAATGATCTCTTCCTACTTCTTCAAGATCATTATGTTTACCTGACACACGCATACATTTCTGAGAGTTCGCGGCGCGTTTTAACCCTTTGGGATTATCACCCAAAAATATCGACTTAAACTGATTCATCCCCGCGTTTGTAAATAAAAGCGTAGGATCATCCTGCGGAACAACTGGGGCGCTTTGCGCGACTGTGTGGCCGCGATCGGCGAAGAATTTGATAAATTCATCGCGGATTTGGTTTGATGTTTTCATTTTTGTGATTTGTACCTGTTTTAACTGTGATTATAGAGACACATTAAAATGCAATCTCTAAATATAAACAATGCACCTCTTTCTGTACATTGGATTCTTTAGAATTTTATTGAAATCCATGAGCGTACAAAATTTTTATTTTTAAGACCGAATTGTACCGTGATTTGAAATATTTTATATATATGTAGATTCTGATACCTTTCTGAATTCTCAATTTCAAAAATCTCTCAGCATAATTCTGTGTAAAAATGTTATCTTATTTTAAGCCCATCGAATTCGAGAGATTTATGGATGCGGAGGATATTACATGAAAAAAAACAGCGGCGAAAAACTCTTAACCCACTCCGGCAGCATAAGCCACGGTCAAGCGATTGACAAAGCAACGATAGAGTACAAAAAATATCAGCAAAAAACACTAAGCGAAGTAGAAAAATCATTTTTAGACTCAATAAAACGGATGAATTTTGACGATAAATAATCGCGGGGGAGCTAAACAATTCTTTTGAGTTTTGCAACAGGTTTGTGAGTTGGGAGAGGGGGAATATAGCTAATGCGTTTGAGGCGTTTTGTCTCCAAAGAGCTGGGGATGGAGTTGCGCAAATTGCGCTAATTCGCGTGTGTCAACGCAACAAAAGTAACTCCGTCCCAAATTCCCACAAAAAGCACCTTTGTGTTTTTTGCATAAACCTTGTGTCTTCAAACTAATTTCGTCTCTCCAACCAAACAGCGCCAAGAGGATTATATAAGATACACGTTCTGCTGTTTGTAGAAACGATGTAATCACTTACCATTGTACGTACTGGGAAGACGTTTGTAGTAGCCTTCACGTATGTGACGATTTTATTTGTAAACGATGTAAATCTGAAGTCGGCACCGTCAACAGACCCTGTTCCATCTGCTTTGAAAATCCAAGTTCTTCCTTCAACACATTTCCAAGTACCTATCAATCGTTGATCAACAGGAACAGTAGCGTTTCCAGCAGTTACCGTTATGAATATTATTGCCAACATTCCTAGAAAAAACCTTTTATCTAGCATAATTTTCCCCTTTAAGAAATTTTTATTCAGACCGTTTGTCAATTATAAACGACTTGGTATATTATTTGACACTCGGTACTTGATTTATTATTCTAATGTTGTTCATTGTATATAAATAGTGAACTGGTACGACGTTTCAAATTTTCAGAAAAAACGCCCATTTCTGTTTGTACTCTGTTTGCAATTGACTGTAAAAATATAGGTTCATCTTGTCTGCTTCCATCTCTTCGTAAACGAGGGTTTTCAAATCGAATATATGCCCTTTCATCATGAATATCAATAGTGAAAGCTGAAGTGATTAAGTAAGTCAAACCATGAGTAATAACAATGTTATACTCTCCCTGAAGACGTCCAAGATGAAAGTCCGCTATAGCGATTCGAACGGCGGCGTCTTTGATGAGCAAATTATGTGCTCTTCTGTATAAATCGTCTCGTGATACTCCGATTAAAGGAATTTCAATGGTGTGAGAGGGCGGATGCGGCATTGGTTCTGCTATTACAATTTCGGCAGTATAATATGTTCGGAATTGAGAAATATAAGACGTATAAACCTTGTCATTAACTGTTCCACTCGAAGTACGCGTACCAATACGTTTCGCTCTTTCAGTAGCATTTCTTATATCAATCGCCTCGTTTGGATACATTCGTTGGGCTTCATTAAGCAATCGATTTAATATAACTTCATCGCGATGTCTTTGAGAGGCTTCTCTTTCAAATACGCTGTATGACGCCCCCATTCGTTTGGGTGAAGGAGTTGGCGGGTAACCATTCGAGCCACTCAATTGAAAAAAATCGCCACTCAGTTCAACTCTATCAATAGCTCGTTCACTTCCTGTTGGTCCCAAAGCCATTCTTTGATATTTTGCCCCCAAATGTATTGGTACCATTGCACAAGAATTTAATAAAAATACTGCAAATAAAGCGATTGTGACAGACAAAACTCTCTTGATACTCATAAAGGCTCCTTTTATTAGTTGAGATATTATTGACTTATTACAAATTCAAACATATAAAAACGGCTTTTCAATTAAATTTTGATGTGAAATCAAAAATAAAGCTAAAATAATTGATGTTACATGAAAGAATCCGGTTTAATAAAAAATTCCCAAAACATTCAAATTATAACTATTAAATTTAAGAGGATAATAAGGAGGCAGATGGATGGACTCGCTGGGTAAACGAATTGTACATTATAGGAAAAAAGCGGGTCTTTCTCAAAAGGACTTGGCTGTTGCTATTGGTACATCATCTTCTGTTTTGAGTTACTATGAAAGCAATGTCAATGACCCGCCGACTCCAATGTTGGCAAAAATTGCGGAAGTTTTGGATATAACAAGTGACAAGTTATTGGGTTTGGAGCGTTTCCATCCGCCTGTAGTTTATAAAAACAGAAACGAATATACACTGCTTCGAGTACACCGTATCTTAAATACCCTCGGACAAGATAGAGTATTGGAGTTCGCTACTGGATTGTCAGAAGTTCCCAAATACACTGAAAGAAAATGATGCAAACTTCTTAGCAATATTTCACAGCGCCAAGATGTATTTATCTTTTTACAAATCACAAACCTATTAATTTAAGAACATTTTTTAAATCCGGGACAGACCTGCGCAAATTGCATAAACTAGCAAAAGTCAACACACAATAAGCGCAATACCGTCCCCAATTACCAGAATGATTTCAAGCCTTTTGATACAAAACTTTGCCGATTTTTTGAACGTGGTGTACAAAGCCGCTGGGATCGTGCTCTATCTCCATTAAGTGCGGCTCAATATCAAAGTTATCTATTTCACGACATATTTTTTGCAGACGAACCTCGCCGCTCATCCAATCACCGGAAAAGTTGTCAAAAATAACTGCAATATCGATGTCACTGTATTCGTGCGGCGTCCCGTCCAAATAGGAACCGAAAAGCAATATCTGTTTAGGATCAAACTCTTTTGCCACAACATTTGCATATTTTTCAGCTATTTTAAGAGCTTGTTTTTTATCCATGATAAAAACTCCTCTGTTTGAGAAAACAACCGTTCACATACACCATGTGCTGACAAGAGCTTATGCACGCGTTCTTTATACTTCGGATACCGCGCTTCAATATTTAGCGGATTTACAAACTCAATAAAATCCCATTGCTCCGCCGATAAAACGTCCTTCAGTCCGGCAAGTTCAATTAATTTTTGCAAATGATGCGTTTTTGCAGGGATGTTTTCTTCGTTATCAACATAACAACAATATGCTTTCAATGCTCTTTCTGTTATCAAGTGACAAAGAAAACCACAGAGCAAATAGTGCTTATTTTTCAGCAACAATTGCGCCGCGTTTATTTCATCATTACACAAATCAATCCAGTAATCTACATGCTTAAAACTTCTTTTTTCATCATCATCCATAGTTTATAATATACATGATGCTTGCGAATACATTATCGTAATTATTTCTGTCAGAAATGCTCAAAATCAAATCTTATAAATCATTCTCCACCAACTTGGGGGCGGGGTTGCGTTTATTTCACAACCCCCAACCCTCAACACGGTAATCACTGCGGCGGGGATAGCTTTTTTCGACATCTTTATATGCTGAATGATTTTTTACAACCTCAAGGACGCGAAAAGCAGACCGCATAATCTCAAAAGCTCCTGCTTTGTACCGTGGCTTTAACTTTGGGGGTTCCGTTTGTTTCACATCGGCTTAAACAAAAAAATCAAGCTAAATTGCTCTTTACGCTACTGAAACGTATATTTCGGAAATGAAATTAAGTGAGCACCGTCCCCGAAATAGTCCCCAAAATTATTGAATTCAAGTGAGCACCGCAAATTGAATATGTCTTTTTTTGACTGACGGCGTTGAACAAAATCTGCAAAAAATCTTCTGCTAATCTGCCCATATCGCCATTTTTTCCCCAAAATTTCAACAAATCCGGTTTTGTCCGTTGAACTATTTTTCAACGCTTTTTGTGAAATTGCGATAATATGTCGTGCTTTACGCGTGTAAAAGCCTTATATTAAATGTAGAGGAGATTTGAAGAATGAAAAAACAAACACCTAATTTCAACAACCATATTATTAAAACCAAAGGAGGTTTTACCATGAAGAAGCATCTAGTTTTATGGATGGCTTTGGCCGTGATGGCATGGACTTGGACGGCGGCGGCTCAGGTTCGCACATTAACCCTTAACTACAACTACTCCGGCGCTCCCACAGGCATAACGGTGCAGACAGACGCCCACGGGAATCTGATGACACCGCTGCCCGCTCCGGTAAGACCTCATACAAATGCGAACAGAGTTTGGGGCTTTAGGGGATGGTATTTGACGGAGGCTCAGGCCAATACGGATACGTCCGCAAGCGTTGCAAATCCCAGAACCGCGGGTATGGTAATATTGGGCCCGACAGGTACGAGATTTACCTCAAATACCACGATTCACGCGCGGTGGACCGACCAGGCGCGGCCGAATTTGAATGATATTCCCGCGGCTATGAGAGAAAATTTTGACTGGCTCAGAAACGTTCGCCATGAACAGGCGCTTCCTAACTATAACACCAGCGCCGAACGTATTTACTTCAACGCAAACGGCTCTGTCAGACAGCGCAACTCTGTATTCCACATGATTTGGGAGGGCAACGGTACTATTAACTGGGTTGTAAGATGGGAATCGGGCAGACGTATTACCCTTGCGGAACGCCAAAACATGGCGCGTATGCTCCACGAATCAATTAACGTATGGACACGTCCTTTAATCGGTATGCCCGGCTGGCCTTTCGGTGAAATCCCTGTTACTATTACGGGTTGGGCAGTTAGAAGCAGAGACGTGATTGTGGACCCGCAGCCCAATGAACAGATTTGGGTCAACAGCGATCATCTCTCTCCTTTCGGTGACAATGCTTTCCCCGCAACGCGCGACTTCATGGCGAGCGCGCCGAGCAATTTGTCACGGTTTATTCAATTCGGCGGATCAGGCAATGTAAACAGAACTTACACTTATCCGGGCGGTCTCCATGCACGTTTTGACATGTATCAGTGGGTTACCGCAGGATTCGGCGGAGCGGTAGGCGGCGACTGGGGTAATCGTTTGGGCGATACCCGTATTATAGGATACGGCTCAGGAGTCAATGCTCAGGGACAAAACTCTTTGAACGGTGTTCAGACCCACGAAGTCGGGCACAGTTTCGGTTTGTATGACCTTTATACTCCGCGTACAAGAATGCCTCCAGATACGAGAGTGGCCGACGCTACCGGAAACAGAGTTTTTGGGTCGGGTGACTTACGCACAGTCATGGACAGAACGTATAACGGTATTCTTAACACTTATGACGTATGGCAGATCCGCTACTACTGGGATTGGGTCCATAGCGCAACGCCAACTAACGACAGAAACAGATTATTCAGAGCGTCCGCTGTAACCGTAGCCAGCACCGGCAGCACAGGCTCATCAGGCGGCGGTACTTTCGCGACGGGTCAAAATATTACGATAAACGCGGGTACACGCAGCGGTCATACGTTCACCGGCTGGACTGTTTCCGGCGCGGGAGTAACCCTTGCCAACGCAAACAGCCCAACCACCAGCTTTACCATGCCGGCTAACGCTGTAACAGTCACAGCAAACTGGTCTGCGTCAACCGGTATCGTTACCAACTATACCATATCATTTAATGCTAACAACGGTACAGGTACAATGTCGCCTGATGTTGTACAGGAAGGCAATGATTACACTATCAAGGCAAATACTTTTACACGCGCCAACCATACATTCGCAGGCTGGAACACCGCGGCAAACGGCAGCGGAACAGCTTACGCGGCAGGCGCGGTAATTAGAAATGTTCGCTCGCATATTACGCTTTTCGCTCAGTGGACGGCGGTTCCGACGACTTATACAATCACATTTAACCCGCAAAGCGGTACAGTTACACCAACAAGCGCGGTAACCGGGACAAATGGAAGATTGTCAACTCTGCCGACTCCAACAAGAGCAGGATTTACTTTTAATGGATGGTTTACAGCGGCAACAGGCGGAACACAGGTAACTACAGCTACTGTATTCACCGCGAACGCAACAATTTTCGCACGGTGGACAGCGCTTCCGACTTATACAATCACATTTAACCCGCAAAGCGGTACTGTCACTCCAACAAGCGCGGTAACCGGAACAGATGGAAGATTGGCAAGTCTGCCAACGCCTACAAGAGCCGAATTTACTTTTAACGGATGGTTTACAGCGGCAACAGGCGGAACACAGGTAACTACAGCTACTGTATTCACCGCAAATACAACCATCCACGCACGGTGGACGGCGCTTCCGACCTACACAATCACATTTAACCCGCAAAGCGGTACAGTTACTCCAACAACCGCGGTAACAGGGACAAATGGAAGATTGACAAGTTTGCCTACGCCTACAAGAGCCGGATTTACTTTTAACGGATGGTTTACAACAGCTGCAACAGGCGGATCACAGGTAACTACAACTACTGTATTCACTGCAAATACAACCATCCACGCACGGTGGACGGCGCTTCCGACCTACACAATCACATTTAACCCGCAAAGCGGTACAGTTACTCCAACAACCGCGGTGACAGGGACAAATGGAAGATTGACAAGTTTGCCTACGCCTACAAGAGCCGGATTTACTTTTAACGGATGGTTTACAACAGCTGCAACAGGCGGATCACAGGTAACTACAACTACTGTGTTTACAGCGAACGCAACCATCCACGCACGTTGGACAGCAATTACCTATACCGTTGCATTCAACGCAAACGGCGGTACCGGTACAATGACATCCGACAACGTAACGCATGGCAGCAACTACACTATTAAAGCCAACACGTTTACACGTGAAGAGTTTATATTCGCAGGCTGGAGCACAGCCGCAACCGGCGGAACTAACTACGCGGCAGGCGCGCAGATCACTAATGTTACGGCTAACATCACGCTTTTCGCAAGATGGGATGCTCCCACATCTGTTCTCTCACAGGATAGAATCATCCCCGGCTTCGATAAGTCAAACAATGACGCGCCGGGAGCGATCACCGCGTTAGCGGCTGAGTTTACCGCAGGCCCGAATCCGGTCGCGAAATCAGCGGGTGCGGTGACTCTCTACCGCGCAGGCAAACGTGTTGACAATGCGGTACTTACGGTTTACGACGCGTCAGGTAACGCGGTCAGCAAAATCCGCATCAGCGACAGCCGCAACGGTGATCTCTCAGAACGCCGTGTCATCGGTACATGGGACTTGACAGATACAAGAGGCCGTCAGGTATCCGAAGGCACGTACCTTGTAAGAGGATCGGTCACAGTAGACGGCAAGCGCGAACGCGTCTCTGTAATGGTTGGTGTTCGGTAAATCTCCACAGTGAGATAATGATGAAGGCCCCGGGCGGATTGCCCGGGGCCTTTCTTTTTTGTGCTGATCCACAGTCACTCTTTCCTGTCAAAAAAAAGGCATGTTCCGTCACCGGAACACGCCTTTTTAATTTACTAACTAATCTGCCGTTACCAGCGATACTCCGGTCTTGGAGTATACGTTGTATGAAGCAGCTCGTGTGCTTTGTGTGAAAGCGGTTTCTCAAGGAACTCCTCATACACTTTAGCGATAGAGGGATTCTGATGAGAACAGCGCTTTGCCGAACCGGTATCATCCTGATAGAGACCTTCCGCACGCTTCTGACGAATCTCGTCATCAGCGCCGTAAGGCTGACCGCCGCCGCCAACGCATCCGCCGCGGCACGCCATAACTTCGATAAAGTGGTATGGAATCTCTTTGCCGTCGGCAATATCTTTCTTCACCTTGTCGAGAACTGATGAGATGTTGGCCATCCCGTGGGCAACCGCTACACGCACTTCTGTTCCGTCAACGTCAACCTTAGCCTCTTTCACACCATCAAGACCGCGCACTGCCGTGAGGTTTACGTCGCCGAGCTCTTTTTTGGTGATGAGATGATACGCGGTTCTAAGAGCCGCTTCCATCACGCCGCCAGTCGCGCCGAAGATTGTACCCGCGCCGCTGTACTCGCCAAGTATTGTGTCCACACCCTCTTCAGCCAGCTCGTTGAAGTCGATACCCGCAGACTTAATCATGCGGCTGAGTTCGCGGGTGGTAAGCGAGACGTCGATGTCTTTGTGGCCGCTTGACTCCATCTCCTTTGAGCGGGAGATCTCAAACTTTTTAGCGGTACAGGGCATAATTGAAACCATGAAAATATTTTTAGGATCAACGCCGATCTTCTTAGCGTAATAAGTTTTTGACAACGCGCCAAGCATCGCCTGAGGCGATTTCGCGGTTGAGAAATATGGAATCATCTCGTGATAGAATTTTTCCAAATAGTCAACCCACGCCGGGCAGCATGTGGTGATAAGCGGCAGCGGAGCCTCTTTTGTCGGCTTCTTAAAACGTTCCACAAACTCGCTTCCCTCTTCCATAATGGTAAGGTCTGCTGTGAAGTTTGTGTCAAAAACCGCTTTAAACCCGAGCTTGCGAAGCGCGGCGTAGAGCTTTCCGGTCTGTAAAGAACCGGAAGGCAGCCCAAAAGCCTCGCCGATCGCAACTCGCACAGCGGGAGCGATCTGCACTACGGTGTGAACGTCAGGCTTGCGCAGAGCGTTCCACACTATATGCTCTTCTGATTTTTCGTAGATAGCTCCAACAGGGCAGTGCGCAGAGCACTGGCCGCACTTGATGCACGGGCTGTCATTAAGAAGAACATCAGCGGCGGGAGCGATGCGTGTTTTTTCACCGCGTCCCAAAAGCTCAAGCGCCCACACATCCTGCATCCCCTGACAAACCTTGGCGCAGCGTCCGCACAGCACGCACTTTTCAGGATTGAGCACAAGCGAAGTAGTGCTTGTGTCCTGAGGAATCTCTTCAAGACGCTGAGGGTAAGTCATCTCCCTTATGCCAAACTCAGCCGCAAGGCGCTGCAGTTCGCAGTCCAAGTTTCTCGGACACGCGAGACAGTCGTTGGGGTGGGTCGATAAAATAAGCTCAATAACCGTTTTACGCACCTCTACGATCTCTGAATCGTGAGTGATGATGCTCATTCCGTCTTCAACAAGAGCCGCGCAGGCGCGGAGCATCTTCGGCGACCCTTCTATTTTGACAACACAAATACCGCACGCCGCCCACGGTTCAAGATCACGGTGCCAGCAGAGCGTGGGAATGTTAACCGATACCTTACGGGCCGCCTCAAGTATGGTAGTGCCTTGCTCTACCTCTACAGGGTGTCCGTTTATTTTTAATTTGATCATCTTATTCATCCTTTTTTAACTCTTATCAATCGTGTTAATCTCTCTCAATTAAAATTTAACGATGAGATATTAGTGTTTGACAACGGCTTTAAATTTACAGCACTCTTCACAGACTCCGCACTTAATACACTTTGTCATATCAAGCGTGTAAGGCTGTTTCTTTTCGCCCGCAATGGCGCCTACCGGACACTTTTTCGCGCAAAGTCCGCAGCCGATACACTTATCCGCGAGGATAGCGTACTGGAGCAGATTTTTACATTTACCGGCGGGACACTTTTTGTCCTTGATATGCGCTTCGTATTCGTGTTCGTAATACTTTAAGGTAGATATAACAGGATTTGGAGCTGTTTGACCAAGTGCGCAAAGCGCCGCTCTGCCCATAGCATGGCTTATCTGCTTCATCTTGCGGATATCTTCCTCTGTTCCGTTGCCGTTTGTTATCTTCTCAAGATAATTATAGAGCTGACGTCCGCCGATTCGGCACGGAGAGCACTTGCCGCACGATTCATCAACCGTGAACTCAAGATAGAACTTGGTCACGTCAACCATACAGTCATCCTCATCCATAACGATCATACCGCCCGAACCCATAATAGAACCGAGCTTCGCCAAGTTCTCAAAGTCAATCGGGGTATCAAGATAGTCGGAGGTGATAACGCCGCCTGAGGGGCCGCCTGTCTGAACAGCCTTGAACTTCTTGCCGTTAGGCACGCCGCCGCCGATATCATAAATAATATCGCGCAGTGTAGTACCCATTGGAACCTCAATGAGGCCGCTGTTTTTGATTTTTCCGGTGAGCGCAAAAACTTTTGTGCCCTTAGACGTTTCGGTTCCAAGTTTTGAGAACCACTCGCCGCCCTTAAAGAGAATAATGGGGATATTGGCCCATGTTTCCACGTTGTTAATAATCGTAGGTTTACCCCAAAGCCCCTTAACAGCAGGGAACGGAGGACGCGGGATAGGCATTCCGCGCTTACCCTCAATTGAGGCAAGAAGCGCAGTCTCTTCACCGCACACAAACGCTCCGGCGCCAAGACGTATTTCGATGTCGAAGTTAAAGCCGCTGTAAAGAATATCTTCGCCCAAAAACCCCATCTCCTTAGCCTGAGCGATAGCGACTTCAAGGCGGTGGATGGCGAGAGGGTACTCCGCGCGGATGTAAATAAAACCCTTATTAGCGCCCACGGTTCTGCCCGCAATGGTCATAGCTTCAAGCACAGAGTGCGGGTCACCCTCTAAGATACTGCGGTCCATATAAGCGCCCGGATCGCCTTCGTCGGCGTTGCAGACGATATATTTTTGATCGCTTGGAGTAGCTTGAGTAAACGACCACTTGCGCCATGTCGGAAAACCGGCGCCGCCTCTTCCGCGCAGTCCTGAAATTTTGAGATGCTCGACAACCTCTTCGGGCTTCATTTCAAAGAGCACTTTTTCTAAAGCGAGATATCCGTCGCGCGCGATGTACTCGTTAACGTCCTCCGGATTAATAAAGCCGCAGTTACGCAGTACCACGCGGAACTGTTTGCGGTAGAAATCAAGATCGTCTATGCTTGCGCGCTTTGAACCGTCCCCTTTGTTATAGAGAAGCTTTTCGATTCTTCTGCCTTTAATAATATGCTCTTCTACAATATCCTTAGCGTCTTCAGGCTTTACATGTACGTAAAAGCTCTCATCAGGGAGGATCTTTACAATAGGACCCTTTTCGCAAAAACCGAAACAGCCGGTTTTTATCACCTGATTTTCAGACGCTAAATTTTTATCTTCGAGCTCTTTCTGCAAATTGCGGAAAATCTCATCGGCTTTGCTGGACTCACATCCCGTACCGCCGCACACCAATATATAATTTTTAAATTTCATCTCTCCCCCTGATCACTTGAGAATATCTGACGCTGGTTTATCAAAAACATGACCATCCAAGAGCTTGTGCTCAATCAGATGTTCATTTACAATGCGTTTTGCAATATCACCCTTAACATTGCCATATACAGTATCGGGCATACCGGGAACCTGCACCTCCACAGTCGGCTCAACAGTACACATACCAATACATCCGGTTTGAGTAACGGTCACATCAGTCAGCCCCTTAGCGTCAATCTCATCAAGAAACGCGTCGAAAGCCTCTTTAGCGCCGGCGGCAATACCGCATGTACCCATACCAACTATAATATGAGTGGTCTTTCCATCGGTGTCGCGCCGCACAAGCGCGCTTTTTTTCTCTTCGCGGAGCTTTTTAAGATCCGCCAAAGTAATTTTACCCATTTATTAACTCCCCCTGTTTAATTTTTACTTTTGAAGTTTCGCTTAATTCATCTTCTAAAGATTTCAGGTATTTACGAAGCGCAATTAAAGAGTGCGCATCGCTCAAATCTCCCAAAGCATCTATAACCTCAGAGCGTGATACCGCGTACGAATCATCATTGAGAGTTCTGTTGAATGTAAGCTCAAACTCTCCGGTCAGCCCCATAAGGGTCACAATCGCGCTCACAAGATTCCCTGCGGGCGGAGCATCTATGTTTTTTAAACTGTAGTTGAAAAACAGCGATGTTCCAACACCTTTCTGCGAAGTGATATCCCACGTTCCGCTGCACTGAGAGATAAACTGGGCGAGAAACGACAACCCTAACCCCACCTTTCTCTTATCGTGCTTACCGGCTTCGGTAAAAAACGGATCGCGTACCCGCGACAAAACCGCCTCGTCCATCCCCTTGCCGTTGTCGGCTATTGTTATTTTGATACTTCTATCGCTCTCTAACATAGAGACGTCAATGACGCTCGCTTTAGCCTCAACAGAGTTCTGTACCAAATCAATAAGGTAATCGGACAAGGTATAGTGCATCGGAAAACCTGCCCTGCCTATACTTTATACTTTTGAAGAATTTCCGCAACTTTTGAAGTTGGGACACAGCCGTACACTTCGCCGTCTATTGTAAGCGCCGGAGCAAGACCGCAGCAGCCCACACAGCGTACAGCCTGAACCGAAAACATTCTGTCTTCGCTTGTGGCGTTAACCCCAACCCCTAAAAGCCTCTCAAGCTCTTTGAGCAGATCCTCGCCGCCCTTAAGATAGCAGGCGGTTCCCATACATACCGAAATGATATGCTTGCCGGGCTCTACCAATTTGAAGTAATGGTAGAACGTCATCACTCCGTAGATCTTCGCCAAAGGCACGTCAATTTTTTTTGACACTGTGAGCGCTACATCCCTGGGGATATACCTGTAAACCTCCTGCACTTTATGCAGGATCATAATGAGATTACCCGGCTTATCCTTCCATTCATCAATGAAAGCATTGAGCTCAGGCGTCAATTCCGTTAAAACCGGCATGCTTTGGGGCATACGGCATCCTCCTGAAATATGGTGAAGTGAACAAAATAGTTACATAATACACTAACTTTTAGAGAGGCGGCTTTCATAATGATTGCACCTGTCCAAGTATATAATATATATAAAATGACTCATCATATATAAGTATGCGAGATACTTTTTTTTAGCCTGCGTTATTTTAGGCGAACTTCCTGATGAGGAGTTGTAAGCTGTAATATTGCATTACGGGTGGATGGGGGGGGTTATTTCATCTCAATACCAATGAGTTCAACACGCTTATAAGCGGGAACGGAATTCCTCATTTTGTGCATCCGATTTTTTCAGTTCGCTTTTGATTAACTTCTTAAGTGCTCGGCCTATTTTCAGCAGTATTAACATAGAAAGAGGAAACAGTCCAAAAATAGCCCAAAACATATCATAACTATCGAATATATTGCTCAAAATAATTCCATAAATTCCCCATAAAACAGAAAGTCCAAAAAAATGCCAATAATATGTACTTTCTTTTAACAAGCTATCATCAAATTTATATACCTGACTATAACATCCAATAAAAACTATATTTAAAATTGCTGTTGATCCAAGAAACAGTTTCTTATCTTGTAAGATAAAAAGGATAAAGTATGTTGATAAGAATAGAAGCATCAAAATTACTAAATATATTTTAAATTTATTCTCTAAACACTTTGCTTCTTCTTTATATTTCTGCCTAAATTTTGTTTGATTTTCGCTTTGTTTCTGTACAGATTTTGAAGCAAACTCTTGAAGATGATTTGACATGGTACAACGACTCCATTTAGATTTATTGTTTAAATAATGACATTTTAATTATACATTATTATTATCTGTCACCGCAATAATTTTTTAATGAATAATCGAACTGGTATCCCGCTCGTTTTACCAGTATCGCTTTTTTTATCCTATTCCATGAATTATATTATCCTTTCTGCGTTTTTTATTTCTCATTTTTCATCTCAATTTTCAAATATCTCATTTCTTAGAATAAAATTCTGGTTGTTTCAAACGTAATTTACGTTAAAAACAAATAACATCAAGAATGGAGAGCAATAAATGATGGAGAACAAGAACATACAGCTATTTGAAAACAAGCGCATTCGTACCGTTTGGGACGAAGAGAGCGAAGATATGTTATTTTCTGTTATTGATGTAATAGAGGTATTGGCCGGCACAGATAATCCCAGACGTTACTGGAGTGACTTGAAGCGTAAGATGGAGATTGAGGGCAGCCAACTGTACGAAAATATCGTACAGTTGAAAATGACAGCCGCAGATGGTAAACAACGTTTGACCGATGCTGCCAACGCCGAACAATTACTGCGTATAATCCAATCGATACCATCACCCAAGGCTGAACCGTTCAAACTATGGCTCGCGGCTGTTGGGCGTGAGCGTATAGACGAGACCATTGACCCGGAACTGACTATTGACCGCGCGCTTGAAACTTATCTCAAAAAACGCAGTGGACTTTTCGCGGCTTATTGAGAATGTAATTGAAGATGCCGGGGAACAATAATCAACGAACATCCCGCGCCCAAATCACAACCCTGTTGCGAAGAATCAAAAGACTTGTAAAAACGCGGGGCATAAACTATGTTTATACTCACTTGTCTCCGGGGTAAATATGAAATTCAGTGATATCGTTCAAAGCATAGCCGCGACCGTCGTTTATAAATCCTCAGTCTTTGATTCCTGCAATGTGCAGAGCGTAATCGTATCAGACCTTATGAGCGATGTGCTTACAATGGAGCGCCCCAACCCGCTGATCGTCAGCTCCCTCTCCTCAGACCAAACTCTGCGCACCGCCTCTATGGTAGACGCCGCCGGAGTGGTCATCGCCCAAAACAAACTCATTCCGCCGGCAATGGCAAAGCTCGCCGAGGAGCTTGATCTAACGCTTTTGCATACGCCATTGGCGAAATTTGAAACCTGTGTTCTCTTGGGCAAACTTCTTGAGGAAGATAAGTAAACCGTAACATTGCATTACGGTTAGACGGACGGCGTTATTTCATTTCCTGAGTTCGATATCTTTTTATTTGATGCTGATGCCGGCTTCTTCTTTTTTGACTCCACCGAATAATAAGGCGTATAACTGTCAGCCTCTTTTTTGTTCTCAATAGCTGCCGCGTAAGCCTTAACATATTTTTCCGCGCTTGTCTCCCATGAAAAATCGCGCTTCATTCCGTCAAGCATCATTTTTCTTATATGCGCCGGCCTGTCATAATATGTACTGACCGCCCAGCCTATCGTATAATAGAGAGCGTTTTCCGAAGACTCCCAAAACTTAAAGCCGTTGCCGCTTCCTGCAGCTTCGTCGTAATTTTCTACCGTATCCTCAAGACCGCCGGTAGCCCTCACAATGGGAAGCGTTCCGTATCGCAGAGAGTACATCTGATTTAATCCGCACGGCTCAAACAACGAAGGCATCAAAAAGAAATCACACCCCGCTTCTATAAGATGAGCGCGCTCGTTATGATAACCGATGTATGATCCGGCGGATCCGCTGTAACGCACGGGCAGATCCTGAAAAAACCACTCCAAATTTTTTTCTCCGCTGCCAAGAATAACAAACTGCACGTGCATATCATCAAGAACACGTTCAATAATATTTCTGATGAGGTGAAAACCTTTTTGATCTACGAATCTTCCTATCGTTCCAATGAGCGCAACTTTAGGATCGTTTTTGAGGCAGAAAAGTTTTTGAAGATAACGCTTGCACTTTTTCTTTCCGTCAAGATCATCAGCGCTGTAATGCGCGGGGAGATGGATATCTATTTGAGGATCCCACTCTTCATAGTCAATCCCGTTAAGTATCCCTTTGAACTTACTGCCTTTAGCGCTGAGATACGGAGCAAGGCCAAAGCCGCCGCCCGGCTCGCAAATCTCTTTTGCAAATGTAGGGCTTACGGCGGTCACCATATCCGCAAAATGAATCCCGCCCTTTAAAAAGTTGACTTTATCGTAAGACTCAAAAGCGGGTTCTGTAAAATTTTGCCATCCAAGACCGATATAATCATAGTTTGACTTAGGGTAAATACCCTGATAGGCGGCATTATGTATGGTCAGCAAAGACGCGGCGCCGCCAAGGAGAGGATCGTTCCAGTGCCAAACTTTCAGATACGCACTAACTAAAGCTGTCTGCCAGTCATTGCCATGCACGATATCAGGTTTAAAGTTGATATCCTTACAAAGCTGCAGCGCGGCGCGGGAGAAAAAAGCGAAGCGCAGAGGATTGTCATCATAATCAGACATGTTATTATCGTGATAAAGCCCATCCCTGTCAAAAAATACTGAATGCTCTATAAAGTAAACAGGCGCCTTACCGGAAGACTCCGCCCTGTAAACCATGCACCACTCCTCTTTATTCCCCATCCACACGCCCATAGAATTTAAAGTGACAGCGGCGCCGGATTTTTCTATGTCAATACATCCATAGCGGGGGACCACTACCCGCACATCGTGCCCTAACTTTTTTAAAGCAGCGGAAAGCGACGCGCTCACATCCCCAAGCCCTCCAACCTTTGCGTAGGGTGACATCTCTGAGGCGACTATAAGAATACTGTAATTTTTTTTCACGTGATAGAACCGTTTCTGTTAGCGGATGATCAGCACATTCTCTTCTATACTGGTGTACTGCATGATTTAACACTGCGCCGCACGCAACTGCACGCAGGGCCGTGAGGTTGCTTAGCGGCACAGTGTTAAATTATGCAGTATATACCAATAAGCAAGGGTTGATAATTATCAGCCCCGTATATACAATATAAATGAAATTATTGAAAACAACCATGAGAAAGTTGAAAAAGCTGATTTTTTTGTATCCGCGTTGTTTTAAGAATTTTTTACATTGTGTTTAGGCATTCATTTATATTGTAATCGGGAAATCTTAAACATATAATGTGAAAGATCTGAGCTTGTAAGCTGGTTATAGGGGTAAGGTGATTTGTATATTTCAGCTATAGATCGGAAAGTATTAAAAAATGTACGAAATAACAACAGAAACACATTTCAGCGCGGCTCACAGGCTGCTTAATTATGACGGGCCGTGCGAAAATCTCCACGGGCATAACTGGGTTGTAAAGGCAACTGTAAAATGCGAAACTCTTGATAAAAGCGGCCTTGGAATTGATTTTAAAATTTTAAAGCAAAAGCTGAAAACTATACTTGGTGAATTTGACCACAGTAATATCAATGACGTTTTTGGAGATAAAAGCCCATCGTCAGAAAATATCGCGCATTACATTTATCACGAACTTGTAAAATCGTTAAATGACAGTGATTGCAATGTAAAGGCCGCACGCGTCGAGGTTCAGGAGACTCCGGGCAACAGCGCCGTTTATTATGAATAAGGTTGTTGATTTATGCTTAATATCTGCGAAATTTTTACATCAATTCAAGGGGAATCCAGTTTTGCCGGACGTCCGTGCACATTTATAAGATTGTCAGGATGCAATCTCCAATGCGTATGGTGCGACAGCGCGTATTCGCGTTTGGAAAGCGGCAATAAAATGAGCGTTGAGCAGGTTCTGCGCGAGGTAAGTAAATCGCATGTAAATTTAGTAGAGATCACCGGCGGAGAACCGCTTCTGCAAAAAGATACAATTGCGCTATGTAAAGAGCTTCTGCAAAGTAAATATTCGGTGATGATAGAGACTAACGGAACTTTGGACATCGGCGTTCTTCCTTCCAAAGTAAAACGTATAGTTGATATAAAATGTCCGGGCAGCGGCGCGGGCGATAGTTTTCTTGTTGACAATGTAAAACGACTGACAAAAAATGATGAAGTAAAATTTGTAATATCATCTGTTGAGGATGCTTGGTGGGCGAAAAATTTTTGTGAAGAGCACGATCTGTCGGAAAAATGTACAGTCATTTTTTCTCCGGTAATGAGTATGATACCACCGGCTGTATTAGCAAAATGGTTGATAGAAAGCAAACTTGACGCACAGCTTGGAATTCAACTGCACAAAGTGATTTGGGGAGACGAGCGTGGGAGATAAAAAAGCGATCTTATTGTTAAGCGGCGGTTTAGACAGCTCCACCTGCGGTATTATTGCCCGCGATATGGGGTTTGATATCTATGCAATGACTTTCGCTTACGGCCAAAGACATGAGTTTGAGCTCACAGCGGCTAAAAAAGTTGCGTGTTTTTTAAGTGCGAAAGAGCACCGAATCGTAAATATTGATCTGCGCGCATTCGGCTCGAGCGCATTGACGTCCGATATCGACGTTCCCAAAGCGCGTGACATCTCAAACAGCAGCGATATCCCCATTACCTATGTTCCAGCACGCAACACGATATTTTTATCTTACGCACTCGCGTGGGCGGAAGTCATAGACTGTACAGATATTTTTATAGGCGTTAACAGTATAGACTATTCCGGCTACCCCGACTGCCGCCCTGAATATATCGCCGCTTATGAAAAAATGGCAAATCTTGCTACTGTCGCGGCAATACAGGGGCGAACTATTAAAATCCATACCCCGCTAATTTCTCTTTTAAAAGCGCAGATTATAAAAATCGGATTAAAAGCAGGGATGGATTACAGTATAACTCACAGCTGTTATGATCCTGCCGAAGACGGAACTCCGTGCGGTTTGTGCGATAGCTGTCAAATCCGAAAAAAAGGGTTTGATGAGGCGGCGCTGTTGTTATGATTGCGCCATATACTGGTACACGGCACGCGTCTACACTGCACCGCTAAGCAACCTCACGGCCCTGCGTGCGTTGCGTGCGGTGCAGTATAGACACAAAAATCTAAATAACCCTGATCTCCCCATTAATAAGCCTAAGCGACTTAACCCCGTTAAGCATCTCGGTAAGAACCATGTTCCGCTGGCCGAATTTAAAAATCGTGCCCGGAAAGGCGCAGCGGTCGATTCTCATGAAAGCTTCATCGTAATTGTTCATTTCGATATGGAGCTTGCGCAGACGCTCTTCTAAAGCTGTGATCTGCTGCTGTACTACGGCTATCGCGTCACGGAATTTTCTCATTAGCTCTTTGTCAAGCCTTGCTTTGGGCGGCAGAGTGTTCATCTGCTGATTTACTTTTTTTAACTTCTCCTGAAGCTCTTTATTGGCCGTTTCCGTTTTGTTATACTCTTCGGTAAGCGGCAGCGGGGGGATAATTTGCAGCACCGATCTTATTCCGCTTATATTGCCCGCGGTTCTTACGATAATTGAATCTGTTGCCGCTAATATTCCGCCTGCTACAGAGAGTGTGTTGCCGTGAATTTGTATTTTTTTTGCGGTGATATTGCTGTTCATCGACTCTTTCGCAATATTAACGCTGCCTTCACAAATTACATTCTGATTTTTTATGAAGCCAAGATTAACATCGCCTTTAGCGATAATAAGCCCCTCCCCGTTTCCTACAAACCCGCCTCTGGAGAGGAGACTCCCGCCTATCTTTAAATTGCAGTCCTCAATTATACCATGTATCTGTAAATCTCCGCCGCAGTCTACATCAAATCCGCTTCTTACATCGCCTTTCACACAGACCGACCGTTCGTATTTGACGTTTCCTGTAGAGTAGTCTACATCACCGTTGATGTAGTGCCCCTCCGCAATACTTATATTACTGCCGTTATAACGCACAATACCGTCAACTAACGCTACAAGCAGAGAGTGGTCTGTTCTTGATATTTGAGTATTTGTACCAACGGGGAGAAAAGACTTTTTTCCGTCGAAAGCGGGACGTACACGGCCTAAAATGTCGCGGCCCGGGGTACCCTTGGCAGGGGGATGAAGTATGGCAAGCGTATCGCCTTCGCTTACAGATGTTATGAGATTTAAGTTTTTATAATCAACGCTTCCGTCTTCATTTAAATTCGGCGTCATAGAAGATTCTGTGTTAAAAGTAAATTCCACATAACCATCGTCCCCGGTTATGGCAGGCAGTCCGCGAGCGATTTCGACTACTTCCTGAGCGGTTATGGAACCGTCGGTAAACCGCGCGATAGCGCCGCTTATTGCCTTTTCATCAAGTCCGTAAATGATGTTATAAGAATCAATAAGCGCTCTTACACCCTCTTCTGAAGGCATTTTTCCGCCTTCGCCGGCCGGTATTATAACAAGCTGCGCGTCCATCATATCGGGCGCGGTCTGTATGTCTATAAATCCGTCAAACTCCAAAGGGAGCACCGCCGGCTCTTCTCTTTCAATATATACGATACCGGTTTTAGCGGCGGTGTAAACATTTTTTGATATGTATACGTTATTTTTTTCTTTAATTCCGGAAGCTGTTACCTCTTCGTCTTGCTTTTTTCCAAAAAACTCACCTAACACGTTTTGCCCCGGCACATCAGGAATAGTGCCTTCGCGCCTTGCGATAACAGTTCCCTGATCAACGCGCTGAAGTTTGGGAGCGAGCATTGTGATCTCACCAAAGTATTTCTTGCCAAGAACTTTATTGATCTCTTTGCCGATAGAGAGATGCTTCACAGCCATCTTAAGAAGCCCCTCTTTGCCGGGTTCCGGATAGGTACCCTTTGCAATGGGGGGAGTTTCGACATAGCGCGGGTTACGGTTCCAGCTGTCTGAGACTTTTGCAAGAAGGTCTTTATCAATCCCGTGTACTACGCCCGCCTTGTTGAGTTTAGCAGTAAGGATCTCTGCGCAGATCTCTCCCTTGAGCCCTTCAATTCTATCTATTGATATGGTGGCGCTCATTTTATCAGCGGCTAAGCGCACTTCCATCATAAAGAAATCTGTACCGCCCATCACTTCATTTTCAACGGGCTGAGCGCTGCCGGCGTTTTCAACCTCATCAACCTTGTTTTCGCTTGTTTCCATAATTCGCAATAACCTCTTTAATATTTAATCGCCTTAACTATATAATATTATAATGATGAAGCCTGTCTGTCAACCCCAGATCTTTAAAATCCCACAATCACGTCAAATATTTTTTTGCCGCGGCGCTCCACCCAGTTCAGTTTATCACTGACATCCGCCATATAGTGTTTGCCGGGGACGCAAAGCCCCGTTACATTAAATTCGCGCATAATACTCAAAATACTAACTACCCGGGAATAGGTGGTAACTTATTTGCACAGCGCGGGTTACTAAATGAAATCTAACCCTGCTTCAAACAATAAGACAACGTACACATTAACAATCAACAGATCACCTGAGATTGGCGGAGTTGTCAGTCCGGAATTGTTGTCGGGTATTCAACAAAATAATGCCACCGTCGACATATCAGCCACACCGGCAGCCGGTTACAGATTCGTTCAATGGACAGTAACAAGTGCGGAGGGTAATACGACTTTCAGCAATCTCGGCTGGGCAAATCCTCACTTGCGTGAAGAAGCAAGAGTTAATTTGAATTCGGATGTAACGCTTACCGCAAACTTTGAGCGAGTATATACGCTTCTTATTCATACAGCAGGAAATGGCAGTGGTTCTGTGACGCGAGAACTCGTTTATGGGACTAACGTTAACGAGACAGCTTTTGCCGAAGGCACCATTGTTATTTTGGAACCAGTTCCTGTTACTTCTTGGCCTAATAACAGTACATTTAGCAATTGGTCAGGCGACTGCACCGGCACGGGAGCTTGCGCGGTAACTATGACGCAAAACCGAACCGTTACGGCAACTTTTACATTGGTCGAATCGCCATAACAACCTTCGCGCCTACACCGGCGGAATCCCGCAAGTTTGGTGTTCGGACGGTAATTCGGTTGACAAAGATAAGGTTAAGGACTTGCTGTATCCTTCAAAGGTATTTCCGGACGGTGTAGCGAGTATGCGAATTAAAAATTGGGAAGAGTATAATTCTGGGCAACGAAGCCAATAGCGTTTGTTCCAGCTGGAACGGAGTTATAGCAATTTTACCACATCAAATTCGCAATATGTATATCATTTTCACACCCAATCAGACAGCATCTGCTTCTTTCCATTTAAAATTTTCTTATTAGGCATTTCGGCACGGTAAAACGTATTTTATTATGTAGGAGAGACGCAATGCGTTGCGTCTTTACAGGATTAGTGGATGATGGTATAAACTTGCCGTTTCCATTGTGTGGTTAGAGGAGTGTTTATATGAATTACAAAATATATACTATTGATGAAATTAAAAAGCGATTCGAAGAGATCACTAAAAAATACGTGATAGATGAGGCGTATTTGTTTGGCTCTTATGCTCGCGGTGATGCTAAGCCTGAAAGCGATGTGGATTTTTATCTAAAGGTAGACAACCTAAAATCGGGCTGGGATTTAGGCGGAATTTGGGCAGATACGGAAAAAGCTATGGATAAAAAAATTGATGTAGTTACAACAACTGCAATAATGGAAAAAGAATTTGAACAGAGAATGAAAAAGGATTTGGTGAAGATTTATGGATGAGA
>Ga0123353_10002641_pt1 | contig 22321 bp, 12 predicted proteins | sample TergutLab28metaG_3_FD_92763 | JGI IMG/M metagenome (GOLD analysis project Ga0123353, IMG submission 92763) | Labiotermes labralis P3 segment gut microbial communities from Petit-Saut dam, French Guiana - Lab288 P3 | ecosystem: Host-associated > Arthropoda: Insects > Digestive system > Gut ... | reverse complement strand
ATAAAGAAGACGCAGAAAACGCCACCGAGAGAAATTATGCTCGCCACCAAATACAAGGCTGATTACGAGGGGAGGCTTGCAGAAAATGAGTGGGCATAGGGAATATCTGAATAGGCAGCTTGAAAACCCAGAGTTTGCGACCGAATGGGAGCGTCAGCGTCCGGAACGCGAGTACACCAAAGCGATAATCGCTGCTCGTATGAGTCAAAACATGACGCAGAAAGAATTAGCCGAAAAAACAGGCATCAAACAATCCAACATCAGCCGTATTGAAACTGGGAGCTGCAGCCCCACAGTCGCTACATTGCAGCAGATTGCTGATGGGATAGGCAAAACGCTCCACATCGAATTCAGATGAAATCGATCGGGTTCTATACGCCTGCAGAGAGCGGTGAGGTTGTAGTGATGAATTCTAACCGCCTTGCGTTCGAGGAGTTTCAGCATAGGATGGCGGGAGAAGCCGAAAACGCGGGGCTCAACTCCGAACAGGATGTTGTGGACTTAGTAAAAGAAGTCCGCAAGAGAATGCGGGAGGCACCGCATGAGGGTAATGCTTGACACGAATGTTCTGATCTCTGCCGGAATATTTCCAGGAAAACGCACAACGGATCTTACGCTTCGGATTGCCAATGAATGCACTATCGTCCTATCAGGTCAGGTGATTGATGAGCTTCAGGCTGTAGTGGCTTTTAAGTTTCCCGACAAAAAGCCGGTATTGAAACGTTTTCCATAACGGTTGAGCTATGAGATCGCCTATACGCCAGCAGAGATTAACGAGGGCACTTACCCGAGAGCCCGCGATAAAACAGATTACCCAATACTGGCTTCGGCGATCATAGCGGACGTGGATGTGTTTGTTACCGGGGATAAAGGCTTTTGCGGTCTTGACTTGAAGCGTCCAAAGATTACGACGATCAGTGATTTCGTAGAGGAATACCTGTAAGCGAAACCCTCGTTTTACTCACCCTTGGGAAGCTCGGCCACCGGGCTCGTCAAGCCCTACGTGCTCGGCGCACCTATACCGAGGGCAAGCCTATAAGCGGTCTCCAGATGGCGCTTTGCCATCCTCGCCCGTAGTTCGGGGTCGCTGCGCTCTGTCCCGCCGAGCAGGATGAACTCTTTCGCTTTCGCACGGGTGTGTATGCGGTCGTCAAGCATGACATTAACCATGGACTGTAAGCGACCCTGCTCCTCTAAGGTCTCAGCGGTGTGCCCGGCAATTGCGATGGTCAAAACAGTTTTGAGCGTCCTCATGGGAGCAAGCCCAGCGGTACGGGCATCGTCTTGGCCATATGCGAAGCCGTAGCGCCAAACGCGGTCAAACCAGCCTTTCAGCTTGGCTGGTGCGTCCGTCCAGAACACGGGATAGATGAACACCAGCGCGTCGGCTGCGTTTATCAGGGCCTGTTCGGCGAGCACGTCTGAGGCCAGCGGCGGCGCAAGATTGTAGTAAGCGTCGCGCAGGTACTCCTGCTCGGTCATGTCGGCGCGAAAGCCCATCTTGTATAAGTCGCTGATGGTGTAGGTGTGGCCGGCATCGCCGAGTCCGCGCAGGAATGCGTCGCGCACCTTTGCGGTGAGCGAGCTTTCGCTCGGGTGGCAGTACACGACGTGCGTGTGCATCGCCCGCGTGTCGCCGTGCGCGCCGGTGGTGGCAGGGGGAGCGGCACCGGCGGCGGCGTTTTTTGCGGCATCGCCGAGCGCGCCGGTGGGCGTAGCGGTTGATGTGGCGGATGAATCGGCAAGCGCAGCGGCAGAGGCATCCGGCTGCTCTCTTCTTGTTGGGGCCACGGTGTTCTCGATGACAACGTCGCCGTTCTCGCGCTGGAAGAAGAGCACTTTGTTGCCGGGCTCGATGCTAAGCATCCTGCGGAAGTCCACCGGTATGGTCACCTGGCCGTTCTTTGTGACCTTGGTAGTATCCATGATGTTTCCAATCTGTGAGGCTGATGCGCGTGGGCCCGGGCAGCCGGGCTGTGCGCAAAGCACAAAACCTTGATAGACAGCGAGCCTACAGAGCTGGGTTGCGTGCAGCCAGTTAACGAGTGCGTTAGCGGGAGTTCTTAAATTTCATAGATCTCTTAAATTTAAGAGATCTATGAAATTTTATCATCACTTACGCATTTGCGCACGGATAGTCAGGCCCATGGATCTTTCCCCACCATCTGATGCTGGCAAAGAGTTGTATCAGATGAAGGTGCCGAGCAGGTGGTTTCTGCGGGGCTACATCAAAGCAAGCACTGCACTGGCCTGCTTGCACCCGATGCCTTACAACCGGTACCATCTGCCATAAGACAGGTTCTCAGAGACAGGCTCCACGTTGGTCGACAAGCTGCCGTCCCAGTGGCACCCTTGCGTGGGGCGGCAAGGCCGGCGGGACAAGCAAGGCCGGCATGAAGTGCCGGCTCTCAAGACGAAGGAGGAGGCTTCATGGGCAAGACCTTTTGGAAGACGACGGGCAGGAGACAGAGGGCCCGCCTCTCGGTGCTCCTCTGCCTTGTGCTTGCCCTCGGCGCTATGCCGGGGACGGTGCCTGCGGGCATTGTGGCTCAGAGCACAGAGCCGCCCGGGGTCGCGTCACTTTCCTCGGCAGGGTTTGTCGGATGGGAGATGGTGAGCGCAGGGTTTGAGCACTCCTTAGCCCTCAAGTCAGACGGCACGCTCTGGGCGTGGGGGCTCAACAGCGACGGCCAGCTCGGCGACGGCATGACGACGGGCAAGAACGCCCCTGTCCGCATCGGCACCGGCACCGATTGGGCGGTTGTCGGCACGGGCAACCGCCACTCCCTTGCCATCAAGTCAGACGGCACGCTCTGGGCATGGGGGCGCAACGACAACGGCCAGCTCGGCGACGGCACGACGGTGAACAAGAGCGCCCCTGTCCAGGTCGGTGCTGATACCGACTGGGCGGCGGTCGACGGGGGGCACCGGCACTCCCTTGCCCTCAAGTCAGACGGCACGCTCTGGGCGTGGGGGTTCAACAACCGCGGCCAGCTCGGCGACGGCACGACGGCGGACAGGAACGCCCCTGTCCAGGTCGGTGCTGATACCGACTGGGCGGCGGTCGGCACAGGGAACACCCACTCCCTAGCCTTCAAGTCAGACGGCACGCTCTGGGCGTGGGGGAGTAACGACTCCGGCCAGCTCGGCGACGGCACGACGGCGGACAAGAGCGCCCCTGTCCAGGTCGGCACCGGCACCGACTGGAAGGCTGTGGGCGGAGGCGACTTCCACTCCCTTGCCATCAAGGCCGACGGCTCGCTCTGGGCGTGGGGGCGCAACGGCTCCGGCCAGCTCGGCGACGGCACGACGACAGGCAGGAACGTCCCTGTCCAGGTCGGCACCGGCACCGACTGGGCGGCGGTAAGCGGAGGATGGCAGCATTCCCTCGCCCTCAAGTCAGACGGCACGCTCTGGGCGTGGGGGCACAACAACTGCGGCCAGCTCGGCGACGGCACGACGACAGGCAGGAACGTCCCTGTCCAGGTCGGCACCGGCTGGAAGGCCCTGGGCACCCTGAGCGAGAACGACCACTCCCTCGCCATCAAGGCAGACGGCTCGCTCTGGGCGTGGGGGGGCAACAACAACGGCAAACTCGGCATCGGCACGACGACGAACAAGGACGTCCCCACCCTCGTAGACGGCCCTGCGCCCGACATGACCGCGCCGACATCGGCCTGCGACTTCAGCGCGAGCTATGTCGGCACAGCGACTATCACCATCATCGCGACCGACCTTGCAGGCCCTGGAGAGGCGGCAAGCGGTGTCGCCTTCGTCTCCTACTCCCTGAACGGCGATGAGCCTGTCGCCGTCCCAGGCGACACCGCGACGGTCACCGTCACAGAGCCGGGTGAGCACACCCTTGAGTTCTGGGCGATTGACGTCGCAGGCAACGAGGAGGATCCCAACACCGTCTCCTTCGAGGTCGTCGCAGACGGCCCGCCTGCCGGCGCAGACATGCCGATCACGGCGGACGTCAAGGACAGGCATAGCAAGACGAGCCACGGCGACGGCTTCTCCCATGCCGAGGGCGCCGGGTGCCCCTGCCATGCCGGCATGGCGCTCGGCTTCGCCCCTATAGGCACCGCCGGCTGCACGGACGCAGGCTGCCACCGTGTCGCAGGCGCCGGCCCCATCGGCTCTGGCGGGCCTGCCCCGGCAGACCACGGCTACATGACCACCCTCAAAGACAAGTGCGACGCCTGCCACAAGGTGCTAGGCGGCAAGGGCACCATCACCCGCGTATACGGCGCAGACCGCTTCGCCACTGCTATTGCAGTGAGCAAGAAGAACTTCGAGTCTGCCGATGCCGTCATCATAGCCACCGGTATGAGCTACGCAGACGCGCTCTCTGCAAGCGCGCTCGCAGGCGTGCTCAAAGCCCCGCTCCTCCTCACCCGCCAAGACTCCCTAAGCCCTGGCGTGCAGGCAGAGATCGAGCGCCTGGGCGCGGAAGAGGCCTGGGTCATGGGCTCTTCTGCGGCCGTCTCCTATGCGGTAGAGGACGCGCTTGGAGACGCAGGGCTCGACGTCTTCCGCCTTGAAGGGGCCGACCGCTACGAGACGAGCGCCGAGGTCGCCTATGCGGTCGCATACCTTGAAGGCACGGCATTTTCCGAAAAAGCGTTCCTCGCCCGCGGGGACAACTTCGCAGACGGGCTTGCGGCCTCCCCCTTGGCCTATAAGGGCAAGATCCCTGTCGTGCTCACCCGCCCGGCATCGCTCTCAGCCCCTGCCGCAGACGCCATAGAAGGCCTCGGTATCGCAGACGTCACCATACTGGGCTCTACCGCAGCCGTCTCCCAAGGCGTGGAGGACGCCGTACGCGCCCTTGGCACGCACCCGGCCGTCAGGCGTGTCGCAGGCACAGACCGCTACCGCACCGCAGAGGAGGTCGCGAAACACGCGTTCGCGAACTCCCTTGCCACAAAAGGCTTCATCGGGGTGGCGACCGGGCTGAACTTCCCTGACGCGCTTGCAGGCGGGGCCGCTGCAGGCGAGCGCGGCGGCGTGCTCCTCCTCACCGCCCCTGACGCGCTCTCTGCGAACTGGGCCGCCTACCTGCCAGGCGCCTATGCAGGCACAAGCCCTGACATCCAGGTCTACGGCGGCAGCAACGTGGTGTCAGATGCCGTGTTCGACGCGCTGAAGGCGATGCTCATCGACTAAAGGCGCGAAGGCACCAGGCAAGGCGGCAGCACACAAGGCAAGACCGGCAGCACAAGCAAGGCACGTGGGCTGCGGCCCCCGGACGGGGGTCGCAGCCCACAGCTGTTGCGCTGTTTGCGTGCGCGTGTTGTCCAAACCGCCCAACGTCGATACTATTAGCGATGTCGGTGTTGCGATGCCGCTGTTACGCTTTCAGCATTGCGACGCTTAGGGTCATCGGCGCGACGACTGTGGCCGAATGGTCGCTCGGCTTCTTTTGGCATTTAAGGAAAACCACCCATGGATGTATCCAGGCTCGCAACCAAAGAGCGCTTGATCTGCGCTTTAGACACGGCCGATGTCGACGAGGCAAAGGCGATCATTGACGAGCTGGATGGCGTAGTCTCGTTTTTCAAGATCGGCATCACGCTCCACCTGTCCAGCGGGCTTGAGATCGTGAACCTGTTGCTCGGCTCGGGCAAGCGGGTATTCCTTGACCTGAAATACTTCGATGTGCCCAAGACGGTTGAGCGGGCTGTGCGCGAAGCGGCAAAACAAGGGATCACCTTCCTGACCGTCCATGGCAACAACGCGATCATCCAGGCTGCCGCAAAAGGCAGGGGGGAAAGTGGCCTGCAGATCCTGGTCGTCACGGTCCTCACAAGCCTTGACCGCAACGATCTGGTTGAGATGGGATACGAGGTCTCCCTGGACGAGCTCGTCCTTGCGAGGGCTCAAAACGCGCTGACGCATGGGGCAGATGGCGTGATCTCCTCTCCGCGTGAAGCGCGCCTCATCAAAAGCGTCACCAAGGGCAAGCTCACCATAGTCTCGCCAGGCATTCGTGAGGCCGACGCACCCGCAGACGATCAGAAGCGGACAATGTCAGCCGCCGAGGCAATAGCCGAGGGCGCAGACTTCTTAGTGATCGGCAGACCGATCACCACCCCGACAAATGGCATGAGCAGGCGTGAGGCCGCCGAGCATTTTGTAAGCGAGATGCAAAACGGGCTCGGCTCACGTCAGTAAACGGGTGTAGCCCGCGCCAGCGAACGGACTCAGCTCACGCCGGTAGTTTCCGGCTTCCGAGTGGTGTCGCCTGGCGGTGCTGCTGCAAATGGAGCCGTCGCACCAGTGTTACGGTCGAGTCCACATCGCCTCTTTGGCTGGAACCAATAGCTTGCCGTTAAGACGAAGCAGGCCGTAATCGTCCGAAAGCCTGTCCCTTCCGTCTCTTCCGATCCCTACTCGGCGCAGCCCCACTTTTGTATCGCTGACTTTGGCTAGTTTTGCACGGAGCTGCGTATTCCGATGGCATGCGGGCATTGATCCGACAACACGCGGACAACATTCTGATTCTATCTGGACAGCAGTCTGGAGCACGTGGATATCTGTTGACTGATAGCAACCATCATTTTTTGCGCCGTAAGGTCCCCTGTGCACAGGATAAGGACGCGAATAGACGGTCTGAATTTTTTCGAATGCTTTTCAGTGTTTATCGAGGTCTTTACTGTTTGAGAAGAGTTCGACGTGCTTTGAATTTTGCATATTCTATTGTGCTACTTTGCAATGTCCAGTAACATGCTCGTAAGGAGCAAGCCCATCTTCTTTCGAAAGGACTTACTCATGTGAAAGGACTTACTCATGTGCAGGCCAGCACGCCGCCGAAAGGCACACGCCATCTCCCTCCTCCTCGCCCTCGTCCTCCTTTTGGGCCCCATGTCCCAGGCGTTTGCCACGGTTCCCGACAGCGTGTCTGCCGAGACAGGGATGGGAGCCGAGACCCTGGCAGGCGAGACGGTTCCCTCTGAGCCAGAGGTTGTGCGCGAACTCATCGAGAACCGCACGACATCCAGCAGGGAGTACCTGCTCGACAACGGCATCGTGCAGGCGCAGTACTTCCATGAGCCGATACACTATGAGGATCCTGCAACGGGCAGGCTTGAGCCGGTCGATGTCGCGTTCGAGAAGACCGAAAGAAGCAGTGAAGGCGGAGGTAGCAAGTCCTCTGTTTGGACAAATGCTGCGAACTCTTTTGAGGCTGCTTTACCGGGTACCTTATCCTCTGAGCCGGTAACGATCAAGGCTTACGGGACCACCTTGTCTATGCGGCCTGCCTCATCTGAGCTGGGGAATGCAGCAAAAGTGCCCCAGGGCACGGTGTCTGCACGTCCTGACAGCGATGTGAAGGTCTCGTACCCGCAGGCGTTCGTCGGTGCCACGCTCGAGTACGAGTCCATCCCATCTGGCATCAAAGAAGAGATCGTGCTTGATCGCGCCCCTCAAGACGGTGAGCACGTCTGGAGCTTTGAGCTCGAGCTTGACAGTCTTGTACCCGAGGTGCAGGAGGATGGCTCGATCACGTTTTTGAGGCCGGATGCTGATACGGGCGAAGAGCCTGTTTTTGTTATTCCCGCACCGTTCATGACGGATTCAAATACTGATGTTGGCACGGGCTATTCTGACGCTGTTTACTATGAGCTTTCCGAAGCCCCATCCCTGGAGCCCTCTGACGGTGGAGAGGCGGATAGGCATTTCGCCTACGTCCTCGACGTGGTCGCGGACCTTGAGTGGCTCACCGACCCCGCCCGTGTCTTCCCTGCCCGCATCGACCCCACCGTGCTTGTGACGCACTTCGGTGGCGCTAGCGCGGACGATACCTACATACACTCGACGTTCCCGGCCACGAATAACTCCGCCCTTACTGTGATGCACACGGGCAACACGGCGGCAAATGGCGTTGCGTACACCTATATCCAGCCTCCTGCAGGTCTTATAGGCGACTTGGCAGCGAAGAAAGCGTCGGGTCTCACAATCGTAGGCTCTGACCTGCAGCTCTACGTGAATTCCGCCTATGCCTACGCTCCCGGTACCGTCAAAGGCGAGATGTGCGTAACGGACGCAGACCTTTATCTGAACACCCTTACCTGGAACACCCACCTTGCCGGTGCTGGGCAGGCGGCAAGCGACTATGCGACCCCTGACCTCACGCTTGAGCCATACCCGGCTGGCGCCTACGTCTACCGACCGCTTGACGTGACCGATATGGTGGCGCACTGGCAGGAGGCCGCAACTGCTCAGAAGCGCTCAACGGTGCGCATCTCGGCAGCCGAAGGCACCCGTGTCTACTTCAGCTCGCTTGATGCTGCCGCGAACAGGCCCTACTGGGTGACCGAGTACGCGTACCGCCCGGTTACCACGTGCATCTTCCCGTCAGGCACCTGGACACCGGTGCCCCGAGTGGACTGGACCTACTCGAGTGCAAGCGGCTTTCCCCAGACGGCCTACGAGATCGAGGTCTCCATAATCCCCGGCGGTGCCCCGGTCGCCTCCATCATCGGCAACGGCAATGTGGCCACAGCCCCGATCCCGGAGCCGCGTGGCGGGTTTTTGGCAGGCACAGGCTACTCGGTTCGTGTGCGCACCGCCTGCACGCCGACCTCCCAGACCCAGCGTTTCTGGAGCGCATGGTCGAACATCAGGGGCTTCATACCCGTCGAGCCCGAGATGCTCAAGGCCAGCGTGACGACGACCGCGTCGGGCTTCTGGGCCGAGACCGCTCCTAGCGGGAGCCTGATCCCCAACAACCAGAACAACACCACGAACCAGGGGCGCGGCTCGGTCTCACTCTCATGGAAGCCCGTCCCGACGGCCTCCTCCTATCTTGTTTACTTACACGACGGCAACCAGTTCCGCCAGGTCGCGTCCACTGTGGCGACCAACTGGTCGACCGTGGGCAAGAACCTCTTCCCGACAGACTCACAGATCGCCGCCTTGCCCTCGAACTACACGGCATCGACCAACCCGTACGCATCGCCGTATGCCGTGACCGACCTGCGTGACGACCCGCGCCCGCTCTACAAGAAGGCCGCAAGCAGCGTGATGGACGACCGGACCGACTACCTCTTCAAGATCCAGCCGGTCTCGGCGAGCAACGGTGCGCTCGCCATGAGCGAGTGCGCGACTATCTCAGCATCACTCGAGAACCGCACCTACCATGTGAACGGGGACCCGCGCCACACCACATACAGCATCGATGGCATCGGGCTTTTGCCAGGCCATAGCGGAAACATCGTTCTAGACAAAGGGGCGGTGGATCTTTCTGCAACCGATCTGGAGATCGACTGGTGGGGGCCTTCCGCCGCGCTCTCCCGCCACTACTCGTCTGGGCGCACCGCCTCTGGGTCCTGGGCACCGGGCTGGCGGTTCAACTACGAGCAGACCGTCACCCAGTCGGGCAACATCGCGACCTACACCGACGAGATAGGAGAAACGCACCGTTTCGGGAACCAAAGCGGCACGTGGGTGTCCGCGCACGGCTTCTACGGCACGCTCACCAAGCCAGGCGACTGGGTGATCACCTACAAGGACGGCCACAGGCTCACCTTCGACGGCACCACAGGGTGCTTGAAATCCGAGAGCGACCGTAACGGCAACACCACTACCTACACGCCCTCCGGCAACGACCTTGTGATCACCGCAGGGAACGGCCACGCGATCACCGTCAACCGGAACTCGTCCGGCGTTGTCTCAAGCGCAGCCTACACGGCGAGTGGCACCGGCGGCGGCACCCGCACGATCACCTACGTGGCCGGCGGCACGCCGACCGTGACCTACTACTATGGGAGCAGCGATACCGCGAACCGCACGCTCTCGCTTGGCTACACGTCAAGCCGCCTCACCTCGCTTTCCCACGCGGCCTCCGGCATCTCGCTCGGTTTCGACTACGACAGCGCAGGGACTGCCACGTGCGTGAGGCTCCCCGGGCACAGCGTGAACGCCTTCAGGCGCGCAGACATCTCCTACCCGGCGGGGAGTGCCGGAAACTTTACCCTGTCTATGGTGACCCGCTACGGCAAGATCGGCACGTCGGCCAACACGGCCATCCACCAGTACTTCGTCCATGGGCTGAACGGCCTGCGCACTGGCGAGACCGTGCCCTACCTAGCCGGAGGGGCCCAGGTGTGGCACCAGGTCGCCTACTCGCCGACGCATGAGGCGATACGAGAGACGGCCCCGCTCGGGCACGTCAGCCGAAAGAGTGTTGACGGCTGGGGGCTCATGCGCGAAAGCTATGATGCGGACGGTGTCCACACCTCGTACGAGTACAACGCGAAGGGGCTTTGCACCCGTGAGGTGGACGGGAAGGGCTCGGTGACCGCCCGCGCCTATGATGCGGTGAGCGGCGACCTCCTGACCGAGAGCCGAACCCTTGACCGGTCAGGTGCCACCTCCCTTGCGACCTACGCCTACACCGACCCCTCGTTCCCCGGGGTGAGGACAAGCGAGGTGCGCTCACTGAACGCTACGGAGAACGCGATCTCCACATACTCGAGCTTCGCCCAGAACGGCCAGCCGGGCATCACGTCCCAGACCATGAGGCTCAGCCCGGGTGCCTCTGGCACAAGCATCGCCACGCACCGGACCTACACCGCCTTCGGGGACTTGGCAGACGAGTACCTGCCGAAGGCGCCGGCAGACCCGCTTGTCGTTGCGACAAGCAACAGCTATACGGTTTCAGGCCGCCAGCCCTCCTCGGCAGACGCGTCTGGTACGGTCACCACACGGGGTTACGACGGACTCGGGCGAATGCTGAACACATTTCGCACGAACCCGGGTGCTCCTGGCATCTTGGCCGATTACGCTTGGAATTCCTACGGAGCCGATGGCAAAGTGCTGGCTGAGCAAAAGTACCTCTACGAGGCGGGCTCGTCCGGGGTCATCTCCTCGTATGCCACCTACACCCATGACCAGATGGGGCGCACGGTGGCGGTCTCTGACTCGACCATCGCAGGGTTGAGCGGGCGTACCGACTACGATGCTGCAGGGAACATGACCGCGAGCTGGGCCAACGGGGTGCCTGACTACGGTGCTACGCGCAGCTCTCGCTATGCCTATGACGCAGACGGGCGGATGACCTCTACGACCGCTCCTGGGGACAGCACGCCCACCACCACCACCTATACCCCTGCCGGGCGTGAGGCGACCGTCTCGGTGGCAGGCGGCACGACGAGCACCTACACCTACGACTCGCGTGGGGACAAGATACTCGACGCGTCCGTGTCAGACGCAGGGATTGCGCTCACCTCGTATAACTATGACCTCGGTGGGCGCACGGTGTCGTCTTTGAACCCTGAGGGGGAGAGGACCACTTACACGTATGACCGTGCAGGCAGGGCTGTCTCTTCCGGGGCAGCAGGGCAGGCCGCCTCGACGACTGTCTACAACGAGTCCGGCTGGGCCCTCCGCGAGACGGATGCGGACGGCATCGTGACAGAGCGCGCCTATGACCCGGCAGGCCGTGCGCTCACAGAAAGCGTGGGTGTCAACACCCCTGCCCCGAAGACCACCACCAACGCCTACGAGGCGAACGGGCGGCTTGCCAAGACGACCGACCCGGACGGGAGGTCCCTGAGCTACACCTACGACCTCTTCGGGCGCACCCTCACCGAGTCCCATGCGCAAGGCGCGACGCCGATAAAGACCGTTTCTTACACGTACGACTCGCTCGGGCGCGTGAAGACGGAGGCGCACCCGCCGCGCACGGTCTCCTACAGCTACCCACAGAACACCCCGGGTGCCGCGACCCGCACAGACACCTACAACGGGGTGAGCACGACGACAAACGTCGGGACGGACGGACTTGAGGCCTCACGTGTGAGCACCGGTGCCGGGATAAGCACCATCACGCGTGCCGTGAGCAGCCGCGACCTCGGTGAGCGCGAGACGCAGGCCACCATCGGGGCGAGCACGTTCAACTGGGAGTACGACAGCGCCGGGCGCCTCGAGCGCCAATGGGGGGCGGGCATGGCTTCAGGTGCCAAACCGTCAAATCCGACATATGGCTATAATGTTGCAGGCCAGAAAAGCAGCGAATCACTGCCACTTGCGTATGGCGGCTCCTTTGATAGTGACTATGGATACAACCTGACCGACCGACTTGCAAGAGAGCACAACCCTGCCTTTTCTGGAAACAACAGCGACACAACTTATACGTATGACGAGTCCGGGAACATCGCCCGTGCAGGCGCAGCTACTCTCTCTTACGGTGTAGACAACCGTCTCGAGCGTGCCGCGGGTACTCCAGCAGGCAGTTTTGAAGTCGGCTATAACGCGCTTGGGCAGCGCACAAGCCAGGGTCCAGCGCCAAACCCGAATTCGACCACCTTTACCTACACAGGCACGGGGCGTCTTGCAAGCTACGACACGTCCGCAGTCCCCGGGGTGGACGGCACGTACACCTACGATGCCGCCGGGCAGCGCAAGACAAGCGTCGTGAAGGACTCTGCCGGCAGGACCACCACCATCGAATGGGTTTATGATGGGCTTCAGCTGCTTTGGTTCTCTGGAAGCAGGACTGACGGGGCAACGTGGAACATCACGTACCTTTATGATGGGGCAGGCAAGCCCTATGCAGGTATCTACACAGGCTCTGATTCTGGTGGCACCAAGATGCCCTTCTACCTTGTGACCACTGACCGAGGCGACGTGGTCTCGCTTCTTGCAACTAACGGCACGAGCTTTGCCGCATACCGCTATGACGCGTGGGGCAACTCCGCTCCTATCCAAACTCAGGCTGTGGCAGGGTATGTCTCCACGCAGCCACTTGCACAATCAATCGCCGAGCGCCAGGTGCTCCGGTATGCGGGCTACGTCTGGGATGCCGAGTCCAAGACCTACTACTGCTCGGCCAGGAGCTATGACCCGGCCACCATGCAGTTCCTCTCGAAAGACATCGTCAAGGCAGACGGCGAGGAGAGCGCATACCAGTACTGCTCAGGCGACCCGGTGGGCAAAGTGGATCCGGCAGGGATGTGGGCAGAAGACATCCATTTGGGGGAGTGGGTTGCAAGATATGGAACAAAGTATTGGGCAATGTCGGCTGGGATGACCACGGGCGATGCTGAGGTTGTAGCGAAGGCGAATAATGGTCTTGATTGGAACTGGGATACCTCGGCTTTTAATAAGTTTTATAAAGGGCATTATCGTTCTCAAGGGGCATTGGATTACTTTATAGAGCGGTATGGAGGCGCTGTTTGGTGGTGGAATCACAAGCGGTTAGGTCAAACCCCTGATGACAAAAAGAAAGCATTGCAGGAGCTTGGGAAAGGGCTGCATGCGTTGCAGGACTGCCATGCGCATCTGTGGTGGGATCCGCGAGGGCAACCAACTCATATATCGCGCAATGCCCTTGGGATGCCAAGCCCCACTGCTTTTGACCATGTGGATTATGATGTATACAGAATGAGCAACGGCCAGTACCGCCATGTCTATCTAGGTATTAATGGCAGGCTCAAGAGTCCAAGGTTCTTATTGTCAGAGTCAGAGACAAAAAAACAAATCAACAATTTTAAACGAGCGACGAATTACCCGAATAAAACAAGGGGGTAGTTGCATTAACTGTACGGAACGGGTCATGGCGGTACTGCGGCATCGCGAGTATCGCCATGACCATGATCTGTGTTTTTTGAGGAGAATCCTGTGTCAAGGACACATCTCACTAATAATGCTGTTGCCCTTGGTGCCTACGTGTCATTAGCGGTGGTAGGCAAGTTCCTCCTTTTATTTGTTTTTTATTGGCTGCCTCCGGCTGCAAATTTTTCATGCATCACAGGTATTGGGGAAGTCAGTGCTATGGTGCTCTGCGCCATCGTGATCGGCTTCTTTCTGGAGCCCGTTGAGAAATTCTCTTTTTTGTCGGTCATCTTTATTCCGGCTGTTCTGACGGGCCCTGTCATTCTTCCTTTTGCGGTGCCGCAGGCCGGAGCTTTGGCCGGGTTTTTCTTCGGACCGCATATTGGGGAATTAACGCTTATGCTCAATCCGCTTTCAGTTCTTATGCGTAGCTTGACTCCTGGCGACTTTCCGTTTCTTTTGTTTTGCGTACTGCTTTTCGCATCATCAGTAGTTCCAGCCTTGCTGATGTGCGTAGGCATAATGTTGAGGAAGCGTCTTATGAGCTGAAAGAATATTCAGAGTTCTGTTAAGGATTATGGCAGGAGGCGCGTTACGGGAATGCGCATGTTCGCATCGACTGGCACATGATCCGCAAACGCAGTGCAGAGCAGTACCCAGTAAGCGCCGCGTTGCGGTATCCTCACCAGTATGGACTCAATCATTGTACGCGGTGGTCGGCAGCTGACCGGTGAGGTCAGCGTCGGCGGCGCGAAGAACTCGGCATTAAAGCTCATGGCGGCCGCGCTTCTGGCCCCGGCGACATCGCATATCGATGGTGTCCCCGATATCGCGGACGTAGACACCATGGCCGAGGTGCTCGGGTATCTCGGTGTTCGCGTGAGCCGGCAGGGTCAGCGGCTTTCAATCGATGCGTCGCGGCTTACCGGCTGTGAGGCACCTTACGAGATGGTAGCCAAGATGCGGGCATCGATCGCGGTGCTCGGCCCGCTTGTTGCGCGGTTCGGCCGGGCGCGGGTGGCGATGCCGGGGGGCTGTGCGATCGGGTCGCGCAAGATCGACATGCACATCAGGGGGCTGGAGCACCTCGGTGCGAAGGTCACGTTAGGCCACGGCTCCCTTGACGCGGTTGCGCCTGAGGGCGGCCTTGTGGGTGCCGAGGTGACGCTGGAGTTCCCGAGCGTGGGCGCGACCGAGAACCTCGTGATGGCGGCCACGCTTGCGCGGGGCAGGACCGTTATCGACAACGTGGCGCGTGAGCCTGAGATAATCGATCTGGTGCGTTTCCTGCGCTCCATGGGGGCGCAGATCGAGGGGGAGGGCACCTCGGCGCTCAGCATCGTCGGGGTGCGCGAGCTGCATGCGGCCAAGCATCGGGTCGTGGGCGACCGTATCGAGGCGGGCACGTACCTGGTGGCCGGGGCGCTAGGCTTAGGCCCGGTCACGGTCTCCGGCTTTGACCCGGCGCATCTCGATCTCGTCATTGCCAAGCTCCGCGAGGTGGGCTGCACCATAGAGGTGGCCGGTGACTCGGCGACGGTCTCTTTTGACGGGCGTCCGCGACCGGTCGATATCCAGACCCTGCCGCATCCTGGGTTCCCCACCGACATGCAGGCGCAGTTCATGACGCTCATGTCGGTTGCCGGTGGCGGCTCTATCATCACGGAGAATGTCTTCGAGAACCGCTTTATGTTTGCCGGCGAGCTTGCGCGCATGGGGGCCGATATCCGCATCGAGGGTCATCATGCGCTCGTCAAGGGGGTCACGCACCTGTCCGGCGCGCCGGTGCGAAGCACGGACCTGCGTGGCGGCGCGGCACTTGTGCTTGCCGGGCTGATCGCCCAGGGGGAGACCACCGTGAGGGACGTCCATCATATCGACCGGGGATACGAGTGTTTTGCCGATAAACTCGCCGCGCTCGGCGCAGACATCGAGAGGGTCTCTTGCACGTGACGCCTGGCTGCAACGTCGACGAGGGCACCGCTCGGCACTCACCGGCGCAGGCACAAAGTGCCGACGGCAGGCTTGGCGGGGTGGTGTTCGCGAAGCTCTACCCCAATCCTGCCGAGCCGTTCCGCGGCGCATTCGTCGCCGACCAGGTCGCTGCGACCTCCGAGGCGGTCCGCTGGGAGGTCATCGCACCGGTGCCGCTCGTGCCCAAGTGGGTCGCGGATGCCTTTGGCAAGCCGCACGCTGTCGGCACGCGTGATGACGGCGGGGTGAGGGTGCACTACGCGCAGTACGCCGTGCTGCCCCGCAGGCTGTTTTACGCGACGGTCCCCTTTGCGATGGCCGCCGCTTCCAGGCGGGCGTTCGCGAGCGCTCGGCATGCGGTGGATGCCCAGTTCGTGCACGCGCACGAGCTTTATCCTGCAGGGGAGGCGGCGAGGCGTCTTGCCGAGCGGGCAGGGCTGCCCTACATCCTGACCGTCCATGGCTCAGACCTCTACTTGAACCTCGGCAACCCGCGCTGGAGGCGAGGCGCACAGGCATCTGCGGCGGGAGCTGCAGCGATAGTCTGCGTGGGGAGCCGCCTGGCGGCCGATTGCGTCCGTATCCTCGGCGTGGACTTCAAAAAAGTGCTGGTGATCCCCAATACCTACGATTGCGAGCGCTTCGTGTATGCGGGGGATGGGGGCGGATGCGGGTGCGAGGGTGGGGGCGGGTGCGCGCCTGCGACCCGCCCGCTGCGGCTTTTGAGCGTCGGGCGCCTGTCGCCTGAGAAGGGGCACGAGGTGCTCCTCAAGGCATTTGCCGCGCTGGCGGATCCTGCGCGGTCAGGCCTCGCGCCGTCAGGCACTGCGCCACCAGACGCTACATCATCGGAAACGGCACAGCCAGACGCTCCGCCGCAAAACCTTGCGGCGAGCGGGCTCTCGCTTACCATCGTCGGTGACGGCGCGGAGCGTGCGGCCCTTGCCAGACTCGCCGAGGGGCTCGGCATAAGCGACCGGGTGCGGTTCACGGGCGTGCTCGTTGGTGAGCCGCTTGTTGCCGAGATGCGCGCTGCCGACCTGTTCGTGCTGCCCTCGCTTGCCGAGGGGTTTGGCGTTGTGCTCATCGAGGCGATGGCGACTGGGCTGCCGGTTGTCGCGACCCGGTCGGGGGGGCCAGAGGATATTGTGAACGACGCGAACGGGGTGCTAGTGGAGCCCGGCGACTCTGAGGCGCTTGCTCGGGGGATCCGGGAGGCTGCCGAGCGGCTCGCCGTCTACGACAGGGCTGCGATCGCAGCGGATGTTGCTGCCCGGTACTCGCCACAAGCGGTAGGGAGGCGGCTTACCGCCCTCTATCAGGAGGCTGTGGCCGGCGGGCCGCTCAGCAGGAGGGTTGCAGACCCTGGAGCTGTCGCTGTTGCCGCCGCCGGTACCGCCGTTGCTCCTCCTCCTGCGACCACAGGCTCCGTTGCCGAGAACAACGAGGCGCGATCTGGTGCGGGACGGAACCCTGCGGCCTCGTCCGTGCGCACGGCGCAGCACCCGGCAACGGCAACACACCCAGCGACAGCGCAGCACCTGGCAAAGCGCATCGTGATGATCAAGACCGCCCACGCCTTCGCCGACCCGCGCATCGGCAAGGAAGCCGATGCGCTCACCCGCGCCGGCTACGAGGTTGTTGTGCTTGCCTGGGATCGCACGGGTGCCGGAGCCGCCGCCGAGGCGGGGGATGCGGCCGACACCGTCATGCCCGTGCCAGCATCTGGCATTGCCGCCGCATCCGCGCACACGTCTGCGGCCAGCACTCCCACGGCGGCGGGCGCAGTGGGCGGCTGGCGGGTCGAGCACCTGGGGCCGCGTGCGGCCCACGGCGGCGGCGTGCGCAGCCTGCCGGCATTTCGGGAGTTCTGGGGTCTCGCGGGCGCACGCGCCGCCGCCCTCGGTGCCGATGCCATCCACTGCCATGACCTCGACACGGCGCCTGCCGCGCTTCGCGCACTCAAGCTTTTACGCGGCGGGTCGGCACCGAGGTTGGTGCTCGACTTCTGGGAGATGTACCGCCACAGCCGAATGCTACCCCAGCGCGGCCTGCTCGGCGTGGTCGCACGTGCCGCCGCCCGAGTGCTTGAGCGGCGTTCGGTCCCGCGTGCGGACTTCGTCATAACGGTCGCTGAGGGGCAGCTCGGCTATTACGAAGGGCTCGGGGCAAAAAAGATCGTGCTCGTGGAAAACGCCCCGCTGCTCTCAAACTACTCGCTGGTCTCGCGCTCGGAAAGTGAGTTCGTGGTGAGCTTCATCGGCCGCATGCGCTACGCCGAGGCGCTGCACACGCTCATGCGGGCGGTTCAGCCGCATGATGAGCTGGCGGCGCTTCTGGTCGGCGGCGGGCCCTCGGCGGGCGAGATCGCCTGTGAGGCTGCTCGGCTTGAACGGATCCAGATCCGCGGCGCTGTCCCCAATAGCGAGATCGGTAGGCTCTATCATCAGTGCGATGCCGTTTTCGCCTGTTATGATATCTCGCTTGAGAACTGGCGCACCGCGCTGCCGGTGAAGGTGATGGAGGGCATGGCGTGCGGCCTTCCGGTCATCGTTACCAAGGGCAGTTGGGTTGCCGATTACGTTGCGCGTGAGGGCTTGGGCCTTGCGGTGGACCACACGGACGTTGCCGATGTCGAGCGGGCGCTCCTCGTGCTCAGCGGTGACCGTGAGGCTGCCCGTGAGATGGGTCGCCGAGGCCGAGTGATTGTGGAGCGCGAGCTGAACTGGGATGCGGCTGCGGGTCGCCTGACTGAAGCGTATCGCGAGCTGTTTGCCCGGACGGACTAAGAGGGGCGCGAGGGGAGTCAAGCAGATCGAGCGGCGCGGCAAAGACATAAAGGGCAGCAAGCAGATCAGGTGGTGCGGCAAAATAACAGGCTCCTGCGATTCTTGCGAGGGCGGCTCACGCAACGCGATCGAGCGGACGCGGTAAAATAGCAACATCTACAATGAGTGCGTGACGACACAGCATGTTCGTAGCACGGCATGTGCCTATACTTGTTTGTTCGTAACATGGCACGCACTTACACCATACGCACTTGCATTGCCTGCTCATAGCAAGCCCGGAAGAATCTTGGAGGCCTCTTGGAACTGAAGGAGCGCTTTGCGGATCGCTCGGCGGTCTTTGGCGTGGTGGGGCTTGGGTATGTCGGCCTGCCTCTTGCGACCGAGATGGCAAAAGCCGGCCACCGTGTCTTAGGGCTCGAGGTCTCGGAGGAGAAGGCGGCGCTTGTCAACCGGGGGGAGAGCTATATCCCGGATGTGCCGACCCCTGAGCTTGCTCGGCTGGTGGCGGACGGCCTCATCGAGGCCACCACAGACTTCTCGCGCGCAGGCGCGTGCGACGCGGTCGTGATATGCGTCCCAACGCCGCTCAACAAGGCCAAGGAACCCGATGTCTCCTGTATCACCTCGGCGGCGGAATCGATCGCCCCGTACCTCCACACCAACATGCTCGTCGCGTTGGAGTCCACCACCTATCCTGGGACTACCGAGGAGGTCTTGCGTCCGATCATCGAGCGGGGCGGCGGGCAGGGCAAGCTGCAGGACACCTCCACAGAGCAGGATACCCTCACGGTGGGCGAGAGCCTGTTCCTGGCGTTCTCTCCCGAGCGCGTCGACCCGGGGAACGCCGTTTACCAGACCAAGAACACGCCTAAGCTCGTGGGCGGGGTAACGCCGGCCTGCACCGAGGTCGCGACGGCGTTTTACGAAAGCTTCCTGGACACTGTCGTGCCCATGTCATCGGCTCGGGCCGCCGAAATGGCCAAGCTTCTCGAGAACATCTTCCGCTGCGTCAATATCGCGCTCGTCAACGAGCTTCTCATGCTCTCCGAGCGGATGGACATCGACATATGGGAGGTGGTCGATGCCGCAAAGACCAAGCCGTTCGGCTTCATGCCGTTTTACCCTGGCCCGGGCCTGGGCGGGCACTGCATCCCCATTGACCCCTTCTACCTTGCGTGGAAGGCTCGGGAGTACGATTTCCAGAGCGAGTTCATCGAGCTTGCCGGCCGGGTCAACGAGAACATGCCCTACTACGTGGTGCAACGCCTCATGGAGGCGCTCAATGCCGAGGGGAAGGCGCTCTCCATCAGCCGGGTCCTTATACTCGGCGTTGCTTACAAGGCAGACATCGGCGACATGCGGAAAAGCCCTGCCATCAGGATCTCGGAGCTTCTGCTCGCAAAAGGGGCGGACCTCGTCTACCACGACCCGCATGTTCCGGAGTTCGACGCAGGTGGCAAGAGGCTGTCCAGCTTGGAGCTGACGCGTGAGGAGGTAGCGGCGGCGGACGCGGTCTTGATCCTCACGGCCCACACGTCGGTCAATCACCGAATGGTTGCCGAGAACGCACGGATGGTGCTGGACACGCGCAATGCCCTGCGCGGCATCGAGTGCGACCGGGTGGTGCGCCTGTAAAGTGGCCAGTGGCTTCTGTCTGCGGCCCTTGCTCCATGTTTCGCAGAGAAGAACGGATGCCCCATGATGCGAGACATCCCGCCGCAGGCCAAAAAAGCCTTAGGCACCCTAAACGCCCGCGGCTTCGAGGCTCATCTCGTTGGCGGATGTGTCCGTGACCTGCTTATGGGCGAGGTGCCAAAGGACTGGGATATCGCTACAAGTGCCACCCCGGGGGAGATGCAAGATGTCTTCGCGTGTTTCAAGACCTTTGAGACGGGGCTCCAGCATGGGACCATCCTGGCTCTCGTTGATGGCCTGCCCCTAGAGATCACCACATATCGCACCGATGGCGATTATTCTGACAACCGCCATCCCGACAAGGTCACGTTCACGAGAAGCCTGCACGAGGATCTCGTGCGGCGCGATTTCACCATGAACGCCATTGCAATGGACAGTGCGGGCAAGGTCGCCGACTCCTTCGGCGGAATTCGCGATATCACGGCAAAGACAATACGTTGCGTCGGCGAGCCAGACGTACGTTTTGGGGAGGACGCGCTGCGCATCTTGCGTGCGCTCCGGTTTTCCTCGGTTCTAGGGTTTGGGATCACAGAATCCACCTCGGCCTCTATCCACAAGAACAAGGGGCTGCTGCGAAACATCTCCTATGAACGCGTTCTCGCGGAGCTTACCAAGTTGCTTTGTGGCAAGGACGCGCCGAGCGTCTTGCGCGAATACGCGGATGTGGTCTGTGTCCCCATTCCCGAGATCGAGCCGATGATAGGCTTTGATCAGCGCACAAAATACCATCACCTCGATATTTGGGAGCACACGCTTGAGACGATAAGAAACTCGCCTTCCGATCCGGTCTCCCGCTGGGCGGCGCTCTTCCACGATATCGGCAAGCCGCAGCAGTTCTCCGCTGACGAGAACGGCATCGGTCATTTTTACGGGCACGCTGAAGCGAGCGCAGATATCGCGAGCAAGGTGATGAGGCGCTTGAGATTCGACAACAAGACGTGCGGCACCATTAAAAAACTTGTGTCAGGGCACATGGTTCCTCTCAATCTCACGAAGAGATCAGTGAAGCGCCTGCTGAACCGTTACGGCTCTGAGGGACTCAGGCAGCTTTTTGCGCTCTTGCGTGCCGATAGGCTTAGCGTCGCGCCGGAGTTCAGCGGCAGGCAGCATGCAGAAGTCGATGAGGCCGAACGGCTTTTGGAAGAGATCATCGCGGAGGCCGCGTGCTTCTCCTTAAAAGACCTGGCCGTTAATGGTCATGACCTGGTGGCGCTTGGCATGCGGGGCAAGCAGATCGGCGACACGCTTCGAGTCCTGCTCGACGCGGTTATCGAGGAGCGCGTAGAGAACGAGAAGGGCGCGCTGCTGGAGGCGGTCAAAGAAAACCTGGCGAACCCGATGGCTTCCTGAGCCTAGAACCACTGTACGCCTGGCGCTTTAGTGCATCGCCAGATGATCCGTAGCTGTTGTCAGTGGCAGGATGTAAGATACGGGTGTCTAGGCGAAAACAGGGACAATCATGATCAACGCGGATCGCGTGCAACAATGGAAAACAGATATTGCCAAGTCTGTGCAGATGTATAACGACTGGTTTTTTGAGGCTGCCCCGCAGGCATTCAAGGACTCCCGCATGTCCGCTGTCGAGCAGGTCCTCAACGCGTTTTCTGTTACAGATCAAATGCGCTCGCTGACCCTCAGTGTATTAAGGCGTGCGCCTCAGATCGTGAGTGTTTTGCGCATGATGGCGGCTCCTCCACTTGCCAGAGATCGCCTTGCAGGGTTGTCGGAAGTGAGGACACGCGGGTTCATCAAGGTCTTGGAGGACGGACGGCTGCCCAAACGGATGGATTCCGAGGCCCTCGACTCAGAGCTTCAGCGTATTTGCAAAGTAATTGCCCAGTTACTTGATAGTCAGTTGATGCCTTGGATCGGTGAGATGCAGGCTCCCGACGAGGAAGACCGGTATTTGGCCGCTATGGTGATAGCGGATCGACTATGTAGCGCAATCTCCGATCCGATTATTCGAAATGCCCAAGAGGCTCGACAGCTTGCTGCTGTTTTCGAATACCTTGATTCCCTCGGCTACTCACGTGCCACAGTACCCAAGGCAGGCTTCAAGGACATGCGGGAGGGCACGTATGCATTGCGAGCAAACGTTATGGCTGGCATCAATAAGCCGGTCAATATACCCGCTGACGTGCTCATCCAGCCGAAAATGCTGCGAGAATCCGGTTTGCCGATTCTGATTGAGTGCAAAAGCGCAGGTGATTATGCGAATACAAACAAAAGGCGAAAGGAAGAGGCGCAGAAGGTTCACCAATTACGAGAGTCTTACGGCAACAGGGTCGAGTTCGTGCTCT
>Ga0123353_10002640_pt1 | contig 22328 bp, 20 predicted proteins | sample TergutLab28metaG_3_FD_92763 | JGI IMG/M metagenome (GOLD analysis project Ga0123353, IMG submission 92763) | Labiotermes labralis P3 segment gut microbial communities from Petit-Saut dam, French Guiana - Lab288 P3 | ecosystem: Host-associated > Arthropoda: Insects > Digestive system > Gut ... | reverse complement strand
GTCTTGATTTTGTTGGGTAATTCATAAGGCCCTCTTTGAAATGCTTGCCCTGCCATAGCTTTCTTGTATTCGAAGCTTTAGCGAAAGTGGAAGCGAAGGCGGGTAGTATTTAGAATGTAAAATTGAAAATGTAAAATGAAAAATTAGATGGATAAAATAATTTTCCATTTTCAATTATCCATTTTCCATTTTTCCAACTCCACATTTCATAAAGCGCACTGCCGTGTCGCCATATGTCTTAGACACTATAAGCTCACAGCCCTCTAGCGTCTCAAAAACTTCTTTCTTGGCAGTCTCTGCTATTATAATAGAGTGCCTCCCAATCCAGCCGCTCTGAGTAAGAGCTCTGTATGCCAGAGGTATAAGCCCTTTTCTGTAAGGAGGCGCAAGAAAGACTAGTTTGGCGGCTTGCCCGCCGAAGCCTTGGCGTAGGCTGGGCATAGTTGCGTCCGCTCTTATAATATGGCATTTGTCCTTTATGCCCAGTGCTGCCGCATTAGCCGCTGCAACTTTCAGAGCTTGACTGCTGTTGTCAAACAATACTGCCCTGCCCGCTCCTCTGGAAATAGCTTCAAACGCTAATGCTCCTGTCCCGCAGAACGCATCGAGAACCACTGTCTCCTCTGAGAAAAGCGGGTCTATGTCTTCACCGAAATCTCTGTGCTCTAGGACGTTGAAAAGAGCTTCCCTTACTCTGTCCATCATAGGTCTTGTGGTTATGCTTTCCGGAGGTTCTATTTTTCTTCCGGACAGCGTGCCTCCTATTATTCTCATCGTGCCTTTCATTTTTTCTTCTCATCGAAAAATTTTCCTAAAGAATTCTTTAACACTTTCTTAGGAACTTCCTCTATGCCTCCTCTGGGTAATTTGCCCAGCATGAATGCTCCGAAAGAGACTCTTATAAGCCGCGTAACCTGCAATCCGCAGTACTCCATAAGTTTGCGGACTTCTCTGTTTTTACCTTCTTTGATTGTTACGGTAAGCCATTTATCCGCGTCTGTTTCTATTTTCACTTCACCATATCTTATGCCGGAAATCGTGACTCCTTTGGACAACTCTTCCAGCTTTTTCTTATCGATTGCTCCGTGCACCCGCACTCTGTATTTTCTGAGCCACGCATTTGCCGGAAGCTCCAAATATCTGGCAAGCTCTCCGTCATTCGTGAGAAGCAGCAAACCTTCCGTATTAAAATCCAGCCTGCCGATAGACACAACTCTTGGCATGTTGTCCGGCAGAGTATCAAATATAGTTCGCCTGCCCTGCGGATCCTTATTGGTCGTAATAGTTCCGGCCGGTTTATGGTACCGCCATAATTTGGTCTCTTCTTTTTGACCAACGACCTTGTTGTCTACAGAGATAGTGTTTTTGTCCGTCACATTAAAAGCCGGAGACGTTAGGATTTTGCCGTCTACTTTAATTCTGCCGCTCTCTATCATGCGTTCTATATCGCGTCTTGAGGCAATGCCTATGCGCGCCAGAACCTTTGCGATGCGCTCTCCTTCGAATAGTTTGTTTTGATTTTTCATTTTACATGCGTTACAAATTAATGAACATACTCTTTATATATAGGAATACAATGTACGACATCGAATATCTGAAAGCAAGCCTTGCAGCGGAAAAAAAATACATGGAGCTGGCATTTCTGGAGGCTCAAATAGCAGAAGAGGCAGGAGAGGTGCCTGTAGGAGCGGTTGTAGTCTCGGCAAGCGGAGAAGTTCTGGCATCTGCGGGGAACAGAACAGAGACGGAAAAAGATCCGACTGCCCACGCAGAGGTCATAGCAATACGAGAAGCAGCAAAGAAAATGAGCTCTGAACGTTTAGCCGGATGCGATTTGTATTGCACGTTAGAGCCGTGTGCCATGTGCGCCGCAGCGATAAGTTATGCCCGTATACAAAGGCTTTTCTTTGCAGCGTATGATGTGAAGGCCGGAGCTGTCACGCACGGAGTGAACTTTTTTTCGAGCAGCTCATGTCATCACTCTCCGGAAGTCATAGGAGGCATCGAAGAACAGAGAGCTGCTTCGATGCTGAAAAAATTTTTCTCTCTGCAGAGATGACTATCGAGTCGACTCGAAGAGTCAATCGAGAGTCAGAAGAGAAAAAATTCTCGAAAAAATGTTGCACTCTTGCAACGCTCGAGGACTATATCGAGTATTTCGAGTCAGTTTTTCGAAGTTTGATAAAATTTGTGTTGACTATTTTCTCAGAAAGAAAGAACATCACAGGACTTCTACTTTGGTTCAACAATTTTTTATGGAGGAAACTATGGTCGCTAAGAAGAAGCCGGCAGCTAAGAAAGCTGCTAAGAAACCAGCTAAGAAGGTTGCTAGGAAACCAGCTAAGAAGGTTGCTAGGAAACCAGCTAAGAAGGCTGCTAAGAAGAAATAGTTTTAGCCTGCCCTTTGTGGCAGCTTGAGTTATTTTAAACCCCTGTTTGAAACTTCATCAGACAGGGGTTTTTCTTATTTATTATTTAAAATTCCTCTTGTCGCAACAACCAAGTATTGCTATAACCGCCCTAATGCGAGTGTGGCGGAATTGGTAGACGCGGCAGACTCAAAATCTGTTTTCTTCGGAAGTGGGGGTTCGATTCCCTTCACTCGCACCACGACAAATGGTTCTTTCTTTTAAAATCGAATCGAAATCCTTAAAAATTCATTGAGCTTAAATCTTTCACAAATTCGTCAACCATGCTTTCCGGTGTTGACCACGAGGTCACCAACCGTATAACAGTTTTTTCGCCCATTGGCTGCCAGTCATAAAAATCATATAAGCGACGCAGCTTTTCTATAGTTTCAATCGGAAATATCGGGAAAATCTGGTTGGTTTCCGCCTCGCAAAGAAAACTATACCCCAGCGATTTGATGCCGTCCGCTAATTTTAAAGCCATATCGTTCGAATGTTTGGCAAGTTCATCATACAGATTATCTTTAAACAGTTCGCAAACTTGAATTCCCATAGCTGCACTCTTTGCCAACAAAGCTCCTTTTTGCTTTATATGATAACGAAAGTCGGATTTTAACGCATCGTTGCAAATTACTATAGTTTCGCCGAACACTGCGCCGTTTTTCGTGCTGCCTATGTAAAAGACATCAACCAAATCAGCAATTTCTGCGTAGGACAAATCAGAACCCTGTCTGTTCACGCTTGCGCCGAGTCTTGCTCCGTCTAAATACAGATACAATGAATTTTTTCTGCAATATTCGGAAATTTCGGTCAATTCTGCTTTTGTATAAACAGAACCTATTTCTGTCGGCTGCGATACAAAGACAAGACGAGGCTTCACCATATGATCATCTTGATAATGCTTATCAACAACAGCTTTAATGTCCTCGACATATAGTTTGCCATTGCTTCCTTTTGCAGTGCAAACTTTATGCCCTGTCGCCTCAATCGCTCCGGCTTCGTGAACAGCTATATGTCCGCTTTCACAGGCAATTACTGCCTCGTACGGGCGAAGAATAAAAGAAATGACAGACAGGTTTGTTTGTGTTCCGCCGCTTGCAAAGTGAACATCGGCAGAAGGCTTGTTTATTTTCGCTCTTATCAGTTCCTTTGCATGGTCTGAATACTCGTCAAGACCTAACCTACAAATTGTTTGTTTCCAACAGCGGATAAAGCCGCCAAAACTCTCGGGTGAGCCATTTCGCTGTAATCATCTTTGAAGCTGTATTTTAATGTAAACATTTCGTTTTCTCCTTTTCTATTTTACAGATATACGCACGACAAAGCATAGCACGTCCTGACAACGCACTGTGCGTACCGGGCAATACTATACCGCTCGGAATTACAAATTCATATATTGTGTTTGGAAATTTGTAACTATGTTTACTACGGACCTCGAGACTCCAAAGCTCCGGCGAATTCGCGGATTGATCCGCGCTTCAAACACTTACTTATATCGCTTGCAGCTTTAAACATTGCAGCCTCCTGTTTGTAAACTTAGGTTACTACGCCTACTATGTAATAATTTTTACAAAATTGCAACAATTTTTTCTCTTGCAATAATAATTTTTCTGCCCTTACAATACGACAATAAACAAAAGGATTTAATATGAAAAGAGTTCTTCTATTTTTGATGACTAACCTCGCAGTCATTATCGTACTGAGTCTTGTTACAAGCCTGCTCGGAGTAAACCATTGGATAAATGAACAAGGCATAGACTATTATTCGCTGTTAATATTTGCAAGCATTCTGGGTTTTGGAGGAGCCTTTATATCTCTTCTTATGTCCAAAAGCATGGCGAAGTGGTCTGTAGGAGCAAAAGTAATACAGACTCCGAAAACTCAGGAAGAAACATGGCTGCTGGAAACCGTACATAAGCTCGCAGACAGGGCTTCATTGCCCAGACCTGAAGTTGCCATATACGAAGGCAATGCCAATGCGTTTGCAACCGGAGCGACAAAGTCCAATTCGCTGGTTGCAGTCTCAACAGGACTTTTAAGAAACATGACCAGAGACGAGGTAGAGGCGGTTTTAGGACACGAGGTTGCTCATATTAAGAACGGAGATATGGTAACGCTCACGCTTATACAGGGAGTGCTGAACACATTTGTGTTTTTCATGGCAAGAGTTGTCGGTTTTGTCGTAGATCAGGCTCTGCGGAAGAACAGTGAAAGCAGTTCTTCCGGCGTTGGTGTCGGGTATATGCTTACGGTTATAGTGTTTGAGATACTGTTCGGAGTGCTTGCCAGCATTACAGTTATGTATTTTTCCAGGCAAAGAGAGTTCCGCGCGGATAAAGGGGCATCTGATTTGCTGGGTTCTCCTAAGCACATGATAGCTGCATTACAAAGGCTCGGAAGTGCGAAAGAAGGCACACTGCCGAAATCCATGGCGGCCTTCGGCATAGTCGGCGGAGGAAGCATTAAAAACCTTTTTGCCTCTCACCCGCCTTTGGAGGATAGGGTTAATGCTCTGAGAAATGCGGATAATCCGGTAAGAATGTGAAAAATGAAAATAATCTTCAATTTTCCATTTTCCATTTTCAATTAACTAATATATACTGTCGGTATGTGTAATTTTGAAAGACTGTAATCATGCGCTGCCCTTTTTGCCCTGCTGAAGAAACTCAGGTGAAAGATAGCCGCCCTACGGAAGATAACGCTGCAATACGGAGGCGGCGTTTCTGTACCAGCTGCGATGCCAGGTTTACTACGTTTGAACGGGTTCAGCTCCGGGAAATGACAGTCATAAAAAAAGACGGCGAAAAAGAGGTCTTTGACAGAGATAAATTACAGAGATCTATGAAAGTAGCCTTACGCAAACGCCCTATTGAAGACGAGGTAATAGAAAAAGTCACCAACATAATAGTAAGAGAACTTGAGGCACTGGGCGAGGGTGAAATAAGTACTACGACCATAGGCGAACATGCTTTAAGCAATTTGCGCAAGCTGGATACTGTCGCATATATCCGCTATGTCTCTGTATACAAAGACTTTAATTCTACCAGTGATTTCGTAGATTTTGTGGATACCCTTAAGAATTAGGAAATATTCCCCTTCTCGAATCGATATTCTGTGTTATATCTTGGTTAACAAAAGGTTTTCATAAGGATTCATGATGTTCACGGGTATTGTACGAGATGTAGGCACTGTTGTTGATATTACTCAGAATGCGGATCGGGTTTTTAAAATAAAAACTGAGAAGCTGTCTTTGTTCAACACTAATATCGGAGCGTCTATGTGCTGTTCCGGAGTATGCCTTACGGTAGTTTCTAAGTTTTTTAATACCTTTGTAGTCCAAGCGTCCGCAGAGACTCTAAGCAAAACGACTTTGTTGAATTGGGGAGTCGGAACTAAGGTGAACCTCGAGCCCGCGCTTCGCTTAGGAGACGAACTCGGCGGGCACATTGTTACGGGTCATGTTGACGGAGTAGCTTTTGTGTCTGCAAAAGAGAAAAGTGGCGACAGCATTAAGCTGCAATTTGAGGCGGGTGCCGAGTTGTCCAGATTTTTGGCTCCTAAGGGTTCCGTCACTATTGACGGAGTTTCTTTGACAATCAACTCGGTAAGTCATGCTTCATTTGAGGTGAATATTATTCCTCATACGAGACTTGAGACTACGCTTGACAAGCTGTCTGTCGGAGACGGAGTGAATTTGGAAATAGACGTGCTGGCTCGTTACTTAGAGCGCCTGCAAAGACCTTATGTCGCCGCATAAAATGTTTGCAATATACATACACTTTCCCTTTTGCGTATCTAAGTGTCCTTATTGCGATTTTAACTCGCATGTTCCAACAGTTATAGATTACGAATTATGGAAAAAGGCGTATGACAAAGAACTGGAAGCCTTTGCTAAGAAAGATAAAAATAAAAAAGAAGTCACTTCTGTTTTTTTCGGAGGAGGCACGCCGTCCCTGATGCCGCCGGACTTAACGGCAAGCGTCATAAACAGCATTCAAAAGCACTGGAGATTATCCGATAATACAGAGATAACTCTGGAGGCTAATCCGTCTGCGTATGAAGCTGGGAAATTCAGGGATTTTCAGGCGGCAGGAATAAACAGGCTGTCTTTGGGAGTTCAATCATTGGAAGAAGAGGTCTTGCGTTTCTTCAATCGTCCGCACAATGCAAAGGAAGCGTTAGAGGCTTTAGAAAACGCAAGTAATATATTCGGGAGTTATTCTCTGGATATGATTTACGGGCATAAGTACCATGACAATCCAAACGCATGGTATAAAGAGCTTGAACGCGCGTTACAGTTCTCGGAAAAACACATATCTCTGTATCAGCTTACAATAGAGCCGAATACTAAGTTTTTTGTAAGAGCCGGCAAAGGCGAACAGCTTCTGGCAAACGAAGATTCTGTTATAGAATTATACAAAATAACTCAAGAGCTGACGCAGAAATACTGTATGCCTGCGTATGAAGTATCAAATCACGCAAAGCCCGGGTTCGAGAGCATTCACAACAAAACATACTGGAATTACGATGAATATATAGGCATAGGTCCCGGCGCAAGCAGCCGTTTTATGGGACATGCCATAGAAAATATAAAGGCTCCTTATATCTGGCTGGATAAAGTGCTTAACGGCAATGCTTGGGTAAAATCCGATGAAGTGCTGGACACAGAGACTGCTTTACGAGAAGCATTTATGATGGGACTGCGCCTGACAGAAGGTATTAATATCAATAACTGGAAACAGAAATTCGGCTCGGATATTTTTTGTTTTATTTCTTCTGATAAGCTGAAAGCCTTAGAGAACAAAGGGCTTGTTTTATATTCCGATACATATATAAAAACCACACCGAAAGGCACATTGTGTCTCAATGCTGTTCTTAATTATATTTTAAACTAACTCCACACTTCACACTCCAAACTCCACACTAATCAGTAGCCCACCCTGACGGTATCAGCTCCGGGTTGACAAACAATGCCCATTGCCTCTCTTTTTTCTTTTTCTTTGCAGAATACTTCTTCCTCGCCTTATGCCCGCTCGGAAGATTTTCAGGACTCATGCCGGCAACCTTTAAAGATCTCTCCATATCTCCGAATTTAGTATTAGTCTCGCCTCTGTTGATAGCATTTCTAATCATTCTCCTTTTAGACTCTTCAGGCAAGTTCTCATAAGCAACAGCTGCAATTTTTTGCTTACAGGCGGCAATCTTATTAAACGTGTCTCTCAGTTTCAGCAAGCGCCTGCGATTCTTACTTAGTGTCATACCCAAAATGCTGTAATTAGGACGTCTGGCACCATTAGCCATTAAAAGCGGACTCACGAGTAGGCCGGTTTTCAGTGCTGCTTTGCTTAAACTTTTCTCGTCCAGCTTTGCGGTTGCAGTAACTCCTGAAGAACCTGCTGTAACAGTGTTCTCCATTTTATATTCTATGCCGTATCCGGTAGCCGGACCTTTTACGCTGAACTCGGAAGCCACCAGCGATTTTATTTCTTCTGCGAGTACTTCGGACATAACGCCCCCATATTAAAAATCATTTTTTATAATATTACTTTGTACAATATATATATAATAGCAGATAAAAGTTAAGCTGCGTTTAATCTCGCTAAATGCTTGATTTTAATGTATAAAACTTTTTCTGGCACCCTCTATAACCTTAGCTCCTTCGGGCGTAATTTCTAAAACAGCCAGAGCTCTTTCCACCTGCCCGGAAGGAGTAAGGCGGAAAATACCGTCAAGCCCTGCAAAGCCGTTCGGATTAGTAAGGCTGTCTTCTTGGTACGGCATGTTATTTTTCGAAAGCATAGCTGCCAGCGCAACAGAATCATAGGCCAGACTCGCAAGCCTCGGAGGCTCTTGTCCGTAAAACGTCTTATATGACGATACAAAGTTTTTTCTGTATGCCGGATCAGGCGCAGCATACCATGCGCCGACAAGTACGGGATATTTTTGTCCTATCCTTGCAACGTCCCAAGTTCCGGTGCCCAAAATCTTAGTCCTTTGCGGATTGAATCCTATGGCAGTGAGTCTGACTGCAACCTCGTTTATAACATCGGAACTTTCAGGAATGAATATAGCGTCTATGCGGTCGCTGCTGGAGGCGAGAGAGCGGACTCTTTCCTGTAAATCTGCGCCGCTCCTGTCGTACATTTCGAGACCTGCTACAGAGCCCCCGTGCATAGCAACAGATCTCCTAAACACATCGGCAACTAAGTTTCCGTAAACAGTATCCGGAATCAAAGCGGTAAAATTCCTCATGCCTTTTTGCACGGCATAAGCGACAACCGCGTCTACTTGGTCGGACGGTGCCAAGCCCATAACAAAAACGCCTCTGTCTGCCAGAGAAGTATCCGTAGACAGCGGCATCATCATAACGGAAGACTCCATAGCAACAGCCTGCACGGAAGCAATTTCCTGAGCAAATACCGGACCTACGATTAATTTAGCTCCGGCATCCAGAGCTTCCTCTGCCGCACCTCTTGCCCCCAAAGCATTAGTATCAAAAGGCATAAGCTCAAAATCTTTATGGGACACATCAAAAACAGCCAGCTGAGCGGCGTTTAACAGAGTCTTCCCCAGATTCGCATTATTACCGGTCAGCGGAAGCAGTATAGCCACCCTAGTTTTCTCTTTTTTCACGTCAGCAAACAAAGGCGCGGAAGAATCGGAATACAAAGGAGGACTAAGAGGAGCCTCAAAAACATCTTCATGCGGAGAAGCCTGATAAGCAGGTTGACCATAAGCATCATAACCTCTATCTTGAGGAGGAATAGACGGCTCTTTCGGCTTGGTATCCTGAGTATAATAGTTATCCCGCTTTGATACGAATCCCGAACACGCGCTAAGAAAGCAAGCGCAGAACACAGCAGCAAAGGCAAAACATGCAGACTTCAAAAAAACATTCTTCATCACAGAGCAATCTCCAAAGTGAAAATATCAACTATGCTGATATTGGCAAAAGACTCCTTGAGTATATAACGCATCAGCCTCATTGTCCACTGCCTTGCGGGCTGTATATCACAGGAACACCCATAGGCAATCTCGGAGACATATCTATAAGGGCTTTGAGTGTTTTAGCCAATGCGGATATTATAGCATGTGAGGATACAAGGACCAGCGGAACTTTGCTGAAAGCGTTCGGGATAAAAACAAAAACTATTTCGTATCATGATCATAACTCGGATTTGAGAAGACCGGAGATTATAGCGAAGCTGCGGCAAGGACAGTCTGTAGCATTGATAAGCGATGCTGGAATGCCTTGTATATCGGATCCCGGATATAAGCTGGTGAGGGACTGCAGAGCAAGCGGCCTTCCGGTAACGGTGATTCCGGGAGCCAGTGCGTCCTTGAGTGCTTTGGCATTATCCGGACTGCCGACTGATTCTTTTTTGTTTGAAGGCTTTCTGCCGTCAAAAAGCACTGCGAGAAAAAAACGCATAGAAACACTAAGAGCTGGTTTTTTTGCCAAAGCATATTCTACGATAGTTTTTTACGAGTCTCCTCAGCGCGTCAAAGAGACTCTTAAAGATTTGCTAGAGTGTCTGGGAGCTGATTGTGATGCAGTGCTTGCCAGAGAACTTACCAAGCTGTTCGAAGAAGTTAAATCCGGAACTTTAGAAGAGCTTGCGGAATATTACGCTGAAAAACCTATAAAGGGAGAAGTAGTTATACTGGTATCTATGAAGGATACTAAAGACGCTGCGTTTTCCGAGAGCGATATTAGAAAGCTGTTGAAAGAAAGGCTAAAGATTCTAAGCGTAAAGGATGCCGTAAAAGAAATATCTGAAATAAGCGGACTGAGCAAAAAAGAAGTGTATGCAATGGCTTTAAGATTAATGTGAAAAGTGGAATTGACAAAGTATTCCCCGCTTTCCGCTCCAACTCCACACTCCACTCTCAACACTCCACACTTTTAAGCAATAATCGGAGTGGTCTTCGAATTCCCCTTATCCGCCGGCACTGAGCCTTCCAAAGGAATAACTGCTGGCTCTGTTAAATCAGACACTGTCGGCACGGACTTTTTCTTCTTTTCGCCGTTAGCAGGAGGCAGCGGCGCACTGGTATCAGGCGTTCTCGTTATCTGTTCGCCTCTCAGCAACGCTTTTACCTCATCTCCGGACAGCGTTTCAAACTCCAACAGAGCATTTGCTACTTTGTGCAAATCGTCTATTTTCTCTGTCAAAATCTTTCTGGCAGTCGCTTCGCCCTTGTTTATAATACTAAGCACTTCCGCATCAATAACTTCCGCAGTCGCTTCGGATACATTCTTCTGCTGCGTTATGGAATGCCCTAAAAAAACCTCCTGCTCATTCGCACTGTACCGAACTCTTCCCAACCTATCCGACATGCCGAACTCCGTAACCATTCTCCGCGCAAGTCCTGTCGCCTGCTGTATATCGGAAGACGCTCCTGTAGTTACGTTATCTTTGCCGAAAATCAGTTCTTCAGCCACTCTTCCGCCGAACATCATGGCTATTCTGGAATTCAGCTCTGTTACGGTAGCACCGTACTTGTCTCTTTCAGGCAGATTAAGAGTAAGCCCCAATGCCCGTCCTCTCGGTATTATAGTAACCTTGTGCAGTGGATCGCTCTGAGGAGTGTTAAGACCTATAAGAGCATGTCCTGCCTCGTGATACGCTGTCAGTTTTCTCTCATCGTCAGTCATAGCCATAGACCGCCGCTCAGATCCCATCATGACTTTGTCTTTTGCAGCTTCCAAGTCCGCCATAGAAACAGTCTCTTTGTTGTTTCTCGCCGCAATCAGTGCTGCCTCGTTCACCAAATTAGACAAGTCCGCTCCTGAAAATCCCGGAGTACCTCTTGCTATTACCCTCGCATCAACATTTTCATTAAGAGGTATTTTGCGCATATGCACTTTAAGAATTTTCTCTCTTCCGGCTATGTCCGGATTAGGCACTACAACTTGTCTGTCAAAACGCCCGGGTCTCAAAAGCGCAGGATCCAAAACATCGGGTCTGTTCGTAGCCGCAATTAAAATTACTCCTTCGTTCGCCTCGAACCCGTCCATTTCAACAAGAAGCTGATTCAATGTTTGTTCTCTTTCATCGTTTCCTCCGCCGAGTCCGGCTCCTCTGTGGCGGCCTACGGCATCTATTTCATCTATGAATATTATGCAAGGAGCACTCTTTTTGCCTTGTTCAAACATATCTCTGACTCTGGACGCGCCTACGCCTACAAACATTTCTACAAAGTCCGAACCGGATATAGTGAAAAACGGCACGTTCGCTTCTCCGGCAACTGCTCTTGCCGTAAGAGTCTTTCCGGTTCCTGGCGGTCCTACCAGCAAAACTCCCTTGGGAATCTTTCCTCCTAGCTTCTGAAATTTCTGAGGATCTTTGAGAAAATCCACTATCTCCTGCAATTCCTGTTTAGCCTCATCAATGCCTGCCACGTCCTCAAACGTTACTTTCCCTGTTTTTTCATTCAGCATTCTGGCCCTGCTTTTCCCAAAGCCTAATGCTCCTCCCTTACCGCCTCCTCCCTGCATCTGGCGCATGAAATAAATCCATACTGCAAACAGCAGTATTATAGGTCCGAAGTTCAGCAATATTCCGCCGAGCGTCAGTGAATTATCTTCCGGCTTTGCTTCAATCGCCACTTTCTTTTCCAAAAGCTTCTCGCTTATCGAAGAATCATCAGGCACATGCGTAGTAAAATCGCCGCCCTCTTCAGCATACTCTCCGGATACATTCTTACCCTTCATCAAGACTTTGGCTACTTTTCCCTCTTCCACTTTCCTCATGAACTCGCTGAAAGAAATCTCTTTCTGCGCTACTGCTCCCGTGTCTTTAAACGTGTTAAACAGCAGCGCAAGCAGCACCGCCATTGCCACAAACAGCACCAGATTCTTTCCGACATGATTTTTATTGTTCTTATTCACGGTTTAAAACTCCATTTTTAGTTTAGATAGGAATTATTGAGCTTTTTGTTTGGCTGCCCTATTCCCGCCTGCGCGGGAATTACAACCACGGGTACAGCAACCAATCATCATTACTAACTCCACACTCCACTCTCAACTCTCCACTCTAATACAATCCTCCGGTACCCGTAATGTCCGTACTCTCGTTATTCTGACGGGCAGGCTCAACACTTCTTCTATCCTGTTGGTAGGTGTAGTCAGCATTGTCCATATGCCAATCCTCGTCTATATAGCCGCTTTCAGCATCACGCCTGATTCTTCTATCGGCCGGGTAGCTGTCATAATACCTTTCACTGGTTTCTTCACTCCCCAGCCCTTCGTAAAAACCGTCACTCGCAATATTGGGCACTGTGCTTTTAAATATGCGCCGAGATCTCCCCTCTTCAGGCTCAGTATCAGGTATAAACGCCTCCCATATGGCAGTCCTGTCGGAAGGCAGTGCTAAACTTCCGGTATACGGATTGACTCTGACCATGCGGAGTCCTTCCGGAATTCTGAAAGGAACCGGAGACATATCTTTTATGGCTTCCGTTATGAATGACTTGAAAATAGGCACTGCAACATTGCTTCCGGTTGACCTTGAACCTAAAGACATAGGATTGTCAAAACCAACATACACCGCTACTACCAAATCAGGAGTGAACCCTACGAACCATGCGTCCTTGTTGTCATTAGTAGTCCCGGTCTTTCCTGCCAATGGAAAATCTATTCCGCTCATCGACGCCGCAGTGCCCCGCCTAACAACTCCCTCGAGTATGCTCACAATCTGATATGCAGTCCTTGGATCCTGCACTTGAACTCTGATATCAGGTATATCCGGAGGAGACAAAGAAATATCTGCATTACCGATAAACCCGTTCACAACCGCAGCCCTGTCCGACCCCTTCTGACAGCCGAAACATTCTCTGCTGTCCGCTCTCCATATAGTCTTTCCGTGCTTGTTCTGCACTCTGTCTATAATAGACGGAGTTATTTTCTTCCCTCCGTTGACTATCATACCGTATGCAACCGCCATATTAAGAGGCGTAGTTTCTTTTGCCCCCAGTGCAAAAGACAGCATCGGCGGCATATTGTCCGTGATTCCGAATTTCTTAGCATACTCCGCCACCGTAGGCATACCAATAGCATTTGCTATTCTAACCATCATGATGTTCCGGGACTTCTCTAAGCCCTGCCGCACCGTGAAAGACTCTGCTTCGTCCCTGCTGATATTTTCCGGAGTCCACAGAGGAAGACCCGGTCCCTGAGAATATGATGCCTTCATATCGGAAATCAATGTCGAAGGCGTAAACCCTTTATCCAAAGCCGCCATATATATAAACGGCTTGAAAGAAGACCCTGTCTGGCGCATAGCCTGAATAGCTCTGTTGAACTGGCTTATCTCAGAGCTGAATCCTCCGCTCATTGCGAACACCCGCCCGGTATGCGGATCCAGAACAACTATAGCTCCCTGCACTTCCGGCACCTGTCTTAGAGTGTACACTTCGCCTGTCTTTTCCACCAGCACAATATCCCCTACATTCAGCACATCGGAAGGCTGCTTCACAGCAGGTCCGAATTTATTGTCCGGCAGTTCCTTTCTGGCCCACGTAAGTTCTGTCAGAGGAATCTCTCCTCCTGTTCCGTCAGCAAATCCAATACCGGCAACTTTATCAGTGAGTTTTAACACAACCGCCTTAGTCCAGATGTCTCCTCCGGGAGGAAACGGAACCTCAGCCAAATCCTTCTGCCAATTATCCAAAGAATGCAGTCTTGTTACGGCACCTCTCCAGCCTCTTTGCCTTCTATCGAAAGCAACCAGCCCATCACGCAAAGAGTTCTGGGCTAATTCCTGAAGTTTTGGGTTAAGGCTGGTCTTGGCAGTCAGTCCTCCCTCCAGAACCTCCTGCTCACCGTAAGCAGCCACGAGCTGCCGCCTTACCTCTTCAGTAAAATAATCCGCCTTAACAGCGTTGTCTCTTGAGGCATTAGGTCTGGCGGCAAGAGGCTCTTCTTTCGCTTTAGCAGCTTCTTCCGCAGTGATGGCTCCGGTCTCGACCATGCGGTCAATGACCCAATTGCGCCTGTCCAGAGCAGCGGCTTTATTGTTAATAGGGTGATAGTTATTAGGTGCTTTGGGAAGAGCGGCTAAATACGCAATATCGGCAATAGAAAGCTCATCAAGAGACTTGTTGAAATAGTTCAATGCCGCAGCAGTCACGCCGTAAGCGCGGTTGCCTAGGAATATTTGATTGAGATATATTTCCAGTATGCGTTCTTTGGACAGACTCTTCTCCATTCTGGTTGCGAGAATAGCCTCTTTGACTTTTCTGGCGACAGAAACCTCTCTGGACAAAAGCATATTTTTCGCAACCTGCTGAGTTATGGTAGAAGCTCCCATAGGGTGCTTGTCCTTACCGACATTCTGTAGATTGACGAGAACGGCTCTGGCTATGCTTGTATAGTCAACGCCCGGGTGCTGGAAAAAAGAAGCGTCCTCAGCCGCCAGAAAAGCGTCTATGACCAATTTGGGTATTGTATGATACGGAGCGAACAAGCGCTGTTCCGCAGCGACTACCGCCATCATTCTGCCGTCATCGGCATAGATTCTGCTGAGCGTAGGAGGCTGATAGTCTTGCAGGTGTTCGTATTCCGGCAGATCCTCGCTATAGTGGAAGAAGATGCCGAGAATTACGACCGCTGCGATTATAACAGCGAACAAAGACATCGACAGAAAATAGATTATTAAACGCATAAATACATGTCCACCAATTTTGTCCCAAGTAAGGCAGAACAATCGCATATTTTAACTCTAATTACCAGCAAAATAATCAATTTTGTTTATAGATAATATGTATGGTTGATTCAGTGATTCTCAAGTAAATATACACAGCCTCTAATTATTTTGCACAATGCACAATGTAAAGCGAAATAATTGTGCATTGTAAATTGTACATTCTACATTTTCCTCTTATGGTGGTCGGCTCCGATAAGCATGTACATTGCCGGAACTACGAACAGTGTAAAAAGAGTTCCGACAAACAGACCGGTCGCTATAACCAGTCCAAGATTGATTCTGGACATCGCACCTGCGCCTGTAGCCATCAGCATAGGCACAACTCCCAAAACCATAGCTCCGGTCGTCATAAGAATAGGACGCAGACGTATTGCGGCAGCTTCGCATATGGCATCTTTCTTAGACTTTCCGGCCTCCTGCTGTTTATTGGCAAACTCCGTAATTAAAATTCCGTGCTTGCTTATCAGCCCCATAAGCGTAACCAGACCCACCTGAGTATAAATATTTATGCTGGCATTGCCCATAGCTCCAAGCCCTATGATTTTCATAAAAGCAGACAACGGCGCAGGCATTGCATTAACAACAGCTATATTGGTGCTGCACAGAGCTATGAAGAACAAGGCTCCCGCTATAGACATCGGAACAGATATCAAAATAATAAACGGATCTCTGAAACTCTCGTACTGAGCGGATAAAACAAGAAACACTATAAGAAGAGCCAAAACAAACGTGCCGATAAATCCGCTGGACTCGTTCATGAACTGTCTGGACTGCCCTGCATAGTCGATGTCGTATCCGTCAGGCAGACTCCTTTTTGCGATTTCCTGCATAGTGGCAAGCCCCTCGCCCATAGAAACTCCCGGCATCATAACCGCAGATATTGTAGCGGCGTTAAGCTGCTGGAAATGGTTTCTGGCGCGGGGTATCGTATTGGTCTCTATTGCCGCAAACGTAGATAAAGCAACCGGCTGCCCGTAAGCATTGTTGATGTAATAGTTGTACAAATCGGATTCAACCAGTCTGCTTTCCTGCATGACCTGAGGTATGACTCTGTATGAACGCCCGTCCATCGCAAAATAGTTCACATATCCTCCGCCCAGCATGGAAGACAGCGCACCGCCTATATCCAACATGCTTAAACCCAGTCCCGAAGCTTTGTCTCTGTCGATGATTACGGTAGATTGAGGAAAATCAACCTTCAAATCCTGATCGTAGTACACAAACAAACCGGTCTTAGAGACCTCATTCATGAAATTCATCACAACATCGTACATCTGTTCCAAGGGCTGAGTAGAAGTTATAACGAACGCTATGGGAAGACCGCTTGAGCCCGGCAAAGAAGCCGGCTGGAAGGAAGCGGCCTTAAATCCTGCTATGGAGTCCAGTTCTTTCTGTACAACAGGCTGTATTTGACTCGCAGTTCTTTTACGCTCATTCCACGGAGTCAAAACAAGACCGGTTATGTCGAAACCCGGAGCATTCACTTGGAATACAAATTGCTTCTCTGGCAGTGTTGCCAGCTTTCGATATGCCTCTCTGCTGTACATCAGCTTCTGCTGCAAAGTGGCGGTCGGCGAAAACGTGGAGCTTGCAATAACAATACCCTGATCTTCCTGAGGAGCAAGCTCCTGTGCGGAAAGCGTGTATAGAAAATATATGCTGCACAAAATGAGAACTACGAAAACTATAGTCACGCCTAAATAATTTAAACTGGAGCTAAGCAAATTCCTGTATTTGTTATGAAGCCTCGCAAAGGCATCATCAAGAAACTTGACAATCTTTTCCTCAAAACCGCCGGCGTTAGGATCGTGAGGCTTAAATAACCTGCTGCAAAGCATAGGCGTAAGCGTCAAAGCAACTATCGCAGATATAACAACAGCACCTACAAGCGTCCAGGCAAACTCGGTAAACAAAGCTCCGGTTAAGCCTCCCTGAAAACCGATAGGAACATACACCGCCACCAAAACTATGGTCATAGCAATAATAGGTCCGAGCAGCTCCCGTCCGGAAAGCATAGCCGCCTCATAAGGACTCTTTCCTTCCTCTATGTGCCGCGTAACGTTTTCCACCACAATAATAGCGTCATCAACCACAAGACCAATAGCAAGCACTAATGCCAGCAGCGTCAGCAGATTTATAGAGAAGCCCAACGCTGCCATAAATATGAAAGCGCCCACCAATGATAATGGTATGGCAATAAGCGGCACTATCACGGAACGGGGTACGCCTAAGAACACAAACACAACCAGAGTAACAATAAGAACAGCCTCAATTAATGTGTCCTGCACTTCCTCTATGGAACTTTTTATAAATTTAGTAGAGTCATACGCTATTTCCACTTCCATGCCTTCCGGCAACTGAGCCTGTATCTCCGGGTAAATTTTTCTGATATTTTCAACTATGGACAGCACGTTTGCGGAAGGCACTGTCTGAATCCCCATAGACACCGAGTTCTGTCCGTCAAACATAAAATTAGAATCATAGTCATCTGCGCCTAATGTGACGTTTGCCACATGCTTCAGCCTTATGATAGCCCCGTCTCTTTGCGATATTATCAAATCGCGGAATTCTTCCAGAGTGCTTATATCGGTAGATGCATTCAAAGTAATTTGAACCATCTGCCCCTTAGTATTGCCGAGTCCGGATATATAGTTGTTCGCCTGAAGCGCATTACTGACATCCGTCGCAGTAAGCCCGTAAGCCGCCAGCTTCTGAGGATCCAGCCAAGCCCTTATGGCAAAATTCTGAGCACCCAGTATGTTTGCAGCCTGAACTCCTTCTACCGCCTGCAGCTTTGGCTGTATAACACGGACCAGATAATCCGTTATCTCATTTCTTCTCAGAATATCGCTTTTAAAGCTGATATACATAGCGTTAAGCGTTGAACCTATTGAAATCGACAGCACGGACTGCTGCGCGGCGGTAGGAATCTGATTCCTGACTTTTGTTATGTTGGAATTTATTTCCGTAAGAGTTTTTAACGGGTCATAGTTAAGCCTCAAATTCGCAACGATTGTACTGGTCCCGTTAGTACTGCTGGAAGTCATATAATCTATGCCGTTTGCCTGCGCTATTGCCTGCTCCAAAGGCGTAGTGATAAAGCCCGCCACGGTCGCAGAGTCCGCTCCGTAGTACACAGTCGTAACAGTAATAATAGCATTCTGCGTCTGAGGATACTGTAATACAGGCAAGGTCAGCGCCGCCTTGATTCCTATAACCAGTATCATCAAACTTACGACTGTTGCCAGTACCGGACGTTTGACAAATATATCTGTAAAGTACATAGAGTTCTACCTTCTATTCGTCAACGATACTGGGATTCGGGTCATTCAGCGGCTGAACATCGTTATTCACAACAACGGGCGTTCCGTTGCGCAGTTTAAGCTGTCCGCTCGTAACAATCTCATCTCCTTCTTTGATACCGGAAATCACAGATACCTGGTCTCCTCTGCTTGGCCCCAGTCTCACGAATGTTTGTTTAGCTATTAATTGACCTTTATGATCTTTCGCCACTAAAAACACCATGTCTCCGAACGGATTGAACGTAACAGCAGTCCGCGGTAATGTCAGATATTGTGTCGGAGTCCCTAAATCTACGGATACTCTCGCAAACATGCCCGGCAAAAGTTTGTGTCCGGGATTATCTACCATAGCTCTTACCTGCACGCTTCTGGAATTCTCATTTATCTGAGAGTCTATGGCGGTAACCTTTCCCTTAAACACAGTATCCTGTAACCCGTCTATGCTCACGGCTACGTCTTGTCCGACTGCCGCACTGAAAACTTCCTGTTCAGGCAGCTCAAAATCTATGTATATCGGATCAAGCTGCTGCAGAGTAACCATAACAGTACCCACACTTAAAAATTGACCTAAGTCGACATTCCTGATTCCCAGCGTTCCTCTAAACGGAGCCGTAATATTCTTCTTCGCTATAAGAGCTTTCTGCTGTACAACCTGTTCTCTGAGAGTATCATGATTAGCCTTTGCACTGTCATAAGCCGCCTGACTTATTGCTTTACTGGCTATTTGTTTCCCTGCCCTCTCAAAAGAAATCTGCGCCAGATTATAGCTTGCCTCCAACGCTCTAAGCTGCGCCACGTCATCTCTGTCTCTTAACTTCACCAGCGGTTTGCCGGCTTCTACAGTCATACCGGACTCAAACAGCACCTGCTCTATAATCCCCGATACTTCCGCAGATACATTAGTACCATTAATCGCTCTCACAGAACCTACTGAAGACAACGTCACCCGCCACTCGTCCGTCTTCACTGTCATCGTAGACACTGTCTGCGCCTGTTCTGTTTTATTAGCCAGCTGCTTGCCAGTCATCTTCGCAATAAACATCTTGAAGCCTATCAAGCCGCCCACTACAATCATAACGGCTAAAAGCATAATAATCATACGTTTTATCATAAAAAGCCTTTACCTATTTAGTTTTCTTTTTATTAGTACTTTTCTTCGCAGTCTTGTTATCAGTCTTTTTCGTATTGGCGGCAACAGCCTGTTTTGACGCTTCAGCTTTATAAGCAGCCTCTTCTCTCAACACACTGGGTTCCGGAAATTCTGAATCGTCAACAAGCTCCGAGTTCCACCAGCCTCCTCCTAAAGCAGCAAACAGCGCAGCAGTATCAGCAAAGCGCATAGCAGCAGCCTGAGCATAAGAACTCCTGGACGAGAAATACCCGCGCTGCGCCTGCAAAAGCTCTATTCTGGAAGTAGCGCCGGCTTCAAACTGTACATTGGCTAAATCCAGAGAAGTTTTTGAAGCCTCCAGAGAATCTTTCTGAGACACTAAGGCTCTGGCATCGGCATCCAAAGCATACAGCGTATCCGCTACGTCCTGAAATGCAGAGATTACTGTCTGATTGTATTTGGCAACCGCCATTTCAAACTGCTCGCGCGCGATCTGCTCTTTCTGAGCCAAAGCACCCGCATCGAAAATCACTCCGGCTACGTCCGCTCCGATTCCCCAGAAACCTGTTCCGGAGGAAAACAGCTTGGTAAACGCGCCTGCAGAAGAACCCATATTTCCGGACAAAGATATGTTGGGCAGTCTTGCGGCTACTGCTATTCCTATGGCAGCACTGTACGCATGCAGATTCTCTTCCACAGCCCTGATATCCGGTCTCTGAGCCACCAGTTTAGACGGAACAGACAGCGGCAGATTTACAGGCAACGTCATATCGGACAGCTTAAACATGGCTGCAATCTGTTTTTCCGGCAGTTGTCCTACCAATGCGGTAAGAGCATTTCTGGTCGCAGATAAATTATTCTCTAAATTAGGCAAAGTTGATTTGAGTCCGGCCAGTATTCCCTCTTGAGCTGCAAGCTCTACTCTGCTTATGGCCCCGGCCTCAAATTGTATCTTGAACAATTCTACAATCTGAGTCTGAGCGTTTATATTAGCCTTCAGCATATCTATCTGTTCGCGCAGGCTTGCTTCAGAAACAACAAACGTTATCACATTAGATATTAAAGACAGTTTCGCAGCTTCAAGCTCAAACCTCGCCATGTCTACTTTAGCCTGCAGCTGTTCAATATTCCTTCTGGTCCCGCCCCATAAATCCAAATCATAAGACACTTTCACGGAAGCTCTGTGAAGATTGTATACACCCTCGCTGCTTCCGCTTCTTGCGGAAGAAAAAGCTCCTGTCAGAGAGGGGATAAGCCCGGCCTCGCCTGCATATAAGCCGGCTTCTGCAGCTCTTAAAGCAGCCTGCGCACTGGCAATATTAGGGTTGTGCTGTACAGCCTGATCGATTAGGTCATTGAGTTTTCTGGATTTAAACAAAAACCACCAGTTAGAGGGAACATCTTGACCATGAACGAGCATCTGCATTCCGTCTGCGGTTTGCCTAGGAGTTGGTGCTACAGTGTAAGAAGAGACATCAGGCGCAGCAGGATTTTTAAAGTCCGGACCTACCATACAGCCTGTGAGCAGAGCAGTAAGCACAACAAGAGAAGAAAGACGCAGCGTCCCGCATAGAGTAATATCTGTTTGTTTCATGATTAAAGTAATCTTTTAAAAAGGCATTGTAACAGATTGTAATATACAATCAAAAAAGTAACTCTTTTCTTAACGTTATAGCACTTTTTTCTCTTATTTGCAAGAATTCAATTAAGGTATTTTTAAGGCAGTGTGGAGTTATCTTCCTTTTGTCATTCCCGTGCAGGCGGGAATAGGGGCCTGCCCGCCGCAGGCGGGCAAACAAGAAAGCTGAAACTTTGCTTTGCAAAATTTTGCCTTTCCACACTCAAAAAAACTCTTGCATAGTGCCCTGAATTCTAATAGTTTCCTTTCCCAGTGGTGAGATATAGTGCGATCGTGGCGGAATTGGTAGACGCGCAGCGTTGAGGTCGCTGTGGGAGAAATCTCGTGGAAGTTCGATTCTTCTCGATCGCACCACTTTTCCTAAACTTAAGGCGAAAATTAACTTTTTTTGGCTATACTGGCTTAAAGTCCCATCATATTATGGAGAAATAACATGAAAGTATCTGTAAAAGGTAAACAGCTTGATGTCGGTGATTCACTGCGTACTCACGTAAACACGAAAATAGAAGAGCTTATTTCAAAATACTTGGACGAGCTGCAAGATGCGGCTGTAACCTTTTCCAAGGACGCTCATCTCTTCTGCGCAGATGTAACTGTAAAAAGCGTTAAGGGCATTCCTTTGCAGAGCACTGCTTCTTCATCTGAACCTTATAATGCTTTTGATATTGCCGTATCCAAACTCGAAAAAAGAATAAGAAAGCACAAAAGCAAGCTGAGAAGTGCTCATGCCAACCAGTCTGATGCGCTTATGGTGGGTTCTTTCATTCTTTACGGCGATGAGAAAGAAGACGAAGAAACAGCGGATAATCCTACTATAGTAGCGGAAATGACTACGCCTATAAGAAAGCTGACTGTAAGCGAGGCTGTTATGCAGCTGGATTTAGAGGATTTGCCGGCTTTGATGTTCAAAAACAAATCAAGCGACTGTTTGAACATGATATACAGAAGAGCTGACGGCAACATCGGCTGGGTAGACCCTTCTCATAATATGGCTAAGTAAAGTGGAAATAAGGTATTCCTAATTCCACATTCCTCTCAATGTCTCGGACTAATTTTTTGCCATATTTTGTTTAAAACAATGAGTTCTTCTTCCGTAATGCTTTCAGCTTTTTCTTCTGCTTCAAGAACTTTGTTGCGGGCTTTTTCCAATACTTTTTC
>Ga0123353_10002639_pt1 | contig 22331 bp, 22 predicted proteins | sample TergutLab28metaG_3_FD_92763 | JGI IMG/M metagenome (GOLD analysis project Ga0123353, IMG submission 92763) | Labiotermes labralis P3 segment gut microbial communities from Petit-Saut dam, French Guiana - Lab288 P3 | ecosystem: Host-associated > Arthropoda: Insects > Digestive system > Gut ... | reverse complement strand
GTTGCAGGCGCACCGCGCCGATTTGCAAACTAATGGCGGCCAGCGGAACCCCATCGCGCCCGATGGTCCATTCCGTTGAGCCGCCTCCGATGTCTATCATCCCGCACAGGCCGGGCCGCGCCGCGCCGTAGTACGAAAGCCGCGCCTCCTCCTCGCCGGTGCAAATGCACAGTTCGAGTTCCGCCCGCTCGCGCAGCATGTCGCGGAACGCTTCGCCGTTCGCGGCGTCCCGCGCGGCGCTGGTGGCAAAGGCGTATATTTGCGTCGCGCCCAAGGCGCGGGCCTGGAGCGCCATGCCGCAGGCCGCCGTGCAGGAGCCCTCCATGCTCTCCCTGTCGAGCTCCCCGTTTTGCAGCCCCGCAAAGAGCCGGGTGCCGCACCGGTCCCGCAGCACGATGCGGCAGGCGCCGCGCCGGCAATCGGCCACCAACAGGCGCACCGAGTTGGATCCGATGCCAATCACGGCCACCCGCGCCGGCCCGCCTTCCGCGCGCACACGGCTTCCCCCCGATCACTCGTGGTTTAGCTCAAATGATAGCACTTTAATTCCCAAAGTTCGCCCAATCCTTGTCCAGCTCCTCCTCCGGATCAAAGAAATCGGCCGGCGGCTGCTCACCCACGTAGATCGGCGGCCCCTGCTCGGCCGGATGCGCCGGCAACCCCTCCTCGGCCACAAAACGAATCACGCCCGGCCGCACGTAGCCGTAGCGGCGGCGCGCCTCGCGTTCGCGAAAACCCATGGTCTCCGCCATGCGTATCTGATCCCTGAGCCTGTCCCCGCGCATGGTCTCGGCGTATGCCTCGGTTTGCAGTTGACTCAACTGCTCCTGCTGCCGCAGGGCCTGGGCGTTTTGCCCATGAAAAATAGAAAGAAAAACGACCAACATAAGCCCCGCGCATATAAACAAAAAACGGAGCCGAAACATGACGCGCTTCGCAGGGTTGGGCATACCGGCCCACCTTCCTTCGTACGGATTTCTACTGGATATTCTATACATTACACGCAAATCCTCCTTTGTTTCGCGTTTATTAAGAAATGTTTAAGGTGTGCCGATTGTTCGTTACGGTTTTGACACTCCTCTGGTTTTCTTTTCCTGTTCGCGCCGGCCCTTGGCGAGGGCCTTTTGCTCGCGCCTCTCCTGCTGCCGCAGGCGCTGCTTTTCCAGCTTGGCTTGCCACTTTGGCGTCTCCTCTACCCGCCTGTACGCGCGGGCCACGGCCTGTCCCACCGCGCGCAGCGCGCGGCTGACGCCCAGCAGGTACAGCACCGCGCCCGACGCGCAGCCGGCCAGGGCGTACAGGCGCACCGAGTCCTCGCCGCGCAGGGCCAGCGCCACCGACACAACCACGCCTGCCGCCAGCCAAAAGAGCAAGTCCACAATCCCGGTGATCACCGCGCCGGCCGCCAGCAGGCGCCGGGCAAGGCGCGCCCCGTCGTACAGCAGGCCCACGGCGAGCCCCGCGTACACCATCGCCAGGAAGATGCCGGCCTGGCCCACGGTTTCGAACATCATGGCGCGGGCCCCTAGCGAAAGATCCGCGAAAGGATGCCGCCGCCCCGGCGCATTTGGGGCTGCGCGCCGTACTCGATGCCGGCGATGTCGCCCTCCACCACCAGCTGGCCGTCGTCCAGGTTGAGGCGCGCGATGTGCAGGTTTTCGCCGAGCAGGGTGATGTCCCCGCCCTCGGTTACCAGCACCACCTCCTGCTCGTTGAAGCTTAGGACGTCGGACACGCCGGTGATCCCCGCCCGTTGGCGGTTTTCCAGCGTGATGGCGTGGGGCCGGGGAGGGGGGGTTCTCTTCTCGTCGGCGTGATCCTTGATCATCGTGTCACCTCTCCATTTGTCCGCAAAACTCTGTCGTTTCAGCATATGCGGGGCGGGTGGGTTTCATGCCGGGACGGCGGCGTGGAAAGGCATGCAAAAGCGGGCGCGATGATGCGTGCCCGCCCGCGGTATGGTGTGATGTGTTTTGAACGCATGTTTACAACGCAAATTATGTAGGGGCGGCCTTTGGCCGTCCGCCAAAACCTTCGATTGGCTGCACATCGCGGACGCGCAATGCGCGCCCCTACTCGCGGTATGGTGTGATGTGTTTTGAACGCATGTTTACAACGCAAATTATGTAGGGGCGGCCTTTGGCCGTCCGCCCAAACCCTCGATTGGCTGCATATCGCGGACGCGCAATGCGCGCCCCTACTCGCGGTATGGTGTGATGTGTTTTGAACGCATGTTTACAACGCAGATTATGTAGGGGCGGCCTTTGGCCGTCCGCCAAAACCTTCGATTGGCTGCATATCGCGGACGCGCAAAGCGCGCCCCTACTCGCGGCATGGTGTAATGTGTTTTGAACGCATGTTTACAACGCAAATTTATGTAGGGGCGGCCTTTGGCCGTCCGCCAAAACCTTCGATTGGCTGCATATCGCGGACGCGCAATGCGCGCCCCTACAGGAACGGCGGGTTTCACCGTTGTAGGGCGCGGCCACCGGACGCGCCGTGATTCGCCCAAAATAACACGCCTTTGATGCAATACGGCGGCGCGTCGAGGTCGCCGCGCCCTACGTTTGATTGGCGCATTTACAGTATATCCCTAAAGTCGAACAGCAGGTGCAGCGGCACGTCCAGCACTTCGGCAATCGAAATGATTTTGTCAAACGACAATCCGATTCTCCCATTCTCAATGCGGCTGATATTGGGTGGCTCGATATTTAGCTTGTGCGCAACTTGTTGTTGCGTCAAGTCTCGCTGGCTTCTATAGTACGCAATCTTGATCCCCAGCTTGCGGTAATATGCTTTGTTTTGCTCTTTCACCGCGGCCTTTCTCCCAACTCTTCTTTATTATCCTTAAGTCTACAGCTCTGGAGACAGAATCAAATGCCGCAACGCATTAATAAATTACCTTGACAGATTATTTTATGATTGTTACAATGCATTTATGCTTCCGAAAATCTGCGCCTTTACCGGGCACCGCCCCTCCCGCATCCCCGGTGGGCACAACGAAAAAAGCGCCGCCTTTCGCCGGCTTTGCACCGCCATCGAAGCGGCCCTTCGCCAAGCCGTGGCCGAAGGCTACACCGTATTCCGCTCCGGCGGCGCGATGGGCTTCGATCTGTGGTGCGCGGAAGCCGTGCTGCGCATCCAAAAAGAGCGCGCGCCCATTCAGTTGCACTTCCTGCTGCCATGCGAAACACAGGCCAACGCTTGGCCGGCATGCTGGCGCGAGCGCTATTTTGACGCCCTCGCCAACGCGGACAAGGTGACCTACGTTCAAGCGAGGTACAGCGCCGGCTGCATGTTCCGCCGAAACCGCGCCCTAGTACACGGCGCGCATCTGATGATCGCATACTTCGACGGTAAAGCTAGGGGCGGAACAGCGTACACCGTGTCGCACGCAAAAAAGGAGGGGCTTCCCGTTTGGAATCTGTTTAAGAACGCGAATCAAGCGTAGGGCGCGACGCCCCTACAGGCATACGGCCGACCCGCCGTTCCTGTAGGGGCGGCCTTTGGCCGTCCGTCCAAACCCTCGATATTGCCACAACCCGCGGACGCGCAAAGCGCGCCCCTACAGGAACGGCGGGTTTCACCGTTGTAGGGCGCGGCCACCGGACGCGCCGTGATTCGCCCATAAAAAACGGATACTTCGCGATGAAGTACCCGTTTTTTGATTGCATGTGCCGCGCATAAGCGGCGTTGGTTTACCGCCCCGCCATCTTTTGCGTCTCCGCCCAACCCCTGATGATCTCTTCCTGGTGCGTCACCGCATACGCGCCGGTCTTCTCCGCGTCGGCCATGGTGCGCGGGAAGTGGATGCACAGGTGGCCGCTGAAGCCGTTGTCCCTGATGCTGCCGGACAGGTGGGGCATGTTGTGCATCGAGGCCATGTAGGTCTTTCCATCGGGCATGGTGACCCATACCGCCTTGGGCGTCCAGGTGTTTCTGTTGCCAAAGGCCCGGTACATGGTGTCGGTATCGGTCTTGGTGAGGGGCTCGGCGTCGGCGTGGATGCCCACGCTATAAAAGCGGCACTTCCAGGTCAGCTTGGTGCGGAAGTCGTAGATGGTCACCACGGTGCCGTTCTTGTACCGCGAGCGGATGGTGGACGCGCCGATGTGCTCCACCTTGCTGGCGCTGGGGCCGCTGCCCGCCGCCGATACCGACGATCCGCTGTTTTTGCCGTTGGCCACCGCCGATCCGCCGAACAGCACGGAGAGGGTGGCGGGGCCCGCGACCCCATCGGCCTTGAGGTTGTTGGCCTTTTGGAAGGCCTTCACCGCCTCGCCGGTGAGGGGCCCAAAGTTGCCGGTTACCGTGCCGCCATAGTAGCCGAGGTTCTTGAGGGCGGTTTGCATCTGCCGCACGGTATCGTTTTTGCTGCCCTCCTTGAGCACCGCGTTGGAATTGGCGGCCGAGGGCACCTCGATGGGCGCGCTCTGCTTGGACAGCGCGTTGCTCAGCGCTTGCTGCGTGGCGCTGCCGGCCACGCCGTCGGCCTTCAGCTTGCTCGCGCGCTGGAAGGCCATCACCGCCTGCTGGGTAACCAGGCCAAAGCTCCCGTCCGGCCTGCCGTTCAGGTAGCCCAGGGTTTGCAGCTGCGTTTGCAGGGTGCGCACCGCCTCGCCCTTAGCCCCCAAGCGCAGCGCGCCGCCGGAAGCGGGCTCGGTATATACGAGGGGCGCTCCGTCCGCACCCGGGACAGGCAAGGCGTCGGGAGCAGCCGGATCGCCCAGCAGCTTGCGCTGCGTCGCATCGCCGGCGATGCCGTCGGCCTTGAGCTTGTTGGCCTTTTGATAGTTGGTTACCGCGGCCGTTGTGCCCGCGCCGTACTTGCCGTCCGGCATCAAATCGTAGAAGCCGGCGAAGATCAGCCCTTCCTGCAGGCGGAACACATCATCGCCGGACATGCCCTGCTTGAGCGTGCGATAGGAGGCGGGGGCAGCCGCGCCGGAACCGCCCGAGGCGGCGGATGTGTTGGAAGCGCTGGATGCGGCGGGCACGGGCGTAGGCGCGGGCTGCTTGCCCTTGACCGATACCACGTCTTTGTGCACGTAGCCGGTCTTTTTGCCGTAGGTCACCTTGTACCACCGGCCCGAGGTGCCCGTCACCTTCATTTCGGCGTTGGGTTTTAGCACGAGGATGGAGGAATGCTTGGTGTCCGGCCCGCTGCGCAGTTGCACGTGGCCGTTGGCGACCACAGTTTCTCCAACAATGCTTGCGCCGGCGGGAAGCGCGCAGCAGCACAGCGCGCACACGAGCAGCGCGGCCGTCGCGCGGCGCAGGCGGGCGATGCCCGCGGGCTCCTTTTCCTTTTTTGCGTACTCCACTTGCAGCCTCTGTCGCATACAAATCCCTCGCTTGAATCCCTTTGCATGGGGGTTGTATGCCTATTTTATTACGGATTTGTCCCGATGTCAATATGATTTTTAACAATTAAGCAATATTTATTCTTTTTTGTTCTCTTTTTTGAAATAATTTTATCTGGAACCTCCTGTCCTCAACACCCGCAACGCGCGATCCGGGTAATTGGTGATCACCGCGTCCACGCCGTCCCGCGCCATCGCGCGAAGGGTTCGGGCGGCGTTCACCGTCCAGGCGTGTACGCGCAGGCCGTCGGCATGGCAGGCCGCCACAAACGACTTTGTGCCGCGGAGCGCGCCGTGGTGGAGATGGAGGGCCTCGATGCCCAGCGCTTGGGCATGGGCGAGGGGATCGCGGAACCCGCGGCCGCACAGCGCGCCGCAGCGCAACGACCCGTCGATGGCCTTGATCCGGGCCAGGCTTTGGTGGTTGAACGAGGAGAACCACACCCGCCCCTCCATGCGGGCGCGCGCCACCCGCTCCACGCACTTCTCCTCCAGCCCCGGATAGGGCTCGGCATCGTTTTTGAGCTCGATGTTGAGACACAAACCGGTGGGGGCCAGCAGTTGCAGCGCCTCCTCCAGCGTGGGGATACGGCACAGCGGCGCGTAGCGGGGCTTGGGTTTGTGAAAGTTGAGGGCCTTGAGGGCGGCCAGGGGCAAATCGGCGACGCGGCCGGAGCCGTCCGAGGTGCGGTCTACCGTTTCATCGTGGATCACCACCACCTCGCCATCACCGGAGAGGTGGACGTCCAGCTCGACGCCGTCGGCGCCCTGCTCGATGGCGAGGGCAAATGCCTCCAGCGTGTTCTCCGGCGCGTAGCCGGACGCGCCCCTGTGGGCCCAGACTTCGACTTTGCGCATGCGCGGAACCCCTCCTTCTATCAGAGTGATTTCATTTGCATATCCATGCAATAATGCAAGATCAAACGGAAAAGCAGGCAGTTCTTTGTAGGGGGCGATGCTCTCATCGCCCCGCATCTTTCGCGATGTGATCAGGTATCGCGGGCCGATGTGGGCATCGGCCCCTACATTTTTCTTTTTCGTTCATAGAAAACGAAATCGCCCTGGGCCGATGCATCAACGTTGGCACACCCCTCGATTCTATGCTATAATAAACCGAATTTCTTCGATATTCAACCATCCTCTATGATATTCAACCATCCTCTATAAAAGGAAGTCTTTCCAATTATAGAAGGAAGTCTTTCCAAGGAAGTGAGCGCTTGCAACAGGAGCCGTTGCCCTTCATCTCGCTGGTGATCCCGCTGCGAAACGAGGAGGCGTACATCGCGGACTGTTTGCGCTCGATCTTGATGCAGGACTACCCGAGGGAGCGCATGGAGATCCTGTTCGTGGACGGCTGCTCCACCGACCGCACCGTGTCTATATTGGAAGAAGCCGCCCAAACCACCCCGCAGATCCGCATATTGCACAACCCGCACCGCACCGTGCCCTACGCCATGAACATCGGCATCCGCGCCGCCGCCGGCGAGTACATCGTGCGCCTGGACGCCCACTCGGAATACGCGCCCGACTACGTGTCCCTGTCCGTCCAGACGCTGCGCACCGTGCCCTGCGACAACGCGGGGGGCCTGTGGATCACCCGGGGCAAGGGCTACATGGGCGAGGCCATCGCCGGCGCGCTCACCACGGTGTTCGGCGTGGGCAACGCGCGGTTCCGGCTGGCCTCGGGCAGCGGATACGTGGACACCGTGCCCTTCGGCGCGTTCCGGCGCGACCTGTTCGACCGCATCGGCCTTTACGACGAGCGCCTTACCCGCAACCAAGACAACGAGCTCAACTACCGCATCCGCAAAGACGGCGGCAAAATCTACATGAACGAGCGCATCCGCTGCACCTACTATTGCCGCAGCTCGCTGCGGGCGCTGATGCGCAACGGCTACCAAAACGGCCACTGGAACGTGGTAACCATGTACCTGTGCCCGGGCTCCATGGGGTTGCGCCACTTTGCGCCCCTGGCCTTTGTGCTGGCCACCCTGGGGCTGCCCCTGCTGTGGCTCGCCACCGGCGTGTCCTTCTTTGGCAACTTGACGGGGCTGATGTGGGGCGCCTACCTGGCGCTGGACGCCTTCTATTCCTACGCCGTGGCCGAGAAGCGGGGCTGGAAGTACCTGCCCGTGTTGCCGGTGATCTATCCTGCCTTTCACTTTGCCTACGGCGTGGGCTCCCTGTCGGGGCTGTGCCGGTTGCCGGGCCTGATGCGCGCGCGACGACGAGGGTAGTTACAAGTTCTAAGTTACAAGTTACGAGAGGAGGGGACATGAGGATGGATAGCGTTCCTCTTGTAACTTGTAACCCCAAACTTGTAACTCGCAAACTCCTGCATATCTGCTGCAATTACGCCACCACCGGCGTGTTTGTGCGCCTGTTCTCTGAACTGGCCGGGGCCGGGCTGGATCAGCGGGTGTACGTGCCGGAGAAGCGGGCCGCCCACATGGGCCGCAACCTGCCGCAGGGATCGGCGTATCCGGTGCATTACAGCCTGATCGTGCGCCCCTGGGATCGGCCGCTGTACCACACCAAGGCGCGCCGCGCCGCCCTCGACCTCGCAAATTCCTTTGATTTAGGCGCCGCCGGGGGCGAGGGCATGCTGATCCACGCCCACACCCTGTTTACCGACGGCGGCATCGCTTACCGGCTCCACCGGCGGTACGGGATCCCCTTTGTGGTGAGCGTTCGCTTTACCGACTTGGAGTACTTTTACCGCTACATGCCGCACCTGCGCGGGCACGCGCTGCGGATACTGCGGGCCGCCCGGCGCGTGGTGTTCCTGTCGCCGGGGTACAGGCAGCGGATGCTGGAGCGCTACATACCCGCGCCGTTGCGCGATGGGCTGTGGGCCAAGAGCGCGGTGATCCCCAACGGCATCGCCCCGGAGTGGTTTCAAGGCGCGGCCCCCCGCTCCCGGCAGCCCGGCCGGCCGCTGATCGTCGCCTTTGCCGGCAAGCTCGAAAAGCGAAAACAGCCGCTGCTTGCCGCCGACGCGGTGCTGGCCCTGCAAAAGCTGCTGCCCGATGCTTCCGTTTCGCTGCGGGTGGCCGGCTCCGGGCCCCTCGAAGGAGCCTTGCGCGCCCACCCGGCCGCCCGGTCGGGGGCGATGACGCTGCTGGGCACGCTGGAGGGCACACAAGCGATGCGCGATTTTTACGACGGCTGCCACCTGTTTTTGCTGCCCTCCCGGGCCGAGACCTTCGGCATGGCGTACCTGGAGGCCATGAGCCGGGGGCTGCCGGTGCTGTACACCCGGGGCCAGGGCTTCGACGGCCAGTTTGCCGAGGGCGAGGCCGGGTTTGCCGTAGAGCCAAACGATCCCGCCGGCATCGCCCGCGCCGCGCTGGCCGCGCTGGACGGGTACGGGGAGCGCAGCGCCCGGTGCATCGAGCTGGCGGCCTCCCTCCAATGGAACAAGGTGGCCGGCCGCATCGCCAAAATGTACCGCTCTGTTGGCGAGGAGGTGCGGGCATGACCGGCAAGCCGCTGCGCATCCTGATCCTCGTCCACCGGCTCGCCGACGACAGCCCTTACTGCGTTTTTGTGCACGAGCAGGCGCGGGCTCTGCGCGGGCTGGGGCACGAGGTAGCCGTGATCGCGCCGGTGGGCGTGGTGCCCGGCCAGCGCCTGCTGCGCCCGGCGGCTTCGCTTTCCACTCGCTCCACCCCCAAACGGGCCGAGGTAGACGGCGTCCCGATACGGTATCCGCGCTACCTTACCCTGGGCGATCCGGGCACGCGGTTGCTGGGCGGGCGGCTCATGGCCCGCGCCGCCCTGCCCGTCGCGCGGGAACTTCACCAAACAAAGCCCTTCGACATCCTCCACGCCCACATGCTGCCCATCGAGGGCCACGCCGGGCTGCTCCTGGGCAGGGCGCTGGGCATCCCGGTGGCGCTCACCGTGCACGGCACCGACGTGCAGCGCTTTTTCCGCCCGGGGCGAAAGCCCTGGCCGCGCAACCGGGCCATCGCAAACGGCGTGTCGGTGCTGATGGCGGTATCCAGCGCGCTGGCCGGGCGGGTGGCCCCCTATCGGCGGGCGCCGGTGAACGTGCTGCACAACGGCGTGGATCTGTCGCTGATCCCGGCCGGGGGCCGCAACCGGCGGCGGGCGGTGATCACCGGCGGCGCGCTCAAACCCAGCAAGCGCCTGCACGACACCCTCGACGCCTTCGCCGCCCTGGCCGGCGCCTACCCGGACGCCACCCTCACCATACTGGGCGAGGGGCCGGAGCGCGCCTCGCTGGAGGGTCAAATCGCCGGATACAAGCTACAAGACCGGGTCACCCTCACCGGGGCTGTCCCCCTTTCGCAGGCGTTGGCGCACATGGCGGAGAGCGACCTGTTTGTGATGCCCAGCTCCCCCGAGGGTTTTGGCATCGTATACGTGGAAGCGATGGCCGCCGGCTGCGTGGCGGTGGGCAGCGCGGGCGAGGGCATCGCCGACGTGATCCGCCACGGCGAGAACGGCTACCTGGTGCCCCCGGGCGACGCCGCTGCGCTCACCGACACGCTGCGCGCGCTGCTGGAGGGCGGAGAACAGGTGGAGGCGGTGCGCCGGCGGGGCGTCGCAACGGCCCGGGCCCTCACCTGGCGGCGCAATGCCGAGGCTTGTACGGCGCTGTACGAGCGGGCGATTGATGACGCGAATCAAGCGTAGGGCGCGGCGACTTCGACGGGCCGTCGTATTGCGTGAAAGGTACGCTATTGTGGCCGATCCAACGGAAGCCCTGCCGTTCTTGTAGGGGCGGATGGTAATCCGCCCGTGACAATCCGCCCGTTATGAGCGGGACGATTGCCCTCGTCCCCTACATGGATACCCGCCTTGATCGCTCTGACCCTTGATTCGCGTTGACAGCAATTCAACATACCACTTGCCATCGAAAGGAAGTTTGACCATGCGCGATCCCAAACCCTCCGGCGATCCCATTTTGCATCCCTCTCGCCTGCTGCGGGTGTTCGACAAGATCACCGGCGTGTTCGTGGATCTGTTCGATCCGCGGCTGCTGCTGCCGGCGGTCACCGCGCTGTTTGCGTATTGCGTGCTGTTTGCCCAGCGCAAATTTCCGGGCCGGTGGATGGAGTACATCGCGCTGGGGCTGGTGCTGATGGCCTTTGTGGCGCTCACCGCCCGCACGCCCGGCTTTGTGTACCGGGTGCGCTGGCATAGGGGCATGGCCGCGCTGTGGTTTGCGCTGCACCTGTGCATGCTGGTGTCCGGCTTCTTTAACGAGAACTGGCTGCCCGAGGCCACCGCGCTGCTGCTGGCCTATCCGTTTTTGTTCGCCATCATCTCCGCCCGGGACGATACCTCCACCCTCTACGCCGTTGCCCGGGGCGTGGTGCTGGCCACCATGCCGTTTCTGATTTGGTCGGTGGCCGCCGTGCCCTTGGTGTTCAATCTGTCGGTGGGATACTCCGGGGTGTTTTTTAACCCAAACGGCCTCGCTATGTGCTCGGCACTCATGAGCGTGTGCGCGCTGCTGCTATGCTATGCCGATTGGCAGCAGGGCCGGCGCAAACTGGCGGCGATGTACGGGGCGGCAAGCCTGGCCGGCGCCCTCGCCCTGTTGCTCAGCGCCTCCCGCTCGGGGGCGGTGGCCTACCTGGGCGTGATGCTGGTGCTCGCCGGTTGCGTGCTGCTGCGCCGGGCGCGCCGCCCGTGGATCGTGATCGCGGGGATGCTGTGCGTGTCCATCGCCGCCGCCGGCGTGCTGGGCTACACCACCTGGCAAAAGGCGTACCGCAACGCCGTGGAAGATTGGGAATGGGCGCTGTTCATCGCTGAAACCACCGAGGAAGGCATGGATCCCCTGGTAAAATCACCGGAGGAATGGACCCTCACGTTGGACAACCTGAGCTCCATGCGCGTGTCCATCTGGCGCACCGCGCTGCGCAATGCGGCCTGGAACGGGAAACAGCAAGGGTACATCCGGGAATGGATGGAAGCAAACAACTATCATCTGCAGCGCAACGCGCACAACATGTTCGTACAGGTGGCGTACAACAACGGCTGGCCGGCCGGGCTGCTGTTTGCGCTGTACGTGGCGTTTTCGGCGTACCGGGCGTGGCTGTACTACTGGCGGCGCAGGCGCGCGGAGGTGATGGCCATCGCGCCCCTGCTGGTCACCACCCTGTTTATACTGCAGGGCATGTTCGAGTCCATCTACTCGCCCTTCTCGCCGGTGTGCTGCGCGTACCTGCTGATCCAGGGCGTGCTGTGGCGAAAATCGCTCGATCCGCCCGAGGCCGAGGCGCCCGCGGAGGCAGGCCCGTGACGCCCCGGCTGAGCGTCGTGGTGCCGGCCTACAACGCCGCGGACACGCTGGGGCGCTGCTTGGATTCCCTGCTGGCTCAGGAGGTGCGCGAGGCGGAAGTGCTGGTGGTGGACGACGGCTCCGCCGACGGCACCCTATCCCTGGCCGAGGCGTACGCCGCCCGAGACCCCCGGGTGCGGGTATTTCACTTTCCGCAAAACCGGGGCGTGTCGGAGGCGCGCAACCACGCGCTGGCCCGGGCGCGGGGCGCGCACATCGGCTTTTGCGATGCCGACGATTGGGTGGAGCCGGGCATGTACGCCGCCCTGCTGCGCGCCGCCGAGGGCTGCGGCGCCCAAGTCGCCTTTTGCGCGGTGATCAAGGAGCTGCCAAGCGGGCCCCTCGAGGTGCCCCTGCCCTGGCCCGACGGAACCGTGCTGGACGCCGGCGCGATCCGGGGCGACCTGGTTCCCCGCATGGTGGCCCTGGATTTCGACGGCGAGGAACAGCCGCTAAGCGGCTACACGCCCCGCAACCTATTTGTCCGCGAGGTGCTCGAGCATGCGCGCTTCCGCGCCGATATCCGCTACGCCGAAGACCTGCTGTTCATCGTGGAGGCGCTGCTGCGGGCGCGGCGCGCCGCCGTCGTGGCCGCGCCCCTCTACCACTATCGCTTTCATGCCGGTTCCACCACGCAGCGCTACAGCCCCCACGTGCCGGCCTCGCAGTACGCGAGCCAGGCCGCGCTGGCCGCGCTGTTTGCGGAGCACGGCCTCGGCGATGCGCTGGCCGATCGGATGGCGATCCGGGCGCGGCGCAACGTGCTGGCGGCGGTGATCAACCTGTGCCTGCCCGGCGCCCCCCATCCGCCCCTGCGCCGGGTGGGCGCGCTGCGCTCGCTGCTGCGCTCCCCCGAGGCGCGGGCCGCCTTTCGGGGCGTTCCTTTGGCCGCGCTGGCGCGCAGGCAGCCCAAGCAGGCGCTCAAGTACGCGCTGATCCGCCTGCGCTGGGCCACGCCGCTGATGCTGCTGTATTCCTATGTGTACAAGGCACGGTAACGGAATCTCGACGGCGCGTCCGGTGGCCGCGCCCTACGACGCAGGCTCTTGGATGCTACTAGCAGCGGGCGATTGATAATCGCCCCTACAAGGTTACGGCCATGCATTTGCGCAAATTGGACGCAATCTCCTTGTAGGGCGCGGCCACCGGACGCGCCGCCGTCCTTACGCAAAACCACAACAGGAGGAACCCCCATGCCCCCCACCAAACCCCTCACCCCCCTGCCCGCCGACCCGGACGCCGCCATCGCCGCGCTGGAGGCCGCGCTGGGGCGCAAGCGGTGGCAGCTGCCCTTCAAGCGCGGGCTGGACATCGTGGCGTCGGCCTTGGGCCTGGTGGCGCTCTCGCCGGTATTCGGGGCCATCGCCCTGGCCATCAAGCTGGACGACCGCGGGCCGGTGTTCTACCGCCAGCTCCGCGTGGGGCGCGGCGAAAAGCCGTTCTTCATCCTCAAGTTCCGCACCATGGCGCAAGGCGCCGACCGCGCCGGCCTGCCCCTTACCGTGGGCGCCGATTCCCGCATCACGCGAGTCGGGCACTTCCTGCGGCGCGCCAAGCTGGACGAGCTGGCCCAACTGGTGAACGTGCTGCGCGGCGAAATGAGCCTGGTGGGCCCGCGGCCCGAGGTGCCCAAGTACGTGGCGCTGTACACGCCGCTGCAGCGCATGGTGTTGCGGCTCCGCCCCGGCGTCACCGATCCCGCGTCCATCCGCTACCGGAACGAAAACGACCTGCTGGGCGCCGCCGCCGACCCGGAGCGCACGTACATCGAAACGGTGATGCCCGCCAAGCTGGCGATCAACCTCGCGTACCTGCATACTTTCTCCGCGTGGAAAGACTGCGGGGTGCTGCTGTCCACCGTGCTGCACTTGGGGAAGGACGCGGTTTTGTAGGAGGCGATGCCCTCATCGCCCCGCACGCTTCGCGATATTGCCAGGTTTCGCGGGCCGATGTGGGCATCGGCCCCTACATTTACATTTTTTGTATAGCAAATGATTTCGCCCTAAGGCGGCCAGCGCGCCCTTGCGCTTGCACACTCATCTCTGTATACTAGGGACACAGATAAAGGAGGCCCTCCTATGTCGGTTTATGGCCAGTTTTCCGATTCTTACGCCCCGATCATGGACGGCGTGGCCATCGTGGTGCAAAACTATGCGCGGCATCTGAGCGTCATGGGGCACCGCACCGTCGTGGTGGTTCCCAAGGTGCCCGATCACGCGGACACCGACCCCTTTGAAATCGTGCGCATGCAATCGGTGGTGTTGCCCCCCAAAAAGCCCTACCGCCTGCAGATGCCGGTGCTTTCGCCCATGTGCCGCCGGCGGCTGGACTTGGTGCCCTTCAACCTGATCCACGCCCACTCGCCCGTGGTGGCCGGCACGGAGGCGGCGCGGGTGGCGCGCCGGCACGGCATTCCGCTGGTAACCACCTTCCACAGCAAGCTCCGCGACGACTTTGCGCAGGTGTTCCGCAACGATTGGCTGTGCGACGCCATCCTCAACAGCTTTATCCGCTTCTACGAAAAGGCCGACGTGGTGTGGACGGTAAACGAATCCACCCTGCTCACCCTGCGGGAATACGGCTTTCAGGGGCGGGTGGACGTGATCCCCAACGGCTGCGACATGGCGGGCACGCAGCAGGACGCCGCCGAAGCCGCCGCCTTTGCCCAGGCCCGGTGCGGCCTGCCCCCCAACGTGCCCGCGCTGCTGTTCGTGGGCCAGATGGCGCAAGTCAAAAACCCCATGCTGGTGGTATCGGCGTGTTCGGAGGCGATCCGCGCCGGCAGCCCCTGCCATCTGCTGATGATCGGCGAGGGCCCCTCCCTGCAGGCGCTGAAGAACCAGGCGATGCAGTTGGGCATCGCCGAGCGCGTGCACTTCCTGGGCGTCGTCCGCGACCGCGAAACGCTGGCCCGGTACTATGCCCGGGCCAATCTGTTCGTATTTCCCTCGGTGTACGACAACGCGCCGCTGGTGGTGCGCGAGGCCGCGTCCATGGGCTGCCCGGCGCTGCTGCTGCACGGCGCCAACGCCGCCGAGGGCGTGACCGACGGCGACAACGGCTTCCTGGCCGACAGCGCCGAGCTAGCCCTCTTCTCGCGCCGGGTGATCGAGCTGCTCGGCCAGCCCGAGCTGCTGCAAGCGGCGGGCGCGCGCGCGCGGGAAACGCTGGCCTTCGCCTGGGAAAGCGTGGTGCAGGACGTGGCCGGCCGGTATCAAGAAATTATGCGCGAGTACAAGGCGCGGCCGGGGAAAAAGCGGCGGTCGCAAAGATAAGCGATGCGGGCGGGCTAACCGCCCCTACTTTTTGATGTAGGCCATGGCCACCGAGCCCGGGCCCGCATGGGCGCCCAGCACCATGCCCACCGGGTGGCGGAGCACCTTTAAATCCGTGCCGTTGGGGAACACCGCCGCCTCCAGCAGGGGCGTCAGTTGCGGCGCGTTGGTGTGGCCGAAGGCCACGCAATACCGCCTGTCGATGCCCTCCTTGGCCGCGCGCTCGGCGATCCACCGGTACGCCCCCCGCATGCCGCGGGCCAAGCCCACCGAATTGGCCACCCCGTTCCATATGCTCACGATGGGCTTGATGTCCAGCACCCCCAGCACGTGCAGGCCCACCGTGGGCAGCCGCCCGCCCTTGTGCGGGTACGAAAGATCGTTGATCACGGCGTACATCACCACGCGCCGGCTCATGTCCCGCAGCTCGCTGGCGATCTCTTCGATGGGCGCGCCGGCCTCGCGCATCTCCACCGCCCGGGCCACCAATATCGCGGCGCCGATGGTTACATTGCGGGTGTCCACCACAAACACGCTGCCCGGCGGGAAGGACTTCGAGGCGGTCACCGCGCATTGGTAGGTGCTGCTGAGCCCCGAGGATACGCAGATCGCCAGCACCTGATCCCCAGCCTCCACCACGGGCGCGAACACCTCCACGAAGGTCTCCGGGTTCACCTGGGTGGTGCTGGGGATCTCCTTGGCCGCCACCAGCTTATCGTAAAACGCCTCCAGCGACATGTCGATATCCTGCAGATAGAGTTGGCCGTCAAACACCACGCCCATGGGCGCGGTGAGGATTCCCCACGCCTCGCGCGCCTCCTCGGGCAGATCCGCCGTGCTGTCGGTAACGATACGAATGGCCATGCTGACATCCTTTCATCTATTCAAACTGCCCTTGCCCTGGAGCAACTGCCGAAATGATAGCTGGTGTATTTGCGAGAGATTTAGCTCTCTCGCTAAGCCGAGGAAGCGAGGCGTAGCAGCGCTACGCTGAGCGGATGAGGCAATGCGAGAGAGCTAAAGATCCGCAAAGACAGCGGCTAGCGTTGAGAAGGGCGCTCTACATCGTAGTGTTCAAAAAACGCGATGATGCGCTCCAGCGCCCCGGCCAGCACCTCCAACTGCTCGCCGGTAAGCTCCTCTTGCACCTGTTCCACCATTTCCGCGTGGAAGGCGGCGTGGCGCTCGTTGGCCTGCCGGCCCCGCTCGGTGAGCAGCACGCGCACCACGCGCTTGTCGTCGGTGGAGCGCTCGCGCCGCAGGTACCCCTTGCGCTCCAGGGTGGTGACCGCCACCGTCAGCGAGCCCACCGTGATCCCCAGCCGGGTGGCGATGGCCGACATGCTGTTGCCCTCCCGCTCGGCGCCGGCGGCCTCCAGCACGTGCATCTCCCGCACCGAGGCGTCGGAGAACGCGCCGGCGGACAGCGCGCGCTCCTCGATGGCCAATATGTCGTTAAATAGCCGCACCAGCAAGTGGTTGATCGACTTGTGGGCTCGGTTCATCGCGTCCTCCGTATCCGGTTTGCATGGATCGATGATACCATGGGGGTTTTCCGGCTGTCAACCGCTTCTATACCGCTGCGGCCCCGTGCGGTACAAATCGTTTCCCTGGCTGTCCACGGCCACCACAAGCGGAAAATCCTCCACCTCCAGCTCGTGGATGGCTTCGGTTCCCAGCTCCTCAAAGGCCAGCGGCCGGCACGCCCGCACGCGCCCGGCGATCAGCGCCCCAGCACCTCCCGTAGCAGCGAGGTACACCGCGCCGCGGGCCCGCATCGCTTCCATCACCTCCGCCGAGCGCGGCCCCTTGCCGATGGTGCACAGCAGCCCCTGCTCCAGCAGCCGGGGCGTGTACGCGTCCATGCGCCCGCTGGTGGTGGGCCCGCAGGAGCCGATCACCTCGCCGGGCCGCGGCGGGCACGGCCCCACGTAGTACATCGCCTGCCCTTCCAGCGGCACGGGCAGGGGCAACCCGGCGTCCAGCAGCGCGCACAGGCGCCGGTGGGCGGCGTCGCGCCCGGTGAGGATGCGCCCGCTGAGCAGCACGCGGTCCCCCGCGCGCAGCCCGGCCAACCCCTGCCGCGAAAGCGGCGTCTCCATTTTCCACTTTCCATTTTCCATTTTCAATTACTTCACTAACAACTGTTTGCCGCTGATGTGCTCCACTTCCATGCGCAACACCGCCACCCGGCGCCCCGCCCGCAAGAATTCGGCGACCTCCCCTGCGCGTTCCGGCAGGTGCCGGCGCACAAACGCCTCCAGCGCCTCTTGCTGCCGCTCGGGGGGCAGCTCGGACACCCTGCCGAAAACCACGGCGCTGGCCCAGGTGCCCAGGGTGCCCGGTGGGATCGCGCTTGCGTCCTCCTGCGGCCCTTCGGTTACGGTAAAGCTGGCCCGGGGGTCGGCCCGCAGCGCCTCCAGCCGGTGGCCCTCCACCGCCGCGTGAAAAAGGAGCGCGCCTTCTGTCCCCTTTATCACCGCATGGTTCATGGGCACGGCGTAGGGATAGCCTTCCACCCCGCGGACAGCCAGCACGCCGTGGGCGGCGCGTTCCAGTAGCGCCCAGCTTTCGGCCTCGGTAAGGGCCAGGTGGGGCCTGCGCATCGGTCGGAACATGAGGGAACCTCCTGTTTGCATTCGTTTGGATGCAAGGCACGTCATGCAAATGCGCAGGGGCGTTTCGTGCCTGCGGGCACGACCGGAGGGCTTTGCGGTCGCCCTCCGGCCACCTTCGCGCGCATCGGCGACATAGCAATTAGGAATAAGAATTCTTATATTTTGGGCATCAGCCGCAGGTCGCGGCCGGCAAAGGGAAGCAGCAGCGTGGTGTGTGTATCGAGCAGGCGCGAGGCCAAGCGTTCCGTGTACGCCCGGACGAGCTCGCTCTTGTTGAGATTGGTGCTGACAAGGGTGTGCCGCCGCGTCACCAGCCGATCGTTGAGCAGATTGAACAGGTACACGATGGTCACATTCTCGATCATCGGTTCCATGCCCAGGTCGTCGAGCACCAGCAGTTGCGCTTGGGTCCATTGCGTCATCTGCTCGGCGCCCTCGCCGCTGTAATGGTAACGGCGCATCACCTCCACCAGCTTTGGCGCGGTGGTGCGCACCACCGAAAATCCCCGGTCCAGCACGCGGTGCGCGACACAGTTCATCAAAAAGGATTTGCCCAGCCCCGACGGGCCAAAGAACAGCATGTTGCGCCGCGCGGTATCCGGAAACGCGTCGGCATAGCGTTCGCAGGTCTCGCGCACGCCGCGCATATGGATGCGCTGGGTGAGCCGCACGCCGGGCAGCGTGCCCGCCGGGAGCACCTCGTCGTCGTCGGGGAAGAGCGTCTCGTCGAAGGCGTCAAAGTTTTCGGCCTGCAGCGCCGCCATGCCCTCGTCGCTGCACAGCATGCGCGTCAACCGCTGCTGAAAGCAGGAGCACCAGCGGCGCAGCGGTTCCCCGACCTCCCCCTTGTCCCGGCAGAGGGAGCAGGCATACACCGGTTCCAGGTACCCGGCGGGAAAGCCGCTCTTGGCCAGCGCCTGGCGCGCCTCCTCGTGGAGCGCCCGCATGCGCCCGGCCAGCTCCGCCGAGATGCGCTCCGCGTCGGCCGGATGGTCGAACGCATCGCGCATGCAGTCCTTCAGCAGGGCCTCGCGCTGCCGCAACGCGCGCACGATGGCCGGGCTCTTTGTCTCTACCTCGGCCAGCCGCCGCTGCTCCTGTGCGCGGTTGCGGGCGCGCACTTGCTCGTACTCGGCCTGCAGCGCGCGCACCGCTTGCTCTCGCGTCATTCGGCGCTCCCCCTTTCCCGCGCTTCCTTGTATAAGTCAAACCCCAGCGCGTCCAGCTCCTCGGGCGCGTACTGGCGCTGGGCATAGCGGTGCTGGGCCACCTCGCGCACCGGGCGGGCGGCCACGGGGTTTGGGGCCGGGCCCGCTTGCCGGGCGGCGGCGTGCCGCGCCCGCTCGGCCCGGGCCGCCTCGGCGGTGGCGACGCCCTTTTCGCGCCACATCTCCAACTGCCGGCGCACGCTCTCCATGCTGTTGCCGCCGTTGTGGTGCGCCGCCTGGGCCGCCAACACCATCATCTCCGGGGCGATGCCTTGGCCCGCCCACTCGCCCACCAGCTTCACGTCCTCGGCCGTGGGCGCGATGCCGCGCCGCCCCAGCGCCTCGTACATTTCTTTTACCGGCTTGGCGAGCTCGCTCTCCTGCTGTAGGTTCCCGGCAATTTCCTCGGCCCCATGCAAGCCCAACCCGTGCTGCCGCTTCAATATGCCGTTCAGGTACGCCATGGTGGGCGAGCCTTTTGTGGTCTCCTTGCAGGCCTCCAGTATGGCCGGCAGCGCGAAGCCCCAGTCCGCCGTCCACTTGCGGTACAGATCCTGCTCGTCCATGGACGGGGCCCGGCGCTGGCCCAGGCGGCGCAGTACCTGCCGCAGGTCGTCGGCCATTTGCTTGGAATGCCGCGTCATCTCCTCGGCGTCCTCGATGGTGCGCACGCCCTGCTCGGCCCACTCCCGGGCCAGGGCGTCCGCCTTCTCAAAGGAAAAGCGCAGGCCGTATTGATCGATGCAGTAGCGGATGAGCATGATCGCTACGGTCTCGGCCAAGCCCAGCACCTCGATCCACTCGTACACGCGGCGATAGTCCTGCTCGTGCAGCTTGCGCTTCTTGTCAAACAGGCTGTGCAGGGCCTCGTTAAAGTCCTTGTAGCGGTACACCGATTCGCCTTCGATCCCCGGCCCCGGCATCAGCAGCTTGTGCTTGAGGTTCTTGTACACGTACCGGGGCGGCGAATCGGCCACGCGCCGCGCCAGGCCCATGCGCTCCCAGTATTGAAAGGCCTGGAACACCTCGTCTTCCGCGATGTCCATGTCCCGCGCCATGCGGGTCAGGCTCATCGCCTCGGCCGGGTGATAGCACTGCATCAGCCCATACAGATATACCTTGACGTAGTTGCCCGGCGCGCGCAGCATAAACTCCTGCAAAAACATGTTTTCCACAGGGGTGACGTCAAACAGCGCGTAGTTCTCGCCAAAGCTGCAAAAGGACATGACGGGCTCCTTTGTAAAAAATGTATGTGTCTGGGAAATGTGTGTGTTTCATCATAGCATGGGGAGGGCGCGCGGGCAAGGAGAACATAGCCGCCGCATCGAATACTGCATCGAATACAAAGTATCGAATATCTTAGAGGAGCATGAACGATGACCGCTTTTAGCTTTGCCGAACTGCAAGAACATTTGAAGCGTCCCGCCCTGTACGAGCGAACGCGGGAAGCCTTCTGGAACGATCCGTACATTGCCACCCAAATGCTGGCGGCGCACCTGGATCCGGGCATCGACGCCGCCAGCCGGAGGCCGGAAACCATCGACCGGTCCGTGGCGTGGATGCTGTCGCTCGTGCCCAAAGGCGCCCGCCTGCTGGACATCGGCTGCGGCCCCGGCCTGTACACAAAGCGCCTTGCCGAGGGCGGGCTGCGCGTTACGGGGCTCGACTTTTCCGCAGGCTCCATCGCCTATGCCCGGGCGCACGACGGGAGGAGCGAATACATACTGCAGGACTACCTTGCGATGGATTTCGAAGGCGCCTTTGACATCGTAACGCTGATTTACTGCGATTACGGCGCGCTCATCCCCCGGGAGCGCCGCGAGCTGCTGCGCCGGGTGCATCGCGCGCTAAAGCCCGGCGGCCTGTTTGTGCTTGACGTATTCACGCCGCGGCGGGCCGCCGGGCGGCGGGAGGCCGCCTCGTGGGAACTGCACGAAAACGGCGGGTTTTGGAGCCCGGAGCCGCACATTTGCCTGGACGCCAGCTTCTTTTACGGCGAAACCGCCGAGGCGCGCCGGACGGTGGTGATCCAAGAGCGGGGCGTGCGCTGTTTTTTGCTGTGGGATTGTTACTTTACCCGGCAATCGCTGCTGGAGGAAGCCGCGCCCGCGGGCTTTGGGGAAGCGGGCTTTTACAGCGACGCCACGGGCCGCCCGTTCGCGGACGATTCGCCGGCGATGTGCGCGGTATTTAGGAAAATCTTGCATCGTTGAATCCCGTGTGTTACACTGCGAAATGACAAGGATATGAGGAGGAATACCCATGAAAAAAGCGCTGGTTTTGGTATTGGCGGTTTGCGCCCTTTGCGCCCTCTCTTTCTGTGCGCTTGCCGACAGCTGGGATTTTCTGCACACCGCCATCCGCCTTTCAACCACCGACGAACTCGAGGCGCTCGCCGCGGAAACCGGCGTCACGGTGTCCGGTTGGGGCGCCGAGGGCGATTTCGATCTTCTCGACTTTGTCCTGGAAGGCATTCCGTCTTTCGATGCGAACGCCTACCTCTTTTCGCGGGAGCCAACCTACACCTGCATTCTGTACTTCCGCGCTCCGGAGGACAGTTCGGCCGAGGAGCCCGGCGAGGCGTTTGACACCCTCTTCGCCGCCCTTCTTGCCCGCTACGGAGAGCCCACGTACCACCGAACGGACAGCGGCGAGGCCTTTATGGCCTGGAACTTTGAGGATGCCACGATCTATTTTGAGTGGAGCGGTGGCACAGCGCCTTCCCTGCGGCTGAGCATTTCCGGGCTAGGCAGCCCGGGCAACCCCAAATTTCCCATGGAGCCCCTGGGCATCACGGCGTCTCTCCCCGATCCCGCGCCCTCTTCAGAGCCCTCTTCGGAGCCCTTTTCGTTCCGCGAGGGCATCACCGGGGGCATGACCATGGCGAGGGTGATCGCGGTGGAAGGAAAGATACCCGCCGAGCAAACCGAAGACGCGGTGCTCTACAACGGAGAATCCGTTGCCGGGTTCTCCGCCTCCCTGATGTATCAGTTCAAAAATGGGAAATTGACCCACGCGGTCTACCTGTTCGAAATGAAACACGCCGACGAGAATGCGTACATCGACGACTTCAACGCCGTCAATGCCGCGCTCGCTTCGAAGTACGGCCCCGCGGCGCTGGACGAGGTGATTTGGGAGAGCGATTTGTTTAAGGACACGCCTTCCGCCCACGGCATGGCCGTGTCCCTCGGCCACTTGGTTTTTCTCTCTTCCTGGACGGTGCGGGACGTCACCATCGACCACATGCTCAACGGCGAGGATTTCGAAATCCTGCACGGGCTGGCCTACACATTCGATCTGCCCGACACGGAAGAGGAGATCGTGTTGGACACCACCGGCCTGTGATCGCGGCGCGCCTTGTCGAACGGCCGCAGGGTTTTTGGGCTTGCTTTTGCCAGCGATATGCAGTATACTAAAGGTGACCGAGAGAGGATCGAAAGGGATAAAGATCCGGGTCGGCGAAAGGGGGGGTGATGCCAGTGGACCAGGACGAGCGCGATATCGTCGAGTTCTCCGACGAGGATGGCAACACGCTGCTTCTGGAG
>Ga0123353_10002638_pt1 | contig 22333 bp, 28 predicted proteins | sample TergutLab28metaG_3_FD_92763 | JGI IMG/M metagenome (GOLD analysis project Ga0123353, IMG submission 92763) | Labiotermes labralis P3 segment gut microbial communities from Petit-Saut dam, French Guiana - Lab288 P3 | ecosystem: Host-associated > Arthropoda: Insects > Digestive system > Gut ... | reverse complement strand
TGGTTTTGCTTTACCGGCACGGAGGATAGGGCAACGCTGAGGAGCGACCTGAGCGCCGTATCGGGTTTGCGGGAGGCAGTATGCTACGGTGTGCTGCCTTTCTTACTGTCTCCCGGAAATCAAAGCGTTAAACCCCGGGGTCCGGGGCAGCGCCCCGGGGGTCATTTTTTATACTCCTGCAACGGATAGAAACCTGTTGTCACATATCGGTAATACTCACAAGGCGAGAGCTTCGCCAGACTCCACTGATATCGTTCATTGTTGTAATAATCCATCCAATCATCCACGAGCGCCTTGACCTGTAGAAAATCGTCTTTCCTGGCAATTTCATATGCGATCTCATCTTTCATATGCCCGAAGAAGCTTTCCTGCGGGGAGTTGTCCCAACAGTTCCCCCTGCGGGACATAGACTGTACAAAATCGGCGTCCCGGAGCTTTTCAATAAAGGCTGCGCTTGTGTAGTGAAAGCCTTGGTCACTGTGTACGATGGTGCGTGAGTCAAGCGTGCTGCCATGCTTTTCAATCAATTGTGCTACCGTGTCAAGTACAAAATCCACTTTCAAGCTCATACTAATTTCATACGCTAAAATCTCATGCGTAAAGGCGTCAAGTATTGTGGAGAGGTAGCAGCGCCCGGTTCGGAAGAACAGATATGTTATGTCAGTAAGCAAAACCTTACGAACTCCATATCCCCTGAAATTCCGGTCAACAACATTGCCGGCAACCTTGTTGGTACGCAGTGCTTTTGCCATTCTGCGGTAAGGGTTTGCTTTACGGATAGGGCAAAACAGTCCATATTTGTTCATCAGGCGGCGTATCTTCTTCAAGTTCATCCGTATATCCCGGTGCAGAAGCGTCATGTAAATGCTCCGGGCACCTTTGGCGTAGCCTCTGACGTTGTAGGCTTCCACAATCAGCTTGAAATCCGCTTTGTCCTGCTCTTCACGCAGAGCACGGACGGGAGCGGCGTCAAGCCAGCGATAATACCCTGACCGGGAAACCCCGGCAAGCCTGCACAGTTCAGAGATGTTGAGAAGGTTATTGTCATGTGCTGCAGCGGCTTGAATCATGGCAAACTTTACTTCGGGCGGCGCTTTGATCCCCGTCACTTCTTCGCCTCCGAATCTGCCTGACGTATTTTTTTTAGAAACTCAACTACTTGTCGTAAATACGCAACTTCGTTCTCAAGGCTTTTGAAGTGCTTGCTGTCGGTGGCGTCATCGTCTTTGTCCTTCTTTCCGTCCCATCTGTTACGACTCTTAAAGCCATCTCCGCGCTTTGCGCAATCATTTACAAATTGCTGAAACTTCAAAGTTCGCACGGGACCGAGCGCGTCGGTGTCAATGCCGTGGTCTTGAAAGATTTGCCACATAGATTTACCCGACAGTAGCTCTCCGTACGCTTTTCGCTTAAACTCCTCTGTGAATGAAACGCTTAAATTGCTGACCCGCGCTACACACGGATTCCCTTTGAGTGCGAGTATTTCCTCCTCGGTGAAATGTTTTTTGCTCATAAAATGCACCCTTTCCGTCACTTGACAGGTTGGATACATTATATCACCTTTTGCTGTATCCGTGGTGTCCACCTTCAAGGATTTAGTAAAATTACGCTGTCCACATTATGGGGACGTTACGTCATTTTACTTTTTGATGGTGTCCATTTCCTTGGGTACATTTTACTCCATTTCACATCGTTTTGTGCTACTGTCAAGAAGTACACCTCTTGACAGTAGCCATATTTCTGCGGTATTTGTATAAATTTGTAGAAAACATATTGTTTTTAACCTTGACATATACTATAATTACGACATATATGCTGTGGATTCGATATAAAAATGGACTGTCAAGATGTGTACCTTCTGACAGCCCGTTTATTGTTTCTTCGCAGCCCGTAATTCGCGTAAACGCCGATAAAAAGTGCTTTCTTTCAAACCTGTTTGATCTAATAGCTCTTTCAATGGCAGTTTCCCGCGTTCCCATTGCTTTACCAACTCTCCGAAATTTTCAGGCGGCTTTATGACAGGGCCACCGAACTTTACCCCTTTCGCATGTGCCGCTCTTATGCCCTCGGCTTGCCGTGTGCGAATATTTTCACGTTCATTTTGCGCAACAAAAGCCAATAGCTGTAACACGACATCGGCCAGAAAGGTTCCCATAAGGTCTTTGTCGTTTCGTGTGTGTCGAGCAGTGGCATGTCGATTACAGCAATGTCTATGCCCCGGTCTTTCGTCAGTATGCGCCACTGATTTTGTATTTCTTCGTAGTTTCGCCCCAGACGGTCGATGCTTTTGATATAAAGCACGTCGCCGGGCTTAAGCTTTTCTATAAGCGCCCGATAAAATTCACGATTAAAGTCTTTGCCGCTTTGCTTGTCCGTAAAAATCCGCTCCGATGGTATACTGAGCCCGCTCATTGCGAGCAATTGGCGATCTTCATTTTGATCCTTACTTGATACTCTCACATAACCATACTCCATAATAAAACCTCCCCGCGTTTTGATAGCGTTTTCATTAAAACTACCATAGGCTCAGGCATCGGTTGGAGTGCTGTTTGCGTCAATTTTGAAGCAGTGTTTTGACAGACGCCCATTAAAAAACGCCTGTAGTAAACTAAAGAATTGAAGATTCATTAAAAAAACATTTCGTTTAAGTGATAATGTTGCATTAATAATGGAGTATAAGATATAATAAATAATAAATAATAAATATAACGCATGGTGTGTAAAGGAGGTGCTCGCTATGGCAACTGTATTGGATGTAGCAAAGTACATTGTAGACGAACGCGGAGAGATGGACACATGGAAATTGCAGAAATTAGTGTATTACTGTCAAGCGTGGTCTCTTGTGTGGGATGAGCAGCCATTATTCGATTCGAGAATAGAAGCATGGGAAAATGGGCCTGTATGCAGGGAGTTATTTGATCGGCATAAAGGCATGTATGCCGTTGGCTCGCTTTCGCCTATTTGGGAAGGGGCAAATCCGGGCGTATTGACCGAAGACGAGCGGGAAACAATTGATGCTGTCTTGCGCGATTATGGCGATATGCCGGGATATGAATTGCGCGAACTTACGCATTTAGAAAAACCTTGGAATTTGGCTCGTGGTGACATTCCGCCAATGGAAAACTGCTCAAACGAGATAACGCGCGATTCAATGAGGCTTTACTATGGGGCGCTCTGATAAGAAAACAAAGCGCGCCGTTGAAATAAAAGGAACAAAAAATGTAATACCATTTGCCAAGACGGGTAGTTACGATGGAGTATTTCCAACATTTGTATTCAGAAAATACGATACTAACGCTCCATGGGCGTCCTCTGTTAATGGAAAACCAATAGTTGACGATGTTTTCAATAATTTACGCGGATTCGAAGGGCTGACTTGGCGTGAAATCAAACAAGCAAGCGGTGCGCGTAGTCATGGAACAAATAATCACTTCATTGAGGTCGATAAATTCTCGAAAGATGCAAAGAAGCGGATAGAGGATTTAAGCTTAAACGAGGACACATTATTCAGTATGCACATAGAAGTGGATGCTCGCTTGTGGGGTATTATTGAGCCTACTGGTCATTTCTTCGTAATATGGTTTGACCCGGAACACAAAGTATACCCTGTTGGAAAAAAGTAACCTTTCTTGAAAAGTAGCTCATCTGCCATGTGTAGAAGGAGTTTCTGAAGACGTCTTGTTTATCAAGGCGTTTTTTGCTTGCAGAGGATTAAACATCAGTTCGCTTATAAAATAAGAGCCTCATATACCTCTGTAATGCCCTGCCTAAATCATGTAAAATTTCATCAATAAACCACAAGCAAACCACTGGTCGGACGCTTTTCACAAGCTATCAAAAAAGTAAAACCCTGTGACCATTACAATCACAGGGCTCTTGGTGGCACCCCAGTTCGACCCAAATACGAACATTTCAACATTGGCAATACACCGCAAACCTAAATGGCAGTATAATGGTATGGACTAAAAAAAGCCCCCTGCCATTCCCGTATAAACGAGAGCGACAGGGGGCTTGTGTTCTTACTATAACACTGAATCGCTAAATTGAAGAAAGCCAGACGTAGCTGACTTTCTTTGGTGCGCTTCGTAAAGATACCCACAATTCATATATTGCATAAAACAAAAAAACTGAGCTGCCGCAGGCGGCTAACTCAGTAAAAACTGCGCGTTTTTGTTCTACAAGCTTATTATATGCTGTTTTCGGCAAAAAAGTCAACAATTTTCTTAACAAAATCGTATGTGGATGTCAATTTTTGATTTTTTGAAAAATATTCTTTGTTTCGTGGTATGCGTTCATTGAAAAGTTTCTTCAATTTTCTATATGTATTCAGCCTTACGCCTTCGCTTTCAACTATTTCATTAAATATGTACAACAATAAGGCAAAGTCATGAATGACAGGATTTGACATCTTGCTTTGCAAGTCACGCTTTCCAACGCCAGGAATTTTTGAAACAATACGAGTCAATTTTCCATTTGCCTTAATTTTTATAGAATATGGTGTTGCAAGACTATTAAGAAGACAATTACTATGAGCCGCCGCATTTCTCAGCAACCTTATTGGAAATATCGCTTTGCTAAAACTTGACTTGTCTTCGTATTTTTCATAGTAAAGTTGATAGAGATTAATAAAGTCACCAAAAGATAGAACCTCAACGACATTCCATAACGCAAAATCATTCTCGTATTTTGCGATAAGGTCATAACAAACTGAAACCGCCTTCTTCCTTTTGAGATCTGATTCCACATTAGGATATCGTGTAAAGAAGTCGTTAATTATCTGATACCCGTCTTCTTGCTCCTGTTTACTGCAATCATTCAGTAGCTTTACTTTCAAAGAATGCTCGAGACTGAGACATGTTTCGAGGATAAAGTATCTAAAATGCATATCAATAATTGATAACTCTTGAAGGTGCGCGAAATCCAAATTGATGTACTTGCCTTGGTTTTCTCCATGATGATACTTTTCATAATTTTTTGCATATGCTTTCAGTTTAAAATAATAATTATTCTTGAGCAAAAATTCCTTCGCTTGTTCTTCTGATGCAATAGCAAACTGAATCCCCTTTTCTTTCATATGGGCAATTTGCTCATCTATGGTTAATTTTTCCTTGCGCATTTGCTTCCTCCGATATAACTTGCTCATAGCATATCACATTGCGACATCCCTCTCAACTTTCTTTACTCCAACCAAACCAAAAATCCGAACCCATCGCCAACGATTTTTATATCTGGCGTAAAGTTCGGATTATTTGCGTGTGGCACCCCCGGCATGATTCGAACATGCGACGCACGGTTTAGGAATGCGGATTATTGCTTATTGTAGTTTCTTGTGGCATTGTACAATGATTGATATTTCAATGTTTCATGAAGTCTGTTTGCTCTGACTTTATGTGGTTTTGTGTGATTTTCAGTAATGACTATCCCCAAACTATCCCCAAGATTACTGCTCGATTTAAAACATTTCAATTTTAGTTTTGGTTGATTTTTCATATGCTACCCACTTGTCATTTTCGATAATCAGCTCATAATCAAGCGGATGCGGCATAACGATTCCCAGTTGCTCTTCTATCTGTTTCTGAATGGTTTTTTCGTTTTCCATCAGGTGATTTTCCCATTCTTTCAGGTTCATAACAATATAATCTGTTTCTCTAATAGCATCTGCGCTTGTCCCATCAGTTGCAACTCCAAGAGTATTTGGAACAACAACAACATCGCGAACCTTAATGAAGAATAAATAGTTTCGGTTCATGATTCTTCTTGCTTCCGCATCAGATAATGACTTAGGCACAATATCAGTCGCGCCGTTATACACATTCAACAACTCAGGCCAATTGTCATGAATTGTTTCAAGCCATGCTCGCTGAAACCATGAATTGCCTTTCGGATGTTCGATAACATCAATAAAATATATGCATTCAGCATCACAAGTGAAGATCAACAACAATTTCGAGCGCTTAGAACGTCTATTTTCGCCAACTGCTTCATCAATATGAGCGTGCCAAATCCTCCAATACTTCAGTAGCTTATCCGCCTTTTTGGGTTGTCGAATGTAATCACTAAAATACTGCGCGACGCTTACTCCATTCTCGAATCGGACCTTCAATTCGCTAAGAACACGAATAGATTCATCCGGTAGGCCAGATATTTTCCCCTCAAGTTCCTTTGAAATAAGCACTTTGTATTTTCTTCTCGGCGGGAAAAATCGATTAACAGTTTCGAGATATTGCATGCATAGCCTTTGAGTATCAAGCGTTTCATCGCAAGAAGCTCGCAATGCTTTCAGGTTTTCAATAACGATTTTTCTGAGATCTGCAATAAAGTCCATCTTCTGCTCCTTGCATAATAGCATTTTAGTTCTTTTCATCTTACCACATTAAATCCGCTATCAGGCTTAAAGTTGCCCCAAAGTCAGAATATCGTCCCGATTTATAATAGCGCCAAAAGAAACGCGCCTCGTCAATAGCCACATAGAAATCTGCTTCCTGCCCCTGCGGAAGTTCCTGCCGGGGCGCTATAGCCCCGTATGAACTTTTGTAGGTGGTTTGTACCCGAAGGTGGCATAGGACTGTTACAACTGTCCCAATGTACCCGAAGGTTTGAAGCTGCCGAGCGTTTAAACACAGCGTTTCACACCAAAAACCTTCAGTTACATTGGTGCTCATTGTAACTGAAGGTCGACTGAAAATTTGTATGCCGTTTTTACCTTGACATCAAGGGAAAACATGGTTGTTTTCATATGCCGCTCCATGCAGAAAGCATAAAAGCGAAATGCCGAGCCTCTGCAACGCGCCCTTATTTGTAAACGCCCCGTGAACATCAGTTTTGCTTGGTTCGTTTCCTTCTCAACTCTGCCAAAATCCTGTGACCCTCTGCAGCGCTTTCATGAATATCCTTTGTGATTTCGTCCCAGGTCATGTGTTGGCGTCGCTGATCAGCTTCATTCCTGATCCGACGAATGTCATCCACGTTAAAACTTTGATTTATAGTAGGGTTACTCATTTGAATCGCTCCTCTTCAATAAAACAGATGACTTGTCCACGTCATTATATCCTCTGCAATGGGAGATTACTCTTTTATGCCTTTACGCTTCTTGCTTTCCGTTAAGTGCTTGTAGTTATCTCTTGTCGAAACAGGACGACCTGTCTGCTTTTCTAAATCTTTACGCGCATCTCCGGCAACCTTGCCACCGCGTTTTGCTGCATCTTTATTTTCCTCAAAACCTTGCGCATCTACGTTTCTGGCTATCTCTGTCGTAGCTGCTTCACTTAGTTGCGTGAATATCAATTCGAGATCTGTCATATGGTCGCGCAGGTTATCGCTCGCTTTTTTATCAAGGCTCTTAAATTCTTTGTATTGCGATGGCGTCATCCCAAAAGCGGCCTTGCTGATCTCTGCCGTGAGTATGGAGTAGTCTTTTGATTCTGTTACCCCCCGGTTGTTCCACTCATCTGTAAGCGTATCGCGTGTCGCTATGCCGCGTATACGCAGACCGACCCATTCTTCACTGTATCCTTTGGCAAGATATAAATCGTGCATACGTTTAGCGGCAAGTTCAGGATCTTCGATTTCCTGTATACGCTCATACCCGACTTTTGCGAGCCAGCGTTTAAAAGGCTCCGCTTTTGGTGATGGAATTGATTGGATAATACGCAAAAGTCCCTCTGCATCGGTTGCATCAGTTTTATAGTTTTTACCGTCAGCCGATTTCATTTTCAGTTGCTTACAATTTGTAAGTAACTGATCCGCACCCTCTTCTTCTTTTAATCGGCTTTTTAAGACCGCCCAATAAGTACTTGCATTTTTCTGTGTTGGTTGGTCTGTTAGGACAGCGCACACATCAACGATGGAAAAATACCACTTTTCCGTTTTTTCGTCCCATATACGGCGCACATGCTTTTCTTCAAATAAAGCAATTCCTTTCGGTTCACTCATTTACTCACCGCCTATCTTAATAAAATTCTTTGCCGGTATCACGCATGATAATCTTGACGTCGCAATTCAGATTTTCTGCAATACTAACAACCTCTTTATAGGAAAATGTATCCCGATAAAGTTTATTGCTCATGGACTGATTGTTGATTCCAAGCGCTTCGGCGATGTCTTTAATACTTATGTTTTTTTCTTGCATGAGCTGCTTGATGACTTTACTTGCTCCCATGTTATCGGCCTCCTTTTTGTTTGTGAGTATATTATAACTTATAAAAAGATATATCGTCAATAGACGAGAAAAAATAATTGAAAAAGTTATAAAAAGATGTTGACGGCATACTCTTTATCGAGTATAATATAATTGAAAACGAGATAAAATAACACAAAACAAGAGGGGGCACACGCCATGAGAAACGCACACAGCAAAGTAATGACAATCGCCAATAAGCTTGTAACGCAGGGCTATAACAGAGCTAACGCCATGATTAAAGCGTGGGTACTGGTTAAGATGCCACTGGTCGAAACCAAAGTATCAGGCGTCACATTCGGGAACAGACAGAAAGCGATTGAGCGCCTTGCGAAGTACGACGCAGCGCAGATCACGATTAGGTTGCAGAGGGAACCAGACAACGCCGTAGATAAAAACGCCGTAGCAGTTATTGCAGAGGTCCGGGGTAAAGGCTCTTACTGCATGGGCTATCTACCAAAAGCACTATCAGCATTTATCGCGCCGCTAATGGACGCAGGGAAAGCCGTAGCCGCCGCTTACAAGGAAGTAAGGGGCATGTACGCGCCTTACATGAACTACGGGCTGGCGATTGAAGTTAAAGTTTGAAGAAGGCCCCATACATAACCGCCGACGAAGCAAATGTATGAAGCCTGCCGTCATCGCCGGAGTGGGACACGGATATTCTATCACGCCCTGCTCCAAAAAATCAATAGGATAGAGGAGAGGAAACCATGAAAACTACAATTGATACAAACGCCAAGATTGTCGAGCGCATTCAAGCTGGTGATACCGACGGGTATCAAGAATTATGGGAGGCAAACAGGGGGCTTTTGGCACACTTTGCCCTCAGGTATTTACCGATTATCAAGCAGCGAAACGCAATTGATATTGACGATCTCATTCAAGCAGGATATATAGGGATGCACAAAGCTGCGACGAAGTACGACTTTGGTCGCGGTGCGAAGTTCTCCACGTATTCAGCATATTTCATAAAGAGGGAAATCGAACGCGCCCTCACTATTGCCGTTGGCTATAAGCGTGACCCCGCTGATATGGCCTACTCGCTCGACGCACCGCTTGATCCGCATGGCGACTTCAACAGGGCATTAAACAACAATGTCGCAGATGTACTCCCGTCACCATCAGAGCAAGTAGAAACTGAATGGCTGCGGGATAACGTTCGCGGCGCAGTACTGCGTATAGCAAGCGATAATATCCGATGCGCTGTATGGGAGCGATACTGGAACGGTGAAACCAACGAGCAAATCGCTTTCAAATACGGATTGTCGAAAAATGATATCAGTGTCCGTCTCAAAAAGGGGATATTTCTTCTCCTGAATGACCATGTCTTGAAAAAGTGTGCGGGCGACTACGGATACTGTTCGTGAATGAATTAATAATAGCAGACCAAACGAGAGGAGTTGAAATAAGTGATAAACATTCTATTGTCAAACCGCTTAGGGGAGCGGAGAATGACCCAAAAGGACCTGGCCGATATGACCGGTATTCGTCCAACTACCATTCTCAATTTATTTAACGAAACTACAAGGTTTATCAGCCTGGAACATTTGGATATTATATGCGAGATCTTAGAATGCGATGTGTGCGACATATTAACCCGCAGAAAGCATCAAGTCGAGCAGGCTGAAAAGCTGGCACGACGCCTGATTGCGACAAAGGATGAGGGTTTTATGAAGTTGATGGAGTCCACAGCCGGTAAAATACTCAACGCCCCTCGTTAGTTCGACGAAGGAAAGGATAGAGACGCGCCGTAATAAGAGTGCCGGCGCCGACTGTAATCCGCCACATGATACAAAGCCGGCTTAACTTAGTATGACAAGTTATACTAAACGGAGCTGTCTACATTTGTAGGCGGTTCTTTTTATGTCGGCATTGCAGAGGCAGGGTAAGCGAAAAACATTTGAACATCAAGGTACCGTAAGTCCACGGTACCTTGAAACACGTTTAAAAAACCAATTAGGGCCTCGTTTTTCAGTCCAGACAAACTCTCGTGTAGCCCATTTTCGCAATGAACCTGTCTGTCAATCTCTGCCTGATTGGGTCTTTTTCATCCTCTGGAACATCATTCCAGTTAGTCTCGACCCTGTTCCCGTCATCGTCAAACGCAACCATTATCAGGTTAACTTTTAGCTCTTTCAAACTGTTTTCCCTCCTTTCTTTTTCGGTTGAAGCAACGTACTTCCTTCACGCCGCAGCCTTTCATCCACAGAATCCAGTAGCGCCCGCGCATCCGGCCTTCTCATAAAATCTGTAAAGGCGCGATAGGCCGCAGCGGCGATACGTTCTTTCGCGTGATCCGGCAACGATTTGAAGTCGAGCCTCAAATCGTCCGCTTCGCCGATAAAGATGGTTTCCAGCTCTCCTTTCATTTGGATGCCCCCTTTCGTGATTGAAGCAAATGCCCCCTTCCCTCACGTATCATGCGCTCTTTCGCGGCATCGAGGATTTCCTGCGCGTCTGGGTGTTTAAGAAATTCTACTACTGCATGATATGTTGTAGCTCCTAAATCCTCTTTTACGTGGCCAGGTACTGAATCCCAGTTGATTTTGACAGTTGGCCGTTGCGTTTCTTTTTTCTTCTGTTGCTTTTCCATAATCTTAATACCTCTCCAAAATATTCGGCATTTTGCCGTTGGTTCAGCATACCATCAGGAAACGACCGGCGCGCCTAAAAGGAAGAATATTTCGCTTTAAGAGATTTTTTATCGAAAACGATGTTGGTTATTCGATAATATGAAAAAACGTTTACAGGCCGTTGCAACGGTCTTAAATCGTATATTAGCATGGCGGCTTATGTCGGCAGCGAAATGCTATTATCAATATCAATCGTTTCAGGAGAGTATATCATAATATTCAGGGGCCTCTGCAACCGACAGCTTAAGAATACAAGCCGTATCTGGTGTTCCGCTGACAAAACAACGGTTACGCGGTAAACAGAGACGCTATTTTGCGTTTTAAGCGGTTTTCCTGAAAGCTCTGATATAACGGTCCTCTTGAAAACACTGTATTTCAGAGATAATGAATGTTGACGTCAATATCCGCATGTAGTAATATGATGGTGATACTGATACTGGCTCCCATCGTAGGACGACTAAACGTAGGCCTGCAATGCGTAGGGGCAGTTGAGTACAAACCTCGCTGCAGCGACAGTAAAGAAGTAGGAGAATCTATCCCGCCTACTTGAAACGCTGAATCGGTACCGAAAACATCAGTGGCTTTACTGTTCCCACCCGGTATTATTAAAGCAAACAAAACTGAGATGTAACCCGGAGAACCCATATGGGTACGCCCACCTGTTCCGGTGCATTCGACGAAGGGCTGGGCGTCCTTCCATTTCAACTTTGTTTGTTTTTTCTTTGCACCAAGAGATCGACCGCGACATATTTATCATATTTGCTTTATTTGCAGAGGATTCCGAAGCCTATGACATTCCTCTGCATACTTGTTGCATATTCAAGCGATACGATATAAAATATAATTCAAGATTGAAGTCGGCTGAGGAAGGGGTCTGTCAGCTAGAAATATCGGGTTAGTGCCAAAACCTCCCGATAGCTTCAGTCTTTATTTTTTTATTATATGCTGTACAATGTTGCAGAGGATTCTCTGTACAATTCTGCTGCAGCGTCTCACAAAAAAGTGTTGGTTTGTCTCGCTGTTTGTGGTAAAGTAACATTACAAAGCTACTTGAGGGGATCGTTTCGGACGTAGGCCATGGGGAGAGAAATCTTATCGGGCACCAGCAAGGGCTTTGTTTTATTGTCCTTTCCTTGGCATTAAAAGAGCGCCTGCTAATACAAGGCGCTTGCTGCATCAATCATATACGCTTTCGATTTCCTCCGTATTTCTTTTGTTCAGTAAAACTATTGCCTCTGCAAACTATTTGGCAATCGCGCTTGGCGATAGTCCCACATTAAATGATATGCGTCTGGGCCTGAGTCTCCCCGGTGGTATTTCTGGGGCAGTTTCATCATCCAGAAGTAGAGCATAGGCTTCCGGCGGGATTTCAGTTCCAAATATCAGATAATCCGCCACCTGCCAAAGCTCGAACATACATATAAAGCCATCCCGGGTGTACTTTCTGATATCTGAGCCAGCGAAGCGACATCCATAGGCATATGTTGCTACGCGCATATTTTCCATGACCTGCAGCTTCAGAAGTGTATTGCGATATCTCTTAGAGCGCATCCCCTGCGGTGGTTCAATAGGGTAGTCCAGATAACTAAAGGGATATTTTATCGGTTCATCACTGATAGCCGCAGCCAGTTTTTTCATATGCCATGTAATCAAAGCCCTACCACCTTCATCGTATAAGTTCTGCCGATATCTGTACAGATTGATCGGGGTGCAACGTTGACAGTAAAGCATGGCTTCAAGCAGGTTGATGTGATACAATTTACTACACTTTCGGCCGCAGGCAGGGCATAGAAAGTATCGACGTTGTCCGAAACCTGTGCGCTGCATGATGATCCGCACAGTGGCGCCGCTGATGATAGCGGGTTTGCATTCCGGAGGTATGGCAGCTACAGGTATAAACTCAATCACAGGCCTGTTGTTCATAATAACTCCTAAATATCAAGCAGGATGCGAGTATTTGCCAGTAGCGCGGAGCCGTTCGTGTTTGGTTCTGCTACGTTCTGATGTTAGGATTTGAATGGTGATGACTCTCGAACGTTCGCTTTTTCGTTCGCTTTTATTTCCGAACGTTTTGATAGAGTGCTTTTATGTGGAACGTTCCACTTGGTTGAGGTGGAACGTTTTTGCATGGAGCGTTCGCCCTGCGTGCTGAAAATTACAGTCGATTTCGCTTTTTGCCTTTCGATTCGATTGAAAATCCATATGTTTTATGCAAAAACGAAACGAAATGCTTGAAAAATATTTTCACAAACTGCATGTGATTTGGGGTCAGAGAGCCAGCATCTCTTTATAGCGGTGTCACAGTACCTTAAACTTTGGCGTCACCTCTGCAAGTGTACGCGTAAACTGTGGATGCTCGTCAAGTATGTCTACTACTCTTTTTACGTTTCATCACTGGCAAATATTTTGTTGGCTGATATGCTTCCATTGCCACAGACAAACGAGTCAAAGAAGTTATTGATGATTCGCATTGTATGACGCTCACTGTATCCGGTCAACACCGCAGCCTGCTTCAAAGTGTGGCCTTGAATATATTTCATCGTAAACAACTGCCACACTAACGTGTCCTCGATCTCATCGATAAATTTTTCAATGGCCTCCATCTCCGCTACACAATCAGCCCTTCGCCTATATAACCGTGGTATTTTATCTGAACCGTATCCCCTAATGCTTATTTTTTGTTCTTTATATGGGAACTGCTCTGATGACCCGCGAACGATGTCTACGACAGAATCACCGCTTGAGAGTTCCAACGACAAGATTCTCTCGTCAAGAAGTTCATACTCCTTCTGGAGTTGTTTGTATTTTTTTAGCCGATCCTTCGTCATAGAATGGCCTCACTCCTTCCTTTTTGCTAAACAATTTGACTGTATTCGTTTTTCAATATCTCGATATGAAAGTTGATTTCATGCAACTTATGATTGAGAAATTTTAACCAGTCATTTATCGTATCTGCCTCGCGATTGTTCTTTTTAACAGTGGCATTCTTAAATATTTCGTTTTTTCTCTCAAGGCTCGCAATGCATTCATCACGAGCTTTGGTTAGTATCTCAATTCTGACCCTAATATTCTGCCCTTGGCGCTCTGCATCAGTAGTGGCTCGCCCCATTTTAGAGAGGTTTCGATGACTGCTTTGCCGGAAAGAGCGGGAGCGCTCATAAAAAAGAGTATCAAGTCCTGTGATTTTTCGTAATCTATACATTTCATCCAATGCCTGGTTAATTATTTGTCGGCATCTTTCCCGGCTAAACCCATGCCGCGCCCCAATCTGTTCTAACGTAAATCCGTCATAGTATCGTTCCCGAATAATCCGGCACTGCTGTTCAGGCAGACGCACCAAGCTTTTGTTAATGGCGTCTTGCAGGCTTTGAGTACTCGCCTCACGAGCCGCAATTTCCTCAACGCTTCCCTCTCCCTCAGTAGACTCGTCAACGATGAACTCACATAGGCTGCTTGCGCTTTCCTGAGACAATGGTGCGTCTAAAGATTTGGCGCCGTCAAGCGCGTCACGCCTTTGCGTGAAACCCGTGTCTTTTTTATCTACCTTCATCACCTTTTGGAAAGCGGCCTTTAGTGTAACGCTTAAATATGTCAGGAATTTATAATCCGCTGCAGATGAAAAATACTTGACCGCCGACACGACCGCGGTATATCCGACCTGAATAAAATCATCGGTTTCATAACCCTTTAATTCCCATCCGTTCAATCCTGCCTGCCTGACATATTGTCCGGACTTCATAGCGATAAACTTTTCCACTTGCACCCAGAGTTGTGACATCAATTCGGTTTCCCCGTTCTGTATTCTGAGCGCTAGTGCTTCATTGCTGCATTCCTCGTAAAACTTATTACCAAAAACTTGCAACTTACATCCCTCCCTGCTACTATATGATTATCTTCTGTCATGGCCGTTGACAGTCATAGCAGGGCAGGTGTTTGCCGGATCGTGTGATGCCTGCCTTCTTTATGATAAATATTCTTTTAATATGCGTATTCCGCGTTTGTATGCATAGCTATCTGTTCTTCAAGCACAGTTTTGAGTGAATTGACGATCTTGTTTTCGTCAAGCGGTTCACCGTTTTGGTTCGTGACATCAACTTTGATCTGCGGCGTCAGTGTCTTATGGTTGATCTTGATCACATAATCGCGCTCTGCGAGTTCCGTATACAGTCGCATACTTTCGTCATCAAGCCTGATCGGGTCCTTGTTCCTGCCAACCGAGTCAACGTTTCCGTCTCCACCGATTTTATCTATGCCGTCCGTAAATCTGTTGAACGCGTCTATACCTCCGGCCAGATCGCCTATACTACTCGCAAGGTCGCTGCCCTTGGTGTAACCCTGATTAAAGGCGTCACCAAAATCCATGTAATCCATTTTGCCGACATATTCAACCCACCCCGATTCGTCTTTGACCTTTTGTGACAGATCGGTGAGCTTATTTTGAAAGCTTTCAAGTCCGCTTGTGATATTGACTTTGACCCCGGGTATTTTGTTGATTATGTTTTCTATGGCTTTTGCCATGTTCAGCACATATCCGATGACGGTCTGTGCTAAGTCGAAAAACAGCACCTTTATCGCAGCGACAGGATTATTGAACACGTTTCCAAAGAAGTTCGCAAAGGCTGCAAAGACATTCCACATGGCAACAACGATATTATAGACAAACGCCCCCAGTACGCTGATCGCACCTAAGATTATCCCTGTCGCGCTGACTGACGTTCCGGCAAAGTTGTTATAAGCCGCCACCGCGATGTAGATGATTGCCACCAATGCGATAATGCCCAAGACGATCCATGTGGTCGGTGAAGCCATTTGAGCCGCGTTAAGCGCCCATTGTGCCGCCGCTTTGATTTTAATGGCAGCCGCAGCGCCCATGGTAGCCAACTTATACGCGGCCATCATTCCGAGAATCCCTCCGAGAGCAGGCCCAATGATGTGTAGGTTCCGGATAAAAAACGCAGCTGCGTTCCCTGCGATGGTAGCGCCGATCTCGATGTTTCTGAAAAAGGCCTGCCCTTTATCGCTGTCCACCCAATTATTGAACGCATCAAATGCAGGCGCGAAAGCATTGATAAAACCACCTGCCGCTTTTGTGGCACCGTTTTGCATCTTATTAAGGAACTTCTCCCACTTGGCTTCAGGCGTATCGGTTATCTTCTCGAAAGCCTCCCGCGTCATGCCGGCAGCGTCGGCCGCCTTTTCAAGCGCCTCTAACGCCCCTGCGACATCGCCTTTTTGCAGGAAATCATCAATCTGGAATTGCTCAAGAAGCCCCTTGGATATACCTGCTACACTCGATAGGCTCCGCGTACTTCCGCGCAAGAAAGAGTCCTGTATCGCGTCTGACATCTGGTCGAAGCTGACGCCGTCCGAAAGCTTTGAAAATCTGTCCGAAAGCTCAAGGAACTTATCAATGTTTGGTGGCTGAGTAGATACCTTTGTGAACTCGGTAGTTGCCTTAAAGATTGACGATGTAGCAAGTCCGAGCTCGTTGGCCGTGTTCCTTGCCCATGTCGCGGCCGCGGCTCCTGCATCGGTACCGAAGATACCCTCCATTCTTACCTCGTAAGTCCTCTCGCTCATGGCGTCGCTTACGAAGCTTTTCATTTTTGAAATTGATACATAGGCTGCGGTTATCGCCATAAGTTTCTTCAACAAAGAAGAAAAGCCGCCGTTTGCCGCTTGCTGCGCTTCGGCGGCTTGGTTCTTAACTGCCTGCCCCGCTGCGTTTCCGCTGTCGGCCATCTTTTGTACGGCCTGATCAACAGCTTGCGAGCGGTCTACGGCGTCTTCGCCAAGCCTGATAAAAGTTTCAAAGGTACCCGAAAACTTGTCAAAGAGGACCAACTCTTCTCTCATGGCACCCATAATACGCACACCCCTCTCTGTTTTGTTTTCATTTTCATTTTTCCTCCTTCCTCAAAGGCTTAATGCCTTTGGTTTATAAATTGTTTTGTACGCCAGCTTTTTCGGCAGTGTTGTACCTGTTTTTGTCTGATCAATCCATTTAAATTTTCAACCGTTTTATAAGCGCTCGAATCCTTCGTTCGTATTCTTTCGGCGACAAGTTAAGCTTCTGTAACTTTGCTCTTTCTTTTTCATAAAGGCGCCATTTCTTAACGCTCATAATGTTCACCAAACATGATTGGGAGTTCCTCGAAGGTGAATTTCTTTGCATAAAAAATTGTTGGTATTATCTGCCGTGCGCCGTTTCGATTTTTGGCGACATTCATCATAATGAACTTATTCCCGTTGTCGATCATCTTCTGAAACTCCCCCTCCCGAATAAGGTTTCGTCTGTACTTCCTGAAGTATACAGAGTCATACTCATTTAAAATGTTTTCATGTTCTTCTCTCAATTCAGACAATAGAACAACCACATCTGAGTCTTCTTCAATGGATCCTGACTCCTTGATTTCAGCTAAGTTCGCTTTCCACTGACCTTCAGCTCCGCGATTCAACTGGCAAATCTGAATGATCGTAATCCGATTTAGCGACGCCACTTCTTTTAATTCCCGAGTCACATTGGTGATCCGTATACGCTCCGACTCACCCTGACTCTTCAACAAATTCACACTATCGATAACGACTACCGAAGGATTATGTTCTTTTATGTAAAGTCCTATATCCGCTACCGTCCGGGTGTCGCTCGAAAAAATTAAGTTATCATTTACGATCTTTGAAAGCTCGTTCGCCACCTCAGAAGCCTTCGTATTACCAACATTTCCACCGACAATGTCAACAACAGAAACGCCCGTTTTGGCTGCCACGATACGCCGGACGTGTTCCGAGCCAAGCATTTCGAGTGTTATGTACAGGAGAACACATTTTTTAGATAAAGCTCGTGCTATTTGTAACGCCATTGCACTTTTGCCTGATCCCGGCCGGCCTGCAAACGTTATAATTTGTCCTGGTACAAGTCGTCCTATTGTTTCATTTAAGCGCGGGAATGGTAAATTCAAAAATTCATCTTTGTTGTCGAGAGCATACACCAAATCATCGAAAAGTTCCTTCGCGATGTCCTGCATTCTGGTAATGCCTATTCTCGGTTTTAATCGTTGCCGCAACTCAATAAAAAAGTCAATCGCTTCGGTTATGTACGCCGAACAATCTGTCGTAGTCTCAGGTACCTCCCTTGCCTTCTCGAACATATACTGCCTTGCGCTTCTGACGGTGCCATCGCGAATCAAAACGTCTGCGATAGAATCCAGTAAAGAATAGCTTACAACTTCGCCCGGTAATGTCGCAATATCCACGATTTTTACCTTATTGATTTCCGCGATCTTCTGCGGGTTGTATTCGCCGGCCTTTATTGTGCAGTATATACCCTTTGCCTCCACACTTGGAAAATCTTGCGCCTTTAGGCGATCGAGCAAATACTTGTATTTATCGGGGTCATAAATCACGGCGCCGAATATTTGTTTTTCGTTATCAGTTAAATTTAAATTTGAATAACCCATCTTTATAACATCCTCATATCCTCTGCAGATAAATTGACCTGCGCTCCAAGTGAAGTTTGTGCTTTTGTACCAATTGATAATTCGTCGTCCCACCGCCCTTGATTGAGCCAAGTAGTCGGATGTGGAATATATTGGCCATTGTCGCGCTGCCATTGATCACAATTTTTTGCTTTCTCGACGGCTGTAATAATCTTTTTATGCAGTTCGGCATTCGGTTTTATTTTGTCCCATGCTTTTCGTGCAGCTCCTTTCCCGACTTTTTTCGGATATGCTTTCCAGAAAACCTCAAAGGTTTCTTCCAAATGTGCTTTTGCACATATATATTTATCCTTTTTTAACCTATTCTTTGTTATGCTACCATCTGGTAGACGGTCGGTAGACGCTTGGTATACCGCCGGTATACCATCAGACAAACAATAAATACCGTTCGCACCCTCTGTAAGTATTGATTTTTCAACCTGATATTGCGTGCCTTTGTACCGGTCAGAACGAAGATAATTATGTATTTTCCAATGTCTGATAACCACAACACCACTATCAAATGGTATTAAAAATTGCTTCGTGATAAGTAATTTGATATCATCTTCCGATGCTCCGGTTAAACGCATGATACGCTTCGGGCTGTCAACAAAGCCGTCATCATCACCCCTCATACCGAGATCGTAATACAATAGCCGCGCCGACATTGGAAGATCAAGAAAAGAGTCACTTTCAATCACTGATTTTGCAAACATGCGTCTTTCTGCCATAACCCAAACCTCAAATAATCCGGCGTAGCTTGCCATAGGTTTGTTCATTCGTCTGTACATTGCTTTGCATGAGTTCAGCCAAACGTTTCTCAAGTAGATCTAAATCGAAAATCAATTTCCCTTTTTTACTGGCCCCCACTCGGAAATGTGGATATATTCCCGCCGCGCAGCCGCGCCTGAGCTCATGCTGCGATAAATTCATTAGCCTAGCAGCTTCAGCTATACCTACCCGCTGTCCCATGTTCCTATTCCTCTCCATGTTTTTTGCTATTTCAATTTAGTCTACAGAAGTTTAATAAGCGTAGATACTTGAGAATTCTTCAACCCTACTTGCTTTTGGGGAAAAATAATTTCTTCATGCGCCTTTCTGGCTCTTGATCCAAGCAATGAGGTCGTCTTTAGGAATAATGATCCGCCTGCCGACTCGTACAGCCGGAAATCCTGTAGATCCGACGAGATTATATATTCCTGCTCTCGACAAAGGAAATATTCTCTCTAAATCTCCCACACATAAAAGCGCAGGGAGGTCATCGAAATCTTTTAATTTCTTTGAAGTGTATTTCATTTTTTTTAACCCTTTCTGCTGTTGATTAGACATTTTAATTGTTGCATGATATCCTGTCTATATGTTATAATTAGACAAGGGCTTAAGTCAAGACTTTTTAAAAAAATATTGTTGACAGTCTAATACATATTGTTTTGCAATTACCATCCGTCTAATAAAGAGGAGCGTTTTATGAAGAAAAAGGGAATTGAAACCTACTTGTCCGTTTGCTTAACCAAACATTCAGAAGAGATAATTAAATATTATGTCGATCTTGACGGAGATAAGATAACGGAGGATGTTTTTCTCAGTGAAGATCTACTTGACGGTGCGCTACTCGTTTTTATTGGAAATCTTTGTCGCAATGATGTAGCTTATAATAATAGTCTGAGTGCAATCATAGATATTTCAAACCGTCACGCTAAACAAACAGATTTGATGAGTTTTTTTGAGCTATTTCTCGAAGATTGTTCGACTGTCTTTAACCACCGGACCTATGTACACTCAATGCTGCTCGACACGTTTGTATCGACATATGAATATGTTGATATGGGCAAACCTTTGAATGAAATCATGGGTAAAAGAAAGATACAAGCAAATAAAAAAAACAAAATCGCTAAGAGCCCTTCTATTTCGGAAATTTTTAACTTTTTTGCAAGGCAACTATTTAATTTGTCATGTATGTGGGCCCGGACACACCTCTTCTATCTGACAATGTCTGAAGACGCAAAACGACCCAAATTTCTTGTCGCTGACATGATTTTTAATATAGGTAGTAACGGCGCGGATATTTCATATAGACCGATAGCGGTGCATGATGGTAATTCTGTTCGTTTTTGTGATATTTTTAAATTCAACAATACGAAAGACCTCATCGTTTTTGAATTCATGGATTGTCTAAGAATGAATGTAAACGTGAAAATTTGTTCAAATTGTGGAAAGTATTTTATTCCAAAATCAAAAAGCAATGAAATATATTGCAATAACGAGTATAAAAACGGTAAATCTTGTCGCCAGGTCGGATATGAAAACAAGGTGAACTCAGACGAAATACTTAAGGCCTACCGCACAGCATACAAGACACAAAATGCAAAAAAACTTAGAAACCGACATCTGCCGGAAATAGAAGATCGTTTTAAAAAATGGTACACAGAAGCTAAAAGTAAATTGGCTGATACGCAAAATGGCTTGATAAGTTTAGATGATTTTAGAGAATGGTTGAAAGTAGAGTGGTTGAAAGGGGAATAGTTCATGGCAAGTATCGAACCTCGCGGAAAAAGTAAATACCGTATCGTCGTCAGCGACGGCTTGGACATCAACGGCAAACAGATAAAAAGATTCAAGACTATTGAGCTGGATCCAAAGCTGACTGAAAAGCAAAGAGAGAAGGAACTTGATGCTCAGGCTTTGACGTTTGAACTTGAGGTAAAGAAAGGCCTTTATCTCGACGGCAACAAAATTACGTTTGAAGTTTTTATTGAACGCTGGAAAACCGATTATGCGGAAAAACAGTTGGCCCCGAAAACGTATGCCCGTTATGAGGATCTTCTCACACGGATCATTCCTGCGGTCGGGCATATAAAAATAGCCGAGCTGCAACCGCTGCATTTAATCAGGTTTTATGATAACCTTCGGGAAAAAGGTATAAGAAACGATGCAGTCTATAAGGCAAAAACTGACACCATGAAAGCGTTTATGAAGAAGCATAATATGGACAACACCGCGCTTGCAGAGGCCGTCGGAGTAAATCCCCGAACTATTCAAAGCATACTTTCCGGCAACGCGACAAATAAGGCTATGAAGATATGTAAAAGCCTTGATGTTAAGGTTGACAGCTTATTCACGCCTGTGAAAGAAGCTGCGCCGCTCTCCAGTCAAACGATCCTGCATCACCATCGCCTAATCTGTGCCATGCTCAATATTGCGGTTGAATGGCAAGTCATACATGCAAACCCAGCGACCAGGGTAAAGCCACCGAAAGTGGAACATGCGGCAGAGGGACGCTACTTTGAAGAGGAGGACGTTGAAAGAATGCTTACTCTCCTTGCGTCTGAACATGTAAAATACCGCGCAATGATCTACGTTACCCTGTTCACAGGCTGTCGCCTGGGTGAGCTTGCCGCCCTTGAGTGGAGTGACGTTGACCTCGACAACGATATGATTCAAATTAAGCAGGCGGCGCAGTATCTGCCGGGCAAAGGTTCTTTTATAAAAGCACCGAAAAATGAAAGCAGTAAGCGCATTATAAGCCTCCCTCCTATGGCTACAGCAGTACTCCGGGAGTACAAGGCATGGCAGAGCGGGGAGAGGCTAAAGCTCGGGTCGATGTGGAACGAGAACACAGACAGGAATGGTGTTGATCATAATTATATCTTCACGCAGAGGGAGGGGGCGCCGGTCTACCCTACAACCCCATCAAACTGGTTCAGGAAGTTCCTGCAAAAGAATGATCTGCCGTACATCAATTTCCATGGGCTTCGCCATACATCAGCATCAATACTGATCGCTGAAGGTGTTGACATTCAGACAATCGCTAAAAGGCTCGGCCATACGAAGCCGACGACCACGACGAGCATTTATTCGCACTTTCTTAAAAAGCCTGATGCCGAGGCCGCCAATAAGTTTGAAATGTTGTTTAACAAGGATGCTGCCACAGTACCAAAAAAAGCATGATCAATATTTTTTTAACGCGACTATCCCCAAACTATCCCCATTTCGGTATATTCTAAATTGTATCTCAAAAAGCAAAAAGCCTGCAATCGTTGAAATTG
>Ga0123353_10002636_pt1 | contig 22334 bp, 16 predicted proteins | sample TergutLab28metaG_3_FD_92763 | JGI IMG/M metagenome (GOLD analysis project Ga0123353, IMG submission 92763) | Labiotermes labralis P3 segment gut microbial communities from Petit-Saut dam, French Guiana - Lab288 P3 | ecosystem: Host-associated > Arthropoda: Insects > Digestive system > Gut ... | reverse complement strand
CAGGCAGAGCAGGAGCAGGCAGAGCAGGAGCAGGCAGAGCAGGAGCAGGCAGAGCAGGAGCAGGCAGAGCAGGAGCAGGCAGAGCAGGAGCAGGCAGAGCAGGAGCAGGCAGAGCAGGAGCAGTGGTGGCAGCAGCTGTAATGGTGGTAGCAGCAGTGGTGGTAGCAGTGCCACGTTCGCGAAGCGAACGGCTATTACAAAAAAAAGCAGATGCATATAGTTAGTTCTTGATGGCAGGTTGCAGTCAATGCAGGCGGCAGGCAGGTGGCAGGCAGGTAGGTGGCAGGCAGGCAGGTGGCAGACACGGCAGGCAGGTGGCAGACACGGCAGGCAGCAGGCACGACAGGCGGCAGACACGGCAGGCAGCAGGCACGACAGGCGGCAGACACGGCAGGCAGCAGGCACGGCGAATCGGTTGCAGTCGAATTTCTCTTTCTCCTTTTCATATATCAATTTTACAAACAATTTTACAAATCTATTTATGAATCAAAATCCATTCTGAGAAGTATGAAAACGAGCTTACTTTTAGCTTTAATTTTAATCATAACCGCCGCCGCGATAGCTTTCAGCGGCTGCGTTTCCATTCCGGGACTGACGGCGGAGCCGGAATCGGAGAGTCTCAATCATATGTCAGACATTCCTGATCGGTATGAGACGGATATTTTTATTCCGTTGTTTAACGGCGAACCAAAAGTCGTCAGCTCGGGCTCATATTACGTGCTTCCGAAATCGGAAGTAAGGGTTGTTCGTCTTGTCAGCGATACGAATCAAATTCAAATTTTGAAAGAGACAGGTCTTTTGGCGTTTGGCGAAGGAGAAATCAAGGACGTTTACTTCTTGTCGGCGGAAAACTTTTCAATGACACCCGAAGGTGTCAAAGCGCTTGAAACGGATCCTGTTTGGATGGACCTGAACTATACCGTCAAACACACAAACAGAGTGTCCTCAGTCATTTTGGAAGAAAACTTTTCGGGACTTATCTTTTACACTTACACGCCGAGATCAAACAACGGCAGAATTCTTGTCAATGACGGGGCGGAGGCTGTACAAATCATATTGCCGGCAAATACGACCACCGGAAACAGAGTTTTGGGAACGGCGTCACCCGCGCCCGACATCACAGAAACGGCTGAAAACGGCGAAAAAATAATGAAGTGGAACAGGCCTGTCACCGCCGTTGCCGTGAAATATTATAATGAAAACGCGCCGTTATACGTCCTCATCGGATTTTCATTCTTGGGCGGCGCAATCGCTGCCGTTTTGGCGTGGAACAGGTTTCAAATCAAACGGTTGCGTAAAATAACGAAATTTACCGACCCGGATGAAGAAGAAGGCTTCCGAAAACAGAATCAATATTGAGTGTCGAGCGGTTCAAAAAGGTTAATATTGGGTGTCGAGCGGTTCAAAAAGACTCACTAAAAAGACTCATCAAAAAAGTTCATCAAAAAACCTCATCAAAAAACTTCATCAAAAAGGTTCAATATCAGGAGTTTAATTATGACAGACAACTCGCCTCTTCTCGATTTTCAAAACATTTCTGTGATGAAAGACGATAAGTTGATTTTGGATAACATTTCCCTGACGGTTGGCGCCGACGAACACATCGCGATTATCGGGCCGAACGGTTCGGGCAAATCCTCTTTGATTAAGGTGATGACGCGGGAATATTATCCGATTGACGCGCCCGGTCTTCAAGTGAAAATCATGGGCGAAGAGATTTGGAATATTTTCGACCTTCGCAAACAGATGGGTATTGTGACGACCGACCTTCAAAACACATGTCTGCGCGACATCACCGTTCTTGAGACGGTTTTGTCCGGTTTTTTCTCAAGCATCGGCATTTATGATTTTTTCGGCGTGACGGCTGAAATGGAAGCGACAGCCTTTGAGGTTTTAAAATTCTTGGGCATTTCTCATTTGGCAGACAAGAAGATGACAAAAATATCAACAGGCGAAGCCCGAAAAGCGTTGATTGCCAGAGCGCTTGTTCATGACCCGAAAGCGCTTGTTCTGGACGAGCCGACCAACAGTTTGGACATGAAATCTGTTTTTTCTTTCAGAAAAACAATCAGTTCCATCGCCCGTGCCGGCAAAAACATCATTCTCACGACACACGATTTATCGGACATCATCCCCGAAATCTCCCGCGTCATTTTGATTAAAGACGGCAAAATCTTCGCCGACGGTAAAAAAGAAGACATGCTGACAAACGAAAACCTGACGGCGCTTTTCGGTGTTCCCGTCACGGTTCAAAAGCACGGCGAATACTACGCGGCCTTTTGCTGATTTTTGTTGATTTTTACTGATTTTAATTCATTTTTTCCCGTCCGTGCAATCAAAAGACGTCAGTGTCAACGAAAGTGTGTCAATGACAGCGGATAGGATAAGAATGAAAGCAGGTAGGATAAGAATGAAAGCGGGTAGGATTGAAGCGAAAACAGCAAGATAAAAAAATAAAAAAGAAAACGGAGGAATAAAAAAGAGAATCCGTTTCAGAACAGAAAATGGATTCATTGAACTTGTGTTGTCAGATATTTAATGTGGGTAAATATTTTTGGAAACATATTTCGTTTTTTACGGAGTGTTTTTAGAGGCGTGATTCGTTTTGCTTCTTTTTTCAATGTATGGCTTATTGAATTGTATCAGAATTAAACAGAGAACTCAAATGAAAAACAATTTAATTTGAGTTAATCTTTAAACTGCTACAATCCTATATATACCTTTCCTTTTTTTTTAAAGCAGGTTGCTGGATTCGTTTCTTTGAAAAATGTTACCAATCGAGTATTTGAATTATCATAAAAATCAAATTAATTTGTTGTGTTTTAAAACAATTATTTTTTAAAAACAACCGGCGTTTATATAAAAGCGGCCGATTAAAAATCAAGCCTTTGGTCAAATTCATATCAATTAAAAAAATAAAATAAAGAACGGCTTGACGGAAAGAATAAAACAAGAATGAAGAGAGAGAATCGTCGGCGATTGATTTATTTCTCGGCCGTTGTCGCCGCGATCAAACACAAAAATAATAAATCAGCGGGAAACAATTTTCCCGCTTTCATTAAATGTTTTTTCTTCAGCCAGCAGGCCTTTTAAAACGTTGGCCACCGAATCGGCCGGCACCAAAATTTGTTTCATCGTGTCGCGGTCGCGAATGGTGACCGTTTGTTTTTCAACCGTCTCGAAATCAATTGTGACGGAATACGGAATACCGATTTCATCATTTCTTCGATAGCGTTTGCCGATGGTGCCGGATTCGTCATAATCCGCCATAATGCCGGCGGCAACGATGTCTTTGAAAAGTTTCTTGGCGGCAGCCGTGAGCTCGGGTTTGCCCATCAGCGGGTGAACAGCGGCTTGATACGGCGCAACGGTGTTTTTGAATCGCATGACGATACGGTTTTCTTCGTTTTCGTCGGTGCCCGTGTTGGCGTCTGCGCCGCCACCAATATCAGCAGCTTTGCCCGCTATTTCTTCTTCGTCATACGCGTGTTCCATGACACAATAGGTGATTCTGTCAATACCGTAAGACGGTTCGATCACGTGCGGTACGACCGTTCTGCCCGAAATTTTTATGTTTTCTTCGCCGAAAGCGACCAAGTTTTTCGGCACTTTAACCGTTTCACCATCGGCGGTCACGGTTATTTCATCGCCGGCGGATTTGATTTCATCGGCGCTTAATTGTTTTAACGCATCGCCGACGGCTTTCGCTTTTCCCTTGAAGAGGGGGCCGAGTTTTCCCATATCGGGTTTAACGACAAAACGGTTTTCATAAATCGGCTCGGGGTATTCGATGTAAACGGAAAGTTCTGTTTTGCTTTGCTTGGCGTGAGCGGTCAAGTCATAATCCGTTCGGTCGGCAATACCGACAACTTCCACCCACCCGAAACGGTCCGTCTTCACTTCGGCGTCCCAGCAGTCCATCGCGTAGTGCGCCATTTCATCGCAAAGATGCTGGCGGAAGCGCAGGTCCTTGGGGTTAATACCGGCGCGGACCAAGAAGTCGTTTGTCAAAGCGACGCAATAAGCCAAAAACTCATGGGCGATGATTCCGCCGGCAACGGCGTCGCCGACTGTTTTTCTGATCATTTCGCCGTTTTCCTTCGTTTGTTCGGCTTGCGGGTAAAGCGTGAGTTCGGTGTCCTTGTATTTGTCAAAATTCGGATGCGTTTTCATCTCGGGGTCAACAAAAATTTCGCATTCTGCCTGCGTGAATTCGCGAAGTCTTAAAACGCCTTGGCGGGGTGAAATTTCATTTCGGTAGGATTTACCGATTTGAATTGCCCCAAACGGCAGCTTTTCGCGGTAAAAGCGGGACAGGCGCTGGAAGTCAACAAACATGCCCTGCGCCGTTTCCGGTCTCAAGTACCCTTGGCGGCCCGTTCCGGGACCGATTTTGGTTTGGAACATCAGATTGAATTCAAAAGATTTTCCGAGGTTGCCGCCGCATTCGGGACAAACGATGCCGTGCTTTTCAATCATATCATCAAGCTGATTCGTATTCAGCGCGCCGACGCCTTCAATGCCGAGCGCTTCAATCAGGTGGTCGGCACGAAACGATTGGTCGCAGCCGGTACATTCCGTCAGCGGGTCGGAAAAACCGCCGACGTGGCCGGAAGCGATGAAAATGTCTTCAACACCGATGGTCGGCACTTCGATTTCCATATATCCTTCGTTTAAAACGTAAAAGCTGCGCCAAAGGTTTTCGACCTTTCTTTTCACGGTACAGCCTAAGGGCCCGTAATCAAAAAAACCGGCAGCGCCGCCGTAAAGCTCAAACGAATTCCACAAAAAACCGCGGCGTTTGGCAAGTTCCATCACTTTATCATATTTATCCATTCAATGAGCCTCATATTGTTATTGGAAGTTGAAATTTGGAAGTTGAAATTTGGAAGTTGAAAATTAAAAATTAAAAATTTTGAAAAATCCGAATTTTCAAATCATCTGTTTTTAATTTATTCATTTTGGTACGGGAATGAATTGAAAGAATTTAAAATTTTACTTAAACGCCGATTCCGGTTTGTTTAGGTTCTCAGTCAACGCCAAGCGCCTTAAAAACAACCTCTTGTGCTGTTGCATAGTATATCAAGTTAAATGCTCCGCGAGTCTTAATTTTATTGTGTCTGACAGCATACCTATACATTCCACGATTAGCTAAAAATTAGCTAAAGATTAGCTAAAGATTAGCTAAAAATTAGCTAAATGTTGTATTAAGTTAAACCTTTTAGTCAATCAGAAAATCTTGTACTAATAGGGATTTAACACTTTTAATGACTAAAATAATTGACTACGAATTGACTTGTGATTAACTAAAACCATTTCACCATTCTTTTTTTATCTAATACCCGTGTTAGTTAGTAATCGTTGATCAGAAGCCTTGTATTTAGCAGATTTTCGCCTTCAAATGCACTATGTTTGGATAAATGCTTGTTATTCGTTGTTTTTAACCAACGCCCACGACCCTGTCCGACGATTTCCATTCGTACGTTCAATAATTCTCTCTCTTTTCATTGACATAAGGTAATTTCTAATTTTGTCCTCTTTTTGTTTTTCATCAAGAACGTCGGGCAATTTGTCGCCAAGCAGAATGAAAAAATCTTTTTTCGTACCGTTATCCCATTTTTCCAAATAGTCGATTATCATTTGCTTATAATATTGGTCGTTTTGCCCCTTGTTCTTGATATATTGGGCTTTTTCATCGATGATATTTGCTATTGTTGCCGAAACATAAACGTTCGGTACCTTTCCTTCAATAAACTTAGATTTTTTAAGCGATTGGTACTGACCTTTTTCGAGAGGCAATTTTTTTTGAACGCGGTCAAGGAAGAATACTGTTTCAAGCGCGAGATCATCGCGTCTAAACAGTAACCGTGTATAGTTTTTTTCTAACTCCTTACCATAAACTGTCACCGTGACTTTTTGTGGCCTACTCAAATCATAATCCGGTAATGGGAAGTAGCGGTCGCGTTGGATGTTGAACACCATGCGGATTCCCATCTGAGCTGTATCAATCATATTGAATTTCGCCATAGCGTCAGCAAGCAGTTGATTGCGGTAGTAGGGTGCAGCATATCCCGGTTTCAACACTTCACGGATGTCGCCCGGAATAAAGTTGCCCGGATTAGAGATGACGACCTTATCCTCAAATTCATCGAGGTAAATCCGACCTCCAATGGTATAGTCCTGATGAGCGATGCAGTTGTTCAACAATTCTCGAAGCAGGCTTGCATCATACTGCTGTATTTCGACCGGAAACAGCGTGGTTTGATTCGGCATATAACGGTAAACTAAGTTGCGGATTTTGGAATAAGCTTTATCAACGACCACGATAAATGGAATATTAAACTCCACGTGGTCTTTGTCCCTATCGTTTGAGCCGTAGAGCCGCCACATCACACGGGCAGACGTATCCAATAAGTTATCATGATCAGGATTGCCGAGAAGAATCATCGCCGCATTCGTCAGTTTGCCATCCACGATAAGCTTGATTTTCGTCAGGAACTCTTCATCGCTCATCTTGTCAATTTCTGTACTGATATGATCACGGTTTTGCTTTTTCTTGTAATTATCACGGGCAACTTGGATAGCGTCTTTGTCTAAATGCAAAACGTTTGACCCTTCAATCACTTGCTTCGACCAGTCGTGCCGTACTTGTCCGCGCAGACGGTCAAGCTCTTCCATTGAAAGAGGTCCGAGTGATTCGCCCGCGCGTCCATAAAAATGACCTATCCACGCAGTCGGCATTGCGGTGACTGCAGCCGGTATCTTGAACATAATCACACGTTTGCCGTTATCGTCGACCTCAAAGATATCAATAAAAGTTATTCCGCCCGTGGTGTCTTGAGCGATCTCTTGTTTCAGTGTTTCCAAACCGCGCGTGTCGCGGTAGTTTGTACCGACAATACCCCTTTTGTCATTGACTCCGAACACAAGCCAACCGTGCTGTAAGCCCTTCAGATTTGCTTCGTTGCTGATGGCCGAAAAATACTCCCCGATATCATTTAACTTGAAATTAGTATTCGCTTGCTTGAACTCAACGACCTCATCCTCCCAATTACGAATAAGCCTGCTAAGGGTTTGAAGCAGTTCCTCATTCTTTTCATGGTCAAAGTCAGTCATATTCGTTCATCCCTCATATTATTCCGGAACTTTAATCGTTAAACTTTCCATCTAATCCCTTCGTTTTTTACAAGCAAACTGAAATCATTGTATGGCATATTTGCAATTTCAACGGCTTTAGCAAAACCGATTTTACTTTTCTTTAACATTTTTAAAGCACAACTGACTCTGTTTTTTTTCAATTGTTCCCATTTAATTGCCTCAGAAATGGTATTGGGATATGTAACGTATATGAAAGTCAGTAATTCATCTTCACTTAAATCATTTAAAAACGACTTATAATCCGCCAAAACATCTAATAATTCTTTCTTGGGATGTAATCGTTCATAGAGTTCAACGCCTAAACCCGTCAAAGAGAATTGATTACCGCTGTGTTGAACTAAGTCCAATTTAATCAGGTCTTCTAATAAATCATCTGCACGTTCACTATAGGGACCACAAAGATGCGGTTCAAAATTCAATAAATCGGCATAGTCTTCAAAAACATTTGACAATAAAAAAAGAAGCTTTTGCAATTTCGTTTTACTTCTTATGGGTACATTATCCAATACGCCTAACGAATAAAGAATTATTTTTTCTTCATCTTCCAATTTACTATAATACTTAAGGAGGGTTTCTTCCTTTGATAATGCGCTTAACATACTCATTTCAACTACTAATATGAGTCAAACAATGTTTAAAAGACATTGTATTGTTTTGTGAAAGTATTGAATTTTATTTAATTTTGGTCTGTATGGTCTGAGTTCGCTCGATTCGTTCACTTCCTCAATATTCCTTCAATCATTTGATTTAATTTTTCGTTTATTAATTATTCAATCGGTACGGAATTGAAAGAATTAAAAATTTTACAAGCAAAATACCGATTCCGTTTGTTTCAAAATAATGCCGATTGTTATTTCTCTTTATATTTTTGCAGCAATCTCCATTTTCAGATTTGTGCGCTGCTTCGCATCGCCCAACTCCGAAAATGAAGGTGGTTATATGTTTTTGGTTTTTTTCATTTTTTTGGTTTAGCTCGATTTTCGGAAAATCGCCCATTTCCTTCTATATAAAGTTATCGCCGTCTATCGCCAAAATTCAAACATTTTTTTCAGCGTTGTGGTGCAGACAAGAAATTTAAAACAGAATTGGCAGACATTTGAATTTTGCGGGAGATGAGAGATGTGTGGCGTAAGAACGTTTCAGACGCAGGGGGCGATAAAATCAGACATTTTTGTATATTCGTCATACAATTTATATTCTTTCTCTAATGTTATCTTATTCTTTATTATTTATTTTCAATCAAATATCATTAGCTTATCTATTTTCATCAAAAAACACAAAGTTATAATATGAGTATAATAGATTTTTAATTGTGTTTTTATCAAGGTCGAACAGCGCGCATAGTGTGTCGCCGAATGGTGATTTTGGTGAAAATATGAAATTATACACAAGCAAAACGCAGTGGTTATTAAATGGAGGTCCTAAAATTCTAATAAAAAAAATCTTATCAGCCGCGCTGATAGTGATGATGGTACTGGCAACCGTGCCGTCATTCGCGTTGGCGGCAAACGGCGATGTGCAAAACATCGTAAACAAGGAAGTCCCTGTGTCGTGGGCGCGTTCGTTGAACGCGGAAAACGCCATAGCGGTCAACGATTTGAACAACTTTGCTCTTGCACAAATTTACACAACACCGAATGTGAATATGATGACGAACTGGACCCTTTTGAATGCGATAGACGCAAACATTTGGGGCGAAGACGCGGACGGCAACGATTTGGTATGGGACGGCAGAAATGAGGCATATCATTATACAGACATACATCTGCACGGAACATACACCAATTACCCGACCGCAACGATTTTGGGTGAAGGCACCACCCGTTTCCAAGGCATTTTTGATTTAAACGACATCCTTGACGATGTCCCGACAGGCACCGAGATTTTTAATTTGAAAATCGGTCTTGACCCTTACATGACCGGCAAGAACCAAATCGCTCTGAACGATCAGATGTTTGTGTTCCTGTATCCGGCGGATGTAACGCTTGATGATGAAAACTTTATGGACTATTATGTGTTCGGCGCAGGTTTCCAGTGGATTAATCAATGGGTTCCCGAGGAAGCTGCCGGAACAGTGACATTTAACGGCAAAGACCTCGTCCGCACTTTCCGCGACTTCGCTTATTACGAAGGCGGATTTGAAGAAGCGGCGGCATATACAAACTATGGCGGCAGGCTTACTGAACTGGGTTACAACGGCTGGGAAGGAAATGAAGCCGGCTGGTTCGGTCACGGTGTCAGCTACCGTCTTTTTGAAGATCTTGAAAACAGCCGGCTCACCGGCATTGACCATCTTTACGTTTCAGATGGTTTATTCTTCCACAGCTTTGATGAACAGCTTGTGGTCGATTTGAATCAGTATGGCGATGACCTTCCGACAGACTGGATTATTGATGTCTTTGCGGTCAACACCGACGCGGTCGGCGGCCTGTCAAAACTCAAGGTCTTTGCGAATTATGACCAAGAAACCTTCGGCTCTAACGGTGCATTCTACGTCAAAAAAATGGTTCAGGCCGAAGATATTCAAGCAAAAGATATTCAAGCAAAAGATATTCAAGCAAAAGATGTTCAAGCAAAAGATGTTCAAGCAAAAGCCGGCTACAAAAGCGGCGCAGGTTTTGTTTTCGACGCTTGGACAGGAATAACAAGCAGCGGTCAGCCGGCAGGCGAATTTTTGGGCCGCAGAGCAACAGACGCCGCAGGCATTGCGGCTTGGGACATTCAGGGATTGTCTTCCAAAAACGTACCGTTCGTCTATCTTTTTGAAGTCGGCATCGGTTCAGAAGAAGACGGTGTAATCGTCATCACAAAAAGCATCGTTGATGAATATGTGTTCGGCGCAGGCAATCCGGGAGGATACATCAGCGTTCCTGTTCTCAACGAATTGCCCGACAATTTTGAAGACAATTTATTCTACAACGACCTCGGCCGCGGCAGTCTCATCATCGGTAAAGCGATGGGCGAGAAGTACAGCGTCAAAGGTTCCATCACCGGCGGCTATCTTTATGCCGACGAAATCAATGGCGTTATCCCCGCCGCGAAGAACGGCAAGCTGGGCCATACTGATTATCGGCACAGCCTTTCCGGAAAGCTCGGCGAAAACGGCGGCAATTGGTTCCAATTCAACGAATTCACAGGAACCGGCGGCACGTTCTTGCTCGTACAAGGCGACAAATTAAACGTTGTCGGCGAATACACAATCACATCTGACGGCGGCGGCTGGTTCACCATTCAGATGTCCGACGCGCTTGCGGCGCAGGGCGCGAGAGTATCCATCTCCAATACAATTCTGGCGGCGAAGAACACCAACGACAAAGCCTACAACAAAAACAACATTTGGACGACATCTCCCGGCCAGCAGCAGTTCTCAGGCAGCGGCAACTCATTCCGTATTTACGCGCCGTGGGTTGACGTGTCTCAGACTGTTTACGTCTATCTTCACCTTGACGGCCTTTCAGGCTACAAAGGCACCAACGGCGAAGGCCCCGGCAAAACTTTCACGGTCAACGTGAAGGGCCCAAGCTTCCCCGGCGGACAGGATTTCCAAGTTCCGATGAACGGTTTCATTGAACTTCCAAACCTCCTCACCGGCGCATATGTCATCAAAGAAACCGAGAAGGGATACATCCCCACTTACTTCGTCAACGGAAAAGAGGTCAAGACCGGCGGTTTTGTCACCGTCACGGTTAAGGCGGACAAACTCACGGAAGTCGACCTGAAAAACACGCCCGGTGAAGAAGAAGATGTCGGCTCCGCCATCGCTTTCATGAAGATGGCCGAAACCGAGAAGGGATACGCCCCCGGACCGCAGTTTAAGTTCAACATCTACACAGAAATTGACGCTGACGGCGCTCCTGTTTTGAGCTCGTTTGCGGCGTCTGTTGAAACGGACAGCGACGGCATCGCGTTCTTTGAAAGCGACGAATGTGACGCAGGCACTGTTTTCTATGTTTTTGAAGAATTGACCGGAACGCAGAGCGTCATTTACGTCTTCGGCGCGCAAGGCGCATACCTTGAACTCGTGTCTGTCGCCGTTGAAGATATCGGTTTCGACTTCGACAACTTGGCTGTGTTTTACAACGATTTCGCTTCAGGCGCGCTTGATGTGACTTTGTCCGGCGGTTTATCGGAAGTGTATTTCACTGAGTACCATGACCTCATCTTCAAAACGGGAAAAAGCAGCAACACGCTGGTCAGTTGGGTCGGTTACGGCGCCAACGCCTCTCCCCTGCCTGACGGATTTACGGGTTATTTCTTAAACAACGGCATGACCTACTTTGAAATTGACACGGCGGCTTTACGCGCTCTTGAAGACGGCGCAAACATCGGAATCGCGCTGTCAAACAAGCCCGGCGGAAATACAATCAACGACAGATGGAACAGCCCTGTCGGTCACGACTACAACTTAAAAATCGTTGATGATAAGCTCGTGGTCACCTGTGACTTCAAGAACGGTTCCTTCGGCGTTTTAATATCCGACACGGCATGGGCGCCCGGTTATAACCCCACCGCCGACATAAAGCACAACAACGTATCCGAATATGATTTACCGGCGGAAGACGTCATTTACTTCTTCTTCCACTCGGGCGGCGCCGAATGGTACGTTCAGCCCCTTGAAGTCATCGGCTGCGAATTGATCAATAGAGACGGCCCCTTCACAAGACCGTATACCGGCGGCATGGATGTCTTTGACATCATCGTAACCGTTACAAACGCGGACGACGAAGTTGTCTATGCGGCCCCCCTCGGCCTCGTCGAAGGCCTGAAGGCCGGCGAATACACCGTCGAAATCACATTAAACGGTGTCCTTCTCAGCACGAAACCCGCAACCGTCGCACCGGGCGAAACAACAGAACTCGATTTCGGCCAACAGGTCATTCCGGGACTGATTCGCACCGGCGCTCCGGTGATAATTTGTGACAGATGCAATCCGTGAACGACGTTTAAAATAGCTTTCTGAATAGCTTTCTGAGCAGTTGAATTTTCAGAACAGCTTTCAGAACAGCTTTCAAATGGCTGTTCTGAACAACTCCTCGAACAACTTTCCATAAAGTGAGGATTATGATTTCCTCACTTTTCTTTTTTTAATTCTTCAGCGACTTATTTTTAATTTTTTTCAAAGAAACTTTTTTACGGCACAGCGAAAGCTGAACGGTTTTTGAAATTATTTAAAAATCGGAAAAAACATTTGAAGAGAGTAAACGAAAAGAGGGAAAAGAGACAAAACAGATGATAAACAAACAAAAATCATATAACCACCTCCTTTTTCGGAGTTGGGCGATGCGAAGCAGCGCACAAATCCGAAAATGGAGATTTCTGCCAAAAAAAACAAGAAATGACAAACATTATTTTTTTTGAAAAACAAGATAAAAAGAGTGAAAAGAGAAAGAGAAGCAAGATAAAAAGAGTGAATAGAGAAAGAGAAGCAAGATAAAAAGAGTGAATAGAGAAAGAGAAACAAGATAAAAAGAGTGAAAAGAGAAATAATTGAAAAGAGCGGAAATATTTAAGAAAAAGAAGACGGGATGCCGCCGGCATCCCAAAAACGCAAGTTTCCATCAAGCTTTGATTTTCATCAGTCGATCTTAAAGGCTTCTTCCACCGTAAATCCGCCGTGGACAATGGCGTTGATTCTTTTGATCGTTCTTGTCGGGTCATCGGATTGGAAGACGTTTCTGCCGATTGCGACGCCTTTGCCGCCGGCTTCAAGTGAACCGGCGATCATTTCAAGCAAGTCTAATTCGGATTCCATGTGCGGGCCGCCGGCAATGATGACCGGAATCGGGCAGCCTTTGACGACTTCTTTAAAAGAATCAATGTCGCCGGTATAGTTTGTCTTCACGATGTCCGCGCCAAGTTCGGCGCCCAGACGCGCGGCGTGCGCGACAACGTCTTTACCGTATTCGTTTGTGATTTTCGGGCCGCGCGGGTAAACCATCGCCAAAAGCGGCATGCCCCACTCATCGCATTTTTGAGCGACGCGGCCGAATCCCGCGAGCATTTCGGGCTCGTCTTCCGCGCCGACATTGACGTGAATTGAGATGGCGTCGGCGCCAACCTTAATAGCTTCTTCAACGGCCGTGACCAAAACCTTGTGGTTGGAATTGGGGCCCAGCGCCGTGGAAGCGGAAAGGTGGATAATCAAACCAACGTCATTGCCGTATTTTCTGTGGCCGTGCTTAACCATGCCCATATGGACGAGAACCGCGTTTGCGCCGCCGAGAGCGACTTTGTTGATCGCGTCGGGCAGGTTGGTCAGTCCCGGAATCGGGCCGACGCCGACACCGTGGTCCATTGGAACAATAATTGTCCGTCCGGTATCTCTTTTGACAAAACGTTCCATACGAATTGCTTTTCCGATCATGCTCATAATAAAAAATCCTTTTTTGTTAATACCTTAATATATACCTTAATTTTACCTTGATAATACCCTGATAATACCTTGATAATACCTTGATAATACCTTAATACCTAATAATAGATTCAATCTGTTTTTAAATAACCTGTTTACTAAATAACGTTTCTGTTTGCTTTCGTTTGCCTTTGCTTGCCTTCGCTTGTTTTTGTTTGCTTTCGCTTGTTTGCTTTCGCTTGTTTGCTTTCGCTTGTTTGCTTTCGCTTGTTTGCTTTCGCTTGTTTGCTTTCGTTTGCCTTTGCTTTCGTTATCTTTGCTTGCCTTCGTTCGCCCGCCTTATTCTATTTTATAAGCGTCCGCCGCCGAAAATCCGCCGTGGACAACGGCGCTGATTCTTTTGATTGTTCGTGTCGGGTCTTCGGATTGGAAAACGTTTCTGCCGATTGCGGCGCCTTTGCCGCCGGCTTCAAGCGAATCGGCAACCATTTCCAGCAAACCCAATTCGGAATCCATGTGCGGGCCGCCGGCAATAATGACCGGAATCGGGCAGCCTTTGACGACTTCTTTAAAGGAATCAATGTCGCCGGTATAATTTGTCTTTACGATGTCCGCGCCAAGTTCGGCGCCCAGACGCGCGGCGTGCGCGACAACGTCTTTACCGTATTCGTTTGTGATTTTCGGGCCGCGCGGGTAAACCATCGCCAAGAGCGGCATGCCCCATTCATCGCATTTTTGAGCGACGCGTCCGAATCCTTCAAGCATTTCGGGTTCGTCTTCCGCGCCGACATTCACATGAATTGAAACAGCGTCGGCGCCAACTTTTATGGCTTCTTCAACGGTTGTTACCAATACTTTGTGATTGGAATTCGGTCCAAGCGAGGTGGAAGCGGAAAGGTGGATAATCAAACCGACATCACTGCCGTATTTTCGGTGACCGTGTTTTGCCAGCCCCATATGGCCGAGAACCGCGTTTGCGCCGCCGAGAGCGGCTTTGTTGACAGCGTCAGGCATGTTGGTCAGCCCCGGAATCGGGCCGGCGCCGACACCGTGGTCCATTGGAACAATAATCGTCCTGCCGGTATCCCTTTTGACGAAACGTTCCATACGAATTGCTTTTCCAATCATCCTCATAATAAAAAATCCTTTTCTGTTTACATTTTTGCAATAAATGATAACGATATTAATGAATCGGTTTCTATTTAAAGCTTTTAAGAAAGGTAAATTTGAAGATTGGAATAAAGAAATCGGTTCCTTTTGATTTTTTTGTTTTTTGTTTTTCCGGTTTTTAGTTTTCGATTACCTTTGTTTCCATTCGACTTCCTTTTGCTTTTTATTTTTAGTTTTTAGTTTTTGGTTACCTTTGTTTCCATTCGATTTCTTTTGTTTCCATTCGACTTCCTTCTTTTTTCAAAAATAATAATGTTAGTTATTTCTCGTTATTTTTTGGTAGTAATCTCCATTTTCGTATTTGTGCGCTGCTTCGCATCGCCCAACTCCGAAAATGGAGGTGGTTATATGTTTTTTGTTTGTTATCATCTTGTTTTTATGTTTTTCCGGGTTTTTGTGTTTTGATTACCTTTGTTTCATTCGATTTCTTTTGTTTCATTCGATTTCCTTTTGCTTCCTTTTAACAGCCGCAGCCATACGGTTTGAGGTTATTTTAAGACATCGGATCAGGTCTGTAACTATATATGTCTCTTCGATACGTTTTATTATTTCAGGGGTGTAAAATGAAAAATTAAACGCTATTAGGAGCAGTTGTAAACCTGATTAAAATGACAGATATGTTAACGTTACCAAAAGCTTAATATGAAAACATAGAATTAGGGATTTGTCATTATTATTAGGTACGAAAAACGAAAAAAAGTACTGAAAATAAGCAGCGTAGGGTAGAAATCAAGAGCGAATAACGCTAATTTTCGCTTTTCCTTTTGATTCTCTTTTCCGATGCTTAAATATAAAAATTTTGTTTGCAAGATCGGTGACTTTTGGTTACCGACTTTTGCCATAAATTATATATAAACTATATATTAACTGTATATCAACTGTATGATAACTGTATATTAACTATATATGAACCAATAAAACGAACCAAAAACGATCTGTCTGATTACCATTTATTAACAGTTTAGAGGTTACTACAATGAAAGAAATTAGAATCCACGGGCGCGGCGGACAAGGTTCCGTTACGGCTGCCGAACTTCTTTCCATTGCCGCTTTCGCAGACGGCAAATTCAGTCAGGCTTTTCCGGCCTTTGGCGTGGAAAGACGCGGCGCTCCCGTTCAAGCCTTCATGCGTCTCAACGAGACGCCGATTCGTGTCAGAAGTCAAATTTATGAACCTGATTACGTGATCGTCCAAGACCCGACCCTCGTTGATGTCGTCAACGTGACCAGCGGCTTGAAAGAAACAGGCGCGCTCATTATCAACACAAAAGAATCATCGGCCACTTTCAGAAGTTTAAAGAATCTGAACACAAAGGCCAAAATCATGACCGTCGACGCGACCAAGATTGCGATGGACATCACCGGCGTTCCGATCGTGAACACCGTTTTGCTCGGCGCGTTCGCGGCTGCCACAGGCGAAGTGGGTGTCGAATCCATTCAAAAAGCCGTCAAAGAAAGATTTGCCGGACCCGTCGGCGAAAAGAACGCCGAAGCAATCCGCATTGCCTACGAGTTTGTTAAAAAGGAGATGAACGCATGAAAATAACACTTGGCTCCGTGTGCCAACCCGGCACGGCAATGGAAAACAAAACCGGCGGCTGGAGAACATTCATGCCGGTCTTTGACTATGACAAATGCACCCGCTGCGAAATCTGCGAAACCGTTTGTCCCGACATGTGCGTCTATCCTGACCCCGCAACGGAAAACGACAAAGGAAAGTGCTTGTACAAAGCCAATTACGATTATTGCAAAGGATGCGGCATTTGCGCGAACGAATGCCCCAGAGACGCCATCACAATGATTTTGGAGGCGAAATAATGGCGGTCAATTTAAACGACAAATCCAAAATGACTGTCGTGGAAGGCTCATACGCCACCGCGCACGCTGTGAAAGTTTCCCGCCCGCACGTCATTTCCGCATACCCGATCACACCGCAGACCCACATCGTGCAGGACCTGTCCCAATTCATGGCCAACGGCGAAATCCCCGGCTGTGAATATATTAACGTGGAATCAGAATTCTCCGCAATCTCTGCGCTTATCGGCGCGTCCGCAACAGGCGCCCGAACCTATTCCGCAACGACCTCTCAGGGTCTCTTTTTGATGCACGAAGCCCTTCTCAACACGTCAGGCATGAGACTTCCGATTGTGATGACAGTCGTCAACCGTGCCGCCGGCGCTCCGATTAACATCTGGAACGACCAGCAAGACTCGATTGCTCAAAGAGACACAGGCTGGATTCAGCTCTACGCCGAAGACACGCAGGAAGCCGCCGACATGGTTCTTCAGGCCTTTAAGATTGCCGAAGACAAAGACGTCTTTTTGCCGGTCATGGTTTGTATGGATGGTTTCGTTTTGTCTCACGTTTATGAACCGGTCGTCTTGATGGACCAAAAGGAAGCGGACGAGTTTTTGCCGCCGTTTAAACCCGATGTCTGTCTGGACCCGAAAAAACCCGTGTCATACGGCACGCTCGGCGACCCCTCCGTTTACACGGAATTCCGTTTCTTGCAGGAACGCGCCATGCAAAATGCGCTCCCCCTCATTGAAAAGGCAGCCGACGACTTTAAGAAAATCACCGGCAGATATTACGGCGGTTTGATTGAAGGCTACGAACTCGATGACGCCGACGTTGTCATTGTGACGTTTGGTTCAATCATCGGCACAATCAAAGACGTTGTTGACGAATACCGCGCAAACGGCGAGAAAATCGGCATTTTGAAAGTGCGTGCTTTCCGTCCTTTCCCGATGGAAGCTATCGCGAATGGTTTGAAGAACGCCAAAGCGATTGTCGTTGTTGAAAAAGACATTTCTATCGGCAGAAACGAAGGCGCTTTGTTCACTGAAATCAAAGCCGGCTTCTACAACACGCCGATGAGAACCCCGATTGTCGGCTACATGGTCGGCCACGGCGGCCGCGACATTCGCCCGATGCATATCAAAAAGATCGTCGAGGCAACGAAAGAGGTCGCAAAAACAGGAAAGATTGTTGTTGAATCTCAGTTCAACGACGTGAAGGAGGAATTGTTGTGAGCAACAATCAACCATTTAATTTATTGACGCCCGGCCACAACGGCTGTGCCGGATGCTGTGACTCATTGGCAGCGAAATACGTTTTGATGGCTGTCGGTCCCGACTGTATTGTCGTGAACCCGACGGGCTGTTTAGAAGTTATGACCACCCCGTTCCCGAAAACCGCGTGGAACGTGCCGTGGATTCACTCACTTTTCGAAAACGGCGGCGCTGTCGCTTCAGGTATTGAAGCCGCGCTTAAAGCATTGGGACGCAAAGGCAACACCAAAGTTCTCGGTATCGGCGGCGACGGTTCTACAATGGACATCGGTATCGGCGCTTTGTCGGGCACTTTTGAACGCAATGATGACATCACTTACATTTGTATTGACAATGAAGCATACATGAACACGGGTGTTCAGCGCAGCAGCGGTACGCCCCGCGGCGCTTCAACCAGTACAAGCCCGGCAGGAACTGTGTCTTTTGGTAACAACACCAACAAAAAGGACATGCCCGCCATCATGGTCGCTCACGGCTCCCCGTATGTGGCAACCACATCCATCGGATACGCCAACGACATGATCAAAAAAGTCAAAAAAGCGGCCGACATCACCGGCTCCACCTACATCCACTCTCACGCGCCCTGCCCGACCGGCTGGGGATTCGACTCGTCAAAGACGATTGAAATCGCGAAGTTGGCTGTGGATTGCTGCCTCTGGCCCCTTTATGAAATTGAAAACGGCGAAGTGACTTCCGTTAAGAAAATCAGAAACCCGAAACCGGTCGAAGAATACTTAAAGGCCCAATCCCGTTTCAAACACCTTTTCAAGATGGAAGGCGGCGACAAAGAAATCGAAGCGATTCAGAAGTCTGCCGACAAAAACATCGCTAAATACGGACTTGACAAGTAAGATTACTTGTCATTTTCCTTTCTTTTTTTCTTTTTTTTCGGGCAAAAGTCCGGGTTAGTTATCGGTGAGCTGCTGCTCTTGATTATAGGTATTTCGAATCTTCAGATTTGGAAAAAATGATGATGTCACTGCCGATAATTTGCCACTACATGTTCAATTTTCTCATAAGGCAAATTATCAGCACTTTCGCCGCCCTCGCGTGGAGCGCGGCCATTTGGAGAATTGAGTTTTTAAGTTGCTGCGCGTTTATTTTTTATCCTCATATTCACTCAATTCTTCTAAAAGCAAATCAAAATCGGATTTGAATAGCCTGTCTTGAATTATACGGTATTTCTCATATTCGGTTTCAGCATGGAGTTTGGCTTGCTCGCCGGTTATTTTCCCGGGACCTGTCAGGATTTCATTTCCATTAAATTCTAAGAAACCGTCAAGTCGTCTTGTCCAATCTTCCATCGACATCGGGATTTTTCTTTCGGCTTGCAGTTCAGCGAAGTCTAAATACACGGACACGATACGTTCAAGGTAGTTCATCTCTTCATCATTCAGATAATTCTTTGCGATTGATACGTCCGCTTTAATTATCTTGCCGTGGGGGGCATTTTCCCAAGTTGTAAGCCCCATATGCTCCTTTTCTGCATCTGCTCGCTCTACAATAAGTTCGGCGGCAGTGTGTCGATGAACAGCATAATGAAGTTTGTTTTGCACCAACTTGAAAAACAATTGTGTCGTTTTCGCATCCTTGTCATAGTCGAACGCAGTCGCGTAGATGTCTGTTACTTTTTGATAAAATTTACGTTCAGACAGGCGTATCTCACGGATTTGCTGAAGCTGGCGCTCGAAATATTCGTCTGTAAACATATGGCCTTTTTTAAGGCGGTCAACGTCCATTGTCCACCCCTGGATGGTGTGGTCCTTGACAATCCGCCCGGCCCATTTACGGAATCGCACAGCCCGTTCGTTGTTTACTTTGAAACCAACAGCAATAATCATCTGTAGGTTATAGTGATTTGTGTTATAATTTTTGCTATCGGGAGCAGTTATAAAGTAATCCTTTATAACTGAATTCGGTAGCAGCTCACCGTCATCAAAGATTTTCTTAATGTGCTGGCTAATATTTTGTATACTCACATCATAAAGTGCAGCTATCATTTTTTGTGTCAGCCAGATGTTTTCGTCCTGATAGCGCATCTCAAAACTATCTTCGTCGTCGCCTGTTGCTGCAACATAAGTGAGATATTCTGCCGCCGAGCTGTGGATTGTCGGAAGATTATTTTTCTTTTTCATACTTCTGCCCCAATATCGTCTCAATCTCCATAAGTATACGGTCAATATCTGCGTTCAGGCTCGCCCGTTTTTCTTGATACTGTTGTATCAGTTCATGAGGCGGCAAAATTTCTTCTTCCTCATGCGGGAAACCGCACAGGTCAAGATAAAAATTGAGATCTGCCAATTCCTCAGTCATGTATCTCAGGCAGCAAACATTCAGCCGATATATATATTATAGCAGATTTATAGTAGGTGAAATGTTGGCTTTCAATAAAAATCTTTATGTGTCGGAGACTTTAGAGAAAACACGCTTGTTTAACTTCAGGATGGCAAATATCTAAGGCAACAAAACACACTCGATTCGTTAATACCGCTTCTCTGCCATCGTTTTTCTGCCACAGCTACCGCCACTGCTACCACAGCTATCTGCCACTGTTGTCTGCCCCCAGCACTTTCTACATGCATCTTCTTTTTTTTTAAACAGCCGTTCGCTTCGCGAACGTGGCACAGCTACCGCCACTGCTGCCACCGTTTCGCTGAAACAGAAAAACTTAATTGACGCCTTCCTCTTTCTTTTTGTTCAATTCCCGTGACATCCGAGTCTGTTCTTTTTGGAAAAAATAAGAGTTCAAATTGACCGTCATCATATAACCGTCTTCGCCGTCGCCGTAATATTTGGATTCGATCCAAGCGGCGGCAAAGCCGAGTTTTTTGTACAGGCTGATTGCGGGAACATTGCTGATACGGACTTCCAGTGACGCTTTTTTTAGTCCTTTGAACAAAAAGTAAGTGCATATGTGGTTGACCAGAAGTTCGGCGATTCCTCGGTTTCGGTGGAACTTGCTGACAGCCAGCGAAAAGATGTGGCCTTCCAAATCCGACAAGGCGTAACCGACAATGAAACCGACAACATCATCGTTTTGAACGCAGACGAAAAAACCATCTTGAAAGACCTCGTAAAATCCGAGATATTCATACGGGTTGTGTTCGTCAAAAGCTTCCGCTTCCAGCATCAAAATACTGTATTTGTCCTCGGGGACATAACGGCGGATGTAAGTGTTTGGCGGAAACATGGAAACACTCGGGGGAAGCATTTTTTATAAAACAAACATTGGTAGAATTAATTTTATAAAACGAATATCGGCAAAAGCAATTTTGATATAAACAACTTTGGCAGAAGCAATTTAATGGAACCAATTTAATGGAATCAATTTGATAGGCATTAATTCGATGGAATCAATTTGATAGGCATTAATTCGATGAAATCAATTTGATAGAAACAATTGTAAAAATCTCCGTTTTTGTTTATGTTTAAATAACGATTTTTGTTTAAATAATTATTTTCGTTTTCTTTAAGTTTTTGTTGTATGCCTCGGCGCCATTGTTATCATTTTTATTATTATCGAACTTTACAACAAACATTTATAAAATTTCACTATCAAACGAACCCGAACGCGCTTTTTCCTCGAACCTCTCAAATATTTTGGTGATTTCAAAAGCCAGCGTTCGTCTTTCCTCTTCAAGCGCATCGAAATCCATATCCCGAATTTTTATGTCTTTGTGAAGGTCGTTTATTATTAGGCGCATGTCCCGCGCGGTTGGCAATCCTGTTGTAAAAAATTGGGCGTGCGCCCGAATATTGACGTGGCGGTACAGGCTGTTTCGGTCAAGACAAAGGCAGTACTGTTTGAAATCTGTCAAACGGGCGGCGAATTCGCCGGCGGGTGATAAGTTCATCAGCTCGCCGGTTTTTAAATAATATTTCAGCCGTTCAAAAATCAGGGGATTCCCGATAGCGCCGCGTCCAACCATATAACCGTCGCAATTCGTTAAATCCGCCGCCGCCTGCAGCGACTTTTCATCACGGATATCGCCGTTTAAGACGACGGGTATTGATAACTCTTTTTTGATTTTGGCAATCACGTCCCAATTCGCTTTGCCCGAATACATCTGGTCCCGCGTTCTGCCGTGGACCGTGAGTGCGGCGGCGCCCGCGTCCTCGACGTGTTTCGCCAGCCTTATCGTTTTTTCGTCGTCTTTGTAAATACGGATTTTGGCGGTCACCGGCGTCTTGACGGCATCGCTGACGCGGCGGACAATGGTTGCCGGATGGGACTCGGTCCCAAAATCTGTCGCCATTAACGCGGCGCCGCAGCCCGTCTTAATAATCGGCGGCGCGGGGCATCCCATGTTGATGTCAAAAACCTTCACCGCGGGGGCAAACATTTCTTCCAAACCGGCGGCGGCTTTTGCAATCGAATCGGCGCCGCTTCCGATGATTTGAATACCGTAAGGAATATCATGAACAGAAAAGCCGCGATTTTTTGCATACGGGTCGCCGTAATTGAATCCGTCCGCGTGAATCATCTCGGTGTAAGTAAAATCGGCGCCGCGGTCCTGCGCAATTTTGCGATAGGCGGGATTTGTCACGTCGGCCATCGGCGCTAAAAACAAAGCCGGCCGCTT